>Ga0081539_10002134_pt1 | contig 29220 bp, 40 predicted proteins | sample TabmetS4T2R2_FD_71023 | JGI IMG/M metagenome (GOLD analysis project Ga0081539, IMG submission 71023) | Tabebuia heterophylla rhizosphere microbial communities from the University of Puerto Rico - S4T2R2 | ecosystem: Host-associated > Plants > Roots > Rhizosphere ... | reverse complement strand
GATTCACCTGGGCTTCCGAGCGGGTTTTGATCCCGCCATACGGAGGTTCGAATCCTTCCACCCCAGCCATCTCCTTTCCCGTCTTATTTTCTTAGCTCGAACAGCCAGTTAGATATCAAGCGGACGGGACGTCGGTCGTCGAAACCGGCGCGCAAAATTCGTCAGCGCCTCTCGCTACTGACAGAACTACTGCCAGATCATCGAATCTCAGCGTCTCGTCTCTCGTAACCAGCCGACGACCATACCGACAGGGCGCGATCGGTCGCGCGAGCGTCGCTCGAGACGGCGTGAGTTTCATTGATCTCTCGATCGACTGAACATCGGCTTCGACCGCCCCTTCGGCCCAGGCCGCGTAGGCCCGCAGCATTGTCGTGATGCTGTGCCCGTGTTGCTTGGCGACCCAGAGGACGTTCTTGCCCGCCATCAGGTTCCAGCTCACCGAAGAATGACGCGCGGCATACGGCCGCCGGTAGCGCACCTTCAGCGACCCCAAGGTCTTGCGCCATCGAATCCCGGGAACGTGCAGGTTCCGGATGGGCTCACCAGAGTCGAGCACGAAGACATGGTCGTGATTGATTTTTCCCTCGGCAGCCAGACGCTCGCGAAGGCGAATCTGTCTATTCAGAACCTGCAGCGCGCGGGGGCAGAGCTGGACGCGGCGATCTTCTCCGGTCTTCGTCTTGCACCGATCCACTCCGGAAACTCTCGCCTTGTTGACACTGACAATCCCATTGGCGAGATCGAGATCCGAGAGGACGAGCGCGATCTGCTCGGACGGCCTCATTCCCGTGAAGAACCGAAACTCGTCGTAGTTGCCTTGCGCTTCATCCCAATCGCGGTGAATGGCGGCGATGAATGTCTCGGCGTCATGCATGCAAAAGGGATCCACTTTCGGTCGATCGGCTTTGCGCAGACGCGCACCGCGCAGGCAGCGGGCGGGATTTTCCTCGAGCGGCCGATCTCGATATCCGAAATCAAAGGCACGTCTGAGAACACTGATGCCATTGTTGTAGGTTTTCTTGCTCCAGTTCTGTCGGTCCGCGATAGCGACGAGCCGGGAGTAGCGCACGTTGTAAAAAAGTGAGCGCGCCGATTTGAGGGCGCCAAACGCCATCCAGGATTTTTCGATACCCTCCGAGGGTCGCCGCCGCCAGATCGCCTCGTTTGAGACGCGCTTCGCAGTGGGCGAGGTATTCGTCGAAGACCTCATTGCACGACCGAACCTTCGACGTGCCTTTCAGGCGCCGCAGGAACCGATAGTCGGGAAACTCTTGTTCGAAGCAAAACGTACCTTGGTCGATCTGACGCCTGATCACTTCAAGCCGCTCGCGTGCCCGACGAAGGTTGGCTTCCGAGGGAGGGCGCTTGATCGAAGGGCGGTATCGGATGCCATCCACAATGAAGTCGAATTGAATTCTGCCGCGAGGCGCCGCAACGACGCCGCCCGTGAACCACTTGCTGCCCATCTCACTTGCCCTGCTGTTTCAGAGTAACGACTGACGGAGCTTAATCGCGCGCGACGGAAGGAAGAGCATCTGGCGCGTTGTCACGATATTAGTGCGGCCATGCATCTTGAGCGCCAGATACGTTGCGCCAGCCTTGCGCCTAGTCTCTTAAAGGACTAAATTCAGTCTAACCCTATCGAGAACGGATTGACCATGCGCTACTCCACCCAAATCAAGCCGATCAGTTATCTGAAAGCCAACGCCGCCGAAGTGCTGCAGGAATTGAAGGAGCAACGCAGACCTCTCGTGATCACGCAGAACGGCGAGGCCAAAGCTGTGATCCAGGATGTCGCTTCATATGAGGAAACCCAGGAGACGCTCGCATTACTGAAGATACTGGCGCTCGGTAACCAACAGGTCGCTCAGGGCAGGGTGAAGCCAGTCGCGCAGGTTGTGAAACGGATTCGCACCCGGAAGGTGGCGGACTGATGCGCTACGAGGTCGTGCTCACTGAAGATGCTGAGCGTGACCTCGAGGATCTCTACGCGTACATCGCGCGGAACGATTCCGTGGAGAACGCCGAGCATGTCCTCGACCGACTGGTCGAAGTGACCGAGTCGCTCGCCGCCTTCCCCGAGCGCGGCGCCCAACCGAAAGAACTTCGCTCCGTCGGGATGCAGGAATACCGTCAGGTCTTTTTCAAGCCGTATCGGGTGATCTATCGCGTGCACGGCGACCAAGTCGTCGTCTACGTCATTGCCGATGGTCGGCGCGACATGCAGACCCTGCTGGCGCGCCGTCTGCTCGGCGGCTAAGCGTGAGTCTCCGCGGTTGGTGCGGCTTGTAGCATTCCGGCGCAAATCGATGCACGGGAACGCTCCTCTCTGGACCGCATTTGGACCCTGCTGCTTCGGAGTAACCACGGACAGCTCAAAGGTCGAGGGCGCGCGAAGCGCGCCCGTGTTGCCAATGAAGCCGATTCCCTCCAGTCAGCCAAGAACTTCAACGCCGATTCCTTCGCACCATTCTCGCAGCGCGTGTTTCCCCCTGGCTTCTTCGTACGCGTACCAACGTTGGAGAGAGCCGCTGCGCTCCAGGAGGTCCTTGAAACGCGCGTAGGCCCCCTTGCGCCGGAAGAATCCTTCCACTTCAGTTAGCGCCTCCGGCAAAGCCTCGGCCACGAACTCGAGTGCGAGATGTCGTCCGAGGTTGAGGTCGTTCCTGTGAGGGATCGCGATGTACTTCTGAGCGTCGTCGATGTCGTCAGGAAGAGGCGCGTCGTCGAGATCGCTGTATTCAGAGTAATAGCGGATCTCACCGCTTTCGACGCACACGTATGCCTCGTGTTCCGTCGGCGCTGCCGAGCTCACGAATTGAAAGGCGTCGAGCAGATCCTCAAATTTGACGGGTACAGTCATGTCTCATGACCGATACGGTGGGCGATCGGAGCTCCACACTCGCAGCGAGCTTAGGAGGTGGCTCTCCGGAAGCCGTCCCAGGGTGTTCTGTCAGCCGCGGATGGCGCCGCTATCGTGGCATGCGGACAGTGCCAGAGAATCGCATCATCGTCATCCGCGCTGGGCCAGGACAGCGCGCTGCCGTTGCGGCGACGGCTCCCAGGCCTGCGGGGCCTGGGAGCCATCTTGCTTGCAGCCTGGACTCGGGATCACCAATCATATTGCGCGATCCTTCTTCGTCGGCATTTGCAATTCGGAGCAATGATGGCCAGTGAAACCCGGACGATCGGATATGAGCTGCTGAGAACCGGCACGCTCGTGTCGTTTCGTGTCGTGACCGAGGAAGTACTGAACGCGCCCGCGGACGATGCGGAATTCGGCATGCGAATCCAGCTGAAGTTCGTCGCGGAGGACGAAGAAGAAGGAGACGAGGACGATGTAGCTGAGAACACCGCGGAGTGGGGCGCGTTCGGATTCATGTTCGTGCTAGGCGTTCTCTCGTTTGCTGACGCTAAACCCCGCAACGCGTCGATCCTCGAATACGAGGAGAAGGACGAATTCAGGCTCGCGGACTTCATCGAGCACCTGCGCTTCGTGCGGGGTGAGCTGCGCTTCGACGCTGACTACATTCGCGGGCGCCGAATCAAGACGCGCATTGCGGTCCGCTCGAACGGAACGGTTACGCTCGAAACGGTGGGTCGCGGCAAGGGAGCACTTCGCTGGCTCGAGCAGCTGCAGGGGAAGAAGCTCATGCAACTGGTTGGTGAGCGAACGTGAGGGAATCATGAGGCCGTTCGGATTCCCTTGTATGGCGGCTCTGGCCGAGCTCTTGTCAGAATGGCTCGGCTTGCGAGTCACCGAGTCTGTGGTGCAATCGAACACCGTAGGTCATGCCGGAGCGAGCGGGTTTCAGCGGCTGGCAAATCAAGCCTTCTTTGCCGGCGAAGTGGAGCGAGGGCACCACTATCTACGGGTGGATGACTTCATTGGGCACGCGTTGAGAGACAAGCATGGGCGAGACCTCGAAGATTGGTGGCGAGAAAGGTTCGGGTTCGGCTTCGAATGTCTTACCCGGTCGGAAGCTCGTTACCTCGAAAAATCCCGGATGCTCAAGCCATTCGAGATCGAGTTATTGCAGCAGGACCTGAAGGCGGCTCTGGCGCGTCTTAGAGCGGCTCGGGCGCGATAGCCCTCGTGCTATTGCCAGCTCTATTGCCAGCGCCGGGGATTCGATGGGGTCGGAGGGGACCGGAGACAGTGCGCGATCAATAACTTGTTGATTCCACTAGTCTTTAACCGGGTTTTGATCCCTCAGTGCAGCTGACCGATGAACGCAATGCGCGATTGCGACACACGCTGCTCATTGGGATTAGGCCCTTCGGGTCGGGCATCGCCGGCATCTGCAGTGAGCTCATCCAGCCATGGGCGGCAGTGCGATGATGCGAGGCATCGAGTTTTCTCACCACGTCTCTTCCTCGACCTCCGAGCGCCGCTGCGGCCTATCCGCAAACACTGCCAGAAGAAAAAATACTAAGGCTGCAAACCCGATGAGATTTGTCAGCGCCCCAAGCGTTCGCACCATGGTCTCGATTTGGTAGGGGGCCTTGTATTGGTCCAGCATAGGAAGCGCCTGCACGTATGCAATCAGTGGCGCTCTAGCAAGCATAAAGACAAGCGCGATCTGAGTTTTTCGTCGCGCCCTTTTATAATTCTTCAGGTAAAAACCTGCCCACACAAAGCCGGCGATCGCAAAGAGCACGCCGGCGGCTAACCAAAAGAGGCTCGTTGAAGTCACACCGACTCCTGTTCTCTAGCCCTGTTAGCGAGTATTGCCATCAGCAGGAAGATCAGCGATGCGAAGGCGAGAGGGCTTCTAATCTCAGCGAGGATGGATATCACGCCCGCAACGTCTGGGTAAGACTCGACGCCGTTTTGCACCCTTGCCGTCAGCACCTGCAGATATGCGCCTGCTATCGCTTGAGCTAGGTCCAGCACGAGCGCAATCTGCGTGTAGCGTTGCGCACGCGGATACTTTCCCAGCTCGAAGGTAACCCATGCGATGCCGCCGATGGCGAAGACCGCATGCGCTACCGGCCAAATCCAATTTGTTATATCCATGTTTTTTTCCCGAACGGCTGCTCATCGCGGTCTTGCCTCCCGCTTCGGACGAGGCTAGAACCGCTGCAGGTATTTGACGACGTCACCGGTTCGTACATCGACATAGATGTGCACGGTCGGCAGACGGATCGGTACCACACCAGTCGACAGCTGATACATGACCGAATCCGCCACGGTTTGCCCTGTTGCGTGTACGAGTTGTTCGGTGTTGGCGTAGGCCGCGTGAAATTTGAGTTCGCGGGTTGCGGCGCCTTTCTCGACGATGAAATCAGGCCCTGGTTTTGTGTTCCCGGCTTCCCTCCCGAAGAGCGGACCCATTCCGTGTTGGTTCGCCTCTGCTTTCGCATGCGCGATGGTTCCGGCCTGCTGAGGAGTTTTTCCGCTCAGTATTGCTTCACGAAACGCTTGGGCACCCGCGGATTCCGTAGGCGTGAGCGGCGATTTGTGCAACATCAGCCGAGTCAGCTCATCGCGCGCTTGCATGCCGGCTCGCACTTGAGCCTTCATGAGATCGATGAATTCCTTTTTGTTGGCGATGTGCATCGCTCCTCGTTCACCGCTTTCCAGTGCGGCGACAATTTCCTTCGCAGAGGTCAGTCGCGAAGCGGCTTTCTCACCGGACTTGATGAGGTCTTCCAGACACAGAAACAGAAAATTGATCCCAGCAAACGCGACTTGCCCCGATTCGCTCGCGTTCTCCTTAGGCCCTATACCCATTGGGAGGCCGCCCGTGTCGACTTCATCTCGGTGTCCGAAGAGCGTCTCGAGCAGCAACTCCACCCCTGGCGCGCCAGCTACTTGATCGGCAAGCAGCGTAGTGAAATCCAATTCGGTCTTTGGTGTGCCTCCCTCACGATGCCCATGCCCTCCAAAATCTCGACTTCCCGTGCCTCCCAGCGTGCCCCCGCCCACGCGGCCGAAATGCTGTTTCTCGTCGATTTCGCGGCGTGCGTCAGGTAGCACCTCATGTCCTGTGCCTGCCACAACGTACTTGGGATCGTGTGGGTCCCAGTGTCCCGGACTGGGAATACGCAGCGTTCTGCCCAACGGGCCCTCTGTTGTAAAATCGCGAGGCTCCGGTGGGTTCCCTAAGATCGATTTTTGCTGAGCGGGCGGTTGCGGATACTCTGCGTGAGCTACTGGTGGTTGAGGATAGCCGTCCTCAACGGTGCCACTCGGGGTCTGTGGCGCATCGTTATGCGGTGAAATTGCCGCGCGGTCGCCGGGCGGCGATAAATTGGGCTGAGACTCTTTCTCGTGAGATCGGCCCGCGTGGGCGGCCAGTGTTTGGTGATGATTTGTGTCGTGGGCCACCGTGCCGACATGCTTGCCGCTGTCCTCATGCCCGCCTCGAGCCTCAGTATCAGGGGAATGAGCGCGTTCATGTGTAACGCCCATCACCTTGAGGGCAAATGATTGCTGAAGTCTTGGGTCACTGGCATACCCGTGTTCGATGTTCGCGTGCGAAGGGCGATAGTCGTCGGCAGTAATGAGCAAGGTCGCACGTTCTCCTGGTGATCCCTGTAAAGTGGTGCCGACCTGAGTTCCGGCTGGAAAAGTAGCGATAACGTGCCCATCCACGGATACCTGAGTGTGCCCAAACCCGTCATCGTGCACGTGGATGTCGAACGCTGTGAATGTGTGTCCACTCAGCTCAAAGTGCAGGCCCAGATCCGTCGCCTCTGGAGGTGCCGCATCTCGAAACGACGGTAAGAAATTATCTGAATGTGCGGGCTCCACAGTATTCGGAGTCGGGTCGGGATGCTCATGCATAACAGTGGCCTCACGAGACAACGTGATACACCAAGGCGATTCCGATCAGCACGAAGGCAAGTCGGTCCTTGACGCTCCGTTCATGATCCATCTCGCTCGGGAGCATGGAAATCACTTTGCCACGAGACTTATTGAAGAGTGCGATCGGCGTGTTGATCTGAAATGGTCTTGGCGCCTTGTAGAAAACTACTTCGTCGCCTTCTTCGAGCGTTCCATTCAGCTTCCAGCCCTGCCATGAAATGGCGATGGACGGTTGTGACTTACCGTCGGGGCGAGTGCCTTGCCTTTGCACTGAAAACGTTACGACTGCCATGGGCACCGTGAATAGGCGAATCAGGCCTATCGCGGGGCCGGTGACGACGCCCCCAAGAACACTCGCAACCCCGAAAGACCAAAGCGGGGTGGGCTGATCCCTGCGGAGCAGCCCTCGTACGACGCCCAGACACTCTGGATCATCGAGCGGCGCGGCCGGCACCTCAAGATAGCGTCGCCGCCAGGTGCCACCGGGTATCAGCGAAAGAAAGAATAGTGCAAAAAGCGAGATAACCAAAATCACCAGCAGGTTCGGCGCGTTCCAAACGAAAGGCCCCATCAAACCGAAGCACATGCAGGCAACTAAGTTGCGGACCGAAGGTAGCAAGAAGCATATAAGAGCTATGACAAGAGCGGCGCTCACGATTAACGAACTCTTGTGCAACTCCCCCGAATCCAATGTCGCCTGCGCCTCTGCCATGCTTTTCGGGGAGTCTGTGCCATGCCCTAGTAGCATGATCAAGAAGACTGCGGTGGCGGCGAGGCCAAGAACGATTGCCCAGACCTTTACACCTACAAGGTGTCGGCGTGAGGGCAACGTTGCTACCACGGTCTTGTCGCGAGCGCTCTCTTGCGTTGAGTTCGCCGGGCGAGCCGTGTCCCCGGGTGAGGTACTCGGTGCTGAAGAGTCGCGAATGTTTTCTGGCTGTTCCGAGGGGGGGTGTTTTGAGGCTGACGCTGGGTCCTGCTCGCCTGACGCCGTGGACGCGCTAGCTACTGTGGATTCCAATCTGTCACGAGCGCTGCGCCAGAATCGCGCCGTTGAGAAAGCAAGCGCCGATATCTCTTCAGAAGATTCTCGACGTTCGATCGCTGGTGCAATTGCCGACATGATCGCCTCGATCTGCTCGGGGTTCTCTCCGTGGCGCTCCTCAACCCACGTGCGCCACCGTTTGAGCGTCGCCGAGAGGCTTTTGTTCGTATCAGCCGCGTTGTTGTCGGTGTTGGTTGCAGGTGGTTCGCGCTCTTTCACTTCTACTCTCCCAGAGTGGCGAGCTTGTTATTGAGGACGAACGTTCATTCCGAAAGTGATTTGCCTAGATCGGAAGAAGCAAAGCTAGGGCCGCTGAACACGCCGTCCTCGTTCAGCATCACACCGCTATGTTCTCGTCGACTTATTCGCGTAGACCCCGCGCCCGACCTAGTTCAGGCGAACGGAGATGGGTTATCGGTCTCGTCCAAGTCAAGGCTTCGTCGTATCGCCATTGTAGCCGGAAGTCCGTAGCCCGGGCTGCCAGCTCCAATCGCCGACGACTTGGTTGCCTTGAACACTTGCCCCCCAAGAGGATCGCGATCTCATCTACGGCAGCCAAACTACGTTGATCGTGGCGCACGATCGAAAGCCGGGAATGTGCTTTGGGAGAAGTCCCGTCGCACGCGAACACTGACACCGCTTCAAGCCGCGCTGTGAGCCGCCACTGGTGGCCATCTCCAAGAAGCGCAGGGGAGTGTGATGATTATGGCCTGGGAGATGCGCATCGAAGAGCGCTTGCGTCGGCCCAGTCACGCATCAGACCGTGCCACCGACTGGTATCCGCTTGCGATAGTCGGAAAGCGGCTCGCGTAGCTCCTGCATCGCACGCGCGAAGGCGACGCTAATTGTCGGGACGTGGGGCTCATCTTTTCCTCCGATGACTGCGGCAACATCGGCCTCATTAGCACGTGGCCTCCTGTGTCGCCGTGATGGTGTCACTCAAGTGAGCTGCAACATCGCGCCACACTGCATGCATCCAGATCCACCAGATGCGACAAAAAAGCCACTTGATTTGCGCTTCCTCTGAACGTCACTTGCGATTCGCAGTTCGGCGCTCAGGCGTCGCCGTCGTCGCCAGGATTCGAGTCTAGAGGCAGCTTTGGTGGCAGCGACGGGGATTCAGAGGGATCAGAGGGGACTAATGAATCACACGGCTTCAATAACTTATTGTTTTCGTTTTGATCCCGCCATACGGAGGTTCGAATCCTTCCACCCCAGCCAATTTTTCCGAAGTCGAGTTTTCAACGATCGAACAAGCGCTTAGCGGACGGCCTCTCGCACGGCTCCCGGCCAAAGACAGCGTCTGTGGCCTATCTACCGTTGTTCCTACTGGCTGAACTACTGCCAGACCATCGAGCGTCGAAGCATCAGTTTGAGCTTTCGAGGATCGCCCTTCGGTGCGCGAGCGTTTGCGGCCTCGCGCGTGCGGCGCAGAGGTGAGCATCATTGCTCGCTCATTCGCTTGAACGTCGGCTTCCAACGCGCCTTCGGTCCACGCGGCGTAGGTTCGTAGCATCGTGATGATGCTGTTGTCCCTGACAGCATCTTGCGAAAAGCTGTGCGCTGAGAGCAAAGGAAATGGAAGACAAGTGGTTCATCTGCTGCCACGATGAGTGGCTGCTACGTTCCGCAGGGATAATTCGATGAAGGAGGGAGTCACCATGAGCAGATTCACTCGGATATTGCACTGGGGGCCTATATCGATAGTGGGCGCAGCGCTGATAGCCCACATGGCGAGCGTGTCAGCCTCACATGAGCTACGAGATATTCGACACGCCGCAAATAACGGTATCGATAGCGCAGAGTGCGGTTCGAAGCGGAGCCCATGCCGATCGATAAGCCAGGCGCTCGCAAACGCTTCCCATGGGGATTTGATCGTCGTAGGCCCCGGGCGCTATGGCGACCTAAACAACGATGGAGCGCTGGGCGGTCCAGGTGAAGAGCGCGGCGGGCCCGGTTGTAACTGCGTGCTGCTAATCGACAAGAGGGTGTCGCTCCGGTCTGAGGAGGGAGCAACGGCTACGGTCCTGGACGCGAAGAACATCTTCTCTGGCGTCTCCGGATTCGTGGTTCGGATAGTGGTAGATGATGTTGCGCTTGGGCGCGCGGGACACGGCTTTACGATCAAGGGGTCGGGGGCCGCCGGCGGTGTGTCACTGGGAGCAGTGCGAAATGTCACCGTGGCGGGTAATGTTTTCAATGACAATCCGGGCGGCGTTTCGATCCCGAGCGGTGGCCGCGACAACATCATCGTCAACAACTTCGCAGTAGGGAGCGGTGGATCAGCGTTCGATATCAACGGTTCCGGCAACTTGGTGTGGAGGAACACCGCCATTAACAACGGCGACGGGTTCACGATTCAGGGTGAGAAGAACCTCGTCATCGGCAATGTAGCGACCGGAAACATTGCCGGGTTCTCGATACTGGGCGGTTCCGCCCATGAAGTCGTCGGGAACTCTGCGTTCGGGAATACAGACGCAGGCGTTCGCATTTTCCCCAGTGCGACGGCAAGCATTCATCGCAACAACATCTTCGGAAATGGCGACCAGACCCTGAACATCTCTGCGCCAGCGTTGAACTGCGGCATCCTCAACCAGTCCGGCCAAGAAATCAGTGCAACGCGCAACTTCTGGGGCGTGCGCAGCGGACCCGGTCCGGATCCCGCCGATCAGGTCTGCGATGTCGCGGGTAGCCGCACTCTGACTGAACCGGTCGCGGAGGTTCCTTTTACGGTTCCCAATCAATGGAGTCTGTTCTGATTGGTTCGCAGATCAACCCACGCGCCGCTCACGCGTCGGACCTGTTAGAAACTTCTTTCCACGGTCCGTCTTCAAATGGCCGTCGAGTCTGATCGGGGCACGGGCCGCATTGGGCCGGTGTCTCCGACAGACTCGATTTCTGAACAGCGGACGCCATCTGGGATGGACCCCAAGGACTGCAAGCGCGCCGACCGCTCGTCTCATCGATCGTCATGCGCAGAGTGCCTTCGGGTACCTCACAGACGTACTCGCCGCGCGTCCGGTCGTATCTCGTTCCCGAACCGAGTTGAGCTGACAAAGCAGCACGACGATGCGCACGGACCGGCAGTGCAGGAGACGAGTCACACAGCCAGCGTATGTCGCAGTGCCTGGCCGAGTGCCTGTGTGCGATCACCGGGTGTTCTGCTGGATCGCCAAGATGATGCCGTCCGGCCGTATCAGCACCGCCTCGCCATCGGTCAATCTGTAGGCCGCCGCAGGGCGAGTCGTTGCGATCGGGGCGGCCGGCGCTACGCCCGCCACATTTGTCGGCACTCCCTGTCGCTGCATCACTTCGCGCGCGGCAGCGGACCACTCGCCCGCCTGGGCTGTACATAGCACCACAAACGACGTGCCGACGAGATCGTGGATCGGAACCATGCGTGCTCCCACTCGAACCAGCAGATGCGGCGCGCGCGTGCCAGGACTGGCGCTCGGATGGCGAGCGTCCTCGAATACATCGGAGGCCCCGCAAGCCTGCTGCTTAGAGAACGGACCACTCAGGTAGCGCTGCCCGAAGATGACGTCCATGTCATCGCGAATCTTTGCAGGAAGGGGCAACCGCTCACCCAGATTCCGGAACCATGCACTGAGCCGCGCAAGCGCTTGAGCCAGCGTCGCCTCGGCTACGGGACGGCGCTCTGCGTCGTATGTCTCAAGCAGGCCCATGCCCGCCTTCCCCGATGCGACCAGGGCGATCTTCCAGGCGAGGTTGTGGGCATCGTGAATACCGGTATTGCCGCCGAAGCCGCCGGTCGGTGGCATCGAGTGCGCAGCGTCGCCCAGCAGGAATACGCGCCCGCTCGCGAAGCGATCGGCGACGTACGCGGTGACCTCCCAGGAACGAGCATCGAAGAGCTGAGCTTTGACGTCCGCGCGACCAGCCGCGCGCCGTACAAGCTCCTGAGTGCGGGCCTGATCGAAATCTTCCGGTTTCTCGCCATGCTCGGGCGAGTACTGCAGGGCCAGGAGCCAGCGGTCGGCACGCGGTACAATCGAGGCGTTGAGGTCGGTGACGAAGCACGAGGTGATGCGCTTGCCCTGGAGAAACGGCTCCAGATCGGACTCGAAGATGAGGTTCATCCACTGCTGGAGTACGCCTGGCCCATGTCGGCCAATCCCGATGCGCTCGCCTGTCTTTCCGGCGACGCCATCGCATGCAATTGCGAAGTCCGCCGTGATGAGCGCAGACGCGCCGCTCTTGAGGTCGCGAATACGTGCGCGTACCTCGTGCTCGTCCTGTTCGAGCTCGAGCAGCTCCGTCGCGAAACGCACGTCCGCGCCGTGCTGCAAGGCATAGGTACGCAGGATCGGCTCGAGATGGTCCTGATCGCAGGTCTCTGCCGTGACGGCACTGAGCCCCGCGGTGTCGGCCCAGGGCTTCCCCATAAAACGAACCTCGGAAGAGAGGAGAGATTGGGCGCGCGCGATCTCGCCGGATTTCTGGTCCCCGGTGCGCTGGGCACGTATCTCATCCTCGATACCGAGCCCGCGATAGACCTCCATGGAACGTGGCGAGATGCCGGCAAAACTTGTACTGAACGGTGGTGTCCGGGTGACGCTCGACCACCATGCATCGCACGCCCTGCTGCGCCAGTAGCGCAGCGGTGGTCAGCCCGTTCAAACTCCCACCCACAATGAGAACCTGCGTCTGTCCCATGTCTGCTCCATGCTGCGTCCGGAGCGCCGCAGTCCGTTACTTGAAGTACTTCAAGCAAATCGTGAACGAGCCGCGCGTGCCGCGGTTCCATGCGTGCACCTCAAATGTGCGCTCCGAGGTCCCGTGCGATGCGTAAGTCTCGTGGGGGGTCGGACAAGCTCGCCTCCAAAGCATGGGCTCTGATGTTCGAATTGCTCATGGCGAGTACCGCGACACGCGCAAGAGCCCTTGCAGCCCGTGGCATCACACCGAACGAAGCCCGCGCGTTGTGGAGCCTGAGTGCGGACGAGCGCCGCCCGATTGGCGCGCTCGCTCAGGCATGGGAATGCGACCCCTCGAACGCCACGTTCATCGTCGGTCGCCTCGAGCGTGCCGGACTCGTGGATCGTCGCCAAAACCCATCCGATCGGCGCGTCAAGCTGATCGGCCTTACGACCCGCGGCAGGCGGGTCAAGGAGGAACTCATGGCGGAATATCGCATCCCGCCGCCCGAGCTCTTGCAGCTCTCGGCCTTGGACCTGGGTGCGCTCGTGCGAATTCTTCGACGGATCCGCACGCGCGAGTCGTAGCGTTCGGCCCCTAACAGAACCCGGGCTTAGCGCGTACAGCGACCGGACAAGGAATTGTTGCGGGCAACGCGGCGGAAGTGTGCGCGCCCGAGGCAGACGTTGCGGTCATGACTGTGCGAGCCGCTTCACTGCGGTGAGGCGCCAAACGCCTGCGGGAAGTTGCCGAGGTGTTGGGCGCGCGGGCCCAGCTCCTCTCCGTGCAGCGCGAGGTGATTTGCGTAGCCGAGCATCTTCTCGAAGAGGAACCGCGCCTTGCGCAAGCCCTGTCTCTCGCGCGTGTAGGTGGCCACGTCGGTTCCGGTGCCCGCAGCCGTCAGGGCTGCGGTCGTCATACACAATGGACACATGAAGCCTCCTGAGTGCTGTTCCACATCCATGAAAGGCCGTCGCTGAATTCCAGCAACGCGGGGATCCCGCGCACGTTCTCCAGCGAGGCTGCCAAACTCATGCTGTTTTCTGCCAAACGAGGTGCACGGTCGCTCAAACTCATGCTATTTCCTGCCAATGACGTACACGGTCGCTTTCGTGGTCTTTCCCGGGTTCTCGCTGATCAACCTCTCGGGGCCCGCGTCGGTCTTCGATACCGCAAACTTCGAGCTCCGACGCAGTGGCAAAAAGGCCCTCTATTCTGTTGAGGTGACCTCTCCCGCGGGTGGGCCCGTGACGAGCGATGGTGGCATCACCGTGCGCACGCGGGCGCTCACGCGTCTGCCTCCTACCCAAGTGCATACGGCCCTGTTCGTCGGTGCACACGCTGAGTACCTCCTGGCTTTGACGCTCGATGCGCCGGTGCGCCGCTGGGCCGAGCGTTGCGCCCATGCGGCGCCACGGATCGGAGCCGTTTGCACGGGCGCTTTCGTGCTCGCGGCGCTCGGATTGCTGGACGGTAAGCGTGTGGCCACCCATTGGTTCGCGTGTGCGTCGCTGGCAGAGAAGTACCCATTGGTGACCGTCGATACCAATTCGTTGTACGTGGTGGATGGCAGGACATGGAGCTCTGCGGGTGCGAGTGCCGGCATCGATATGGCCCTCGCGATGGTAGGCCGCGACCTCGGCAACAGCATGGCCAGCCAGGTGGCCAAGGGACTGGTGGTTTATGCACGCCGCCCGGGTTACCAGTCCCAATTCAGCCCGCTGCTCCTGGCTCAAGCCAAGGCCGACGGTCCATTCGTGGAGTTGACCGCGTGGCTGCATGCGAATCTGCATCGTCCCCTGGGTGTGCGTAGCCTTGCACGGCGCTTGCGGCTCAGTGAACGCACGTTCTATCGGAAATTCGTCGCGGCCACCGGCGACTCGCCGGCTCGCTTCATCGAGACGGTCCGGCTCGATGCAGCACGCACGCTGCTCTCGCAAGGGTTGACATTGAAGGCGGTGGCCGCGCAAGTGGGCCTGGCGCCAACCACGCGTTTCACGCGCGCGTTCGAGCGTCGCTTCGGAATCTCGCCAAGCTTGTTCCGCGAGGTACACGGCAGCGTGAGTACAGATGCCGATCATCAACTCACCCTGCCACCCGGTGTGAAGTCATGACCCACAATGAGAACTTGCGTGTGCTTCATGCCGGATCCTCGGCGTTGCTGGGTGCTGGACGGTATTTGAAGTATTTCAAGCAATCGAACGATTTGGTCGGAAGCACGGTTCCCTCGTCCTGAAGGGTGCGCCCATGCCTAGATCGAGAACGTGTTCGGATCCTCATGCTTTCGCCCGCGACTCTCGAGGGTATCGAGGTCACGGCAGAGAATTCCGCGATGAAGCTTGTCGCCAAGAAGCGGATCGCAAGCATCGGTGCCTGAGCCGCATCATCTTGGGTAGGCCGCTGAACTCCCTAGGGCGAGTCGCCTCTCTGCACAAGAGCCGCAAGGAATAGCTGCTTACGAAAATCAACCGCTTCCGCGGGTGCTCTTGCATTCAAGCATGGGATCGGACGTGATCCACGCAACGGGATGCTGCAAGCGCGTTTACGCCGACCGGTGTTGCGTGCCATGGCCCGCGGTGATGGCCAGCAGACGAGCCGGCTTGCTCACCTTCGCTGTGTGCCACAGTCCCTTGGGAAATCACCAGCAGGCGGCCCGCAACGAGTTCGATTTTCCTCACGCTGTCGGCAAGCTCTAGCAGAAAGGTTGCTTCGCCCTCGAGCATGAAAAGTATTTCATCGCCCGCGGGGTGCATTTCCCAGTTCGTCCAGTCTGCATTCATGGTCAAGACCGACAGCGGCCGCGCTTGCTTGCTTTCCATCAGCCTGCGGATGCCGGAATCTGTCGGGTCACCAGACATCAACTGAGTCCAGAAGTCCCTGCCACCAGGAAGCAGGACCGCGGCACCCTCCGGCTCCAATAAAGTCGAAGCCCAACGCCGGAGAACTCTCTGTCCCGGGCCACGGCACTCATGTGCTCATCGCTTCACAGTGGTGTTCAATGGCCTGCGGCCAGCAGCACACTTGGCCACGCCACTCATGCAACTCCGGATTACCTGATCGAAGTGGATGCGCTCGCAGTCATCTGACGATGGTGGCTTTGCTCCGGTCCGAGCCGTCACAGCCGCTAATGGCAAAAAATAGCGCCAGTTTGGCAGGCCTACTACAGAACCATTGCCGGACCGTGGCATTTCCTTGCCTAACAGCTGCGGTATAGGAAGACGCGAGCGATGATGAGGAACAGGTCCGGGCCTGTGAACAGCGGAATATACTTGCCAGTTCAAACCCCTGTCGTGTAGCCGTGCCGCAGTCCGCACTCGACGATCTCAAGCGCCGCCTCGATGCGAAATGGCACAAGCGTGAGGCTGAGGAAGGCTGGTGGCAGGGCTCCCTCATATCCGGCGTCCGCGTGGTCACGCATACGCCCGGAAGGCTGGGCGTCCGCGCGTTCGCGCTCGAGGACGGCGCCGTCTACCACACCTCCGCGTGTGCGCGCGAAGTGGACGGCCACCGGCGAATGTATCAGTGGCTTGACCACGCCCCAGTCCTCCTGACAAGACGAGCGCGTGATCGACCCTTGCCCGCTCCAACCATTGGATCTACGCACGGCCCGGAACTCGGGCCCCTGCGGCTCGTTCTCGTTTTTATTGAAGTGGTTCAAGTAACTGAGTCGGCGCGCTGGGGATGGAACAGGACGCAGGTCCGAAATATGGCAGGAAATAGCGCAGTTGACAGGCTTGCCACACAACCTTTGCCGGACTGTGGCATTTCGTCCCCTGACATCTGCGGCATAGAGAGACCCGAGCGATGACAAAGAAGAGACCCGGGGCTGGTGAACGGCGGAATCTATTCGCCAGCGTGTCGCGGCGCCAAGTCATCCGCACGGGAGCTTCTATCGCAGCCGCGTCAGCGTTCGGCATCGGCTTTTCACGGATCAGTGAGACCGCGGCTGCGACCGGCATCAAACCTTTTCGTGTAGCCGTGCCGCAGTCCGCACTCGACGATCTCAGACGCCGACTCGATGGTGCGCGATGGCCTGAGCGTGAGACCGAAGCAGGCTGGTCACAGGGAGCGCCGCTAGATCGCTTGCAGCGCCTCGTGAACTACTGGCGCACGGACTACAGCTGGCGCCGCTTCGAAGCGCAGATCAATGCGTTCCCGCAGTTCCGCACGAAAATCGATGGGCTCGGATTCCACTTCCTGCACGTGAGGTCGAAACATGAGCGCGCGTTGCCGATCCTGCTCACGCACGGCTGGCCCGGCTCAGTGATTGAGTTCCTGAAGGTCATCGGTCCGCTCACCGACCCGACTGCGCATGGCGGACGCGTGGAAGATGCGTTCCACTTCGTTGTACCTTCTCTGCCTGGCTACGGTTTCTCCGACAAACCCTCCGCGCCCGGTTGGAACAGCGGGCGGATCGCACGAGCCTGGGCTGAATTGATGCGCACACTCGGCTACACGCGTTGGGTTGCGCAGGGCGGAGACTGGGGCGCCAGCATCACCAATACCTTGGCGCTGCAGAAGCCCGCGGGCCTCATCGCTATTCATCTCAACATTCCCTTGGCCGTCCCCACGAACCTGAAGACGGAAGGCGCCTCACCGGCCGAACGTGAGGCCATTGCCGCGCTATCCCGGGCGAGCACCGACGGCGGAGGTTACTTTCAGCAGCATGCGACTCGCCCGCAAACCATTGGCTACGCTCTCACAGATTCGCCGGTCGGACTCGCTGCGTGGATCTACGAGAAATTCCAGGCGTGGACCGACAACACCGGCGAACCGGAGAGTGCCCTCACGCGTGACGAGATGCTCGATGACATCACGCTTTATTGGCTGACGAACACGGCCGCCTCATCGGCACGGCTCTACCGCGAGAACGCCAGGAAGTTCGGCGTGAACCAGGGCGTTGTGGACTTCCCCGTGGGCGTCAGCATCTTCCAGAAAGAGATCTTCAGGGTGCCCCGCAGCTGGGCCGACAAGGTTTATCCGAATCTCATTCACTGGAATGAGCTCGACAGGGGCGGCCACTTCGCTGCCCTCGAGCAGCCAGCGCTGTTCACACAGGAGCTGCGCGACTGTTTCCGCAGACTGCGCAGCGCATAACCGTTAAAGGAGACCAGCTATGCCCAATATCCGTCACGAAGTTGTCATTGGTGCTCCGGCTGAAAAGGTCTACGGTGCGATCACGAGCCAGGAGGGACTGTCGGCGTGGTGGACGCCTGACGTCAAAGCAAAACCCGAGCGCGACAGTGTTGCCCGTTTCCCCTTTGGTCCGGACTACTTCAAGGAAATGAAAATCACGGACCTGGAGCCTGCAAAGCTGGTGAAGTGGACTTGCATTCATGGCGAAGCCGAATGGGTCGGGACGGCAATTTCTTTCCAGCTACTCCCCGGCGATAAGCAGACACTCTCGAATTCTCGTCCTGAGGCGAAAAATCAGATCCAGCAACAACGGAATCTGGACAACGGAACACTCCTGATCTTCAGCCACGATGGCTGGACGGAGTACACGCCGATGTTCGCCGAATGCAGCTACACGTGGGGTCAGTTCCTGAGAAGCCTGAAACTGCTGTGTGAAACCGGCAAGGGCCGGCCATTCCCGCAGCAATGGAATGGCTGAAAGCGCGCCGTGAGTTGCTCGCTGTCGAGAAAGAGCTCACGCGGCACCACAAGGTGCATCCGAATCTCATTCACTGGAATGAGCTCGACAAGGGCGGGCACTTCGCGGCCCTCGAGCGCGCTTTTCACACAGGAGCTGCGCGACTGCTTCCGCAGGGTGCGCGGCGCATAACTGGTAAATGGAGAAGAGCTATGCCCAATATCCGTCACGAAGTTGTCATTGGTGCGCCGGCTGAAAAGGTCTACGGTGCGATCACGAGCCAGGAAGGACTGTCGGCATGGTGGACGCCCGACACCAAGGCCAAACCCGAGCGCAACAGCGTTGCCCGTTTCGCCTTTGGCCCGAACTACTTCAAGGAGATGAAAATCACTGACCTGGAGCCTGCCAGGCAGGTCAAGTGGACTTGCATCCACGGCGCCGACGAATGGGTCGGGACCGCCATTTCTTTCCAGCTACACCCCGGCGATAAACAGGCGCTGTTGAATTCTCGTCCTGAGGCGACAGATCAGATCCAGCAACAACGGAATCTGGACAACGGAACACTCCTGATCTTCAGTCACGATAACTGGCGGGAGCACACGCCGATGTTTGCCGAATGCAACTACACGTGGGGTCAGTTCCTGAGAAGCCTGAAACTGCTGTGCGAAACCGGTAAGGGCCGGCCATGGCCGCAGCAGCATCGTTCCGAGCCGTGAGCCAATCATGCCCGCCAACAGAGTGGTCACGCACGAGGAATGGCTGAAGGCACGCCGCGAGTTGCTCGCTGCGGAGAAAGAGCACACGCGACAGCGCGATGCGCTGAGCCGGCGCCGAATGACAATGCCCTGGGAGCGTGTGGAAAAGGTCTACCAGTTCCAAGGGCCGCATGGCGCTTTGTCGCTGCTCGATCTCTTCGACGGTCGCTCTCAGCTCATCATCTATCACTTCATGTTCGCGCCCGATTGGGAAGAAGGCTGCACGTCATGCTCGTTCTGGGCTGACAACTTCGATGGCATTCCGATCCATCTCAATCATCGTGATGTCACCTTCACTGCCGTTTCGCGCGCTCCGCTGGCAAAGATCAACGCTTACAAGCACCGCATGGGCTGGCGCTTCCCGTGGGTCTCATCTGCGGGAAGCGATTTCAACTACGACTATCAGGTGTCGTTCACGCCCGAGCAGATTGCCGAGGGCAAGGCTTATCACAACTACGGAGTCATCCCGATCAGCGTATCCGACGAGAAGGGGATCAGTGTCTTCTCCAAGGACGACGAGGGCGACGTGTTCCACACCTATTCCTGTTACATGCGCGGCATCGACATCGTCAACGGCGCCTACCAGTTCCTCGACCTCGTGCCCAGGGGGCGCGACGAGGATGCCTTTGATTTCCCGATGAAGTGGCTACGCAGACACGATCAATATTGATCGACGAGGAGACCCCTGTGACCGAAATTCTTTTCCATCGCGTTGCGCTATTCGTGCTCCTGGTCTGTGCAGCGTTCGTTGTTTCCCCGGTAAATGCTGCGTCGTCTGACGGGTTCGGTGTTCCGCGCGGTTTTAAGTCCGCGATGGCGAACGTGAACGGCACGAGCCTGCACTATGTGCGTGGCGGAAATGGCCCGGCCGTGATTCTCGTGCACGGCTTTCCTGAGGACTGGACCGAATATCGCGCCATCTTGCCGCGACTCGCCACACGGTTCACGGTCGTGGCAGTCGACTTGCCGGGGATCGGCAAGTCGGCGCCGGCCAACGGCGGCTACGATGCGGCGAACCTCGCGGTACACATCCACGCGCTCGTGGGAGCGTTGCAGCTGGAACGGCCGTATGTCGTGGGTCACGACCTCGGCGCCATCGTCACGTACGCCTATGTTCGCCGTTTTCCCGAGTCTTTGAGAGGAGCGATGATCCTCGATGTTCCGATGCCCGGCATCGCTGGATGGGACGAGGCGGTGTCGGGCATGTGGCACATCGGCTTGATACAGGCGCCTGATCTGGCCGAAAAGCTGGTGCCCGGCCGGCAGGACGCATTCCTCGGCTTCTTCCTCGACATCGGGAAGTTCACGCCGGAACACCGCGCCTACTACTTCCAGGCATACGGCGCGCCCCAGCTGCATGCGGCCTTCGAGATCTACCGGGGTTTTCCCAAGGACGCCGAGTGGAACGCCGCCCAGTCCGCACCGAATTCCGTGCCGCTCACCGTCGCCGTCGGCGAAAAATCCTTCTTCGCCTCCCGCGTATCCACGTTCGTCGAGGGCTACCGCGCCAAGGGCATGACCCGCGTCGAAAGCGCGCGCATTCCCGGCTCCAGCCACTACGTGCTGGCCGACAATCCGGAGGCGGTGGCTGACCTCATCGAGCGGCACGGTGCAGAGGAAAAGTGAGAACCGGTGCGAAGTGGTTCAGCTGCGCATTACCGTACCTGCACAAGAACACCGCAAAGACGGTGGTATCGCCTGATGTTCGCGCGGGCGCAGATCACGATACGCTGTTTCCGATTCAGGCAGCTCTGGGCTATTCGATCGCGCAGACGCTCTTCATGGGGAAGAAGTGCGTGGTCGTTGAGGGCATTACAGACTACTGGCTGATGAAATCACTTGATGCCGTGCTGGCGACTCGTGCTCCGGGAACAGGATTAGATGCGGAGATCGTTCTCGTACCAGCCGGCGGAACCAGTCGTCTCATGCCCCTCGCCTCACTCATGTTCGGCGCGGCCGGAATGCACGGGAAGAACATGCTCGTCTTGCTCGACACTGATAAGGAGGGTCAGTACCGGGCGCCTCTTGTCAGGGGCTTTGAACGTGTACCAGCAAACGTCGCCTCGATTCACGAAGTGCCCCAGTCCTGTTCGCTGAGCCCGGCATCGAACTCGCCGGGCGCGACGGGATTGCGCGCGTAGCCCGCGGCGTGACGGGCTTCCTCTTCCCGGATGCGCTGGCGCCGGATTTCGGCCTCGAGCGCTTCGCGAATGAATGCCGACCGGTTGGTCTTGCGGGCCCGGCTCATCTTGTCGACGAGCTTCAGCAGACGCTCGTCTATGGTCATCTGGATAGTCTTCATGGCTATGGAACGTGATGTGGGTAGATATCCACATTTCTAATCCACATAGGCCAGTTGCGCATTCAGCGCCCCTAATCGAGCACGGGAGGAGAGTGTGGCTGTTTCTGGCGACCGGGTCCGGAATACCCTGACTCTGGTGGCAGCTTTGGTGGCAGCGGCGGGGATTCCATGGAACTGCAGGTTGGCTTCCGAGGGCGGCCGCTTGATCGCGGGTCGATAGCGGATGCCGTCCAACCGGAAGTCGAATTGAATCCGCCCGCGGGACGCGGCGACCACGTCGCCCGTGAACCACTTGCTGCCCATAGGTTGACCTCGCTGATTCGGAGGATCGAACGATCGGGTCAGCGTCCGCGCGGGCGGACAGGATTACTCGGAGCGACGAGCGCGGCGGATCACCATCTCCTTCGTTTACGTCTAGCTTCCGTGCGCGTCGTCGATAACGAGGGCGCACATGCTCAATCCTGAGCGGCATTCGTTAGATCAGATCAGGATCTTGCATCCACGAAGGAATGTTGCGCATGCCGTGGAGCACGCGCCAGACATCGATGTGATCGCTCCGCTCCACGTAGAAAACCAGGTGCGGATACTTCTTCAACCGCCAGCAGTGCAGGCCGGGCAGGTTCAGCTCACCCGCGTAGCGTGACGAGCCGGTATCCGGATGGCGCCCAATATGGCTATATGCCTGTTCCAGGGCGTCAATGAATCCCAAGGCAGCTTCGGGCGCGTTCTCGCTCAAGTAGTAGGAAATTGCTTCATCGACATCCTGCTCGGCGCGCTCACGTGGGATGACCGCCTTCGGCTTCACCGACGAGTGCCTGGCTTCGCCGACTTGGCTTTCCGGCGCAGCCGGTCAAAGTACGCGTCATCGACGGCCTGGGTCGGGGTAGAAGCAGCGCCCTCGAGCAGAAGACCGCGCAACCTCTGCCGATCCTGATCTCTTCGTATGAGTTCGCGCACGTACTCGCTGCTCGTGCCGTAGCCGCGCTCGTTGACCTGCTCGTCGACAAAATCCTTGAGCGAATCAGGCAGGGAGATGTTCATTGTGCTCATGGCTTGATCATGGCATGTTTGGCAAAATTTGGCAAAAGCAACGCGGGCGGTGACTCGCTTGTGCACCTCAACCGCGGACGCCGCTCGAGGCGAACAGCGCCCGACTGGTCTCGATGCGCGTTCCAGGATGTCCATAGCGCTGCGCTGGCCGGTGTGCGAGCAGCACACCGCCATTCCGACGCCGTGAGCTCCAGATCGCGCGGCATGCTCGTGAAGTGGCGAGCGCTCAACCGCGCACTAGACCGGGCCAGAGTCCGTTTGTAGGCTGGCTCTGCAACCAAGGGGAAGCCATGAACACGAGAAATTCGATCGGCACATGGGCCGTGGCCTCACTGCTCATGTGCAGCAGCAGCCCGCTCGCCGCGCAGACGCTGCCGTTCTCGCTAGAACAATTACGTATCGGCCTGCCAGAGGCGGGCGCGCCACGCGCAGTGGTTGGGCCGTATGCGGTGACCACGGAGACGGTTCAGGGCCCGCCCGGCCTGCTGGTATACAGGCCGCGCGATCTCGCGAACTTTTCGAGCCGCGACACGCTGCCCATCGTGGTATGGGGCAATGGCGCATGCATGGCCGATGGCCGCGACTTCGCCGGCTATCTATCGACCATTGCCTCGTACGGCTTCATGGTCGTGACCACCGCTGCGGTGCCCAACGAGCCACAGGCGCGCATTACTTCGGGCCACCTGATCAAAGCGCTCGATTGGGCACAGGCTGAAGCCTCGCGCGCCGGCTCCGCGCTCGCCGGCAAGATCAAGATCGATGCCGTTGCGGTGATGGGCATGTCGTGTGGCGGAAATCTGGCGCTGGAAGCGGCCCGGGACCCGCGGGTCAAAACCTTGGGGATGTGGAACTCCGGCGTGTGGATCAGCGGGGAGATGCGCACTGCGGACGGCACCCTGCTGGTTGCGACGACGAAGGCGGACCTCGAGCGCGTACACAGCCCGGCGCTCTACATCAACGGCGACAAGATCGACCCCGCGGTGGTGAATGCCGCCGATGATTTCAAGCGCCTTCATCAGGTACCTGTTTTCTTCGGCTCGCGACGCGACGCCGGCCACGCGGGAACGTACTCCCACGCCAATGGCGGGGAATTCGCGAATGTCGCCGTTGCCTGGTTGCGCTGGCAGCTCAAGGCAGACAAGGAGGCCAGCAAGGTATTCACCGGCCCCGCCTGCTCGCTCTGCAAGGATCGGAACTGGACGGTACAACGCAAGGGCTTGTGAGGAGGAGCGATCGCGGTCGGCGCTATTGAAGGCGGGTCTCCAGCGTGGCAGCGCTCAGTCAGCGACGACGAGCAGCACGGCTCGATGGCTGGTCGGCTCAGAGGCCGAGGAGCTTTCGACGCCCTGACGTCGCTAGTGCCAGCTTTGGTGCCAGCTATGGGGAATCGATGGGAGTGGAGGGGACGCGCTGGGCCGCAGAATCAGCAAGCTGCTGATTGCTCTAGTCGTCCGACCGGGTTTTGATCCCGCCATACGTTGGTTCGAATCCTTCCACCCCGGCCAGATTTCACTCGTTAAAACAACTAGTTACATCTGACTGTCGGATGGGCCAAGTCCCCTGAAGTCCCCATCTGCTGCCACTAGCCAAATCACGCGAAGCTCGACGTCGCCGTCTTCCAGCTGTGTAACTACAGGCAGCGAGAGGGAATACGGCAGGAACGCGAGAGTAACGATCACAAAGTTCATGACGGGATTTGGACGCGTAAGCTTGACGGCCATACGCCGGAATCCTAACGTTAGACGTTAGATTTCCGGGGTAAGAGATGATCACCCGCCGCCTCCGACCGTACATCGAAGATCGCCTGAAACACATGGCCGGCGTGGTTCTGCTAGGCCCACGCCAGGTTGGCAAAACTACCTTAGCGAGAGCGATAGCGAGCAAACGCAAGGCGGGCGCGCTCTACCTCGATCTCGAACGTCCGGTCGATCGCCGCAGGCTCGACGATGCGGATGCGTTCCTGCGTGCACAGGTTGGCAAACTGGTCGTCATCGACGAGATCCATCGCGCGCCATCGCTGTTCGAGACTCTGCGCGGCATCATCGACGATCGCAGGGCGAAGGGAGATCGCACCGGCCACTTCTTGCTGCTGGGGTCCGCCGCCATCGATCTGATGAGGCAAGCCTCCGAAAGCCTCGCTGGACGCGTCGCTTACGTCGACATGGCTCCCGTCGATGCTCTTGAGTTGCCGAAGCAGGTGGGCGATGTCAATCGAATCTGGACGCGCGGAGGATTTCCAGAAAGTCTTCTGGCCGACAACGATGCTACGAGTCTCGCGTGGCGCCGCGCCTTCATTCGCAGCTATCTCGAACGCGATGTGCCGATGTTTGCACCGCGACTGCCCGCCGAGACGATCGGCCGGCTCTGGACGATGCTGGCGCATGCGCAGGGTACTCCGCTCAACCAATCGAGACTTGCCTCCAGCCTTGCCGTCTCGACACCTGCCGTCGGCCGATACATCGATTTGCTCGTCGATCTGCTACTCGTGCGACGACTTCGTCCGTGGAGTGGCAATGTGGGCAAGCGACTCGTGCGAACACCCAAGACATACATTCGTGACAGTGGCATCACGCATGCGCTTCTTGATCTCGAAAGCTGGGAAGACGTGCTCGGTCATCCAATCGCCGGCCCCAGCTGGGAAGGCTTCGTCATCGATAACCTCATCGCTGCGGCAGGCGATCGGCGCACTCCTTACTACTACCGCACGGAGGAGGGCGCGGAAGTTGACTTGCTGTTCGAGCGTGGCGGGAAAGTCGAGGTGGCCATCGAGATCAAGCGTGCCTCGGCGCCGCAGCTGACAAAAGGATTTCGTTCGGCGCGAGAAGTCCTGAAGCCAAAGAGCTCGTACGTCGTACACGGCGGCGAGGAAAACTGGCCAATGGAAAAGGGTGTCACGGCGATGTCACTTGTGGAGCTGATGAGGCAGCTTGCTGACGGGTAGGCTGCGCCGCACGTTACGCGTAACGTACGCTGGTGACGTAGCCATCGCTGTAACCTTCGCGCTGATAGCGATTGCCTTTCAAGGGAAGCAGCACCACATCGGCCCGACCCGGAATCTGCTGAATAAGCTTGCCATCCTTCTCGAGCAGCGTGACCGGCGGTCCTGGATTTTCCCTGAGCGACATATGTGCCCACGATCTGATCGCGCGCGAGCGGCACCTCACCCGAGTCGGCGGCTTCCATGACTTGGATCTTCAGGGCCGTGATTTCGAGGACCGAGCGGGTGCTCGGGTCCGAGGCGTCTGCCAGCAGACGTTGCAGGGCCAGCGCGTGTGCCCTGTTCAAAGCCTGCGCGGCTGGAACCGCCACATCGGGTTTGACGCCGATACTGGATACGATTCGGGCAGCCAGTCCGCCGCCATGGCTTCGAGGTCACAGCCGGCTCGAACGCACATTAAAGAGTCGCAGGCAGTCGCACTTAGTCTCGCCCCGTTGGCATATGGGGCGATCTGCAAGATCCTGCTGCTAGCCGCCACCAAGATTTAGCGTAGGTTCGGTGTGAGGGTCAGACGTGAATACCGCAGCTTCCCGTCCATTCATCGGTCTTTTGATCAGTGCAGTTGCTCTGGCAATTTTCACTGCTGTCCCACCCTGGACGAGCAGCAATCCCCTGAGACCGTATGATTTTGTTTTTCTGTACGCGCTTTGCTTGACCGGTGTGGGTCCATCGCACCAGGCGCTTCGAATCTTTCGGCTGTCGGCCGCGTGGTCTGCCTTTGTCGTGATGTTCATTGTTGCTTTTGCGCTCGACTTGGCACTCGAGTCACTTGCAGTGGCACTTCAGTACGCGATCCGAACTGACATGTCCCTTCAGATCCGAGAATCAGCCGAATGGGCTGTTTTGCTCGGTGCTGTGTTTACTGCGTTCTGGTGGATCGCGATTCGGACGCCGGCTCATGCCTGACATCACCTCACTCGTACCCGCACGGGTAATGCAGGAACAGACCAGATCGCTTCGTGCCGACTATTCCACTGAAGGCTGCTGAAAGCTCTGGAGCGCTGCTTTGAGCAACTACCCCGAACAGCAGGTCTTGACGCGAGGCAGCCCTTCGCCCCTCTCCGACCACCTATCCCCTGCGCCATCCAGCAGGACTGCGCCTGCATCACGGTAAGAGTGACAGCACGCTGGATTCGATAGAGAACAAGGCAATCAATGCTGAGAGCCGACGAACCGAGTGAAAAAGCGGGACCGCAAGCCGCTCATGCAAGTCCCCTCTCGAGCAGGCTTCTGGCGGTGACCACAACTGAATCGGCAATCGGCCGCGGGCACCGCTGCAACAGTGCATTGCCCGTAGATGAGTCGTACAGTCGCCGCACGCCCAGGTAGGCCCTACTGTCGCGAAGGGAGCTGTCGAAGAAGCTCAATAAGTGTGCGGCCCAGTCGGGCATGCGGATCCTGGGCACTCTGCTCGAGTCCTCAGGAAGGTTGCTGCGCAGGATGGCGGCGATCTCGCTCAATGATTGAGCGCGGTTCGTCAGGATATGCCGACGGCCGCCCGCTCCCGGTGCGGTCAACACCGCGGCGTGGCTCTCGGCAACGTCGCGCACATCGACGAAGGGAAGGATGAGGTTGGGCAACATCGGCATCTCACCCTTCAGCACCTGCCTCAAGATGCCGACCGATGTCCCAGGATCATCGTCGAGCAGAGGGCCGAGTAGCGTGCCCGGATTGATTACGGCCAGCCGATCGCGTGCACCGGCTCGATCCATGAGTGACCATGCCTCTCGCTCAGCAAGGGTTTTCGACCTGGCATAGGCGTTGACTCGTGGCCCATCGAGCTTTGTCCAATCGTCGACAGACAGTGCGCGGTCATATGTAGCATGCCCGCCGTCGATTGCCGCCAGCGAGGAGGTCAGCGCCACTCTCTGCACGCCAGCGCTGAGCGCCGCTTGAATCGCGCGGCGCGTGCCTTCGACTGCCGGTCGGATGAGATCCTGCTCGTCCTTCGGCATCTTCAGAACGAACGGAGAGGCTACATGTACAAGGTACCTACAGCCTCGAATGGCCTCTTGCCATCCCTCATCGTCGAGCAGATCGAGCACGCAGACTTCGAGGCGGCTGGTTTCGGCTCCAGCCGCAGCGAGTGAGGTGCGTACCGCATCGGCCCTGGTCGAGTCGCGTACGCTGCCCCGAACTGTGTATCCGCGCTTGAGAAGCTCCAACGCGGTGTGCCCCCCAAGGAAGCCCGAAACTCCGGTGACCAGAACGCGATCGGACATGACCATCTCCATCTTTACGGTGTAAGGATGAATATTTATGTTTACGATGTCAAGATTAGGTCCGGTCCGGGCCCCGGGCTGCTCGCGCCGGGCTGTCCAGGTCTGGCTGATCGGATGAACTACCGTTACGGGCAAGATGGATCGAGTCATGATCGAGAGAAAACACCGAACGCAAACACCGCGCGCATATCACCACGGGAGCCTCAGGTCGGCCTTGCTCGCGAGCGCGCAGCAGGTGCTTGCCGAGAAGGGTGTCGAAGGTTTCAGCCTGCGCGAGACGGCTCGTCGAGCCGGCGTCTCGGCGGCCGCGCCGAAACACCACTTCGCAGATACCCGGGCGCTGCTGACATCACTGGCATCGATGGCCTTTCGCGAGCTTGCCAACCGGCTGGAGGCGGCAGACCGCTCAGCTCGCAGCAGGCAGAACTGCATTCGTGCTCAGGGCGTCGCATATGTGCGCTTCGCCCTCGACAACCCATCGCTGTTCGACTTGATGTGGCGCGCTACCCTGCTCGACCTCGATAATGCAGACCTCATCTTCGAGAAGGAGCGATCCTTCGCGGTGCTGGACCGGCGCGTGCGCGGCCGGCAGACCGAACCGGTCTCGCACACCGACCCTGCAATGGCACCGACCATTGCGTGCTGGTCTCTGGTACACGGCTTCGCTCGTATGGCGCTCGACGGAGCATTCGGTGTCGGTCTCAAGATGGCGAGAGAGGCAGCGAAGACCCTGTTGCCCGATGTCCTCGACCTGCTGGTTACCCGCGATCTTCTATCGTGAATGCGAGGTTTCACCGATCGATGCATGACCGGCTCGCCTGAACGAGACCTGGGTAATGGGTGGCCTCAACCTTGAAACGCCGCGACCGATCACCTCACGCGGACCCGAACGGGAGCGCAGGAACAGCGTGTGGCGCTTCGTCGGAATTGCCTGCATCCACTGAAGGCTACTGAGCGCTTAGGAGCGCTGTACGGCGCGGCTGCGTTCGACCCGAAGCGGGCGGTCGATCATCATGCCGCGGTTCGTTGGCGGCGGCGCTGGTTCTGCAGGTTGAGGAATGCGAGTGGCTCATGCAGTCTCCGACTATGCAAGCCAACCACGACAGCGACGTCCATGCTCAACTCCCACCCGGTCAACGCGCCATCGCAGACTTTCCGCGTTTCGGAGTCGTGGCGTTCGCAAAGCGACCATTGAAGACTAAGGACATACGGCTGGAAATTTCCGGGGCGCTCGAGCGACCCGTTGTGCTGACCGCGATCGAACTCGCTACGCTCCCCCGAATTACGCTCACGGCAGATTTTCACTGCGCCGCAGGCTGGAGTCACCGGGCCCTTACGTGGAGCGGCTTTCTCTTCCGAGATGTGTGGGACATGTTGATCGTGCCGAACGCGCAGCCCGCCAGCGAGCATCGATTTGTCGTACTGCGCTGTCAGGACGGCTATCGAACCGCATTGCCGCTTGCGGATCTCCTCGCCCCAGACGTATTGATCGCAGATCGATTGAACGATCAGCCATTGGCGGTCGAGCATGGCGCACCCCTCAGACTCCTTGCGTCGGCGCACTACGGATACAAGAGCGCCAAGCATCTCGATCGCATCGAGTTGCGCGCTGATGATCTTGGTTACCGCCCACTCTTGCCCCGACTGTTGGATCACCCGCGCGCGCGCGTGGCGCTCGAAGAGCGCGGCCAGTTTCTGCCAGGATGGCTCTTGCGCTATCTCTTTCGACCGTTCATTGGACCGATCATCCGCAAGCTCAAGCTGGCAGCGGCGGGCGATCGG
>Ga0081539_10002133_pt1 | contig 29223 bp, 24 predicted proteins | sample TabmetS4T2R2_FD_71023 | JGI IMG/M metagenome (GOLD analysis project Ga0081539, IMG submission 71023) | Tabebuia heterophylla rhizosphere microbial communities from the University of Puerto Rico - S4T2R2 | ecosystem: Host-associated > Plants > Roots > Rhizosphere ... | reverse complement strand
TACGACGCGGAAAGCTCACAAGTAGCGTTATACGGCCGACAGGGTCGAACACATGCTTGAACTGGGGTTTGCCAGTCGCATTGAGCGCGAACAACAGGTCAGGCAACGGGACAGTTGATTCTGCCAACACCAATACGTTCGTATCGCACTCGCGGGCGGCACGCGCGACCAGTTCAGCGGGAACCTTTCCATTCAGGTTCCAGAAGAGAAAGGAGAACGTCGCCACTATCAGAGCGGGATGTTCCCGTGCTTCTTCGGCGGATTCTTGTCGCGCTTCGTCTCGAGCGCCGAGAGCGCGCGTATCAGCTTCGCGCGTGTGTGGCGCGGGCGGATCACTTCGTCGATGAATCCGCGCTCGGCAGCGATGTAGGGATTGGCGAACTTCTCGCGATACTCGGCGATCTTCGCGGCACGCGCGGCCGCCACGTCGGCGGCCGCATCGAGCTCGCGCTTGTAAAGGATGTTGACGGCGCCTTCCGCGCCCATCACCGCGATCTCGGCGCTCGGCCAGGCGAAATTCGCATCGCCGCGAATGTGCTTGCTCGACATCACGCAGTAGGCGCCGCCGTACGCCTTGCGCGTGATCACCGTCAGCTTGGGGACGGTCGCTTCCGCAAACGCGAACAGCAGCTTCGCGCCGTGGCGGATGATCCCGCCGTATTCCTGTACGGTTCCCGGCAGGAATCCCGGCACGTCTTCGAAGGTGACGAGCGGAATGTTGAAGGCGTCGCAGAAGCGGACGAAGCGAGCGCCCTTGACCGACGCGTCCAGGTCGAGCGTCCCCGCCAGCACCGCTGGCTGGTTCGCCACGATGCCGACCGGTCGCCCGCCGAGACGCGCAAATCCCACGACGATGTTCCGGGCGTAATGCTGGTGCACTTCGAGCACGTAGCCCTCGTCGACGACGGCGCGAATCACGTCGAGCATGTCGTAGGGCTGGTTCGGCGCCACCGGCACCACGGTGTCGAGCGCCTCGTCGGCGCGATCGGCGGGATCGGTCGCTGTGGCCCGCGGCGGATCGTCGAGATTGTTGCCGGGCAGAAACGAGAGCAGCTCGCGAATGAGGAGCAGGCAGTCCGCATCGTTCTCGACCGCAAAGTGCGCGACGCCGCTGCGCTCGTTGTGCGTCATCGCGCCGCCGAGCTCCTCCTTCGTCACCTGCTCGTGCGTGACGGTGCGGATCACGTCGGGGCCGGTCACGAACATGTAGCTGGTGCCCTTCACCATGATCGTGAAGTCGGTGATCGCGGGCGAATAGACGGCGCCGCCGGCGCAGGGACCCATGATCGCGGAGATCTGCGGCACGACACCCGAGGCGAGCGTGTTGCGCAGGAAGATGTCGGCGTAGCCGGCCAGCGACAGCACGCCTTCCTGGATGCGCGCACCGCCGGAGTCGTTGAGGCCGATGACCGGCGCGCCCATCTTCATCGCCAGGTCCATGATCTTGACGATCTTGGCGGCGTTGGTTTCCGACAGCGACCCGCCGAAGACGGTGAAGTCCTGCGCGAAGCCGTAGGTCAGCCGGCCGTTGACGAGGCCGTGACCGGCAATGACGCCGTCGCCGGGAATGAGCTGATCGCCCATCCCGAAGTCGCGACACCGGTGCGTGACGAACTTGTCGATCTCCTCGAAGGACCCCGGGTCGAACAGCAGGTCGATCCGCTCGCGCGCCGTGAGCTTCCCTGCTTCCCGCTGCCGCCGCAGCCGTTCCTCGCCGCCGCCGGCCTCGGCCCGCTGCTCCAGCGTTTCGAGAAAGGAAACCGGGTCTGCCCGGTTTCTGCGCACAGTCACACTCGCGCCGCCTGCGCCTTCTCCCAGTCCTTGAGGAACCGCTCCAGTCCGATGTCGGTCAGCGGGTGCTTGAACGCCGACTCGATGACGGCTGGCGGACAGGTCACCACGTCGGCACCCAGCCGCGCGGCCTCGACGATGTGGATCGGGTGGCGGACGCTGGCCACGAGCACTTCGGTCGTGAACTCGAAGTTGTCGAAGATGTCGACGATCTCGCGCACGACGGTCATGCCGCTGTTGGCGATGTCGTCGAGACGGCCAACGAACGGGCTGACGTAGGCGGCTCCCGCCTTCGCCGCCAGCCATGCCTGCGTGGCGGAGAAGATCAGCGTCACGTTGACGCGCTTGCCTTCCTGCGCCAGCGTCTTGCACGCTTTCACGCCATCCTTGGTGAACGGCACCTTGACCACGATGTGCTCGTCGATGGCGGCCAGCTCGCGCCCTTCGCGCAGCATGCCGGCCGTGTCGGTGGCGACCACTTCCGCACTCACCGGGCCTTTGACGGTCTGGCAGATCTGCTTGAGGATCTGCTTGTAGTCGCCGTGCTCCTTCGCCATCAGCGACGGATTCGTCGTGACGCCGTCGAGGATGCCGATGTCGGCCAGCGCCTGGATGTCTTTGAGATTGCCGGTATCAACAAAGAGTTTCATAGATTCTTGACACCTTACTGACTACGCAGCGACGTTCACCCTTCTACGACACACTGAGGCACCGAGGTTTGAATTTTATCCTCAGTGCCTCACTGCCTCGGTGTGTCGTGGATCAGTGCAGGTCGTCGCGACATGCGATTACCGTGCTGTTTCCTCTACTCTCAACGACTCGGCGCTGATATTCGGCAGCGGCACGCGATCGTCGACGGCCACCACCGCGTACACGTACCGCGTTCCGGGCTTCACGTCGCGGTCGGTATAGCGGGCATCCGGAATCGGGGTCTCGGTGAGCGGTTGCAGTGTGGCACTGCCTGCCTCGCCGCGCAAGACAAGATACCCGCCGAGATCGACGTCGATATTCGGCTCCCAAATCAGACTGATCGACCCTTCGCCCGCCACCGCCGTCAGGTTCGCCGGAGGAGCCGGTGGAAATGTATCGACCGGCCTGACACACGCCATCGGCGTCGCCTCGCCTTCGACCAGTGCGGGGGCCGCGCCGCGAACGGCGCGCACCATGTAGCACTGCGTCCGCTCGAACTCGGCAGCGTCGGAAAACTCCAGCGTCGCCAGCGGCGTCGTGTTGAGCGGCAGCGGACGCGGCGAGCTCCATGCGGACGCGACCGCGGCGTCCGGCAACGTCAGCGGATCGGCCGACTCGATGCGATACACGTTGTACCGCGTCGGTCCCGCGGGCACGTCACTCGCCACCGCCGCGGGCGGCTGCGACGAGGGGACTTCGTCAAACGGCGCTTCTTCGATCGCCAGCGCCCGGTCGACGATGAAACCGAGCAGTCCCCCCGAAGGTTGCCACGAGAGCTGCACCATCCCGCTCGAGTAGGTGAGCCGCATTCCGTCGGGTGTCGCGGGCACGACCGACAGGGGCAGATCGGCCACGGCTCCCTGCGGGCTGGAGCGCGCGCGGTCGCTGAACGCGATCGCCATGTAGAAACGTCGCGGCATCGGCGGTCCAGCAGGGACCACCTGGCGCGTCGGCGTCGCCGCAGGGACCGGAACCGGACGACGGCGTTCATTTTCCAGCGGAGGGGGCGGCGGCTTCGGCACGAGCTGCTCCGCCGTGAGCACGTCGCGCACGGTCACCTCCGAACCCTGCAGCGCTCCCGATCGTTGTGTCTCGGGAGGCGGGGGTGGGTCGCCGGGGCGGGCAGCCGGTGCAACGGGAATCATGGCGAGGCGCTCGGCTTGCGCGAGGAACAGGCCACGCGCCGGCGGTGTCGTGCCCGTGAACCCGTACACGTCGATGCGCGTGATGTCGGCAGGCTTCGACGCATCGATGTTCTGGACGGGCACCGTAACCTTGACGTACACGTCGGAGCCGACGCGCTCGGCGCTGATCTTCTCGACGGCAGCCGGGATGTGCACGAAGGGCGCGAGCGGAGGACCTTTCTTCCCACACGCGCTTGCAGTCATCGCACACACCATCGCCAGCGCGATGGTCGACTCCCGACTTCCAACTCCCAACGTCCAACACGCAACTCCCAACCACCGTGTCATCGAGCGGCGTTGGAAGCTGGTCGCGCGCGCTCGAGAGTTGGGAGTTGGGAGTCGACGAACAAACATCCTATTGGGAGCTTACCGCGGGCTGCGAGTCGCGAACCTCGCGATCGCGCTGGTCGGGCGTCAGTACCTCGACCGGACCGCGCCGTGCGACCTCGGGCGACTTGAAGCGCCGCACGTCGATGCCGTAGCCGCGGACCTTGTAGTTGAGGATCCGTTCGGTCGTGTCGAGCAGGCGCGCCGCCTTGGCGCGGTTGCCGCGAGTCGTCTTGAGGGCGTCCTGAATCAGGTCGCGCTCGTAAGCGGCGACCGCGTCCTTGAGCGAGACGCGCGTCACCGTGCCGGATGAATCGGCGGTCTGCAGCGTCGGCGGCAGGTGATGACCGTGAATGACGGCGCCGTCGCAGACGAGCACCGCGCGCTCGAGCGCGTTCTCCAGCTCGCGCACATTGCCCGGCCAGTGATACGCCATCAGCATGTCGATCGCCGGCGTCGAGATGCGCTTGATGACTTTGCCGTGCTCGCGCGAGAACTTCTCGAGGAAGTGATCGGCCAGCAGCAGCAGGTCCGCCTTCCGCTCGCGCAGCGGCGGCACGAAGATCGTGAACACGTTGAGGCGATAGTACAGATCCTCGCGGAACGTGCCGTCCTGGATCGCCTTCTCCATGTCCTTGTTCGTGGCGGCGATCAGGCGGACGTTCACCTTCACCGTGTCGGTGCCGCCCAGCCGCTCGAACTCCCGCTCCTGGAGCACGCGCAGCAGCTTGACCTGTGTGCTGAGGTTGATGTCGCCGATCTCGTCGAGGAACAGCGTGCCCCCCTCGGCCATCTCGAAGCGGCCCTTCTTGCGGGCATTGGCGCCGGTGAACGCGCCCTTCTCGTAGCCGAAAAGCTCCGACTCGATCAGCGTATCGGGCAGCGCCGCGCAGCTCACCTTGACGAACGGCTTCTTGGCGCGCAGCGAGTTGTAGTGAATGGCGTGGGCGATCAGTTCCTTGCCCGTCCCCGACTCGCCGCGAATGAGCACGGTGGTGTTGGTCTGCGCCACCTGCGCGACCTGCTCGTACATCTGCCGCGTCGGTCCGCTGGTGCCGATGATGTTGGAGAAGTCGTACCGTTCGCGCAGCTCCTGGCGGAGGTGCGTGTTCTCGTCGAGCAGCCGGCGCCGTTCGTCCTCGACGCTCCGCTGCACGTTGAGCGCCTGCGCAATCATCGAGCTGACGACGCCGAAGAACTTGACGCTGCTGTCGTAATCGCGCTCCGGCTTGAAGCGCAGGTCGACGGCCATGGCGCCGACCGCCACGCGATTCTGCAGGATCGGGACGCAGATGAACGTCAGCTCCTGCTTGGTGTGATCGGGACGCCGGGGTGCCAGGTTGAGAAAGCTCGGCTCCTTGCTGACCCGCGGCACGACGATCGGCTTGCCGCTCTCGACGACCTTGCCGGTGATCCCCTCACCCAGCTTGATCCGGATCGCGCGCGCGCGATCTTCGAAGCCTTCCGACGCTTCGACCAGCAGCTCGGAGTCGCGCAGCAGCGTGATCATGCCGCGTACGACGCTGTGTTGCCGGATGAGCGTGGCGAGGACGCGCTGCAGCGCGGACTTGAGGTTGAGCGTGCCCGAGAGGGCTTGGCTGACTTCGAGGAGCGTCGAGAGGCGGCGCGCGTCGCGCGCGGCGGTGGTCGCGTCGGAACCAATCTTGGCGGCAGGCATATTCAGGCCTCCTACATCTCTGCGCGGTCGAGGGTTGTCACATACGCAGCTGTCGTCGCTCGACGCGTGGAACGACGCATCAACCCGCCTGCACGTCTAGGGGCCTGCGGCTGGGAGGACGAGGCGTCCTCCCGATTCCTACGGTTTTGTAGATACCGGACAGCGCCCCCACCCTTCTGTGGGTTTCTTCCGAGGCGCTCACGTGGCTATTGTAGCGGATCTCCGCGCGAAATCGGCGATTACAACGAATTTCCACCGGCGTCATCGTGGCGCGCCGTTTGCCACGGCACAGTGCCACCATGACTCGGACACAGACCCTCTCGCTGCTCATCGTTCCCGTCGTCGTTCTGTTCGCCACCTCACTGCGGGCCGAATCGCTCGCCGATTATCTGAAGCCTCGTGATGCCCACGTGCGCACGACCAACGCCAGGCTGGCGGAGCTCATTCACGATGGCGTGCGCTTGTCGTCGACGTTCCAAACCCTCGTCGAGCGTCTGTCGCACTCGGACGTGATTGTGTACGTGGACCCGGATGCCTACGGGCCTGAAGGGCTCGACGGTCGACTGACGTTCGTCGGGGCCGGCCCCGGCGCGCGTTACGTTCGCGTTCGCGTCGCCCACTATCCGGACGCCGCGCGTCAGATTGCGATCATCGGACACGAGCTGCGCCACGCCGTCGAAATCGCCGACGCGCCGGCCGTCGTCGACGAAGCGTCACTCGGGCGCGAGTTCGCGCGCATCGGCTTTTCGAATTCCGGATTGCTGCCCGGCGTGCAGTCGTTCGAGACGCCAGCGGCGCTCAAGGCGGGGAATCGGATCTATCGGGAGATCACGACGGCGGGGATTCGGTAGCTGCGTTGGGCGGTTGGGGGCTGGAGAGAGCCAGGTTGCCAGGTACTGGCCCCGGGCTGCGACGGACCCACGTTGCGATTCAGCTCGATCGATGGGTGTTCTTACCTATCTACCCATCCACCATCGACCCAGCTGCTTAAAGAATGTAGCGCGACAGATCTTCGTTCTTGACGATGTCCGCGAGCATGCGATCGACGTACGCCTCGTCAATCGTGATGTTGCGGTCGGAGAGATCCGGCGCCTCGAACGAAAGCTCGTCGAGCAGCCGTTCCATCACCGTGTGCAGGCGGCGGGCGCCGATGTTCTCGGTCGTGTCGTTGACGCGCGCGGCGAAGTCGGCGATCCGATCGACGGCGCCCGCGGTGAACGTCAGCGTCACGTCCTCGGTGCCAAGCAGCGCCATGTACTGCTTGACGAGCGCATTGCGCGGCTCGGTAAGAATTTTGACGAAGTCGTCGCGCGTCAACGGCTCCAGCTCGACGCGAATCGGAAAGCGCCCCTGCAGCTCGGGAATCAGATCCGACGGCTTCGACACGTGGAACGCGCCCGCGGCGATGAACAGGATGTGATCGGTCCGCACCATGCCGTGCTTGGTGTTGACCGTCGTTCCCTCGACGATCGGCAGGATGTCGCGCTGCACGCCCTCGCGGCTCACATCAGGGCCGTGTCCCCCGCCGCCGGCCATCCCGTCGCGGCTGGCGATCTTGTCGATCTCGTCGATGAAGATGATGCCGGCCTGTTCGACGCGCTGGACGGCGGTGCGGCTGACCGACTCCATGTCCACGAGCTTGGCCTGTTCTTCGGCGATGAGATGCTCGAGCGCCTCGGGCACCTTCATGCGACGCGTTCTGGTGCGTCCCTGAAACAGGTTGCCCATCATGTCCTTGAGATTGACGCCGATCTCCTCGACCGAGGTGCCGGCGATGATCTCGAGCGAGGGCATGCTGCTCTCGCGGACTTCGAGCTCCACGCTGCGTTCGTCCAGGCGTCCGTCACGGAGCTGCTCGCGCATGCGCTCGCGCGTTCGCGTGGCCTCGGAACGGACGATCCCCGGGTCCTCGCCGGCCAGCGGCGCGCGTGCCGGCGGCAGCAGCAGATCGAGCAGACGTTCTTCGCCGGCGGCCCGCGCCTTGTCCTTGACTTCCTCGGCGCGCTCCTCGCGCAGCATGTCCACCGCGAGCTCGACGAGGTCGCGCACCATGGATTCCACATCGCGGCCGACGTAGCCGACCTCGGTGAACTTGGAGGCCTCGACCTTGATGAACGGCGACTGCGCCAGTCGCGCCAGACGCCTCGCGATCTCGGTCTTGCCGACCCCGGTCGGTCCGATCATCAGGATGTTCTTCGGCGTGACTTCTTCGGCAAGGTCGGCCGACAGCCGCTGGCGGCGCATCCGGTTGCGCAACGCGATGGCGACCGCGCGCTTGGCCTTGGCCTGACCGATCACGTACTTGTCGAGCTCGGCGACGATCTGGCGCGGCGTCAGCGACCCCACCGAGGTGGCAGTGCGTTCAGGGAGTGAAATAGGCATCGGGTACTTCGAAGGGTGCGCACGTCACCCGGCGAACAAACCACGGAGACACGGAGACGCGGAGTTTTCTGTTCGACATCAATTCTCCGTGCCTCTCTGCCTCCGTGGTTCGTTTGGGTGAAGAATGCCGCGAATCAGAGCTCTTCGACCGTCAGGTTTGCGTTCGTATAAATACAGATGTCGGCCGCGATCCGCATCGACTCCTCCGCGATTTCGCGCGCGGAAAGCGTGCTGTGCCTCACCATCGCCCGCGCGGCGGCCATCGCGAACGGGCCTCCCGATCCCACCGCCACAATCGCATCGTCGGGTTCGATGAGGTCTCCGGTGCCCGACAGCACGAACATCGATTTGCGGTCGGCGACGATCATCATGGCCTCGAGACGGCGCAGGAGGCGATCGGTGCGCCAGTCTCGCGCGAGCTCGACGGCGGCGCGATCGAGATTCCCGCGGTACTGTTCGAGCTTCGCCTCGAACCGCGAGAACAAGGCGAAGGCGTCAGCGGCGGAGCCGGCAAAGCCGGCGAGGATCGACTCGTTGTAGAGGCGACGAATCTTGTGCGCTCCGTGCTTGAGCACAGTGTTGCCAAACGTCACCTGGCCATCGCCGGCGAGGACGGTGCGGTCCTGGTGCCGAACAGCCAGAATGGTGGTCGCATGAATCACCCGGCCAGTATCACACAGCGCAGCAGAGCCGACACCGGCTGCGGTGTCCTCGAAAGTCGCCCTCGTTCGCGGACATCTCGGGTGGCGTCACGCATCGCGTGTGATTTTTCGGTGAAAATACCTCTCATGTCGCTGGCAACAGTGTTGCTCAACCGTTCAGTATGACGCTGCGCTCCCTTACCCTCATCACCGCGCTCGTCCTCGCCACGCCCGCCTTTGCGCAGGATCGCCACGGCCGGCAACGCGACCCCGGCGGCGCCGTTCAAAGTGGCGGCACCATTCAAAGCGGTGGCGATCGTCGCAGTGGCGGCGAACGTCAGGCTGGTCCGCGGGACGCGGGACCCCGCAACGACTCGGGAGGCCGCAGAGAGCGGCAGTCGACACCGCCTCCGACCGCGGCCTCGGCACCCGCACCGGCGCCTCCACCCAGCCGTGCGGCGGAAGCACCGCGCGACCCGGATCGGCGGTCAACACAACCGTGGCGCTACCCGGATCCGGACGAACGGACCGCGGGATCGAAAATCATCCGAGTACCGCCCCAGGCCCCTGCTGCGTCAGCGCCAGCGACCGCGGCGGCGGCGCCCGAACCTCAGGCACCGGGCGTTCTCGATCAGCGACAGGCGCAAACCCGACGAGATCCTGGCCCCGACGGTCGTCAGGCTGTTCCGCGAACCGGTGGCGTGTATCGTCCAGACGATCGGCGCGATCGCGATAGAAACCGCGGGCCCGTCATCGGCCGGTCGCGTGTCTACAACAACAACTATTACTACTACTACCCGCGACGCTATTACCCGTACGGATACGGCGCCTTCGGTCTGGGCTACTTCTATTACGACCCGTATACCTGGGGCCCGAGCTATTACGGCGGCTACTACGGATACGACTCGTACTATGACCAGTACGGCCGGTATGCGACGGGAGAGTTGCGACTCGATATCAACCCGACGTTCGCCGAAGTGTATGTGGATGGCTACTTCGCAGGGTTGGTGGATGACTTCGACGGCGTCTTCCAGGGATTGCGGCTCGAAGAGGGACCGCACCAGATTCGCGTCGTCGCACCGGGCTTCGCGCCGCTGGACTTCGACGTGCGCATTTTCCCGGGCCGCAAGGTGACCTATCGGGGAGATCTCCTGCGCCTCAGACCCTGATCACAAACCACAGAGACACAGAGGCTCTTGTTTTGGAACTAGCTCGAGGTCGCGGCCTCGAGCTCCAGAACAAAGTGGAAGGCCTTCCCTTCACGTCCGCCGCCGGAACACCAGATACAACGGAATGCCCGCCAGGATGATCAGCGCGCCGGCGCCGGTCGGACCCGGATCCCTGTACAAGGCGTTGATCAGGATGAACGCGCTCGCGACGACGTAGATGAGCGGTGCGACGGGATATCCAAGCGCCTTGAACGGCCGTTCGACGAGCGGTTCGCGCGCACGCAGGATGAACAGCGCGCCGACCGCCAGGGCCAGGAAGAGCGTGATCGAAAAGCCGGTGTAGTTCACCAGCCTCGTGGTTTCCGCTGACAGGACGAGGAGCGACGTCCACGCCGCCTGCGCGATGATCGCGTTCGCCGGCGTTCGATACTGCGGGTGCACGGTGGCGAGCCGGCGGAAGAAAATGCCGTCGCGCGCCATCGCGAAATAGACGCGTGGGCCGGCGAAAGTCATGGCGCTGTTGCTGGCCGACAGGCTGATCAACGCCACGACAGCCATGATGTTGCCGGCGACAGACCCGAGCAATCCATCCGCCACGCGATCGAGCACGCTGCCTTCGATCTTCGCCAGCTGATCGACCGGGAAGACGTACAAGTAGAGCGTATTGAGCGCCAGATAGATCAGGAGGACCGCCACGGTGCCGAGCGCGAAACTGCGCGGAACGTTGCGACCCGGATCGCGGATTTCCTCGGCCACGTACCCGGCGGCGTTCCAGCCCGAATACGTGAACATGATCGGGATGAGCGCGAGCAGCCAGCTCGTTGCGGGAACCGATTGGCCCTGCGTCAGATTCCCCGGATTGCCGGTGCCAACCGCGAATCCGAGCGCCACGAACAGGACCAGCGCCGACACCTTGAGGCTCGCGAGGATGTTGCCGACCAGTCTGCCGGGACCGACCCCGCGCAGGTGGATCAAGGCCAGGCCCCAGACGAGCACGAGCGCGCAGATGGTCTGCGGCGAGAACGTGAGCCGCAGCGCGCCGGGAATGATCGTGAGCGCGAAAAACGGCGTGTCATTCCCCGCCGCCGGCACGAAGCGCGCGAGGTAGATCGCGAAGAACAGCGCATTGCCCGCGATCGCGCCCGCAAAGCCGGCGACGAACGACGTCCAGCCGGTCAGGAACGCGGCGAGTGGCCCATACGCGGCGCGCAGGTAGACATACTCGCCGCCAGCCCTGGGGCGGTGCGCCGCGAGCTCCGCGTACGCCATCGCGCCGAAGAATGCGAGCAGGCCACCGGCAACCCACGTCAGGAGAAAGAGGAATGCGTTCGGAACGGAAGCGGCGATCTGCGGTGGCGTGAAGAGAATGCCACCGCCGATCACGTTCGAGATGATGATGGCGGCGGCGTCGAGCGGGCCGAGCCGACGCTCCAAGAGCGTCGGCATTGGTGATTTCTGATCTGTGATTTTTGATTGCATTGGCGATTTGAGGAATCAATCGACGCAATGAGCAATCACAAAATCAAATCACAAATCACAGATCACGACTCACAAATGATCTATTGGCTCGTCAGCAGCAGCTTTCGTTCGACGGGATACTCGCCCATCTTGGCCCACGTGCGCGAGCCGTGCTTGCCGAAGATCTCCACATGCACGTCACGGAACTCGGTGTTTCTCAACATTTCGGCGCGCGATGTCTCGCGATCGGGGCTGATGTAGCCGAGTGTCGATCGCAGCACGATGTCGCCGCCGGTGGCGCCGGCCTTCAGGCCGTTGGAATCGATGGCGCGGACGAAGTGCTCACCCCACGCCTCCTGCTCGCCGACGCGCCGGAAGATCGCATTGACCTGGACGTTGGTGATGTCCTCGGGGGAGACGTTCGCAATCTTCAGCGAAATACTGGGCACCAGCTTGTTCTTGCCGTCGACGATGCCGGCGTCGAACCAGCCGGTGCGGACGTCGGTGATCTTCAGGTCGGTCTGGACGTCGCGCGAGCGAAAGCAGCCAGTCAGCAGCGCCAGAGCGGCAAGGCAGAAGAGCGCGCGCCTCGTCATCCCGCGATTGTACATAGTCATGCGGGATTAGACACCGCGCGAGGCGTTAATACTCGCGCACCTGAACCCGCTTTCGCGCCTCGTCCAGCGCGATCCGGCCCTCGCGGAAGGCGGCGAGATCGGTTCCCTTGATGCGAATCATGATGGTGTGCAGGTCGGAGGCGGCGTCGCTCGGCACGGCAAGCCGGTCGGTTCGCGCGTTGTCGCGCGCCGCGACCACCAGATACTCCTCGGGGCCGATCGCGATGGGGCCGCTGTTCTCGATCATCGCCTCGACCAGTGCTTCCTTCACCTCGCGCGTGAACGATTCATTGGGATCGTCGATGACGACCTGATCGACCTGCGACGGGCCGACGAACGCTGGCTGGCTAGGCGGCACCTGCTCGGCGACACGCGTGGCCGCGGCCGCTGCGGCGGCCGCCATCTGACGCGGAGCGGCGGGACCGACCTGTGCCTCGATGCGCTGCAGCGCGCGTTCGAGGCGCTCCCGATCGCGCGGATCGCGCACCTGCTGGCTCACAAACGATCGCAGGTCGGCGACCGCGGTGCCGGCCGTGACGCCGTTCTGATCGACCATGTAGCGCAGCGCCCACGCCATCGACAGCCGCAGTGCCGGCACCTCGACGTCGAAGAACACGCCGTAGCCGTCCAGACGGAAGCCGCGCACGTGTGGCTGTCCCAAGAACATCAACGGACTATCGGCCACCGGCATGATCTCGCGCATTTGGCGCAGCACGTTGTCGGCGCCGTTGGACACGGCACGCTCGAGCACGCCTTCCATCATCGAGATCTTCTGCCGCGCCTTGACGGCATCGACCTCGGCGCGTGGTGTCTGTGCCGAGGCGACACTCGCCAGCATCACCACGGCCATTCCTGTTGCGAACGTTCTCATGACTGTTCCTTGAACCTTCCACCCGCGGTCCGCCTACAGGCGGACCCTACATTTATCTGGCCCGCTGCGACACCTTCACGAGGTAATTGAACATGTCGTTCTGATCGCGCACCGCGGCACCTGTCAGATCCTGAATCTGTCCGATGTTGCGCTGCACCTGCGCCATGTCGACGCGGCGCTGCGTATCCATATCGCGGACGATCTCGGTCGTCCGCAGCGCGAGCTCGCGACGCTGTCGCTCCTCGCTGTCGGTGATGAGCGTCTGCACGCGCCTGAGCACCTCGCTGTCGGTGCGCGGTGCGGCAGTGGCGGCATTCGCCGTCCGCACCTGCGCAATCTCGCCGCGAAGACGACGTTCGAGATCCTGCAGATCGCTCGGCGACACGCCCGCTTCGGGGGCAATGGCGGCTGTCGGCTCGATGATCGACGCGGGCCTGTTCACCGCGGCTGTTTCGCCGGATGTTCCGGGACGTGTAACGCCGATCGCCATGCCGGAGGCAAAGAGGAGCAGGCCGGCCGCAATCTGCGCCCACGCCGGAAGCGGCTGCGACCACCATCGCCCTTCGGCTCCGCTCACGGCGCCGTGAGCGACATCGAATGGGCGCGCCGGTCTCAGCACTCGGCCGGTCTCCGGGCCATTCTCAGGCGCCGACGCTGTCTCGCTCACGCCTGCGGTCCGTGTGATCCGAAACCCGATGGCCGCCTCCGGGGGCGTCCACGATGCGAGCTGCGTGCGCGTGGCGCGCAGCGAGGACAGCTCCTCGGCGCACGTCACGCAGGTCGACACGTGCGCGGCGATCACCTCGCGCTCATCGGGTTCGCATTCGTCGTACAGATAGCTGATCAGTCCAGCGGCATCGCCGCACTGAAAGCGTTCCGACAGAAACATCTCGTTCATGCTCGCTTCACCAGTTCGGGTTGCTGGTACGTGCGTGCGACTTTCAGAGCGGGCCGCCCGTTGGTTGGCCCGCGAAACCGTGGTCGAAAAGATGTCGTACGCATTACAGGTTCAGTTGATACAGTCCACTAGTTGACCGTTGCGCGCCAGCTGGCGGCGCAGCACGGACAAACCCTGATAGAGCCGCGTCTTGACTGTGCTCAGGGGACAGCCCTGCAGATCCGCGATCTCCTGAAACGTCATCCCGTGATATTCCTTCAGGATGATGGCGGTGCGCTGCTCATCCGGCAGCAGCGCCATCGCGTCCTCCACCGCTGCGCTCAGTTGCCGGCGCGCCACCAGATCTTCGATCGATTCGACCGGACCTGTCTGCGACGCCAGTTCCATCGCATCGGTGTCCTCCGGCATCTGGGAGACCGGCGCGCGCTTCTGCCGCCGCATCCAGTCGCGACAGAGGTTCAACGTGATCCGATACAGCCATGATGAGAACTTCGCCTGACCCTTGAAGCCGGGCAGCGCGCGAAAGGCGCGAAGGAAGGCTTCCTGACAGACGTCCCGCGCGTCCTCCTCGCGACCGATCACGCGATACGCCAGGGCGTAGATCGGCCGTTCCCATCGGAGGATGAGCTGATTGAAGCTGTCGACGTCTCCGCCTTGGGAGCGCGCGACGAGTTCCTCGTCGGTCCACGTCATCAACTGACCGAAGCTCCGGGATCCGCGGTTCGGGCTATGGGTTAAGACGGCCGTCCCGTGCAGACGGCCGGTCCGATCATCATACGACGTAAGTTGTTTACTTCGCGGTGGTTAGGGTAGAATCTGGCACCTTGGCACTGCACCTGCCCTCCGACGAAGTGTTTCTGACAACGGAAGAGGTCCTGGAATACCTCCAGGTAAACCTCCGTACCGTGTACCGCTTGATTAAGGCGGGAAAGATTCCAGCGGTACGCGTAGGGCGTCAATGGCGGTTCCGCAAGCGCGACATCGATGCGTGGCTCGACACGCAGCGCACGCACATGCCGCAGCCGGCCGCTCCACAAATGTCGGCGTCAGCGGCGTCGCGCACGGGCCGAGCTCACGTGCTGGTCGTCGATGACGAAGCGAGCATCCGCGATCTGTTGTCGAAGACCCTGGCGCTGGCGGACTACGACGTGGAAACGGCGCCGGACGGAAGCGCGGCGCTCGATCGCTTGCGCGAGAATCCCGGCGGCGTCGACCTGCTCATCGCCGATCTGAAGATGCCGGGGATGGACGGGCTCACGCTGATCAAGCAGGCCAAGCGCATTCGCGCCGAGCTGCCGATCATCATCATCACCGGCTTCTCGACCGAGTCGAGCGCGATCGAAGCGGTCAACCTGGGTGTGGCCGGCTATCTCACGAAGCCATTCCGAGTCCCGCAGGTGCTGGCCGCGGCGGCAAAAGCTCTCGGCGCGTCCGCTGCCTAGTGCCGCCGCGCGAACGGCCAACTCTCACATCGATCGTCGATACTGATCCCGGGCCACCTGAAGGTGGCCTCTATGTACGCCATTGATCCAGCTTTCTGACCTCACCAAGTCGTTCGGCGATCGCACGCTGCTCGAGCACGTCACCTGGCAGATTGGCGACGGCGAACGTGTCGGCCTGTGCGGGCCCAACGGCGCCGGCAAGACGACGCTGCTCAAAATGCTGGCGGGTTTCGAGGAAGCGGACTCGGGCGGCATCATCAAGCCGGCAACGCTCACCATCGGCTACCTGCCGCAGGACGGGCTCACGCATTCCGGCCGCACGGTGTTCGAGGAAGCAAGCAGCGCGTTTCAGCCGCTGCTCGACATCAAGGCGGAGATGCACGACATCGAGCACCGTCTCGCGGATCCGTCGGTCCCGCAGGCCGAGCACGACGCGATGCTCACGCGCTACAGCGAGATCCAGGATCGGTTCCGTCTGGACGAGGGCTATAGCATGGACCTGCGTATCGCGACGGTCCTGCGCGGGCTCGGCTTCAGCGCCGAGGATGCGGAACGGCCGTGCGAGACGTTCTCGGGCGGCTGGCAGATGCGGATCGCGCTGGCGAAGCTGCTGCTGGGACGCCCGAACCTGCTGCTGCTCGACGAGCCGACCAACCATCTCGATCTCGACGCGCGCAACTGGCTCGAGGAATACCTGGGCTCGTATCCCTACGCGGTGATTCTCGTCTCCCACGACCGTTACTTCCTCGATTCGGTCGTCACGCGCATCAGCGATCTGCACCTGCGCAAGCTTGTCGATTACGTCGGCAACTACAGCAAGTACGTCGAGCAGCGCGACGCGATGCTCGAGCGGCTCCGTCAGGCGAAGCGGGAACAGGACGAGGAAATCGCGCGCGTCAAGATGTTCATCGACCGCTTCCGCTATCAGGCGACGAAGGCGGCGCAGGTGCAGAGCCGGATCAAGCTGCTCGAGAAGGTGGTCCCCATCGAGGTCCCGCCGGAACGCAAGCGTATCCACTTCACGTTCCCGACGTGCGCCAAGAGCGGGCGCACGGTCATCGAGCTGAAGCACGTGCGCAAGGCGTACGGCGATCTGGTCGTCTTCGACGACCTCAACCTGCACATCGAACGCGGCGACCGCATCGCACTGCTGGGACCCAACGGCGCAGGCAAGTCGACGCTGATGCGCATGCTCTCGGGAGAAGAGGCGCCCGATCGCGGCACGCGCACCGTGGGTCACCAGGTGGTGATGGAGTACTTCGCGCAGGACGAAGCGACCCGGCTCAACCCGACGCTCACGGTGTACGAGACGCTGGAAGTGGGTTCGGCCACCGGCATGGTGCCGGCGATTCGCAACATCCTCGGCGGGTTCCTCTTTTCAGGCGACGACGTGTACAAGAAGGCCGCCGTCCTGTCGGGCGGCGAACGCACGCGGCTCGCCGTCGCCCGGATGCTGCTGCGGCCGTCCAACACGCTGCTGCTCGACGAGCCGACCAATCACCTCGACCTCGACTCGAAGGACGTCCTGCTCGAAGCGCTCGAGGACTACGGCGGCACCCTCGTCATCGTCTCGCACGACCGCTATTTCGTGGAAAGGCTGGCGACGAAAATCATCGAGGTGGGTCACGGACACGCGGTCGTCTATCCTGGGACGTACTCGGAGTTCCTGTGGAGTAAAGAACAGTCTGCGGCCAAGGCGTTGCGTCCTGCTCCCCCGGCAGCGAAACAGCAACAGACCAGGCCCGAAGACCGAAGCCCGAAGCCCGAAGGCCGAAGTGCACAGCCCGACACGCGATCGCGGGAAGACCGCAAACGCGACGATGCCGAACGAAAGAAGCGGCTACGCGCAGCCGAAGCCTTGCAACGGCGCATCGTCGATCTCGAAGCGCGCATTGCCGAGCGTGAGACACAGGTCAAGGAACTGGAGGCCACTATGGCCGAGCCGGGCTTCTACAACGATCACGAAGCGGCGAAAGCGATCGTCGACCGACACCAGGCGCTGATGTGGGAAGTGGGCGACCTGATGGGACAGTGGGAAGCCCTGCAAGAGCACATGGCCGCGCAGGACACCGCCGCTCAACCCGCGTCGAAATCGTAGTCGACCCTCTGTCGCAGGCCCGAAATCTGCGATAGGCTTACGCTTCTGTAAGCCTCACGACCACGCTCACCTTTCCGACCCGCCGGCCGATTACACAAACGGGTTTGCAGCGCTCGGATGCGCACCTCGTCGGCCGCAGGCGTACATCCGCCGCGTCAGCAGGACGCTGCTCCCGAATGCAATGGCAGTAACCGACACGACGAAGACACGCGTCCCGGGCGGACAGACCACACGCGCCGCGTCCATTGACGATGCGTTCTTCCGGCACCTGGTGACGGGGATGCGCAACGGCGTGCTCGCGATTACGCGCGACAGCAGGCTGGCGCTCATCAACGAGGAGGCGTACCGGATCTTCGGCCTGACGCCGACCCCGTCAGACGCGGGCGCACCAATCGCCACCGTGCTCGGCCGTCATCCCGACGTCGTTCGGGTGCTCTCCGGCGTCTTCGACCTGCACCACCTGCCGAACCGCGCGGAGATGCGACTGAAGCCCGGCGGAAAGGTCATCGGTTACACGCTCGCCTTCGTCCGCGACGACGCCGGCGAGACGAGCGGCGCGGTGATGTTGTTCAAGGACCTGACGCGCGTCGAGCAGCTCGAGGAGCGGGAACGGCTTCGCGATCGGCTCGCCGCGGTCGGCCAGATGGCGGCGGTGATCGCCCACGAGGTGAAGAACCCGCTCGGCGGCATCGAGGTGATGGCCGGTCTGCTGCGGCGCAAGACGCCGGAGCTGCCGGAAGCGCAGGCGCTGCTCGGCGACATCATCAAGGAAGCCAAGATGGCCAACGCGATCGTGCAGGAGGTGCTCGATTTCGTGCGGCCGATTCGCCTGCAGGTCGAGCAGATCCCGATCGCCGGCGCGGTGCGCGACGCGATCGCCTTGGCCGAGAACAAGGCGCGACGGGGCGGCGTCGAGGTCGAAACGCTGGTGGTGCCGGATCTGACGATCGAGGCGGACCAGCATCAGCTCACGCAGCTGTTCACCAACCTGCTGATCAACGCGTACGAGGCGATGGACAGCGGCCGGGTCGTGGTGACCGCCGAGCGCGCGCGGCTGGAGGATGGCGGCGACGGTCGGGAGGCGGTGCGAATCGAGATCGCAGACGACGGCCCGGGCATGGCCACCGACGTCGCTGACAAGGTGTTCGATCCGTTCTTCACGACCAAGGCGCAGGGCTCGGGGCTGGGGCTGGCGATCGTGCGCAAGATTGTCGACGCGCACGACGGCACGCTCGATCTGCGAACGGCGCCCGGCCTCGGCACGACGATTCGGGTGACGCTGCCGGTCGCGGCAGCAGACGAGGATTAGGTCGGGACTACGAAGGACAGGACAGATGGGACGCATTCTGATTGCTGACGATCACGATTCACTTCGGCGCGGGCTGGCGCAGGCGATTGCCGACGCCGGCCACGAGGTCGAGGAGGCGGCACACGGCAACGCCGCGATCGAGAAACTGCACGAGGGTTTCTTCGACGTCGTCGTCAGCGACCTGAAGATGGGCGGCAGCACCGGGCTCGACGTCCTCAAGACCGCCAAGACGCTGCATCCCTCCAGCGCCGTGATCCTGATGACCGCATTCGGCACCGTGTCGACAGCGGTCGAAGCGATGAAGGCCGGTGCCTTCGACTACGTGCAGAAGCCGTTCGAAATCGAGGAGATGGAGGTCAAGATCGAGAAGGCGCTCGAGATGCGCCGTATGCAGCATCAGATCGACTACCTCCGTCACGCGCAGGGCGACATCTACGAGTTCGATCGCATCGTCGGGTCCAGCGGCGCGCTCGACCAGGTGCTCGGCGTGGTGCGCAAGGTGGCCAAGAGCAACACCACCGTGCTCGTGCGCGGCGAGACGGGCACTGGCAAGGAGCTGATCGCCGGCGCCATCCACCACAATTCGCTGCGTGCCTCGCGCAGCTTCATCAAGGTGAACTGCGCGGCGCTGCAGGAGAACCTGCTGGAATCGGAGCTGTTCGGCCACGAGAAGGGCGCGTTCACCGGCGCCGACAAGCAGAGAATCGGACGCTTCGAGCAGGCCGACGGCGGCACGCTGTTCCTCGACGAGATCGGCGACATGAGCCCGAACACGCAGGCGAAGATCCTGCGCGTGCTGCAGGAGCACGAGTTCGAGCGCCTCGGCGGCACGCGCACGATCAAGGTCGACGTGCGACTGATTGCGGCCACCAATCGCGATCTGCCGTCGATGGTGGAAGCGGGCGCCTTCCGTGAGGATCTCTACTATCGTCTCAATGTCGTCACCATCGAGATGCCGCCGCTGCGCGAGCGGAAGGACGACATCGCCGCCCTGGCTACCTTCTTCATCAAGCGCTTCGCCGGCGAGTTGAAGAAGAAGATCGAGGGCGTGGAGCCCGATGCGTTGAAGCTGCTGATGCGCTATCACTGGCCCGGCAACATCCGCGAGCTGGAGAACGCGATCGAGCGCGCCATGCTGCTGGCGGAAGGGACGCACATTGCCGTCGACGATCTGCGGCTCGGCGACACCTCGACGAGCGGCTCGTCGCGCGAGGGGTCGTCGATCGTCAAGATCCCGCCCACCGGCATCCCGCTCGAGGAAGTGGAGCGGCTGACGCTGGTCGAAGCGCTGAAGATGTCGAACTGGGTTCAGAAAGACGCGGCGGAGCTGCTGGCGATCAGTCCGCGCGTCATGAACTACAAGATCAAGACGCTGCGCATCGACTTCCCCCGTGGCCGCCGCGCCGCTCCGGCGCCGCCACCGCAAAGCACGTCCAACGCGCTCGTGTGAGACGGGTCGCCGTGGTTCGGCCCGGCGCCTGCGATTCCCTTCCAGCGTCGTTGGTGACGCCGACGACGACGCCGTTCTCACCGTTGATATCAACGCGATCGTAGGGGCCGCCTTCAGGCGGCCCACGACGATGCTATCCTCACGGTCGATGGCGCAGCCCGTTCCCGCGCGGCGACCGGCGACATACGAGGATCTCTTGAAGGTTCCCGATCACCTCGTCGCGGAGATTCTCGATGGCGAGCTGTACACGAGCCCTCGTCCCGCGCCCCGTCATGCAACGGCGTCTTCCCGGCTTGGCGGGTCCTTAGGGCCACCGTTCGATTTCGGACGGGGCGGCCCTGGCGGATGGCGGATCCTGGACGAGCCCGAGCTGCACCTGGCGCCGGACATCCTTGTTCCAGACCTTGCTGGATGGCGTCGCGAGCGGATGCCAACGCTTCCGGACGAAGCCTATTTCAGCGTCGCACCGGACTGGTTGTGCGAAGTGATCTCGCCCTCGACGGCGAACATCGACCGCTCAAAGAAGCTGCGAATCTACGCCCGCGAACAGGTCCGCCACGCATGGTTGATCGATCCACTCGCGCGCACGCTCGAAGTGTTGCGGCTCGAAAACGATCGCTGGAGCATCGTGACGACCGCCGGCGAGTCGGAGACCGTTCGCGTGGAACCCTTCGACGCAATCGAGGTCGAGCTCGCGCTGCTGTGGGACTGATCTGCGAAGTCTGAAGTCCGGGATCGGGATCAGGGTTAGACGACCTGCCAGTCGTTCGTCAGACTGCGAACTCGAATGCTTCGATGCAGATCGAGCGAAGACGCTGCGGATGTAGTTGCCCAAACTCTACGCAACAATCCGAACGCAACCCGAGGTAGGAGCGAGCCGAATAAAGATGCCACAACGTTGACACCCCGCGAGACCTCGCTATACGCCGAACTTCCAGTTTCCAACCACCATCGAATTGGAACACGGAGACGAGCGGACGCTTCGAAAACGCAGCAGCGGTCATTATCTGGCCGTTCAGCAGGTGCGCAGCTCTTTTGCGCCTGGCCCCGGCGCTTCTGTTGTGAAACCGCAGACCAGAAGTATCAGACAACTCCCATTCGCACGCGTCGATCAAGAGAAGATGCTGACCGACGACTGTCACCCGTCTGCGACGTAAGTGTTCGACCGCAGCCTCTGGCCGCGGCTCTCGGATGTAGGGCCGCGGCGTCCCGAATCGAACCCTGGTCAGCCGTACTCCTCACTGACGCCCCAACACGGCAGTCCGGAAAGTCGCCGAAAGTGACGTTTCAGAATGCTCGAAGAGTCCATGCTTTTAGCCAGTCGTCTAACGCGACGCCGCTCAGCCGTGCGCCGCCTCACCTGGCGGTGCCGCTCGTCGGCTGCAACGGTATGTCAGGAAGCCCTTCGGCATATTCGATCATCACACGCGAGACTTCCTTTGCAGCCAGGAAGACGCGAGCTCTCCTTCGCTTATTTCCGTATCTTCGTGCCAATTTAACGTTGCGAATGAGGCGTGATCGCAAGCACGCGCAAGCCAGAGAGAAATGGCGGCTCCATAGCGTGTTAGCCGGAGCCTCGGCTCGTTCGAGCGAGCCAGTATAACGGTTGCCGCTTCGCATGGGCGACGGCAAGAACGAGCACGTTCTCGATGTGCAGTTCGAACGCCACCAGGTACGGGAATTGGTCGAGAACGGCCTTGCGAATCAGAACGGGACCGGCTTCCGCCCCTGGCCAGACTGGATAGAGACCAGGACCCTTTTCGAGACGCTGTAAGACTTCATTGACTCGTTCGACGAACCGGTCGCCCAAGCCAGGGTGCCGCTCTTCGTACCAGATTGCAGCGGCACGGACTTCCGCCCTGGCTTCAGGATGAAGTTCGACGCGCACGACGACCGGCGAGTTCCGTCAGAATTTCCTCGTGTGCGGTTGTCCACGGTACGGGCGACACGCGCCCTTCACGAACATCGGCCGAGCGACGGAGGAGTTCATCAGCCCAGACGGCTGTGACTTCCTCGTCCATCTCCTCGAGACTCGACAGCAGTTGCGCCGCAATACGAGCGCGTTCTTCCCGCGATAATCGAAGCGCCTCCGCAAGCAGATCGTCGGTCGACATCTCCGTCAGTCTAGCACTTCAGGTATTTTGGCTCCGGCTAACTACATATGGAGGAGACCGCCGGCAGCTATTCCGGGGAGTCGTCCGCGAGCATTTCAGAATCCTCGAAGACGCATGGCTGCCACCGAAACTCCTGGATTAGATGTAGTCACGACGCGGGAGTGCTGAGTGATCCTCATCCGCCGCTCCTCGCGCGCGGATGTGCCTTCCGATAGACCTCCAGCAACTGCGCTGCGTTGACGTGCGTGTAGCGCTGTGTCGTCGACAGCTGCACGTGTCCGAGCAGCTCCTGGATCGCGCGCAGGTCGGCGCCGGCCTGCAGCAGGTGCGTGGCGAAGGAATGCCGCAGCGCGTGCGGGCTGATGCCGAATCTGGTGCTGCACGCGGCTACGTAGCGCCCGACGAGCCGCTGGACGCTCCGGCCGGTCAAACGCGCGCCGCGGAAGTTGACGAAGAGTGGCTCTCGACTCTGCGGTCTCGACTTCAGGCTCTCGGCTCTCGGCTTGACGCCCTGAGTCTTTCTTTGGGAGTTGGCTTTGGCAGGTGGAAGTTGGGAGTTGGGCGTTGACTGCGCCCGCAACGCGGCGCGGTCCTTGAGCCAGCCGCGCAACGCGTCCGCGGCGGTCGCGTTGAACGGCACGATGCGCTCCTTCGCCCCCTTCCCCATCACGCGCACCATCCGCGCATTCAGATTCACATCGTCGAGGTCGAGGCCGACGAGCTCGCTCAGGCGCAGGCCCGACGCGTAGAACAGCTCCATCATGGCGCGGTCGCGCCGGCCGAGGGCTGTCGAGAGGTCTGGTGTCTCGAGCAGCTTCGACATCTCGTCGACCGAAAGATGCGCCGGCACCTTGACCTCGCGTTTCGGCGACACCGCGAGCGCTGCGGGGTCGGTTTCAATCCAGCCTTCGCGGCGCAGATACCGGCCGAACGTTCGCAGCGCCGATACTTTGCGAGCCACCGATGCGCGGGTCTGGCCGAGGCGGTACAGGTCCGCCATGTACGCGCGGATGATGGCGAGGTTCAGTTCGTCCGGCTCGAGCGCCGACGTCTTCTTTCCGAGATGGGCAGCGGCGAAGCCAAGAAACTGCGTGACGTCACTGTCATAGGCGGCAACGGTGTGCGGCGATGCGTTGCGGTTCAGACGAAGGTACTCGAGGAAGCCGCGCAGCTGATCTTTCATTCGTTGGGCCGCCCAAAGGCGGCCCCTACGGCTGAAGGGACGGTGGTCCGTCCTCCTGCAGGGACGGCGGCCTCTGCAACGGAGCGAGTCCCGGCATCTTCGCGCATCCACTTGTCCAGCGCGGCAAGCGCGCGGTCAGCAGTCGCGATCTTCCGCTCGTCCTTCTTCAAGCGCCGTCGACCGGTCGGCACGTCGGGCGGAGGCATGATGCCGAACGTGATGTTGGTCGGATCGTAGTGGCGCGGATCCGCGTGCGAGACGTAATAGGCGAGCGCACCGATCGCCGTTGTTCGCGGCGGTGTGCGCGGCTCTTCCCCGCGTACGAGCGCAGCCGCGTTGCGCCCGGCGATCAATCCCGATGCTGCGGACTCCACGTACCCTTCGACGCCGGAGATCTGTCCGGCGAAGAACAGATCCGCACGCGCCTTCGTCTGCCACGTCTCGCGCAGCACCGTCGGCCCGTTGATGTACGTATTGCGGTGAACCATGCCGAAGCGGACGAATTCCGCCTGTTCCAGGCCAGGAATCAGGCGAAGCACCCGCGCCTGTTCACCCCATTTCAACTGCGTCTGAAATCCGACGAGGCTGAAGTGGTCGCCGGCGAGCGTGTCCTGACGCAGTTGGACGACGGCGTATGGCGTGCGACCGGTGCGCGGGTCGACGAGACCCACCGGTTTCATCGGCCCGAAGCGCAGCGTGTCGCGTCCGCGATGCGCCATCACCTCGATCGGGAGGCAGCCTTCGAAAAACTTCTCCTTGTCGAAGTCGTGCACGGTTGCCGATTCGGCAGCGACGAGCGCGTCGTAGAAGCGGTTGTACTCGCCTTCGGTGAGCGGACAGTTCAAATAGTCGCCTTCGCCGTCGTCTATGCCGCAGGTCTTTCGCGGACCATGAAGGTCCGCGCCGCATCCCGATGAGTCCAGGCCGGACGCCGCCGACGGATCGACTGGGCCCTCCTGGGATCCTCGAATGCTGCGACCCCACCGCGACGCGCGAAAGACCTTGCTGCGGTCGACGGTCTCGGCGAGCACGATCGGGCTGATCGCGTCGTAGAAATACAGATGCTCACCGCCGACGAGCGCGGCGATGTCTGCGGACAGCGACTCGGCGGTGAGTGGGCCGGTGGCGATGATCAGCGGAAACATCGCGCGGTCGTCAGGGATTCGCACGACCTCTTGGCGAACGACGGTGACGAGTGGATGCGACGTGATCGCCTCGGTGATGGTCTGCGCGAAGCGCTCGCGATCGACGGCGAGCGCCGCGCCGGCGGGCACGCGCGTCGCGTCGGCGGCGCGCATCACCAGCGACCCGAGCCGGCGCATCTCCTCTTTCAGCAGGCCGACGGCGTTATCGAGCTTGTCTCCGCGAAAGGAATTGGAGCAGACGAGCTCCGCCAGTCGATCGGTCTTGTGCACCGCCGTCGGTCGCACGGGTCGCATCTCGTGGATCACGGCCCGCACGCCGAGTGAGGCGGCTTGCCAGGCCGCCTCGCTGCCGGCGAGGCCTCCGCCGATGATGTGAATCATGAAGCGACTGGATCAGGCTCCAACCAGCTTGCGCGCGCGTCCTGTCGATCGCGAACCGCCACCGGCACGCTTCTTCGCGCCTCGCCTCGGCATCGGCGCCGCGTCGCGCCGCGCCGCAAGCAGTTCCATCGCCTGCTCGTAGGTGAGCGCGTCGGGGCTGATCGTCTTCGGGATCGACGCGTTCGTCGTTCCGTCCGTCACGTACGGTCCGTAGCGGCCGGCCATCAGTTTGATCGTCGTCCCGTTCTGCGTCAGCTCACGCAGCACCTTCCGCTGTGACGCCTGCCGACGGCGTGTCTGCTTGGGCGCGCGCAGCAGCTCGAGAGCGGCGTCGAACGAAACGTTGAAGACATCGTCTTCTGACTCGAGCGACCGGAACTCGTCGCCATGTTTCACGTACGGCCCGAACCGACCGAAGTTGGTCACAATCGGCTCGTTGTCGTCGGGATGCAGGCCGACGACACGCGGCAGCGAGAGCAGCCTGAGCGCCTCGTCCAGCGTGATCGTCGACTCGGTCATCCCGGCCTGCAGCGACGAGCGCTTCGGCTTCTCGGCCTTCTGCCCTTTCTTCTTCGGCGCCGCCTCCGGCGTTTCTCCCAGTTGTACGTAAGCCCCGTATCGACCCGTCATCACGTACACGTTCTGACCCGTTGCCGGATCGACCCCGAGGGCACGAGGACCTTCCGCTTTCGCGCGCACGAGCTCGAGCGCTTTGTCGACCGTGAGATCGGCTGGAGCGACGTCCTCGGGCAATGACGCCGTACGCCCGGGACCACCTTCGGCCATCTGCACGAACGGGCCGAACCGGCCGATGCGCACGCGCACGGGCTCACCGCTCTCTGGATCGCTGCCGAGATCGAGGACCGGATAATCGGCCTTCTCTGTGCCCTTCTCCACAGCGGGCAACAAGCCTCGATGCTTCTTGTCGCCGAAGTAGAACTGTTTGAGGAACGCGATCCACTCGCGTTCGCCACGCGAGATTTCGTCGAGGTCTTCTTCCATCTCCGCGGTGAAATCGGTCTCGACGAAGTCCCCGAAGTGCTCGCGGAGCAGCTTCGTCACCGCGAACGCCGTGAAGCTGGGAACGAGCGCTTTGCCCTGACGGAACACGTAGCCGCGACGAACGATGGTCGCGATCGTCGGCGCGAAGGTCGACGGCCGCCCGATGCCCAGGCGTTCCAGCTCCTTGATGAGCGATGCTTCGGTGAATCGCGCCGGTGGCGTCGTCTCGTGACGCTTCGGCTCCACGCCGAGCAACGAGATCGGCGTGCTTCCGTTGTCGTGGATCCGATCGCCGACCTTGGCCTGCGGCAGGATCGCCTCTTGTTCTTCGAGCTCCGCGGCTGGATCGTCGCTGCCCTCGACGTAGGCGCGCCGGAACCCGGCAAATTCGATCGCCTTACCGCTGGCGGTGAGTACCGCCGTCTCGCCATTCGCGCCTTGCGTTGATATTTCCATCGTCGTACGCAGGACGCGGGCGTCGACCATCTGCGAGGCCATGGTGCGCTTCCACACCAGCTCGTAGATGCGAAGCTCGTCGCTGTCGAGCACCCCTTCGAGCTGACTGGGCGCAAGCCGGAAATCGGTCGGCCGGATCGCCTCGTGCGCTTCCTGCGCGTTCTTCACGCGCGTTTGATACCGGCGCGGTCCGTCGTAGTACTCGGCGCCGAACATCTCGCGAATCACGCGCGCGGACTCTCCCAGCGCCTTGTCGGACAGCGTCGTCGAGTCGGTCCGGTGGTAGGTGATCAATCCTTCCATCTGACCGTTGCCGACGTCGACGCCTTGAAACAGCCGCTGCGCGATCTGCATCGTCCGTTCGGTCGAAAATCCGAGCTTTCGGCTGGCCTCCTGCGTGAGCGTCGACGTCGTGAACGGCGGAGCCGGACGCTCGACTCCGGGCTTCTGCTCGACCGAGGTCACCGTCCACGGCAGATGGCCGCGCATCGCGTCGAGCAGCGCGCCGGTAGTCGCCTCGTCGAGCAGCCGAACGTTCTGATTCTTGAGCGTGCCCGTCTGGGCGTCGAAGTCCTTGCCGGTCGCGACGCGCTGGTCGTCGATGCGGACCAGCGTGGCCGTGAACTCGCGACCCTCGCCGGTCAGCTTCGCCTCGATATCCCAGTAGACGCCGGTGCGGAACGCGCGCCGCTCTTCCTCGCGCTCGACGATCAGGCGCACCGCCACGCTCTGCACGCGACCCGCGCTCAAACCGGTCTGCACCTTCTTCCACAGCAGCGGCGACAGCGTGTAGCCGTACAACCGATCGAGAATGCGCCGGCTCTCCTGTGCCCGCACCAGATTCTCGTTGACGCCCGCCGGGTTGCGCAGCGCCTCACGCACGGCGTCTTCCGTGATCTCGTGGAACACGATGCGGCGCACCGGGACCTTCGGCTTCAGAACCTGCGCCAGATGCCAGCTGATTGATTCGCCCTCGCGGTCCGGGTCGGTGGCGAGGAGCAACTCGGACGCATCCTTGACGGCGGTCTTCAGGTGCGCCACCTGCTTCCGCTTGTCGCTGGGGACGACGTAATAAGGGGTGAAGTCGCTCTCGATGTCCACACCGAGCCGGCCCCACTCTTTCTCCTTGATTTCCTTCGGCACTTCGGCCGCCGACTCGGGGAGGTCACGAATGTGTCCGTAGCTCGCCTCGACACGATATTTGTTGCCGAGGAATCGGCCGAGCGTCTTCGCCTTCGCCGGCGATTCGACGATCACCAGGGGTTTGGCAGCCATTTCGCGAAATCACACTAGCACGTTCATACGCAACGCATGAAACGGCCGCCGTCGACGCGGCGAATCTTGCCGGCCAGCTCGAACTCGAGAATTCGCGGCAGCAGCCGCGAAACGGCCAGCCCGGTCGCCTCTGACAGCGCGTCCAGATCGTAGGCATGACCCGCGTCCATGTGGCGTAACACGGGATCTGCACTGCGGGCCACGCCGGCGCCTGCGGCGGGCGTCACATCGACGGGCATGAGGCCAAGCTCGATCAGAATGTCGTCGGCGCATTCGACGATGGCGGCACCGTCGCGTATCAAAGCGTGCCCTCCGCGATTGCGTCCGCTCATCGCGTTGCCCGGAACGGCCATCACATCTCGACCCTGCTCCAGGGCGCAACCGGCGGTAATCAGCGATCCGGACTTCTCCGACGCTTCGATGACGACAACGGCCCGCGACAGACCGCTGATCACGCGATTTCGGAGCGGAAAGTGAAAGGGCAACGCTGGCGTTCCCGGCGGAAATTCGCTGACCACCACTCCATGCTTCGCGATATCCGCGGCCAGGCTGGCGTGCTCCGCCGGATAGACGCGATCGACGCCGCAGCCCAGGACCGCCACAGTGTTGCCCTTCTGAAGCGCGCCGCGATGCGCCGCCGAGTCGACACCTCGCGCCAATCCGCTGACGACCGTCACGCCGCGCTGCGCGAGATCGGCGGCCAGCTTCCCGGCGATATCCAGCGAGATCGGTGACGCGGCGCGCGAGCCGACGATGGCCACGAGCGGGACGTCGAGACAGTCGAGCGATCCGCGGTACCAGAGCGCGGGAGGACAGTCGGAAATCGCCAGCAATGCCGCCGGAAATCGCGGCTCGTTCCACGCGATCGCGCCAATTCCGGCCGATGTGGCCCATGCGCGCACGTCTCGGGCGCGTGAGGCATGCTCGGCGGCACGTTCCAGAAGCTCAGGATCGTCGGCGCGAAGACGTTCGGTCAGCGCCTGGCGTGGAAGATTGGTGAGAAACGAAAGCGCAATAGCGGTGTCGGGATGCATCGCACACACTCCAGCTGTGTGTCCGACCCGACGCGGGCCATTATACGCCCCGATTTGCTGCGGGCTCGCTCGGGGCAGGTCCGTCAGTCGCTGCGCGAGTCGAAGGGCGCGAAAGGTGACGTCGCGCGAAAACAAAAACGGACAGCGGCCCGCGGGGAAGTCGAGATTCCGACGCTTTTGCCGTTATTGTCGTGGCACATGGCTTGCTCAACAGGTGTAAGCTGTGTCGAGAGAAGCGCTTGCGCGCGGCTCGACCCAGAAACTATAGTGAGGCACTTCCTGCATGCGCTTCCGTGCTCTAATCGCGGCGTTGTTCTTCACGATGGCGGCATCGCCGCTGGCCGCCGACGCGCGCAACGACGCCAAGAAGCAGGTGGAGTTCGGCATCTCGGTCGCGCAGCGCGGATTGTGGCGGGAAGCGATTTATCGATGGGAGCGCGCGACGCAGATCGATCCGACCTACGCCGCGGCGCACAACAATCTGGCGATCGCGTACGAACACGAGGGTGAGCTGGACAAGGCGCGCGCGGCATACGAAAAGGCGATGCAGCTCGAGCCGAACAACAGCTACATCAAACAGAACTACGAGCTGTTCAAGGAAATCAATGACCGCACGACTCGCAAGGAC
>Ga0081539_10002132_pt1 | contig 29228 bp, 16 predicted proteins | sample TabmetS4T2R2_FD_71023 | JGI IMG/M metagenome (GOLD analysis project Ga0081539, IMG submission 71023) | Tabebuia heterophylla rhizosphere microbial communities from the University of Puerto Rico - S4T2R2 | ecosystem: Host-associated > Plants > Roots > Rhizosphere ... | reverse complement strand
GCTCGTCATGGCGTGGTCTCCGCTCCGGCGCTCCAACGCCGGATGATTCGAGGTTTGATCAACCCGGAGACTACGCCACCCCCAATTCCAACCAATCCCGCGACGGCACCGGTGGTCCTAACGGATTTCCGGACAGTCCTGAGCGAGCGCGCGCCCGCCGATATGGTCCATTGCAAGATGATGAACTCGATCCTTCGAATCGCCGCATGGTTGTTGCTGCTTGCCGTGTGTTTGATGACCCTTGGGCCCGTCTCGCTGCGCCCGCGGCTGAACTCCTTCCCCGTCGATTTCGAACGGCTCGGAGCCTGGGCGTGCGTCGGCGGAGCCTTCGTCCTTGCCTATCCGGGAAGGAGATTGCGGCTGCTTCTGTTGCTGGTCGGCGCCGCCGGCCTGCTTGAGGTCGCTCAGCACCTCGTGCTCGGACGCCACGGCGAGTTGCGTCACTTCCTCTTCAAGGCTGCCGGCGCGACCCTTGGCATTGTCATTGGCCACGCGACCAACTGGCTGCTTGGCAAACGCTCGCTGGAATGGGCGAGCTACGGCACGCGACGTGGTCCAAAGAGTCCTTCGGATGCGGGATCGTGAATCTGCTTTAGCGATCTGTCGAAGAAGGCCTGAACATAGTGGCCAAGCGTCGCAGCAGTTGCATTGGCGTCGAGCGCGGCAATTTCCGAACCGATCGACAACGGTGAGTAGAACGGCGCATCGTTGAAGTTGTTGTGGAGGGCTCCCGGCACCCTCAACAATTGTGCACGCTGCTCTGATACGAGCTGCTTCATCTGTTTGAGTTGGAGCTCGTCGAAGATCGCTTCGTTGCGTGCCCTGATATCAGGGGCATCAGTTCGCGGTTCCGCGTCAGACAGAATGAACAAGAAGGGCGACGAAGCCCCCTCTTTCGCCGACTCGGCAAGGATCAGGCCGTCTATGTCGACGCCGGCCTTGAACCTCGGATCCAGCCAGCAGGCTTGCAGGGCAACCGCTCCCCCAAAGGAAAATCCGAAGATGCCGACGCGCTCGAGATCGAGTCGACCTGTCAGCAGGCGGTCGGAGTCCTCGGCGTTAAGCCGCCCCAGCGTTTCAAGGACGAATTTCGCGTCGTCGACGCGAACGCGGAGTTGCGTCGTCGCGGTATCGATAAAGCTCGCAAGCGCTTGCTCGGATCCAAAAGCGTCCACATTGGCCAGCCTGGTCTCGATTCGCCGCCCACCCGGGAACGTCGTCAGCGCGGACCCATACGGATGATCGATCGCCACGACAACATAACCATGGCTCGCCAGCCGTTCGATCAACGCGGTATTCTCGGTTCGGATCCCGATCCAGGAGGGACTATAGATCAAGATTGGATGACGCTCGTCTGAGCTGTAAAAAGGGGCGTCAACAACGGCGTGCGTCCGCACAAGCGAAAATCGCGCGTTCCTGATCGTTGTTATCGCTCGTTCCCGGTATGGCGCCAATGGACCGCGTGCAGCCGGATCGGCCGGATACCAAATCTGGATCGCAAGCTCCCTCGGGCGAGGCTCCGATCTCTCGAAAGGTTCTTGGCGGTCGCGATCAACCAAATAGCGTGTTTGCGTGCCGATCTTGTGCGGCCCGGTGGGGGATGGAAGCGAAAAAACCGGAAGAGCCGTCGCGGCGGCGACGGCCGCGCATGTCAGTGCCGACGCGGCAATTCCCGTCGCGTACGACCACCAGGCAGGCAGCGTCATGCTCGTACACGCTGCCACGACCATGACGAGAACGAGCAGGTAGGCAGGCGCCATCTGCCATCTTGCACCTTCCAGATACAAATGTACGGCGCACAAGAAAATCGCGGCGGAGGTCAGCCCTCGGAACCAGATTACCTCTGAACGACTGGGGGTGAGCAGATAGATCGAACAGGCAAAGAGGGCGAGAACCAGTGCGGTTTCAAAGGGTCTCATCAGCGCCTGTCCGGCGACCCTGCAAGATAGGGCCTCAGCTGCTCAACTAGGCTGATCACATGCGGCTTTTCCATCATTGATACGTGACCACCCGGTACGTAGTGGACTGAAACACCCTGCTCCGCCACTTCATCCCACCCCAAGGCTACGTTGCTCCCATATTCGACCGACCGCCCTTCCGCACGAAACAACAGCAGGCGCCCGGGGTAGCGTCTGGGGGCATAGCTGCGAGCAATATCGGAAAACATCGCTTCATTGCTGCGAACGAGCACCGGAACCGGCCGGCCGAGAAGCGTGGCGGCGTTCCTAATCATCCTCCATCCGTAGTTGCGTGCCCGGCTTACAAGAAGCTGGCGCGCGTCTCCAAACAGTGCGGCCAGGTTTCCTTTAAGCAGATTCAGTGCATACTTTTTAATCCTATCGGACAGATATGTCTTCTTAAACGCCCAGGATTTCGCTGGCGGGAGATTGCGGTAATATCGCGGGTTCCCCATGTCAAAAATCGCTGCAACCCCGACCTGTTCCCCTCCGGAGACGAGCTGTGAGGCGATCTCGAACGCCACCAGCGCGCCAAACGAAAGCCCGCAGACCTGATACGGACCGTGGCTTTGTACCTGTCTGATATCGCGCAGATACAAAGTGGCGAGCTGCTCGACCGTCGCTAGTTGCTCTGCGCCGTCGAGCTCCGGCGCGGACAATCCGTACACCGGCTGATCATCCCCCAGGACCTCCGCCATCTCGTGATAGTGGAGAATATGGCCCGCGCCGGCGTGGATGCAAAATAGCGGAGCCTTGCCACCCCTCGCCCGGATCGCGATGATACGACCTTGCCTGCCGGCATAGTCATCGTCATCTGTTGTTCGCGCGGCGAGCTCGAGTTCCGAACGGGCAGCGCCATTCTCGAATGTGCTCATCGCGTCCATCCAGCCACGCTTGCCACTCCTCATGAGAGCCGGGGTGACACGAATCCAACGATTGCCGACCGAGCTTACCAACTAGCCCCTTGGGCGCGATTCCACGCAGCAAGACGCGCTGTCAACGCAGAAGCAATACTCTCGACCTGAGGAAATTCCATGATCGTCAAATGATCCCCAGGGACGTGGAGCACGACAACCTCGTTGCCCGGAACACTATCCCACCCGAGGGTTTGGTTGCTGCCATATTCGGCAGTTCTACCTTTTGCTCTGAACAAGACGACAGTGCCAGAATATGGTCTCGGCCTATAAGAGCGTCCGATACCGGAAAACATTACGACGTTGTTTCTTAGCGGCTTCGGCATCGCGGTCCCGGTAACCCGATTGATCCTTTGCACGGCTTTCCAGGTCCACCTTTCAATGTGATTCCACGCAAAGTACCCGGCATCCCCTGCCAAAGCGCGAATCTGGCCGGCGCGCAGATTTCGCGCATATTTGCGAACACGATCAAAAAAATATGTTGTGTGGAACTCTATCGCCTGAAGCGGCGACAATTCCCGGTAATAAAAAGGGTTCCCCGTATCAAACAATGCGACGATGCCGACATCGGCGCCTGCAGCCTTGAGCTGGACCGCCATTTCATAGGCCACCAGCCCTCCGAACGACAGACCACAGAGATGGTACGGCCCCTGCGTCTGCAGCTTGCGGATCTCGGCAACATAGCGAGCTGCAAGGTCCTCTACCGTCGTTGTCTCTTGGACACCGTCGAGCTCCGGGGCCTTTAGCCCATAAATCGGCTGATTCACGTCGAGGGCCGCGACCAGATCGCGGTAATGAAGCAGATGTCCGCCGCCGCCGTGAACGCAGAACAACGCCGGCCTGCTGCCCGACGTCCGGAGCGGCACCAAATGCGCCGCCGCAAGCGAACCCATTAACCGTTGCGCAAGCTTTTCGATGGTTGGAGCAACTATGAGCTCGGAAATGTTCAGCGCTGTTCCGAAGCGTTTTTCGATTTCAAGGAACAGCCGAGCGGCAAGCAGGGACTGCCCCCCCGAGGCAAAAAAGTCGTCATGGATGCCGATGCGTGGCAATTCCAAAACCTCTTGCCATATCTGAGTCAGCTTTTCTTCCGCAGCGTTCCGCGGTGCGACATAGGGACAGTCCACCGTCGAAGGTATGCTCGCGTCAATCTGCGGGGCACAAGAGCTCGTATCGACAGGTGAGGTGAGGTCGGCAATTGGCTGGTCAATATCCGCTGCCATCTTCTCGAGAATATACAGGAAATAATCAAGAACCTGGCCGATGCGGGTCGAGCTGAAGAGGTTCGTATTGTACTCTAGATTGGCATTAACGCCGTCCGGACGCTCGATGATCGCGAGTTGTAGCTCGAAAGGTATGCCGACCCCCGAAGCCGGGAGCGGCGTAACAGACATATCAAGCACCTGACGCGGCCGCAGGAAGGCGGTCTGGTACAAGAAATAGAATTGAAAGAGCGGGCTTCGCCCCTGCGCTGCCCGTGCTCTAACGTGCTTGAGCAGTACCTCAAATGGCAGCTCGGTGTGGTCCAACGCGTCGAGCGTGGCAGACGTCGCGAGCTTTACGACATCGCGCAGTTTCGAACACCGGGACAAATCCATGCGTATCGGAATGGGAGCGGAGAATGGGCCAATGAGCGGCTCCGTTTCCGGACGACGCTTTGCCGACGGTGACCCCACTATCATTTCGAACTGGTCGGAATAGCGAGCAAGGAGCAAAGAGAATGCGGCCAGCGTCAGCATGTACATTGTAGCCTGTGTCGCCTGCCCCACACTCCTAAGCTGGCTTATCAGCTCAGCCGGTATCCTCCGGGTCTCTATTGCGGCATGTCCTCCAGCACGCTCGGCGGGCGAGCAATCAATTGGAAAATTTACCACAGGCAGTGGAGGCGTCAGCTTGTGCAGCCAGAATTCGAGCTGCTTGCCAGCCTCGTCAGATTCGAGCCACTCGTTCTGCCATACGACATAGTCGGCATATTGAATCTCAAGCGGAGGGAGCTCCGAACCGCCGCCCCCCGCGAGACGCTCATACACTGACCACAACTCGCGTTGGAGAATGTTGTGCGACCAGCCATCCGACACAATATGATGCAGGGTGACAGACAAGACATGTTCATTGGGCTGCAGGCGAAACAAGTGGGCGCGCCAGACCGGCCCGGCCTCCAAATCGAAGACCTTCCTTGCTTCGTCAAGCAGCAGGTCCTGAACTCGGCCTGCGTTGCCGTCCGTCAGCGCAGTAAGAGGCAACTCAACTCTGCCTGCTGGAGCGACTCTCTGGATAACCTTGCCGTCGGCGATACGAAACGTCGTCCGAAGAATCTCGTGGCGTTTCTCCAGGCACTGAAAGCTCTTCTCCAGAAGCTCATGGGAAAGAGGTCCAGCGATGCGGACCGCGGATGGCATGTTGAAGGCGGCGCTGGCTGGATCTGCGCGCGACAGAAGCCAGAACCGCTCCTGGGTGACCCCGGCGGGAAGCTCGTAAACCTCGGTCTGTCCCATCTCGCTGACGGGCGCGCTTGGGTCAGCCTCGCCTGTATCAGCACTCATCGCCGGGGAATCGGGCCGGCTCCCAGCTTCGGCACTTTCGATTGCCTCGAGACCTGGCGCCTTTGCGACGGCTTCGCTTGATAATCGGGACACTTGTCGGTCTGGGTTCGCGACAGCCTCCTGCAAGAGCGCGCAGAAATCGTTGAGGATTCGCTGCGCACGCGCTTCCGCGTACAGTTCTGTGTTCCACTCCAGCGAGACCCGCCAACCTGTTTCTCGCTGGATCAGGAACAGGTTGAGATCGTAAAGCGCCCCTTGTGATTTTGACGGCATTGTCGCGAGCTTCAATCCGGAAAACTCGAGAACGAAGCTGCCCGCGCCCCCATAAGCCCGGTGACAGTTGAAATTGATCCGCGCGTGTGGATTTACGAGCTTATCTTCTCTCTGCAATGCGTCGGCAACATGCTCAAAGGGCACGTCCTGGTTGGCGACGGCCTCCCATACCGTGTCTCGAGCGCGATCAACAACCTCGGTGAACGTCGGATCTCCGGACAAGTCGACCCGAAGCGTGATCTCATTCATAAAAAGCCCGACCAGCAGCTCGAGTTCGGCGCGCGGGCGCCCCGCCAATGCGGAGCTGACGGCGATGTCCTCTTCACCCGTGAGGCGTTGCAGCAGAACTGACCAAGTCGCCAAGGCCGTAACGTACATCGTCACATTGCGCTGAAGATTAAATTGCTGAAGCGCATGCGAGCTTTCGCGATCGAGCTGAACAGAGAGGATCGCGCCGGGATTTTCTTCGTGAACTGTCCTGGGAAAATCCGTCGGAACTTCGATCTGATTGCAGCCTTGCAGCTTCTTCTTCCAATAGGTGAGCTGTCGAACATTCTCTATGTGTTGCTCGTTCTTCCAAACGACATAATCAGGGTATTGAATAGGAAGCTCCGGAAGCGGAGAATTGCGCTCCTCAACAAACGCAGCATATATTTTGGCAAACTCTCCGACAATAATTCCAATCGACCAACCATCGCAGACGATGTGATGCACCGTCAGCATAAGGACGGAATGATTGTCCCGCATCTGAATAAGGCCGACCCTGATAAGGGGCCCCCTCTCGAGGTCGAAGCGACGAACCGCCTCGTCGGTGCAGAGCCGATCCATTTCCCTCTCGCGCTCCTTTTCATCCAAGGCGCGCAAATCTGATCGGCCGATCTGTATTCGAGGCAAGGGAGCGATGATCTGAGTAGTCGCGAGGGCATCTGATTTCGGAAATGTCGCTCGTAGAATTTCATGGCGACGTACTATTTCGACGAACGTACGCTCAAGACACTCAATGTTCAGGGGACCATGAATGCTCCACCTGAATGCGGCATTGTATGCCGGATTTCCGGGACTTCTTCGGTCGGCGGCTAAAATTCTAGCCTGCGGGGGTGAAACAGGAAAAGCAAAGGCCCCTTGCTCCGTTGCGCCTTCGCCGCACGCTTCGGCAGCCGTAAAGCTATCGTTCTTTACTGGAATCAACCGACTGGTTCTCCCGCCCTGTCCTTTTCGACCTTCGCGGCAACACGATAGCGCTCGCGGGCGACACGCCTGATCGCCGCCGGCGCAGGACTGCTGCTCTTTTCCTTCTCAGTAGCAACAAGAACGGCCTGAATCGTCCGATACTGTAGCATCAGCCGCGGCGTAATTGCGAGGCCACTCTTGTTGGCCCGCGAAGTGATTTGGAACATTCGCAGCGAGTCTGCGCCGAGTTCGAACAGATTGTCAGTCGTGCCGACGCGCGGAACATCCAAGACTTCCGAAATGATATCTGCGAGCAACTTTTCCTCGGCGGTTGCAGGCGGTACAAAGTTGCGTGCCTGCGTGCTGACGCTGGATTCCGGAGACGGAAGCCGGGCACGATCCACCTTGCCATTTGCCGTCAGGGGAAGCACGTCAAGGGCTACGATGAGGGCCGGCATCATGTATTGCGGCAATTGCGAACGCAGGTGCTCACGCAGGGCGGATTCGTCAAACTGTGCTTCGTTTGCCGGCACAACGTAAGCGAGCAGCCTGCTGACGCTCGCTCCCTGACGCTCCGCAATGACGCAGGCTTGACGCACCTCCGCATGACTGCGCAGGACTGCTTCGATCTCATCGAGTTCGATGCGGTACCCGCGCAGCTTGATCTGGTTGTCCAGCCGTCCAAGGAATTGAATATTGCCATCGGCCAAAAACCGGACGCGGTCTCCAGTCCGATACAATCGCTCGGACGATCCGTTCGGCAATTTCCACTCGATGAACTTCTGTCCTGTGAGCTCCGGGCTGTTCAAATAGGCACGAGCCAGGCCGTCGCCCGCAATGAAGAGCTCGCCCGTCACTCCAATCGGCACGGGCTGCAGGTCCTCGTCAAGAACATAGACGCGTGTGTTGGAGATCGGTCGGCCAATGGGTACGGGGTCGACGACCGCGTCGCCGGGATTGAATGTATAGCAGCAGCTGAAAGTTGTCCCCTCGGTCGGCCCGTAGCCATTAACGAGGCGCAATCTCGGCGCCTTCTGATTGACCTGGCGGACGTGCGCGGCCGCCAGCACGTCACCTCCTGCGAGCAACTGGCGAAGCGGTCGTAAATCATCCAGGTGCTGGTCGACCATCACGTGAAACAGCCCCGCCGTGAGCCAGAGCGTTGTCACGCCGTGCGCGCGTATGATCCGCCCAACATCCTCAAGCGATGGGTTCTGCGGCGGCATCAGAACCAAGCACCCGCCATTAAGCAGCGGCCCCCAGATCTCCAATGTGGAAGCATCAAACGACGCCGGAGCGAACTGGAGAAAGACCTCGTCCGGTCCAAAGCTGCAATAGTTCGTATCTCGGACCAGGCGAACGATCGAACGGTGTTCAATCATGACGCCTTTGGGCCGACCGGTCGATCCGGACGTATACATAATATACGCAAGCGTATTGGGCCCGGCATTGCTCTCGGGGTTGGAGCCACTTTGAGCGGAAATCGGCGACGGCTGATGGTCCAGCGCGAGCAGCGGGACCTTGAAATTTCTCAGGCCGAGATCCGCGAGCGCAGATTGGCTCAGCATCACGCGCGCGCCGGTATCATCCAACAGAAACTGCATGCGGTCGCGCGGCAGTGTCGGATCGATCGGGACGTACGCGGCATCGGCCTTCAAAATTCCGAGCATCGCGACAATCAGCTCGACCGAGCGCTCGAGACAGAACGCAACAACACGTGTCTCTCCGAGGTCGAGTTGTCGCAGGTAGTGCCCAAGCCGATTTGCCCGCTCATTGAGCTCGCGATAACTGATCTTGATGTCGCCAAAAACCACCGCCGACGCATCGGGCGTGCGCGCGACCTGTTCTTCGAACAGCGAAATCACCGAGCGATCTCGCGGATACCCGGTGCGGGTGTTGTTCCACTCGTGCAGAATCTTTTGCTGTTCCGCAGCGGAGAGCAACGGCAGTCGCGATATCGGCTGGGTCGCATCCAACAACATACCTTCGAGCAGCGTCTTATAGTGATCCAACCAGCGCGCAAGCGTCGACTCGTCCAGAAGGCCGGTGTTGTAGTCGCAGTCCAGCGTGAGCCCGTCGCTCGATTCCCTGATGTTCAGGAAAATGTCGAAATTGACGAAGCTTTTTGGATTGGGATCGAGATCCGCCTTCAGTCCGTCGAACTGCAATCCCTCGCCGACGCGCTCGAGATTGAACTGAACTTCGGTGAGCGGAAGCCGACCCGGATCGCGATGAGGCGCGAGCTTACTTACAAGCCGGCCGTAAGTGTAATTCTGATGTTCATAGCCGCCGAGCACGGTCTGTTGCAGCGCCATGAGGTATTTAGCGGCGGAGACGTCTCGCTTCAGTCGACTGCGGAACGGAATAAAATTGACACAGTGACCCACCAGAGTCTCCCCGTCCAGCTGTGACTGGCCGGCCGTCGGCACACCAACAACAATGTCATCTTGCCCGCTTAGTTTGCCGAGCAGAATGTTGAAGCCGGCGAGCAGTACGACGAACAGGGTGCACTTGTTGGCCGCCGCCATTTTCTTGATGCGAAGGTAGAAATCGCTGTCAAATTTGGTGCGATACGTCGCCCCACGGAAATTCTTGACCGTGGAATGCGGCCGATCGAGCGGCAGATCAAATAGGGTCACCGGCTCTTTGAATTGATCGAGCCAGTAAGCTTCCGTCTTTGCGCCCTCTGCGCTATTGAGGAAGGCGGCTTGCGACTTGGCGTAACCCGCGAAGCTCATGGGGGCCGACAAGCCATACGGCTTTCCAAGTTTGGCAGCGGTGTACGCCGTGGCCAGTTCGTCGAACAAGACGTTGGTCGACCAGCCGTCGCACACGATGTGATGCGCGGTGAAAACAAGCGTGTGATCCTCATCGCTCATCTTCACAAGCTGAGCACGAACGAGCGGACCTTCGCCCAGAAGAAACCTTTTCGAGGCTTCCTTGGCAATGATTGACGCCAGCTCCGCGCGGCGTTCAGCCGCTTCCTTGGTGCTCAGATCGACCGTCGGAACTTCAAGTTCGAGCTGGGACCCGAAGTACTGCCGGTCACCTTCGGCGGCAAACCTGGAACGCAACGCATCGTGGCGTCCTACAATCGTCTTAAGCGCCTGCTTCAGCGCAGACTCCTTGAGTGGCCCGCGCAGGTGCAAAGAGACCGACTCGTTGAAGCTACACGAGGCCTCTTCGCTCAACTGGTCGGCGAGCCAGATTTCCAGCTGAGCCTCGGTCATCGGGGCATCGCGTGCGGGCTCCAAAGCGGAGGCGTTAGCCTCAACCGCCGGCTCATTAAAGAAGCCAGCGTCGCGCATTTCCACGGCACTGTCCTTGAATGCCCTGACAATCCGATCGATGTCGGCATCGCTGTGCGCGGTCGTGAGGAAGCACGGGAAGCCCTCGCGAATGTGTATGCCTCTGTCGCGCATGTGGAAATAAAAGAGGCTGGCGAAACGCTCTTCCGCCGGGAAGCTCAGATAGAAGAAGCTGCCGAAGCTCTCGATGCGCGCCGGCACGCCACGCGACGCAGCCACGTCCTTGAGCTTGCCAACGAGCTGCGAGGTCCGCTCGTTCAATTGCTGCTGAAGCGCCGGTCCTTCGTCCTTGAGATGTGTCAGGACCGCCTTCGTCGCCGCCACCGCCAAAGGATGGCGCACGAACGTCCCGGCAAAGAAGGTCACTCCGACCTCAGGATAGGAGTCGTCGCCGTATTGCCACATGCCGCCGTCGAGGGCGTCCATGAACTTGGACTTTCCGGCGAGCACGCCAATCGGAAGCCCGCCCGCAATCACCTTGCCGTAGGTTGCGAGATCGGCGCGGATCCCGAATACGGCCTGGCAGCCCCCGGGATGGACGCGGAAGCCGGTCACGACCTCGTCGAAGATCAGCGCTGTTCCGGCGTCCTCGGTGAGCCTGCGGACTTCCTTCAGGAATTCGACCGGCTGCAGATCCGGGTGTCGGCTCTGCACGGGTTCGACGAGGACGGCGGCCAGAGTACCGACGTTCTGCCGCAACCACGCAAGCGATTCCGGCGTGGCGTAGTCCAGCACGATCATGTTGGCGACGCTCTCGCGCGGGATGCCCGGCGCGATCGGGACGGACTGATGCGCGCCGGCCTTGTTCGTGAATCCCTTGACCAGGACTTCGTCACTGATCCCGTGATAGTCACCACCGAACATCACGATCTTGTTGCGTCCGGTGACGGTGCGCGCAACGCGCATCGCCGCCAGCACGGCCTCCGAGCCGGTGTTGCAGAACGTCATTCGCTCGTTGCCGGTCATCTCGCAGAACATCTGCGCGACTTCGCCGGCGAGCGGTGTTTGCGGTCCGGTCTCGAAGCCGACACGCAGCTGCGCTTCAATCGCATCCGCCACGAACTTCGGCCGGTGGCCGAGCATGATCGGCCCGAAGCCGTTGACCAGGTCGATGTATTCGTTGCCGTCCACGTCCCAGAGGCGCGAGCCCTCGGAGCGATCGGTCACGATCGGATAAACCATCTCTTTCCATTGCGCGCGAAAGCCCGACACCACGCGTGGATCGGCGAGGGCTTTGCGATGGTCCTGGGTGATTTGCTTCGAACGGGCGGTTCGCCGGCAATATCGCTCGATCAGCGCTTGAAGGAATTTTTCCTGGCGCTCGAGGAGCTGAACCGAGCCACCGGTCTGTGGCGGCTTGTAAGGGCCAAACGGCTTGTGTCCGTCAGCAGGTCCGACCGGCGCCGCGTCCGCGGGAGGCGTGACGCCCGCCGTTGCTGAGCCGGCCGGCTGCGCTTGAACCGCAGGGCTCGCGGTGGCCGGACGCGAGGCCGCCGGCTGCGCGGGTTGCGCCGGTTCGGCAGCGCGCGCTGAGCCGCTGCCCCCGAGAGCCGCGAGCTGGTTCGCAAACAGCTGATTCATGGCGTGCAGCTGTTCGCGCATCAGCCGCTCGACCGGCGACTCCGTGAGGCCCGCCGCGCCGGCGAGGCCGTGCGCGGGGACTGGCACCATTATCGGTTGGGCAAACGACTGAGATGCCACTGCCGGCGCGCTCGGCGGGGACGCTGGCTGAGCCGGCTCCGCCAAGGCATCCGGCGGAAGGTTTTCATCAACATAAGCGCAGAGCGCCTCCAGGCTGGACAGGTCACCCAGGAGCTGGCGGAAGGTGATCTTGAGATTGAACTTTTCCTGCAGGGCCTGCGTCACTTGCGTCAGGAAAAGCGAATCAAATCCCATCTCCAGAAACGTCGTCGTGGCATCGAACGCCGATACGTCCTGGCCGGAGAGTCCCTCGAATACTTCCGTCAGCAGGGCCTGGATGCGCTGCGGGCGCGTCGATGCAGTCCCGCTTGATGCGGTCGTGGGCACAGCCGACATACTGTTCACAGGCTTCGTTTCCATCATGGGCGTAGCGGCACTTGCGGTCTGAGTTGTTTCTGCGATGACGGGCGCTGTCGCCTGCACTCGCGATGGGGCCGATTCCGGGTCGAAAGTGTCTTTCGGGGGATCCAGCGCATAGCGCTTGCGCTCGAACGGATAGGTGGGCAACGAGATGCGGCGCCGGCCCTCTTCCGGATAAAGCGCGGGCCACGACGGTTGCACGCCGGCGACCCACAGCGTCCCGAGGGCGTTCATCAAGCCCAGGCCATCGCCCTCACCCGAAAAGCCATCCGACAGCGAGGAGACGATCACCTGGCCCGCAGCAGAGCCACCCTGCTGTCGTGCGAGCGTGGCCAGCACGTTGCCCGGGCCCACTTCGAGAAGCACGGCTTGGGGATCGCTGCGTAGCTCGCCGACCGCGGCCGAGAACTGGACGGGCTCGCGCGCGTGACGCGCCCAATATTTCGGGCTCGTCGCCTCGTCGTCCGTGATCCACTTGCCGGTCACGCCGGACACATACGGTGTGTGAGGAGTGTTGAGACGGACGCGCGAGATCACCTCTTCGAGCGGTTCAATGACCGCGTCCATCATCGCGGAATGAAACGCATGCGAGGTGACCAACCGTCGGCACACGATGCCCTCGCGGCCGAGCTCCTGCTCGAACTGCTCGAGCGCGTCGAACGGGCCGGCGACAACGCAAAGCGACGGCGAATTCACCGCCGCGAGAGAAAGCGAAGCCGGCAGCCGTTTGCGGACCTCCGCGTCCGCCATGCGCACGGACAGCATCCCGCCTGCGGGAACGCCCTGCATCATCCGGCCGCGTGCCGCGACGACGAGCAACGCGTCCTCGAGCGAGAACACGCCGGCAAGGCACGCTGCGACGAATTCGCCGATGCTATGCCCCAGCATTGCGTGCGGCTGGATGCCCCAGCTCATCCAAAGCCTGGCGAGGGCGTACTCGATCGAAAAGATCGCGGGTTGAGCAACGATCGTGTCCGTCACGCGGCGCTTGACGTCATCCGTCGCGTCCTCGGCCGGATAAAGGAGCGTTCGAAGATCGGCATCGAGATGTGGGCGCAGAATCTCGGCGCACTCATCCAGCGCGCGACGAAAGACCGGCTCCGACTGGTAGATTTCCCGCGCCATGTTCGGATGCTGGGAGCCCTGGCCAGGGAACAGGAACGAGACTGTCGGTTTCTCGATCCGCCGGGACCGGCTCCGCGCCGGATCGCTCGCTGGCTTTGAAAGCGCAGCGATTGCTTCGGAGATGTCGGAAGCAACGACAAAGCGCCTGCAGCCGAATGCCCGTCGCCCGTTCTGAAGGGTCCATGCGACATCCGCCAGATTCGCGTCGGCGTGCTCCTTCAGATGCGACGCGAGAGACTCGCTCGCCTTGTCGAGCGCGGCAGCCGAGCGTGCCGAGAGGACCAGCAGATGTCTGCCACGCGCCGGCGGTGTCACCCGCTGTTGCGGTGCCTGCTCGATGACGACATGCACGTTGGTTCCGCCGACGCCGAACGCACTGATGCCGGCCCGGCGCGGTGCGCCGACGGACGTCCACTCCGTCGGCGTTGCGCAGATTCTGAAGGGACTATCCGTCAGGTCGAAATTCGGGTTCGGCTTGCGATAGTGCAACGTCGCGGGATAGACGCCGTGCCGCACGACGTTCACCGCGTTGATGAGGCCCGCCACGCCGGCCGCGATATCAAGGTGCCCGATATTGGTCTTGGCGGTGCCGATCGTGCAGAACTGCTTCTTGCCCGTGCGGGCACGGAAGGCCCGCGTGAGGCCCGCAAGTTCGATCGGATCGCCCAACGGCGTGCCGGTGCCGTGCGCTTCGATGTACTCGATTGATTCCGGATCGACGCCGGCGGCTTCGTGCGCCGTGGCGATGACGCGAGCCTGGCCTTCGACGCTCGGGGCCGTATAACCAACCTTGGCGGAACCATCATTGTTCGCCGCGAAGCCGCGGACGACGGCGTAGATCTGGTCCCCATCGCGTAGCGCGTCCTCGACACGCTTGAGCAGTACGACCCCTGCCCCGCTTCCGAATACGGTTCCCTGTGCGTCGGCGTCGAACGCGCGGCAGTGGCCGTCGGCGGACACCATGCCGCCGTCCTGGTGATAGTAGCCGCGCTTCTGCGGAAACGTGACGGAGACGCCCCCGGCCAGCGCCATATCGCACTGATAGGTCAGGAGCGACTGGCACGCCAGGGTCACTGCGAGCAACGAGGTCGAGCAGGCGGACAGAATCGTGAAACTTGGGCCGCGCAGGTTGAGCTTGTAGGAGACGCGCGTCGACAGAAAATCGAGGCTGTTTCCCATCATCTCCGGATAATTTGAAACCTGGTACCCGGCGGTAAATTGCTCGATGAAGCCGGGCCTGGTGCAGAGCCGCGAGAGGAAATAGGAGCCCATGCTGCAGCCGGCATAGACGCCGATCTGCCCGTCATATGTCCCCGGATCGTAGCCGGCGTCTTCGACCGCCTGCCAGCAGCATTCCAGAAACAGGCGCTGCTGCGGATCCATCAACTCCGCTTCACGCGGATACATGCCGAAAAAGTCGGCATCGAAGAGCTCAGCATCATCCAACACCGACCGGGAGCGAATGTAGCGCGGATCGCGTGCAAGCGCCGCGGCACCCTTGACCTCAAGCTCCTCGACACTGAAATGGGAGATCGCTTCGACGCCATTCAGCTGATTGCGCCAGAATTCGGCGACGTTGCGCGCGCCGGGGAATCGCCCCGCCATGCCGACGATCGCGACCCCCTCAAGGAGACCTTCACTGGGCGATTCAGCGGTCACGTGATGTTGCCCGATTGACGCTGTCGCCGCTGGGCGAAAGCTGCCCGCTGCTTCTGTGCCTGATCCCGCGCGGCGGAAAGCGGCAGCGTGTTCGCTTCGCCTTCCTGCAAGTATCGAGCAAGCGACCGTACGGTCGCGAACTCGAACAGCTTTGTCATCGGGATCGTCCTCCGCAACCTGCCTTGCAGCCCGGTGTGGGCGGTGAGCAGCAAAATCGAGGTCCCGCCGAGGTCGAAGAAATTGTCGTCAAGACCAATGTTTTCGAGATTCAAAGTCTTGCGCCAGATCTCAAGGACGGTCTGTTCCTGGGCCGTCGTCGATCGTGCGTCGACCGGCCGAGATGGCGTCCGGCTTCCAGGCGCGGGGAGCGCCTCGCGATCGATCTTGCCATTCACCGTGAGAGGAAGAGCGGCGAGCGCGACATACGCGTAGGGAATCATGTGCTCGGGCAGCTTGGTACGCAGGAACGTGCGCAGTTCCGCTTCACCCGTCGGCCGTTCGGGATCAGGCACGTAGTACGCAACAAGCCGCTGCTCGACCGCGCCGTCGCGGCGAGCCATGACCACCGACTGCCGTACTCCCGCATGCTCGGCGAGCGCCGCTTCGATTTCGCCAAGCTCGATGCGGAAGCCTCTGATCTTGACCTGCCTATCGCCGCGGCCGAGGTATTCGATGTCCCCGTTGTCGAGCGAACGCGCAAGATCGCCCGACCGATACATCCGTGATCCCTCCCAGGCAGAGAACGGATCTGGCAAAAATCGCTCGGCCGAGAGCTCCGCCCGATTCAAGTAGCCTCGCGCAACGCCGGCGCCGCCGACGTAGATCTCACCGATTTCGCCGACAGAGACGGGCTTTTGATGATCGTCGAGAAGGTAGATCTTCAGATCCGGGATCGGCACACCGATCAAGCTTCTGTTTTCGCCCCGAGCGTCGCCGGCTGAAACCGGCCGATAAGTCACATGGACGGTCGTTTCGGTGATTCCGTACATATTCACGAGCCGTGGCCTTGCGTCGCCATGGAGGTCGAACCACGGGCGCAGCGCCGCAAAGTTGAGCGCCTCGCCACCGAAAATCACGTATCGCAATGACAGGTTCCGAGCCGCACCCAAGGCTTCGACTTGAATGACCTGATGAAATGCCGCCGGGGTCTGGTTGAGGACGGTGACGCGCTCCTTTTCCAGAAGCTGGTAAAAATCAGGCGGAGATCGCGTAACCTCGTGAGTCACGACAACCAGCCGCCCTCCCGTAAGCAGGCACCCCCATATCTCCCAAACCGAAAAATCAAATGCCGGCGAATGAAACAATGTCCAAACATCGTCGGAGTTAAAACCGAACCACGGCGCCGTCGCGCCCAGCAGCCGCACCACATTGTGGTGCGTAACCATTACGCCCTTTGGTTTCCCGGTCGAACCGGACGTGTAGATCACGTAGGCAAGATCTGCCGGCCGCGCGCGCGGAAGCGCATCTTCCGCGCAGCTGATCATCTCGCGCTTGCCGTCAACCGACACGATGGGTATGGCCGTCACAGGCAGCGATCGAATCCGCGCCTCATGCGTCAAGATGAGAGACGGCGAGGCATCCGCGAGGAGGAAATCAATCCGATCTTGCGGGTTGGTCGCATCGATCGGCAGGTAAGCGGCGCCGGCCTTCAAGACAGCCAACATTGTGCTGACCATCTCGAGGGAGCGGTCGAAGTAGATCGCAACAAGGGTGTCCCGCGTCCGCACGTATCGCCGCAGGACGAGCGCAAGCCTGGTCGAATCCCGATCAAGGTCGCGGTAGGTGAGACACTTCTCACCAAACTGAATGGCCACCTTGTCTGGAGTTAGAGCCGCCTGCCGCTCAAAGGCCAGGACGATCGTATCGCTCGACGCAGAACTCTGCGTGTCCGAGCTCAAGGATTCGACAAGCCGGTCCGCGTGATACTCGGGCTTCATTGTCGGTACGCAGTTGGGGCTTAGGTTTCTCGAACCCCGGAACTCACATCCGAACGTGCGGGAGATCCCATCCCATCAATACTATCCAGCCAACTTCCCGCCGGCCGCACTTAACTGGATACACCCGCGGTCTCAGCAGCGTCAAGAAAGGGGTAATGTTTTGGTCACGATAGTAAATGGTCAACCCAATCCAATAGACGTGAGGTGAAATCGACGCGGGTGAGAAAGCCCAAAGTGAACCCCTTTGAGCCGCGCAAGTGTCAGCTGAGCCTAATCTCGGCCGGTCGCGTCACGCTGTCGCACTTTGACATGGCCTTCGGCCCCGATCGCAAGACCCTTGCCCTTGAACACAATCACATAACGGAAGATCCTGCGCCGCGCCCGCTGCGTTGCAGGGAGGCAACAATTACTCGGTGCGCGCTATTCGGCGAAGCGCTACCGGGTCCGGATTGCATCAACCCCTTGCTGCATCGTTCGAACCTCCAACCCATCCTCTGCCACCATGCGCACCACCTGTTCGAACAGGGCGGGCGTGCAGCCGAACCGCGATGGGGTCGCCTCCACATCGTGCGTGTAGAAGACGAGCCAACCGCGTGTCCTGCGCGCCTCGGCAAGCAAGGCACCCACGCGCGGATGTATGGTTTCCCCATAGATGCTCGTCGCGCGGAGCAAGCCCATGTCTGCAACTTTGGCGTTGATCCCGGGCTGAATGCCCCTGCACGAGGCAAAGCGCCGCTGCAGCCGGAGCTTGCCCAGTGGTGAGACCCGCCCGAATGGGTATGAAAAGCTTTGCAGTACGTACCCGGGAAGTTGCTTTCCAATAAAGACGGCGTTTTCGTTTATCTCGCCCTCAAGCATCGCCTTGTTCAGGGACGAGACCGCCACGTGACTGAAAGTATGGCATCCGACCTCATGACCGCATGCAACCAGAGCCTGCAGGTCCTCACGCTGAAAATAGGAAATCCCGTCGTGACTTGACCCCATCAGCGAGCCGGCCGCGTAGAACGTGCCGCGGAAGCCGTATCTTTCGAGTATCCTGGCGCCGTTTGACACCGCTGATTTAGGAAAATCGTCGAAGCTGAAGGAGACGAAGGGGCGTTCGCTCGTAAGCCGGATTGTCTTGGTCCGCATGCTCCAGCTCGCTCGCTCGAGCATGCGCTCACCAATACGTGCGAGGAGCGAGCCTGCGGAGGATTTCGGAGCGGACGGCATCAACGCCTGGCTGTGCAGGTTCAAGAACACATCGGGTGGATCATCGCGAGGTCAATCAATTACTCGACACGGCCCCGCTCATCCTCCCAGTCTCGACCCAAGTTGCGAGTGCATCGCGGCTTGGCGCGCTCGCCGATCGAAGCTGAACCCGGCTTTCCGAAGCAAACAAGCTCAGATCTACGGCGCCGCGACCGGCGCCACAGTCGGGGTCGTGGTGGTCGTCGTCGCAACGCCCACCGTAGAGCCGGTCCCGCTCACGATACCATGTATGATTCCAGCCGTACCAGCAGCCTGGACGGCAGGGCCGGTAATCAAACCGAGGAAGGTCAGGAACTTGCTGATATCCGTGGTCTGGGCATTCGGAACGTACAACACGTCCTTGTTTCGAACCGCGAACTGACCCGCCATGAAATATGAGCTTGGGTCCGCGAAATCGAACCGGTAAATCGTGGGTACCGGGACTTGGGGCGGGCCTTCCACGGGTAGGCCGAGGTGAGCGAGCAACTGGCGGCTCTCATAACGAAAGACGAATGCGGCGCTCGGGTTTGCCCGGTTGTCGCTCAGCCCACGGACCTTTCCAAGCGCATCCACCAAGCTCAACGAAGTCGCCTCAAACTCGATGCGGCCAACCTGCAGCTCTCCCGCGCCGAAGGCGCCGAAGGCGCTAAACGTTCGCGGCTCCCGCGCCACATAGACAATGTCCCCCGGCATCAAAAAGGTATTATTTTCCTTTCTTGCGACGAGCCGGTCAAAGGCGATCGTGTCGGTCTGACCGCCGCGCTGCAAGGTCACCACAGCCTCGTACCCGGGCACGCGGATTCCGCCCGCTCGGGATATGGCGTCCACGATCCGCATTCCGCCTGCCGACACAGGAATTGTCCCGGGGCCGGTCACCTGACCAAGCACGCTCACCTGGCTGGACCGCTGCTCTCGAATTGCGACGGTCACCTGCGGTTCAATGGCGCGGTTCTTGATGCGGTCCTCGATGTCGCGCTGGATGGCGCCAAGTGTCACGCCGGCAACCCGGATCCTGCCCGCATAAGGAATCGTTATGAAGCCGCTGCTGTCCACTGTCTGCGCGGGCAGTTCAGTCCAGCCGCCAGCCCTTGCCCCCTCCGAGCTGAAGAGACCGCCAGGACCTGCTTCGTAGACGGTAACGCTGAGCAGGTCGCCGACGCCTGGACGCAGCTCGCCGGGCCCGCGACTCGAGGCAAATCGCCAGGTGCCTCGCAACGCATCGTCTTGCGACAGAGTCGGGAAGTACCTGGGCTGCACGGAGACCAGCACGTAGCCCACCTGCTGCTGCGGCCCCGCCTCCGAGACCGACACCAGCTGGGCATTGGAATAGATTGCCTCGGCGGTTGGGCCCGACCGCGGCAAAAACCCCGAACAGCTGCATGTTAGCAGGGACAATACCACCGCGCCCACGCGCCCTGCGGAGCTATGGCTCATAATCCCCACCCCGATCGTTACGTACGCGCATGCTACACGCGACGTATGCTTATACAACGGGTTGGCATTCAGTTCGTTAACGTTAGGCGAGGAGCGCGGCAATTGTGCCACACTGACACAAACCCTTTGGGCAAGAAGCTACTGCGTCAGGACCCGGCGCGCGGTTTCGGAGCTCGCCCGATATCCCCCGATCGCGATCGCAAGCTCGATATTGGGGTCCACGAACCGAAACGCCTTGCCGCTGTCGCGCGGGATTTCGACCAGGACGTTACCCATTCCGGTCAGCGATTGCAGAATCGCCTCAAACCGCTGAGCAGTGATTCGGTTCAGATCGCCATGATAAGCGTAGCGCGCGTAGACCTGTTCCGCAGTGAACTCGTCGCCAACTTCGCGCACCGTGCGTAGCAGCGCGCGAAGCACAAATTGCAGCGCTGGATTCTTCGCAATCACCTCATGAAGGGCGGTCAAACCTTCCGAGTTGAAATGCTCACACAGGCCCGCAGTGACCGCACCGAAATCGCCCGCATTGATAAGCCGAGCATTCGCCAAGATGGCTTGCTTTGCGGCGCGCAGCGCCATCAGCTTGGCGACGAACAATTTCCCGCCCGACGCCGCCACCACTTCTCTCAGCGCGTCCGTCGTGATCTGCAGGCCGCACAGCGTCATCAGGCGCGATATGACGACCTCCATCTCCTGATCCGACATATGCCCAAGCTTCATCTTGAACAAAGACCGCGGAATCGACGCCTGGCGGCCGAGAAGATCGTCGGAACTCCCGCCCACCCCGATGAGAAGCAGATGGACCGGCGCGGCCTGATCGGACAGGCTTTTCATCAACTCGACCACTTCCGTCGTGATCGCCTTGTTGCTCTGCAGGTCGAATTCATCCAACACGATCAGGATGCGTGCGCCAGCGACTCGGGCAAGCAGCTGGCTGACGAGCTGAGGGTTAACTTCACCCTGTAGCAGATCCTCAAACGTCGCGTTTGCCGCCAGGTCCGTGCCCGAAGCCGCTATGTCAAAACGACGTGGTAGCTTTGCGAGCACCGGGCGAAACAGGGTTTCGAAAGTACTGGATCGGCTGCACGACAGATAGATGGTCGTATAGTTGGCCTGTTTCGCGACCGACAAGAGAGTAAGGGCAAGCGAGGTCTTCCCACATCCGCGCGGCCCGAATACCAGCGCGTGATTCCGATGCTCCTCGATCGCATCGATCAGCTGCTCGATCTGTTTGGTGCGGCCAATATAGTAGGCCGGATTCAGCACCGGGCTGGACGGCGCAAAGACGTCGAGCAGGCGTGAGAGGCCGTCGACCCCGTTTGCGCGGCCAATTTCGCGGCTGGCCGGAAGCCGGAAGGATACCCCTAAGGCACCGAGGTCTTGTCCTTTGGAGGTATCGCGATCCTTCACATGCAGGCCATCAATACGGCGTGGCGGCTCAGCCACCGCCGCCCCTGACGGGCTCGGCAGGACCGGCGATCTGTCCGAAAGGCTACCGCGCTTGTTCATTCAAAGTCCTGTGCTGGTTGGTATTACGTGCCCCCATCAACTTGGACGCCGAAACATTCCTTCCGGTTCACACTCCCTTACTATCATGACACGAATAATGGCACGACAGGCGTATCGATATCTTGGTAAATTCACTTAGCCCCTATAGGCCTGTTCCGGCTTACGGAACCGGCTTTCATTGGTTGCGCCAGGACAGGTAAGAGACGCGGGCCGGCGGACCTTGATAAACCAGCGCACCCGGGCAGGTTGCCGCCGCATTGAAAGCACAGATCTCCCACAACGGGTCGGTACCGGCCAAGAAGCGCGATGGCAGGCGCGGATCAACGCTGACCTCTATTGTGCGGATACATACACCCAACCCCTCTCCCAACGCTTTCACATAAGCTTCCTTCTTGGCCCATGCGGCGAAAAAGGCATATCGCTGCTCGTCTGGAGGGAGCCGGGCCAAACCTTCGATTTCCCAGTCGGAAAAGTGAGCTTGAACGATGTCGTCGTAGCTTACGTCCAGGCGAATTTGCTCGATGTCCACACCGAGATTCCGTTTCCAGGCGATGGCGCAGACGACGAAACCACCAGAGTGCGACAGATTGAATTCAAGAGGCTCACGCTGGAGTCCTGCCAGCCGCGGCTTTCCGCCGGCATCGTAGGAAAACACCAGATCATCGGCCTCAATTCCAAGATAGCCGGCGAGGAGGCGGCGCAGCACGACGCGGGAGCCGATGAATTGGTGGCGCGCGGGCTCGACCTTGAAGCGATCGGCGCGATTCTGCTCGTCCGGGCTAAGAACGCGGTATAGTTCGTTTGATCTCGTGGGGAAGCTCGAAAGCGTTTGACACCAGACGTGAATTTCATCATTCGCCAGTTCAGGCATCGGCTCTGACGGCTCACGGCTCCGCCAAAAACCGAAGTCGATTTCGGGCGGACGATCCGGCGTCGCACGCGGCGTACCTTCGATTGGTCCTGACATTTCGGGTATTCAAAGCTAGGGTCGTGGCTTCCTGGACTGAACCGCGATCCTGACCGCGATCGTCGCTGCAAGATCGTCCCAACTAAGTTGCGTCTAGCTCGGTGGATACACGTGGCAACGTACTCCGCAATCGACCGCACGCGCTACGCCATTCTCGCAATGGGGGCGCTGCTTCAAGTCCTCGTCTGGCTGGACCCGGTCGCTGGTGCGGCGGAACGGGAGACGGCAAGCCAAACCGCAGAGCACATCGGATCAGCACGTGAACTTGCGGCTGCGCTTCGGACCGGCGCTCCCAGACGCCTGCTCCTTGCGCCAGGAGACTATGGCGAGATCGAGCTCGGAAAAGCCGCGTCCAACTTCTGGATCGGTGCCGCAGACCCCGCCTCGCCGCCGAGGATGTCGCGGATAACGATCACCGGGAGCCGAGACGTCAGCTTGGAAAATCTGATCGTGGAGGCGAAAGAGGCACCGCGCCTTCCGTATCAGCACCTCCTCGGGATCCTCAAATCCGATAACATCCGGTTGGTTGGGTTGAAAGTGAATGGAGCGAAGGTCCTGCCAAGCGCAGAGCTGCGCGGCATCCTGATCGAGGACAGTTCCGAGGTGAGAATCGCAGATTCCTCGTTCGCCGCGTGCTACCGCGCGGTCCTGGCCTATCGATCCAAGGGACTGACATTGGAGCACAACGATATCGCCAAGATGAGCTCTGATGGATTCAACTTCGCTGAAGTCCAGGACGTCAGCATACTTCAAAATCGCTTTGGCGGCTTCAGCCCGACGCCCGAGTCGCATGCGGACTACATACAATTCTGGTCGGATGGGACCGAAAAGCCGTCGACGAACATTCTCATTGCGGAGAATGTCATGCTGCAAACCGACCCGCTGGATGCGGCGCAAGGAATCTTCCTCCAATTCCAAGCCCGCATGCCTGCCCAAAATATCGTGGTTCGGGACAACGTCATTGTTCAGTCATCTCCACACGGCATCTCGCTCTACAATGTCAACGGTGGGAAACTGGAGCGCAACCTGGTGCTGTCTTCGCCGCAGTCCCAGTACAAAGTTGCCGTGCGAGTCATCGACAGCTCCGACATTAGCCTGACAGACAATGTCTCGATGGCATTCGGCATCGACAACAGCCGCAATGTCGTGCGAACGCGCAACGCGGCAGTCGACTTCGGCGACAAGCAAGCTCTCCGAGGCTTGCAGCAGGCGATCGAAGGTCTGCTCGCGAAGGACGGAGGGCGCCTGCCGATAAACTCGTCGGTCACGATCAGTGCGGCACACCGTAGCGCGGGGCCCCGACCTGTGAACCAACGCTGATCAGTCAGCGCGCCCTTGGTCCAGCCTGCGCCCGCCGGGTCTCGGGTCGCGTGATCGTCAGCAGGCGACTGCGTCAGTTTGCGATTGCGGAATTGGGGCTCAACGCGCCTCTTGCGGTTCACCCTGCAGAAAAGAGCGCAGCGCACACACCAGCCCTTCGGACGCATGCGTCTGGATTCGATCAAACGAACCCCTGCCGTCGACTGTATCCAGCTTGTCGATCAACTCTCGCTCGTCCCACGCCACGATCACGCGTTTGGCGTCGCCAAGCTTCCTCGCCGTGGCGAGCTGATGATCATTGCGCGTCTCCCGCAGATCTCCGCGGCGCGGCATGACGATGATCGGCTTGCCCAGTTCCAGAGCCGTAATGATGCTTCCCATTCCTGCGTGGGCCACGATCAGGTCGGCCGCGGTAACACGCTGTCGAAACTCTTCGGGTTTCATGAACTGCACGGTCGACGCCGCCTTGGTTTTCAGGTCCGACGGACCGATCTGCGCGAACACGTCGGCACGCCCGCGCGTTGAGGCCCATTCGTCGACGGCGCGAATCAGCCGGTCGAATGGCATCTGCGCGCCCACGGTGACGAAGATCATAGAACGCCTCCGTAGTATCGCGGGCCGGCCGGCTGGGCCAGATGCGGCCATTGCGTCAACCAAAGGTGCGCGTAGCGACCAATTCGCTTCCCGGAAAGGGACAGCTCTTCGACGTTCGCGATGCTATCGATCCAGATGATTCTCGCGCCCAGCATGCGCGCCAGCCTGAGCCCGACATAACCCGGAGCAGCACCGGTCGAGATGGCGACGTCCGGACGCTCCTTGAGCACGATCCAGGCAAGATGCAGCGCCATGGTGACGAGCTTGAGCTTGTTCCAGCGCGTGGCATCGGTGATGGAATAGAACCGATGATCCGGCACCTGCGACCGGTATGCGTCATTTACCGTAACGAACGCGACATCACAGCCGTCAAAGGCCGGCAGCAGTCGCAGCAGCTGCACCCAGTGGCCGCCGCCGGACGCGATCGCCAGCAATTTCGGCTTGCGGGCGCTATGCATGGCGCAGCTCGCTCATGGTCTTGATGGTCATGCCGTTGCTCCGCGCGGCGCGCAGCAGAAGCTCAGTCGTCCTGCAGACAAACTCGGCACGATCCTGCGTCGCAGCCAGATCATGCATGAGCACGACTCCACCGCCGGCGCGCTGGATTTCACGCACCACATCCTCCGGCGATGATCGAAGCATCTCCCGCGAGTCGCCCGAATCGAGCGTCCACCAACCGATTTCTGCACCGCGCGCGCAAACCGCCCGGTAGGTTGGAAGCGTGATCTTTCCGTAAGGTGGCCGGAACAACGCGTCAGGCCGTACCCATCGTGAAAGCGCCCGGTATCCCGTATTGATGTCCCGGATGCTCCGCCATGGACTGACCTTCCAGGCATTCAGGTGTTCATCGGAGTGACAGCCTGTCTCGTGTCCCTCGCCGACGATCCGGTCTGCGACGTCCGGGTAGCGACGCGCGTTTGAGCCCAACATGAAGAACGTCGCGCGCGCCTCGAACTTGCGCAGGATGTCGAGAACCCGCGGGGTCAGAGACGGGCTTGGACCGTCGTCGTAGGTGAGGACCAGGGTTCGGCTGCGCGCGAGCTGCTGTTGCATTCGTCTGACGCGTAGCCTGCGTGCTGCATAAGGCCAGTAGTAGGCGGCCAACGCGCTCAGCATCAGAATTGAAATCGCGAGCACAGCGATCATGCTAGTCCTCGACCGCCCGAAGGCTTCCAATGCGGGAGCTGTGGTCGCGCGTCCAAATCTGCTGGTTCGCGCGCTGCCGGTTCCGCGCTCTGCGTCGCGCCTCGAGCGCAACCAGGCAAAACACCGCCAGGCGTGGCCACATCAGGGGATTCGCAAACAGCCGCAGAAGACTGCGGCGATTGCTGGGGCCTCTGTTGGGCCAAAGCTTCGGATACAATCGCGCAAGCTCATGACTTCCAAAGTGCGAGCGCGATTTGATCGCAATCAGATCTTCCAGCGTGCGCGGCGCAAATACGATCGACTGCGCGGAAGAGATGGTCGCCCGCTCATGGGCGGCAAACTGGATGCGGACGAAGCCGTCATCCGCCGTGACCGCCGGGAATCGCCCGAAGCGCTTCCGTCCGATCTCGGACAGCCCATATACGCCGGAGCCGCCGATTCCTTCGCGCGATGAGGGCAGCAGGCTTTGCACCGCGTAATACGCGCGCACGGCGCGAGAACAGCCCGTCAGATCGAACTTTTGGCGCGGAGCGACCGCAACGACGTCCCCCTGCCCGAGCCGATCGGCCAATGCGCGGATCGAGTTGGTGGTTACGATCACATCCGCATCGACGTAGATGCGAGGAAAAGCTCGCGCCGCGTCGTCGCCGAGATTGAGGGCATTTGGCTTGCCCGCGACGGGGCACTCGATGACCTGAACGGCCGGGCCAAATTCTCTCGCCACCGCCGCCGTCGCGTCAGAGCAGCCGTTGCACACCACAATGATTTCGAACTCACCGGGGGCGGCATCCCGCGTAATTGCATCGAGAGTGCGGGCAATGACCTCGCTCTCGTTGTGCGCAGGAATCACAATTGAAACCACCGGTTACCCCTTTGGACGCGGCATAATCCGCGCGACTCCCGCTTTGCAACGCGGCGAAAGCTAATAAAAGCTTCCATAAGCTATCAATAGCATGACCAAGCCGCTGCGTCACTCATCTTCACTTACATGGTCAATACGCGTTTCGTCCTCGAACCACTTCCACGGCCGTTCGAAAAATAATCATTAGGTCCAATAGCAAACTCCAATTTCCCACGTACCAGATATCAAGATCGACCCTTGCCTTCATGAGATCGACGGTATTGGTCTCGCCGCGGTAACCATGAATCTGCGCCCAGCCGGTGATGCCGGGCTTCACATGCTGCCGTAGTGCGTATTGGCTTATGAGATCGGTGTAATAGTTGTCATGCGCCGTCGCGTGGGGGCGCGGCCCGACCATCGACATGTCCCCAATCAAGACATTGAAGAGCTGCGGCAGTTCGTCGATGCTGGTCTTGCGCAGCCAATGCCCCACCCGCGTCACTCGCTTGTCAAAGCGCTGCGCCTGCGTGACCGAGCTGCCATCCTCCAGCACTGTCATCGTTCGAAACTTGAGGATTCTGAATCGCTTGCCGTTGAACCCATGCCGGCTCTGAACGAACAGCACGGGGCCAGGCGAGTCGAGCTTGATGGCCAGAGCAACAATCGCAAACATCGGCAGGAGCAGAACGAGCGCCGCCAGCGCGCAAGCCACGTCAAGCAGTCGTTTCCAGAAGCGCTCCAAGGGACTCAACGGCGGTCTCTGGAACTCCACGCCGATCGTCGAGCCGTATTGCCGGGCGGGCCGGCGAAACAGCGACGCCGTTGCCTCATCGGGAACAAGCGTGACCTGAATGGGCAGCACAAAAAGCTGCTGCACGACGCGCTTGATTTCATCCCAATGGCGCAGGTCTGCGACCAGAAATATTTCCTCGATATCGGATCCACGTGCGCTCGCGATCACGTCCTCGATCGTCTGAAGTGAGGACTCTCCATCATTGCAGCAGAACTCGCGCTCAATGCGGAATCCGCACGATGTGAGATCGTGCAACGTACGGCCGTCGGATCGGCCGCCCGTCATGCGAAGCAGGATGCTGCGCTTGTGGCGCAAGCTGCCCTTTCGAAGCGCAACCTCGATCGCGTTGCGCCAAAGGCCATGATGGCAAAGAAGTGCGACGAGTCCGACGAGGCCGAACGAGAGAACCGCGCCTCTCGAGAATTCCTTGCCTATCTTGAGCGCGAACGCCGCTCCGCAGAAGACCAGGAACGCCACCAGCCACACGAACACGATGGCCCGCGCCTGCGACGTCCAATTGAGCAATGAAACGGGATCATAGAGCTTTCGCTCGCGCATGACCGGAATGACGAGGGCCCCGGTAATGACTGCCGTCATCGCGTAGCGTGGCAGGTCCACCGGACTGCCGGTCACGACCAGGTTGTAGGTCGCACCGCTGGCGATAGCTGCAACCAGGATAATTATGCAATCGAGTACGCAAACCAGGGGCGCAATGGCTGAATACGAGATCAGCCACGCGCCAGTGTCTCGGCGCCCGGCAAGATCGCGTATTGGCAGGGATGAGTCCGGACTGGTCATGATGATTCAACAGTACGCAACTGCAACTAACCAGCTAACCAGCTGCTAACTAACCTTTGGTAATTCAAAACCGCCTTTCTAACAAGCTAAGAGATTGTTAAGGGAAACGCAAAATGACTTTCACGCCGGCTACCGGCTTTCATGCCCGGCTATCATCCGGCCATACCCCAATGGAATCTTGTGCACGCCGGGGCGCTAAGTCTCACGCCAGATAGCGTTCCTTGCGGCCTACCCTGTATAGCCCAAGCCACTATCCTCGGCTCGTGGATTCCCGCCTGCTTTCAGGAATGAAAGACCTTGGTGGACCTCTGATCTATCCTCATCAAAACGGACGATGCTGTCCGTTGCCTCCTATGATCATGTGCCGGCCGTCACCACGAGCGCCTCACGCCGAGAACTGCCGCCGCAAGACGTTCAACAGCTTTGATAACGGTATCTCTGGATGGAAAAGCCCTTCGCATTATGTGAGCTCTCGCTTCACGGTGATGTCCGTAACACTAACGATACAATTCACTTTGCCTTACGACATCTCGACGTTACACGAAGCGAGATAAACTGCCTTAGCTTGGGACCTTCCTTTGGGGATACCGTCATGCGTACCAATTCCGCTCTTCGGGCGGCGGAGGCGAACAATGCCTTCCAAACTCGCGCGTTCGGTCAGACCGATCGCGCACGCGTGGCAATTGCCGACTCTCGCGCCCAGCGAAGCGTCACAACGATGCCGGCGGCGCGAGACTGGCGAGCCACGCGCGGCGCATTGATAGTGCGCCATTTGGCGCCAGTGCTGGTCGTCTTCGGAGCAGTCCTGACCGTGGCGTGGGCGGGCGTGCTGGCGTGGGTGGCGTACCGCATCCTCTGGTGAGTTGCGCGTTTCGGGACGAAGCTGCTCAACCATGTCGCGCAGCGTGCTGGCCCTGAGTGCACCGGCGACACGATTACTGAGCTGCCATCGCAACGAACTCGGCAGCGCCTGCCGAATGGCCGTCATGCGGCCTGCAGCCGCGCCTAAGGCGCCGTCTCGTCCTGAGATAGGCTGATGCAGCTCCCTTGGTAACGTTGACAATCGACGTTGCTGGCAGCTTGTGATGCCGACGCGCTAACTTGCCAATGGCATTGTGCGGAGAAATAGGTTGGTTGAGAGACTGCACACATCTGCTGCTGACCGTGCGCCACCGCCATGCGCATGCGGAGCCGAGATGAATCTGGAGGTTACCGAACAAAGGCCTGATTCAGCGGCGCTCAAGGTATTCGTATGTCCTGATTGCGCCCGCGAGCTCCGGCTGATGGTCTGGGATTGCAGCAGCTTCTTCACCTGCGAAGACAGTCGAACCTAGCCCGGCAAGTCCTGGAACGGAGAGTGTAGCGCCGCCGCTGCCGGTGGCAGCCAACCATTTCGAAGCAAGGAAGTGCCGCTTTCTCGAAGAGGGAGAATCGGCCCTACTCGACCGTGACCGATTTCGCGAGGTTGCGCGGTTGGTCGACGTCCGTGCCCATCATCACCGCCGTGTGGTAGGCGAGCAGCTGGATCGGGATCGCGTAGACCAGCGGCGTCACGGTCGCGGGCATGTCCGGCAGCACCAGCGTCGCGATCGATTCGACCGTTGCCTCGGCGGCGCCCTTTGCATCGGTGACCAGAATAATCTTCCCA
>Ga0081539_10002131_pt1 | contig 29231 bp, 25 predicted proteins | sample TabmetS4T2R2_FD_71023 | JGI IMG/M metagenome (GOLD analysis project Ga0081539, IMG submission 71023) | Tabebuia heterophylla rhizosphere microbial communities from the University of Puerto Rico - S4T2R2 | ecosystem: Host-associated > Plants > Roots > Rhizosphere ... | reverse complement strand
TGGGACTCGGCTCCGGTCGCGCGCCGACACCATATCGGCACATCCGAGGCGCGAAGGACGTCGTGGGCGGCGACTAACCGCAACATATTGCGTTCTGCTGAAACAACCGGATAAGCAGGAGCCACCTAGATACCGTACTTGAGCCCAGCCGTCAGGGCGCGAACGAGAATTTTATCAGGTTTTCGGCGACTCGCCAGAAAGCGCTCCATCGAGCTCGAGCGTGAGCGTACGGATGGCCGCGACGTCAACCGGCAGAAACGACGCCGCTTCGATGAGCGGGTAGATCTGTCGAGCCGCGTACAGGTGCGGGGACAGAAACCTATCGTTTCCGTATACCGCAATCGTCCTGGTGCCCAGCATCGGCGCGAGCCACGCGAGGCTGCCACATGTCCCTACGAACAGGTCCGCGCGACGAATCACTTCGGTCTGCACGCCGAGATTGTTCTGCGGCGTCATCCCTCCGCCGATCCGATGCACGTCGGGAAGATCGACTGCACAGTCGCCGTGCTCGTCGAGTCGCCACTCGGTGTCGAGCGTGACAATCGGCCGCCCGCACCTCACGCGGTCGAGCAGCACACGCAACGCTCCGCGCGTGGCCTCGTCGTCGATGAGCGAGTGGCCGGTATAAAACTTGACGGCCACGTACCGCTCCGGCAGGGGCGGACACGTCGAGCGAGGCAGGTCGCGCAGCGGACGGTACCGCGTGTGGTCGAGCACGCGCTTCAACGATTCGGTGCCAAGCCAGAACTGCCGCAACAACCTGAACATCGTCGACGGATGCACGACAGTGGCGTCAGGCAGACTCAGGCGCGCACGCACGCGCGCCAGCACCTCCTCGTCGAACCCTCGAGCATCGAGTTGTTTCTGATCGCCGGCGGCACGTCGTCGGGCATGTCCTTCGGCGAGCTGTTCGGGAGTGAAGAGATCGAGCAGCTCGACATAGTTCGCCGCCACGTCGTCGTACCACGCGCCGACGCCGCCGCGCGACACGGCGATCAGGCGATCGCGATCGACGCGATAGTAGTCGGCGAACCATCGCACGAAGGCGACCCAGTACAGCGCTTCGTAGCCGACTTCGCCGAGCCACGGACCGATGAGGACGGGCCCCGAGCCGCGCGCGGCCGCGCGGAGCTCCCGTCGTACGGACCATTCGAGCACGCCAGTCGACCACGCCTCGCCCCGCCAGCGCTCGAACGCACGCGCCGCTCGCACGCTTCCAACGTAGGCCTGGTGCGCCGTGTCACGTGTTCCAACGCGCGTGCGCCGGATCTGCGCACGCGCATGCTTCGCCGACTCGTTCGCATGCTTGATGCCCCGACGCGTGCGACGTCGCGTGACGCGCACGAACTTGGCGGCGATGTTCCAGGCGGCGTTCACCAGATTACCCGCGGCGGTCAACGCGCTCACGGCAAAGGATGGTAACGGAGGTTATCGGAGGTCACAGTTCTTCACGGAGTGTTGAAACCGCTGCCTCCGTAGCCTCCGTTGCAGGCGCCCGGGCTCCCACCTGCGCGAGCGCGCGCAGATCGAGCAGCGACAGATCCGCCGTCCCGACGCGGCGACTGACCTGGCGCATCGTCAACAGGTGCGGAGCGAGCTGGCGATCGTCGGCGTAGACGCCAACCGCCGGCACACCGAAAAACGGTGCCAGCCACACCAGCCCGCCGCATGTCCCGACAAAGGATCGGGCGTGCGCGATGATTGCCGTCTGCACCCCGAGATTCGTGCGCGGGGTCATCCATCGCTGCGCCGTGATCACGTTGGGCATCCCGCCGAACACGTAATCCGCGTGATCGTCGACTGCAAAGCCTGTATCGAGGAGGACCACCGGCTGCGACCGGGCGATCCGTTCCACGACGCGACGCAGCGTGTCGCGATTGTCCGCGGTATCCGGAATCGCCTGTCCTGTGTAGAACTTCACAGCCACGTAGTTCGCAGGAAGATCGAAAGGAGGTGCAGCAGGCGCGTCGAGCCGAACGTAATCGGTATGCGACCAGAGAAAGTCGAGCGGGAGTCCGCCGTGCCACACGTTCCGAAAGAGACGGAACATCAACGAGGGATGGAGCACGGCATGGCGATCCGGCAGCCGATCGCGAAGGCGTTCGATGACCTCGTCATCGAGCGTGCCGCTGCTCGACTGCTTGCGCCCGCCTCGCTCCTCGCGTTCCTGCCGTTCGGCGTTGGCCGAGGCCAGCTCCGCGGGAGAGAACGCGTCGAACAGATCGACATAGGAGTCGGCGATCTCGCGATACCACCAGTCGACCCCGCCACGCGAAATCACCGTCAGCTGATCCGATCGCAACCGGTAGGCATCCTGGAACCAGCGGAGGAAGGGAACCCAGTACAGGGCCTCGTATCCGACCTCTGCGAGCCACGGGCCAGCGACAATCGGAAGACCCGATTCGGTGACCGCCGCGATTTCGCGCTCGACGGTCGCAGCCGCAACGAAGCGGTCCATTCGTTCGCGCGCCCGCGCCGACCGGCGCATCCGGCGAACGAACGGTTTGGGCAGCTGCTGGAGTCGCCGCAGCGCCTTGGCAGTGAGATTCCGCGCGGCGGTAATCATGCGTCGGCGGCAGCGGGCGTGCGCCCGCCCTGCGCCGCCCCGGCGATCGCTTCGATCACGTACTGGGGCCGGCGGCGCGCCTCGTCCAACGTGCGCCAGACGTATTCGCCGATCAGACCCAGCGCGATCAACTGCAGCCCCGCGAGACCGACCACGACGGAAAGAATCAACAGCAACGCGGCGCCGAGCGTCGGGAGCTGCGAGATGCCAATCACGCCAACGGCGATGGCGAGGACGACGAGTGCGGCTCCGCCATACCAGCACAGTCTGATCGGCAGGTCTGTGAACGAGACGATCGAGTCGACGACCAGCTTGATCTTCCGCGCCAAGGTCCACCCGGACCTCCCCGCCGCGCGAGGCTGCTTGTCGTATTCGATCGTCTCCTGGCGAAACCCGATCGACGTGATCAGCGCCAGCACGCTGACGTTCCGCTCGCGGAACTGGCGGAACGCGTCCAGCACGGGCTTGCCGATCAGGAAGAAGTCGGCGCCGCGCTCGGGCATCTCGGTCATGCCGACGACCCGCCGCATGATCCAGTAGTAGACCGCTGCGAAACCGGAGTGCGTGCGATCGCCGGGACGCTCGCGCCTGGTGGCCCACACGACCTCGACGCCCGCACGCCATCGCTCCAGCATCGCGCGAATCGTTTCCGGCGGGTCCTGCAGGTCCGCCGCGAGCATGATCGCGGCGTCCCCCTGCGCCAGGTGAAGCCCACACGTGATGGCCACGTGCGATCCGGAGTTGCGTGCGAGGCGGACGCCACGGACACGCGGGTCGCGAACCGTCAACGCGCGCAGCACGTCGAACGTGTCGTCGCGCGAATGGTCGTCGACGACGATCCATTCCCAGTCGACACCGAGCGTGGCCATCGCTGACGTCAGACGCTCGTAGAGCGGGCCGAGGTTGGCAGACTCGTTGAACGCCGGCGAGATGAGGGAAATCAATGTGCGGACACCGCCGACCGCAACGCGTCGACAACGCGGTCCTGATCGGCGTCGGTCATGTCGTGATAGAGCGGCAGCATGATGCAGCGGTCCTGGGCGCGCTCGCTGCGCGTCAATGGCCCCGCAGCCGACCAGGTGCGTGACGGGTATGCGTGCTCCCGGTGTGCGTTCATCACTCCACGGCGGGTAGCGACGCCGTTGTCCAGCATGCGCTGCATGACCGAGCGCTGATCGACATCAGCGCCGCAGAGGCGGACGTGAAACGTCTGCCAGTTCGTGCGCGCCCAGTCCGGTTCCATCGGCAGTATGACCTCGGCCACGTCAGCCAGACGCGCTCGATACCGCGCCGCGAGCTCGCGACGGCGAGCGACCATCGCCGGCAGGCGGCGCAGCTGCTCGCGTCCGATCGCCGCCTGGATGTCGGTCATGCGCACGTTGTAGCCGAGGATCGGATACTTTTCGAAGATCACGGCGTTCGACCCATGACGCTCCGAGTCGGGCACGCTCATGCCGTGCTGGCGAAGCAGACGGAACTGCCGATCGAGCGTGCCGTCGTCCGTCGTGATCATTCCGCCGTCGCCCGTCGACAGCAGCTTGCGTGGATGGAACGAGAAGCATGCGATACGGCCATGCGGTCTGCCAATCCGTTCCCATCGATCGTCGATTCGGATCTCGCTGCCGATCGCGCACGCCGCATCTTCGACGACGGGAATGCCGCGCGCCCGCGCGATCGCGAGGATGGCACCGAGGTCGCAGGGCATACCCAACTGATGAACGACGAGAATTGCCTTGGTCCGCGGCGAGACGGCGCGCTCGATGAGCGTCGGGTCGATGTTCAGCGTGTCGAGGTCGACATCGACGAAGACAGGCCTCGCGCCGGTGTAACGAATGGCATTCGCAGTGGCGATGAACGAATGACTGACGGTAACGACTTCGTCGCCGCGGCCAACGGCGAGGCCGACGAGGGCAAGGTGCAGCGCCATGGTACAGCTCGAGACGGCGCACGCGTGCGACGATCCCACGGTCTCGGCAAACTCGTGTTCGAACGCCGCCACCTCGGGACCCTGCGTGATCCAGCCGGAAAGGATCACGCGCCGAGCCGCGTCCGCTTCGTGCTCGTCCATCCAGGGACGCGCGATTGGAATGAGCGGTCTGGCTGTGGTACTCACGGGGGTCAATTCAAAATTCAAAATTCAAGATGCACACTAAAGCACTCGCGATTTGAATTTTTCATTTTGCATTTTGCATTACTGCGCCAGCGTCAGTGCCCTTCCAGTTATGGACGACATCTTCTTCGAGCAGCTGTTCGGGCGTCTTGCCTTGCGCGCGATACCACTCGAGCAGCCTGGCGAGACCATCCGCGAGTGGAATCTCGACTGAATAACCGAGCAGCTCGCGCGCGAGCGACATGTCGGCACACAACCGCAACACGTCGCCCGGTCGCGGCACGTCATGCGCGACCTCGGCGCCGATGCGACCGGTCACGCGTGCCACCGTGGACGCCAGCTCGTTGACGGTGACTTCGTGGCCGCTCCCGAGATTGATCGTGCGACCGATCGCCGCGTCGCTCGTGCCGGCGAGGATGATGCCGCGTGCGGAGTCGCTCACGTACGTGAAGTCGCGCGTCTGCGTGCCATCGCCAAACACGATCAGCGGCCGACCAGCGAGACAGCGAAGCAGGAACTTCGGGATCACTTCGCCGCTGTCGCCCTCGTGGTGACTGCGAGGTCCGTAGGTGTTGAACGGTCGGACGACGATGGTGGGATAGCCATACGTGCGGTAGTACGCGCGCGTGTAACTCTCACCTGCCAGCTTCGACCCGCCATAGACGGTGCATGGGAACGTCGGATGCTCTTCGGTCATCGGTGCCCACAGCGCCGTGCCGTACACCTCCGAGCTGGAGACGTACACGAACCGCGGGACGCCGGCGGCTCGACTCTCGGCCAGCAGCTGCAGCGTCGCCGTGGCATTGACGTCATGGTTCTCGACCGGCGAGTGCACCGAATGCCGAACACCAAGACACGCGAGGTGGTAGACCACCTGGGCGTCGCGGAGCAACCCCCGATACGCGTCGCGGTCACGGACGTCGCGCGGCAGCAACGTCACGCGATCGGCCGGCAGCTCATTCAGATTGTCACGTGTGCCGTTCACCAGATTGTCGATCACGACAACGTGCGAGCCGCGATCGACGAGCTGACGCACGAGTTCCGAGCCGATGAAGCCGGCACCGCCGGTGACAATGACGAGTTCGCGTTCGCTCATCGGATGTTCTCGAGGCGAGCGCGCTCGCTCGCCTCTTCACATCCCTCGCGCCAGCGCATGAAGCGAGCGGGCACACCGGAGACCACCGCAAACGCCGGGACGTCCGTGGTCACGACAGCGCCCGCGCCGACGATAGCGCCCTTCCCCACCGTCACGCCGGGGAGAAACACCGCATTGACGCCGACGTCGGCCCACGCACCGATCCGTACCGGCTTGATCACCAGGTCGGTGCTGGTAATCGGCACGTCTGCAGGCAGACCTGTATGCTCCGAGCCGAGCACCTTCGCGCCTGGACCCCATCCGACGTAGTCACCGATTTCGAGCCTGCGCGCGTCGAAATAGCTGTGCGGACCCAACCACGCGTAGTCGCCGATCACGCACGTCCCGTCGAAGCGACCTTGAAGAAACGCGTGTTCACCAACGAAGACCCCATCGCCGATCTCGATCGTTTCGGGATGTTTCACCATCGCGCCGCGTCCGATCTGCACGCCATTCCCGAAGTGCTTCGTCAGCGCGCGCCAGGTCGCGCGTCGCATGCGCGCATCCTCATCCGAGTCGCCCCACGCATGACGCGAGGCCAGCGCACGCAGATCGTCAATCGACAGGTCACGGCGCAGGCGATCGGCCAGCGCGATCTCGTCCGGGGGATCGGGCACGACGGTCTTGCGTCCGTGCACCGCCGCCACATGTCGCTCGCTAGCCAGCTTGACCGCCTCGCATGCTTGATGATGAATCGAATTCTCTTCGGGCAAGCTGGCTCGCCCGCCGAAGGCGGGCAAAGCCAACAGCGCAGACTAGCGAAGTGAGGCCTTGAGCCGCCTCCCACGTCTCGGCGGTCATAGGCGCAGCCTCGCTAGTCATGCGCGCGCGGCGGCGGGAAGCCCGGCGCGAATCACGCCGGCGACCATCTCGACGTGCTCGTCGGTCAGCTCAGGATAGATCGGCAGCGACAACACCTCGTCGGCCAGCGCTTCTGAGACCGGAAAATCTCGGCGCTCGTAGCCGAGGTCTGCATAGGCGGGCTGGAGGTGAACGGGAATCGGGTAGTGCACGCCGGTCTGCACGCCGGCTTCGGCCAGCCGCGCACGCCACGCCTCGCGCTGCGCGAGGCGCACGGCGAAGATGTGATACACGTGCCGCGATCCCGGACGCTCGGCTGGCAACCGCGCATCCGTGTCCTGAAGCAACTGCCTGTACAGCGCGGCGCGGCTGCGACGTGCCTCCGTCCACGCGTCCATGTGACGAAGCTTCACGCCGAGGATCGCGCCCTGGACCCCGTCCATCCGATAGTTGAACCCGCGATACTTGTGCTCGTAGCGAACCTCCTCGCCCCAGCTGCGCAGCAGACGGATCTTCTTCGCGAGCTCGGGATCGTTGGTCGTCACCGCGCCCCCCTCGCCATACGCGCCGAGGTTCTTGCCCGGGTAGAAGCTGAAACAGGCGAGCTCGCCCATCGAGCCACAGCGGCGGCCGTTGTAGTCGGCCCCATGTGACTGACACGCATCCTCGATGACCGGCACGGAGTGACGCCTGGCGACGTCGAGAATCGGATCCATGTCGGCCGACTGACCGAACAAGTGGACCGGAACGATCGCCTTGGTCCGCGGAGTGATCGCGGCCTCGAGCGCCACCGGATCCATCGTGAAGTACTCCGAGTCGATGTCGACGAGCACCGGTCGGGCGTTTGCGTACTCGATGGCCGCCACGCTCGCGACAAACGTGAACGGCACAGTGATCACCTCGTCACCCGGCCGTACGCCGATCGCGAGCAGCGCGAGGTGCAACGCGCTCGTACCGCTGTTGAGGCCAATCGCTTCGCGCGTGTGGCAGTAGGCCGCGAAGTCCTTCTCGAAGTCGCTCACCGCTGGACCGAGGATGAATTGCGCGTTCTCCAACACGCGCTGCACGGCCGCGTCGATTTCCGGTTTCAGTGCGCGATACTGCGCCGGCAAATCCAGGTACGGAATCATGGATGGACCCACTCTTCGATTGTCACGAGTCGCCCCTGGTTGGCCATCGAGCTCGACGCCGCCTCGAGGAGACGCACCACCCGCAGCCCCGCGACCCCATCGGTGATTGGCTGCGTGCCATTCGTCACGCACTCGACGAAATGCGCGGCTTCGGTCGCGAGCGCCTCGGTGACCGCAAGCTTCGGGGCCCACATGTCACCGGTGCGATACCCGACCAGCGCCTGGTAGATGTTCTCGGGGCTCGGGTTCACCGAGATCCCACGGTCGTACACCTTCAGCTTCTCGCTCGCTTCCAGATCGTCGAACACAATCATCCGGCGGCTGCCGCCGAGCAGCGTCCGACGCACCTTCACCGGCGCCAGCCAGTTGGCGTGCACGTGCCCAATCAACCTCCCCTCGAAGAACATCGTCATGTAGGCGATGTTTTCGGGACGGCCCGCGACGTGCGCCAGACCGGTTGCCGACACGGCAGTCGGCTGCTTCTGCAGCACGTAGTCCATGATCGACAGATCGTGGACGGCGAGATCCCACAGAACGTCGACGTCCTGCTGAAACAATCCGAGGTTGATGCGCACCGAATCGTAGTAGTAGATGTCGCCGAGCTCGCCGACCTCGGTCAGCTCGCGCATCTTCCGAACGGCGCCGGTGTAGACGAACGTGTGATCGACCATCAGCGTCAAGCGGCGCGCGGCCGCCTCGTCGATCAGACACCGCGCCTGGTCGCTGGTCGAGGCGATCGGCTTTTCCACCAGCACGTGCTTGCCTGCGTGAAGCGCCGCGAGCGCCAGGTCGAAGTGATATTCGACCGGCGTCGCGATGACGACGGCATCGACGCCGCTGTTGGTCCAGACCTCGGACGGGACTCGTGTGACGGTGATGCCTGGATATCGACGGTAGGCCGCCGTCAGCCGCTCGGGATTCATGTCGCAGACGACACGCACGGCGACGGCCGGATGCTCGGCGAAGTTCCGAACCAGGTTCGGTCCCCAGTATCCGTATCCGATCACACCGATTCCGATCATGCGCGGGCGACCCCTCTCGATGATGGACGAAGCAGGCGCGCGGGCACGCCGGCCACCGTGGCACCGGGAGCCACGTCGCGGGTCACGACGGCGCCGGCACCGACCATCGCGCCTTCGCCGATGGTCACGCCGCACATGATCGCGGCGCCGCTGCCGATCGACGCGCCTCGACACACGCGAGTCGGCACGACACGCCAGTCGGCCTCGGTTTGCGGTTGTCCGTCGGCCGTCGCGCGGGGATGCGGGTCGTTGATGAACATCACACCGTGGCCGACGAAGACCTCGTCTTCGATCGTGACACCCTCGCAGACGAACGAGTGCGACGAGATCTTGCAGCGGCTCCCAATCACTGCCCCCTTCTGAACCTCGACGAATGCGCCGATCCTCGTGTCGTCACCGACACGACAGCCGTACAGGTTCACGAGATCGCGATGGCGGATGCTGACTCGCTCGCCGAGGATGACGTCAGACGCGATCGGCATCCGGAGTTGGTCCTTCGAAGAGAAGAAATGCCGCGAGCAACGACCTCGACCTCATCGTTGCACAATTGCTGCGCGAGTCTCGCCTGGGCGACAGGTGGCCGCATCGGCGGCACCGAGATACTCGACGATGTCGCGCACGTCCAGGTCGGCGGCCAGGCACACGAGATGGCGCCGGAGGTGCGGGTCGGCGATCGATCCGTGGCGATCGAACATGCGAATCAGTTCCACTTGACGCGCGAACACGGCGGCCTCGAGCGCGGTCACGCTCTTCACTGACGACGAGATGATTTCCGGCCGGACGCTCAGACGCGCGGTGGCATCCTCCCCCATTCGCACGCGTCGCAGCGTTTCACCGCCAAGCCCCAGTCCAGCCGCTTCCGCAACGTTGGCTGGCGCGATCGCGGACAACGTTCTTCCGGACGACTCGAACACCACGAACACGAGGACCAGCATCGTTGCGATCATCGCTGGCGCAGCTGTCGCGGCGATCAGCAACGTGCTGGCCCGCGGCCGTGTCTCGTGGATGGAAAACGCGGTACTGGTCATTGGCCTTCGAGCCACGTCAGCCAGTCGCCGGTCAGCGCCGGCTTTCCCGGATGTCTGACGATCGCATCGTCCTGAAGCTGTCGCTGAAGCGCGAGAGCTGCAGGATCCGCTGCGGATTTGTGTTGGGTTTCGAGCCACTGATCGAGATACGCCCACTGTTCTCGAACAGCCATTCCACTCTGGCGCACGGCGACGTGAACCGCGACGGCGCGGACGGCCCACGCGGCAGACATCGCGGCCATGAGCATCGCGAGCACGACGGTCACGCCGGCGCCACGCGGTGTCCGGCCGATCAGGTCGCCAGTGGCGACCGTCACGGCGAGCGCATAGAACACGCCCGCGGGACTCATCATCACGTCTTTCGTGTAGCCGTAACTCAACGCACCGTTGGCGACGAGCACCGCCGCAAAGATCAGCACGATTCGATCGGCGCGCTCGAAGAGCCGCACCCGCCACTGCCGGCGACGTCTCCACACGAAGCGCATGAGCACTCCGGTGGCGAGCGTCGACGCGACCATGTTGACCATCATGGGCCGCGAGAACCTGACGTGATCGACCACTCGCTCCGTGAGATCCCAGACACCGGCGCGCGGTTCCGACCACAAGACGGATAGGATCGACGACACGACGTTATAGCCATAGAAGCGCCACGGATTAGCGCCGAACATCGCAATCAGCTCCTGCGGGTCGCGACTTCGGAACCCGTAACCGGAGCTGCGTTCGATCAGTCCCGGGCTTCCAACGTCGAGGATTCCGAAGCGCAGGACGAAGTACCCCGCAAACAGAACCGTCAGCGTGACAATCGCCCCTCGGGAAACGCCACGCGCACCGGTCAGCCAGGCCGCAACGAAGACGACCCACACGAGGAGGCCGCTCTCCACCGTCAGCGCCGCGAAGGCAAACAGAACCACGGCCGCCAGGTCCCGCCACCGTGTCGGTGAACCCAGCGCAATGTCGGCCGCGCCCGCGGTGCACAGCAGGATCGTCATGTACGTGTTGATCGGGTACGCCTCGACGACGGTGCCGATGAACGTATGCATACCGAGCAGGATGGCAAGACCGAGCGGAAGCGCGGCGACGTCGGCGATGGTGCGTGGCCGCAGCAGCCGGATGAACAGGACGACGAGCAGCAGTACCTGGACGACGTGCCAGCCACGGAACCACTCGAAGTAGCGTCCGTTGGCCAGCATGTAGACCACGTGCTGCTGACCCCACAGCAATGGCCGGAGATACGACCGCTGAAAGAATTCACTATAGACGCCGTCGAGCAGTGAGCGCTGGCCGAGGCCGATCATGTTCGTGTAGCCGTCGGCCACCTGGATGGGCATGTCGAGCAGCACGTACGCGAGGCCGAGAACGGCGAAGAGCCCGTACGCATACGCGGCGAGCGTCCAGCGCGTCGAGGCCGCGTCAACTCCCAACTCCCAAGCCGCTGACGCGGGAACCAACTCCCGATTCGCGGGTGAAAAGGGTTGGGAGTTGGAGATTGGCTCAGCGTCAGAGCGTTGGGAATTGACCACGTTCACGCCTGCTTCTCGAGCACCAGCACGCGTCCCTTGTGACCCCAGTCCATCCGCGCTTCCAGATCCGGCCGCGATCGGCAGCCCTCGAGGACGAACATCAGCCGGAGCATGTCCTTGTTCAGCAGCGTGATGTGTGACGGATCGACGTCGAACTGCGTTGTGAAATCGAGCAGGCTCGCGGGGCTGGGATGAAACCGCGTCGTGACGTAGATGAAGCGCGACGTCATGCGGACCATGTTGGCCACCGCATGGCGGATCTGGAGAACGGTCAAATGCTCGAGCACTTCACGACAGATCACCAGGTCGTAGGCGTTCGCGGGCTTGAGCGTCGCGTCGGTCACCGATCCGACGACGATGCGATCGCGCACCTGCGGTGTGGCCAGTTGCGGACTGCTCTCGGCGAAGTCGATGCCGTCCACGTCGACCCCAAGTTCCCACAGCAGATGCATCAACGCGCCGGGACCGCATCCGAGATCGAGCGCTCTCTTCGGCTGGAACACCTCTTTGATCAGGGACGGGTTCCTCGCTTCGATCTGCCGTCGTGTCTCGAGGGAGTAGCTGTTTCCCTCCGCACGCCACTCGCCGTGGAAGTATTCGCTGTCGTAGTGCTCGGAATCGACCGGCTTCTGCTCGAGCACGCGTGCTTCGAATTCGGTAATGGTCATCGTGGCTTCTGGGGTCCGGTTGAAGCCGGACACGACGTTCTACCTCGGTTGTTGTGACGTGAACTGTTGCAGGATGCGGGACGAGGAATCGAGCACCGTGTCGAGATACACGATTTCGATCCCGTGCTCCCGGCAGATCGTGACCTGCTCGGCCGGCAGTCGACCGACCCAGTCGTTGCCTTTCACGTAGTAGCGGGGTCGAAGCTGGCGCAAGATGGTTTCCGTATCCGCTCCGTTGACGTGCGTGTACGTAATGTAGCGGATGGCATCGACAACCGCGGCGCGCTGATCTTCGGGCAGCAGCGGCGGATGCTTCGTCCGTACGTAGGCATCGGATGCCACGTTGCACAGCAGCGGCACACCCAGCTCGCTGGCGGCGCGGAAGTACTCGATGTGGCCGCGATGCAGCGGATCGAATGCGCCGTCGACCATCGCGACGATTCCACGGAGCTCCGGCAAACGCTCGAAGGTGACAATCATTGGAAACAGGGATACCCGAGCACCGGGTCGACACGGATCGGCGTACGGGCCGATTCGACGAACACCCGAAGCACCGGCTTCCCGTCGTAGTCGATGACGCCAACGTCACGATAGCCTGCCGCGATGTATTGGGCGACGAGCGGGTAATTCACGGCGAATTCGTCGTGATAATTGGGATGCGATACGACCACGGGCACCGACTGGCCTGCAAGACGCTGCAGGACGAGACGCTGATCCTCGTCGCTCTTCAGGAGGTTCGAGTAGAACGACCCTTGCCCGCCCGCGAACCGTCGTGTCGCGAAATACGGAATCTCGTCGGCATTGGTGGCCACGAGCACGCGGTCATCGGGTGCGGTGCATTCGGCGAGGTAGCGTGCGACGGCCATCGATCCGTCGCGCGGTTTGACCCTCCACATGACAGGCGGCTGATCGCGCAACAGGTCGCTGACTTCGGCGAACCGAGCCGTGATGCCGGATACGCTGTTGAACCTGTCGGTGCGAAGCTCGCTGGCGATGCTGTTGATCGGAAAAAAGGCCGCGATCATCAGCACGAGCAGCGCGGACGCGGCCGCTCGCGCCACGAACCGGCTTCCGCCACCCGCCTGCGACCAGAGGCCTGCCATCCAGGCCACGAGCAGGACGATGGGAACGACCGCGTCGCCGAAGCGCGCGGGAAGGTTTCCTCGCAGGAAGAAGTAGTTGACGAGCAGCGCCAGCAGGATCGTTGCCATACCGAGAGCGGCATGATGGTCCCACGACCGACGCACACACGACACGATCAGGAACACTATCGCGACGATCGGCACGGCCCAGAAGACGTAATAGAGCAACGCGATCAGACTGTCCGTCGCAAGCGGGTGCGCCATATCGACGACCGGCCACGACACGAGGCGCCGGCCTTCGCCGCGGACCGAGGCGAGGATGTCCGTGATGTAGTGCGGAATGCCCTTGTAATACGCGATCCAGATGGCCGACGGCAACGCAAACAACAGGCCCAGTCCGATATAGAGTCCCACGCGACGAGCCGTTTGAATGTAGGGGCCGCCTTTCGGCCGAATGTAGGGGCCGCCTTCCGGCTGAATGTAGGGGCCGCCTTCCGGCTGAATGTAGGGGCCGCCTTCCGGCTGAATGTAGGGGCCGCCTTCCGGCTGAATGTAGGGGCCGCCTTCAGGCGGCCCAGTCCCCGGCACCAGCGTCAATGCGACGATCGCGGCCACGGCGACATACACGCCGTAGTCCTGACGAAACAGCGCGGCGACAACGGTCCATGCCGCCAGCAGCGCGATTCGGGCCGTCGTCGGCTGCGCGACTGTCCGGCGAACCAGCGCGATCGCGATGCAGAGCGTCAGCAGCTTCGGGTAGTTGTACGGTTTCGCGTAGCTGGCAATCACCGCCAGGGCCGCCGTCAGCGGCACGATCCAGCCTCCCGCGATCCCGCGCGCCACTACAAAGACCATCGCCGCACAGAGCGCGAGCGCTCCGCACACCAGCCAGGCATACACGAGCAGACTGCGCCCCCATACCTGTTCGGTCCACGCCGGGACCTGATAACTGAGGGACGGCCACGCGGCGCGCAGCTCTCCATCGGAGAAATCGCGCAGTGGCTGCTCGCCGTCGAGAATCGCGTCGGCGCGGGTCAGGATGAAGAACTCGTCATTGTCGAATCCGCCGAGCGATCCGCCCAGCGCGTTGAAGCGAATGGCGAACGCCAGCGTGGCGATCGTGAGCGCCAGCAACACCGTCGCGATGCCGCCGCCGTTGCGCGCGGCGCGCTGACTCACGCGCGCTCCTCGACGAGCAGCCCCTTGGCCTTCAGCTCGTCGAGCGCGCGATCGAAGAAATCGACTGCCACGTCAGGCGTGGTCTTTGCCCATTCGATCAGTTCGGAAAAGCCCTCCTCGAGCGACACACGCGGCGCAAAGCCGAGCGTCGTCCGCGCGCACGCGATGTCCGCGGTGTTGTGGCGGATGTCGAACTTGCGGCCTGTCTGCGTGACCTGCGGCTCGATCGAGGTGCCGAGCAGGCGGTTGAGGAGCTGTGCGATCTGAAGAATCGTGACCGTCTCCCCCGACCCGACGTTGACCGGGAGATAGTCGGCACCCGGTTTCTCGAGCATCAGCACGAGACAATCGACGACGTCGTGGATCGACACGAAGTCGCGGAGCTGTCCGCCATCTTCGAAGACCACCGGCTGCTTTCCGTTGAGCAGCCGGCTCAACCAGATGGCGGCGACGCCCGCATAGGGATTGCTGAGCGACTGGCGCGGTCCGTACACGTTGAAGAACCGTGGCGCCACGGCAGGAATCCCGTATGTCTTGCCGATGAGCAGCACCATCTCTTCCTGGTGATACTTCGTCATCGAGTAGATGTTGTCGCGGTAGAGCGCCTTGTCTTCCGGCGTGGGGATCGACGCCACATGCTGACCGCACACCGGACAGTGCTGCTCCCAGTCGCGCGCGGCGAGCTGCTGCTCGGGCCGGATCGTCGGCGCCACCACGCCATGGGTCGCACAGCGATAGGCACCTTCTCCGTACACGCCGATCGACGATGCGACGATCACCTTGCGGACGTCATGCTTGCGGTTGACGAGGATGTCGAGCAGCAGCGCCGTCCCGCGCGTATTGACGTCCACGTAGCGGTCGATCTGATACATGCTCTGCCCGACGCTGACCGCGGCACCGAAGTGGACGACCGCGTCGGACGCGAGCACGAGCGGCTCGAACATCGCTCGATCCCGCACGTCTCCTCGCACGTAGGTCGCCTGTGCGTTGGCGTACGACGGCCAGGTGCCGGAGCGGTGCACCTGCGGCTCGAGGTTGTCGAGGACGGTGACCTCGTAGTCACTCGCGACCAGCGCGTCGACGAGATGCGAACCGATATAACCGGCGCCGCCGGTGACGAGAACGCGTCGAATACTCATGTGATTCTTGTCAACTCCCAACTCCCAACTCCCAACTCCCAACTCCCTGACGCTGGCGCCAACTCCCAACTGGGCCCGCGTGAATCTTGGGGGTTGGGAATTGGCTCAGCGTCAGAGGGTTGGGAGTTAACACGCGTGCGGAATCACGAGTACGGCCTGGCCACGGACCGCACGCTCAACAAGTCGCCCGCGCCAATCGTTCGGAACGCAGACTGCGCCATCAGCAGATGGCGGCGTGAAAAACCGTTGGCGTCGCCGTAGTAGGCGGTCGACGGCACGCCGTAAAAGGGCGCCAGATACGAGAAGCCGCCATAGGTCCCGACGAACTCCGCTGCGCGCGCGACCACAGCGCTCTGCAGCTCGAGGTTCTCGCGCACATCGAGATGTTCCGGCAATCCGCGTACGCCGAGCGCACGCGCATCGATCCCGCCGTGATCGTCGAGATTGAGCTGCGTGTTGAGCGAGACGACAGGACCAGTCGCCGAGAGACGTTCCAGCGTAGCCCGGACGAACGCGCGGTTCTCGTCGGTCGCCGGAAAGCAGTCATTGAAATAGAACTTCACCGCGATGTACGGCTCACGCGGCACGACGCCCTCCGCGATCGGCGGCACGTCCAGTCGGCGGTATCGCGCATGCCGATGCACCCATGCGTCCTCGACGTGTCCCCACCAGAACGGATTGAACAATCCGTACATCGTCGACGGGTGCAGCATGGTGCGGTTGGTGACGTCGGCGGTCAACTCGCGCAGCAGATCGTGCTCGAACGCGAGCGCGCGCCGCTGTTTCTGTTCCCCGTTCGCGGCGACGCGTTCGTCATGACGCGCGCGAAAGTCGTCGGGCGTCATGTAGTCGAAGATCTCGCGATAGCCGGCGGCGAACGGCTGATACCACGAACGGATGCCGCCGCGCGAGACGACGAGGAGGCGTTCCGGTGCCACGTGGAATCGATCGGCAAACCATGCCAGAAACGGGACCCAGTAGAGCAGCTCGAAACCGACCTCGCCGAGCCACGGCCCGGCGACGATCGTGTGGGCGCCGGTCGCAAGCGCAGCCAGGTCTCGCTCGAGACGTGACGCACGGACACGGGCAAGTTGCGCGCTGACGCCATGCCGCACCGCGCGTGGCACGATTCGACGAATCGCGCGCACCTCAGGGGCCTGCCAGTAGTCGCTCTGCAGCATCCCAGTCCGCGGGCGAATCGATCGAGAGCGAGTGAGCGGCATCGATCACCAGCGGCCGGCAGTCGTCACCGTAGATGCTGCCAAAGCGCTCGATGGTGCGGCGCCAGCACACGTAGACCGTACCGTCGCGCGAATAGGCGGGCCGCGCATCCTGTCGCCGCGTGATGTGAGCGCCTTCCGCCAGGAACGGCTTCAGCACGCCGTCGTCGATTTTCATCACGTAGTCGGGCGACAGATGGCGCGGCACTTCGATCACCGAGACAACGGAATCGGCGTTTGTCGCGCGAAGCAGGTCGACGGCATCGCGAATGTGATTCGGCTGGCGCAGCGGCGACGTCGGCTGCAGCAGGACGACGATCTCCGCCACCCATCCGTCCGCGGCCAGCGTGTCGAGCGCGTGCGCGATCACCGGCAGCATCGGTGTGTCATCAGCGGCGAGCGACGCAGGCCGCAGAAACGGCACGTCCAGACCGGCGCGCCTGCCGGCGTCGGCAATCTCCTCTGAATCGGTCGATAACACGAGGCGATCGATGACGCCGGAATCGCGTGCTGCGCACGCGGTGTAGTCCAGCAGCGACCGACCGGCGAGCGCCCTGACGTTCTTGCCCGGCACGCCCTTGGATCCCGCGCGGGCGGGAACGAGACCCAGCACTGCGCTCATCGAGGACGCGGCGCGTTCTGCACGAATCGCACCTCTTGCAGCAGTCTGGCCACTATGTCGGCGCGCGGGATGGCGTCACCGGCCGGAACATTGGGCCAGCATAGATAGCTGACATGCAGATGATCGGCCGCAAAGTCCGTTCGCAGGACGTCGAAACCGGCCCGCCGCAGGTATCCGCTCATCGTCTCCTGCGTGAGGTAATACGGGTGATCGATCTTGATCGCATCCTCGACCGACCAGTTCCGGAGGTACGCCGCGCGGAAGTCGACGATGTCGATGAACAGAAGTCCCTGGAGCGACAACAGGTGCCGCACGCGCTCGAGGACGCCGTGGATGTCGAGCAGATGATCGACCGTCTGACAGATCAGCACGAGATCGAACCGCCGCGAGCCGAACTCATGATGCTCGACCAGGTCGGTGATCGTCTCGAGGCCAAGCTTCCGCGCCTCTTCCACTTCGAGAGGCGCCGGATCGATGAGCGTGCCTTCGAGTCCGAATTCCTGCGCGAAGTGATGCGCGACGATGCCGGTCGATCCGCCGATGTCGAGCATCGCGCGAGGACCGCTGCGTTCGAGGAACGGCCGCACGAAGGCGGCACGTTCAGCCGCGTACTCGCGCTGCTCCGCCTGGATCGTCTTGGCATCGATCAGCCGGCCGTGGAACGCGCTGACGAGCGGACGATAGATGCCGTCGTAGAAGCGGGCATATCCCGCCGGCGTCATGCGCGGGTTCAGGAACACGAGCCCGCAGGAGTTGCAGGCGTGCGCTTCCGCTGGAAAGCCGTATCGGTCCCGATGCGTCAGCACCACGAATGAGATGCCACCGCACAGGTTGCACGACGCGATTTCTTCCTTCGGCTGCGCCGCATAGTCGTACCCGAGTGCCGCGATGCGCTGCGCCCGATCGGCTGGAATTGTCACCATCATCAGTACGTGAGCCGTTTCTCGATCGTGAGTGTGGCGGTCGACAGACACTCCGCGATCCGGCCGCCCGCCTGCCCATCGCCGTACAGATGGTCCGTGGGAGGCTTACCGCGGCGCAGATGCTCGCGGATCGCCGATGCGATCGCGATACGATCGTGGTCCACGTCGATGACGTTGGCGCCCCGCTCGCGACCATCCTGTCGGGTGCCGATATTGACTGCCGGGATGCCGAGATACGAGCACTCGCGAATGGCCACGCTGGAGTTGCCGACAATCGCCGTCGAGTGGACGAGGAGCCGGAGAAAGTCTTCCGGAAACATGTTGCGGAACAGGTGAAAGGTGTCCGGCCGCTCCTTCTCGCGGAAGACGCGAATGCCTTTCGATGTTCCATCGGAGCCGGCATCCGGGTTCGGCCAGAACCAGAGGACCGGCAGCCCGAAATCCTTCACCGCGTAGAGCGTCTCTTCGACCTGCCGCCGCGCTTCCTCGTATTCGGTCGTGACCGGGTGCTGCATCACGACCAGATAGCCCTTCCCGAGATCGGTCTTCGGTCCGACGCCGCCGTATCGCTCGAAGGGATCGAAATCGAATGCGGGCCGTGCCGCCACGTCCGCAGCGATATCGATCGACGGACATCCCGTCAGGTGCACCGATTCGGGTGGCTCGCCGAGCCGGATGACACGTTCGCGCGCGAGCGCGGTCGACACCAGATGCAGATTCGACAGCTTGGTCACCGAGTGGCGGACCTTCTCGTCGATCGACCCGGTGACTTCGCCGCCCTGCACGTGCACGACCGGAATGTTCATGTACGACGCCGCGACCGCGGTCGCGAGCGTCTCGTATCGATCCGCGATCGTGACGACGGCGTCTGGCTGCAGGTTGTCGAAGACCGTCGCCAACTCCGACAGCCCGATGCCAGTCGACTTCGCCGACGTCACCAGGTTCTCGCCCTCGAGCACCATGTAGACGCGATGCCTGATCTCGAAGCCATCGCGCTCGATCGCCTGAATCGCGCTGCCGTAGCGGTCGAGGAGCGCGGAGGCGGCGACCACGAGCTGCAGCTCGAGCTCGGGGTGCCGCTGGATGGCCTGGAGTGCGGTCCTGATGCGTGAGTAACTCGGACGCGCGGTGATGACGACGCAGATCTTTCGATGGGGCAAAGTGCTCCGGCTCGTGTCAGGAATCAGGTCTCAGGTATCGGGATCCAGGGCTGCGCCAGGAAACAGGTTCGAGATCAGGTCAGCCCCTCAATGTCTTCCACAGCGAACAACTGATCGGAAGCCACCGGCCGTGCGAGACGTTTGCCGACGATCTCGTCGAGGCGGTGCGGGGGCAACCCTGTGCCCGGCTTCTTCACCGCGATGTGATCGCGCGACAGTACCGTGCCCGCGGGCAAGTCGTGACGGGCGACGAGGCTCCGGGTGAACAGGCGGCGGAGCGGTGCGGTTTCCGTCGCCATCGCGTCCTTGTCGATCGGGTGCGCGCGCATGCGCTCGATGAATCTGATGCCGTCGACCAGCTGCTTCAGCTCCGCAGTCGTCACTGACGCGATCACGTCTGGGCCGAACATCTCGCGCGACAACGCGACGTGCAGCTCCAGCATGTCCATTCCGATCGTGGCGCCGGCCAGTCCCGGGTAGATCGTCGCCGAATGATCGGAGAGTCCGACCCAGCAGCCGTATCGCTCCCGATAGAACGGCATGAGGTTCAGACCGATCTTTTCCGGCGGACACGGATACGCGGTGGTGCACTGGAAGACGCCCACCGGAACGCCGCGTGCCTTGACTCGGGCAACGGCGCCATCGATCTCCGACAGCGGACTCATCCCGGTCGACAGCAACACGGGCGCACCGGTTTCGAGGACGCGATCGAGCAGGAGCGTATTGCCGGTTTCACCAGACGCGATCTTCCACAGCGGCTGCCCCACTCGCTGCAGCAACTCGACCGCCTCGATCGAGAACGGCGATGAGATGAACAGGACGCGACGGTCCTGGCAATGCGCGGCCAGGCCCTGCCACTGGTCCTCGCTGAACTCCATGCGCGTCCAGTAGTCGTACCGCGTGGCGTCCTGTTGGCTGAACTGCACGCGGAACGGCTCGGACGGCGTGCTCTCGGCTGTGGCGATGTGGGTCTGGAACTTCACCGCATCGGCGCCGGCATTCGCGATCGCGTCGATGAACGCGTGCGCCAGACCAAGGCTGCCATCGTGTGTCAACGCGACTTCGCCGACGATCAGGCAACGACCGCGACCCAGGCCGGCAAGGGCTGGATGTTCGCTCATGACGTTTGCGGTCGCAGACGCGAGGCCTGCACCTTGAACTTGGCGGGATTCCAATAGATGCGTTCGATCAGCGGCAGGCGCCCCGCCAGCACGAGCGCGTACACGAGCGGCCGCAGGAGAAAGATCCAGACCGGAACCGGTGCGGGCTGTGGTTTCACACCAGCCGCAAGTCCTTCCACCGTCTGCACGAACACGGGCGTCGCCGCGATCGAGGTTCCGCGCGGGCGGATGAACCGTTCAACGAATGGTCGACTCGATTTCGGACGGCGGCCCCGGGCGAGATCTGCCAACTGCGCCACGTGCTCCGACAGACTTCGCGAGGCGTTCAGGAACCCGTCGCCTACCGTCAGCAGATGGTGGAAATGGAACGTGCCTTCCTGATTCTCACGAAACTGCGGCAGGAGGACCGTGTAGACGGGACGATCGACGATCGCGGCTTCGACCAGCGCGCTTGTGTTCAAGCCGACGACCGCCGCGCTGTGATAGAGCGAATCGAAATAGTCCGCGCGCCCCGGCTCGTCAGTCGGGCTCGATCCCCACACCGCCGCACCCTCGAGCGGCTCGCCGGACCATTCCTCGAGCCGCTGTGGATGCGGCCGCACGAGAATGTTCATCTGCCGCAGCGCGGGATCGGCGGAGGAGCGGATCGCATGCACCCATTCGCGCGCGAACGCGGCCTCTGACGGACTGCCCCGAAAGAGCGCCGAGCACACGTAAAGAACGAACGGGCGGTCGTCTGGAAGACCGGCCCGTCGACAGAACTCCTCACGGCTCCGCGACGGCTGCCGATCGAACCAGCGGTCGAAGCACTGCGCGCCCGTCACCCGCACACGCTCCGGCGCGATTCCGTGAAATCGCGCCGCTTCTTCCTTCTGAACGTCGTTCCACACGATCAGCGCATCCGGCAACACGCGAATCAATGCCTTGCTCGAGAGATGATCCCAGCTCCACACGCACAGTGCGCTGCGGATAGCGCGCTCGCGGGCGGCGCGCACGTAATCGAGCTGCGGTGATCCGAGCTCGATGAGCGGGGTGACGAGGAGCACATCGGGATTGTGTTCGATGAGGAACTCGTCGACTCCTCGCTGCCGCGGCACGGCGGTCTCGATCGCTTCGAGAATGGTCGTGATCAGTCTCCGGAACGGCAGCCGCGCGAGCGCGAGCACGAACGCCGGCGTCCGCTCGTAGGCGCGCTGCCGGATCTTCGGCATCGACTCGTATCTCGAATCCGAGTACCGCAGATAGTCGAGCCCCAGCCGCAGCGCCCGCGCCACCTGCGTATAACGTCCCCACTCTCGAATCGGCGTGTACCCCACCGTGACATTCGGATATCGGGCAGCCAGTCCTTCGACCAGCGACCGGCCACCCTGCGCCTCCTCCCGGTCAGCAGCGAGATGAATCGCGTGCCCGCGCTCCGCAAGCGATTCGACAACGGAGTCGAAGTTGCGGAAGTAGGTGAAGTGCCGCGCGATGAACAGGATCTTCATGCGTGGTCAGGGCCCGGCGGTCGTCTGCCGTGCCGTGATTCCAATGACATCGAACGCGCGGAGATCGGCGGATGCAAATCGGCCTGCATTCAGCTTGTGATACGCGCGCATGGCGACGGCCAGGTGCGCGTGCAGCCACTTCGGATCGACGTACAGCGCCGAGGTATCGACGCCGAGACGCGGCGCCAGCCATGCGATGCTGCCGCACGTGCCGATGAACGCCCTGGCGCCGGCGACGATCTGCGTCTGAACCGCGAGGTTGTTCTGCGGTGTCATCCACGGGCGCGCGCTGATCACGGCTTGCCCGCCGGAACCTTGGCGACGGTGGGTTCGGCTCGCGGTCAGCGCGTAGTCGGCGTGATCGTCCTCGAGCACGAGGCCCGTATCGAGCAGGACCACCGGAACGCGCTCGGCGAGATTTTGCACGATCGACTGGAGCGACGCGCGGATCTGCGGTGTGTCGGGCAGTGACCGCGCCGCATAGAACTTCACCGCCACATAGTCTCGCGGCAGGAGGGACGGGTCGATGACCTCGCGCGCCTGCTGCGGCACGTAGCGCGTGTGCGTATCGACGAAGCCCATTCCCCGCTGGCCGGACCAGTACAGCGTGAACAGGCGATACATCAACGCGGGATGGATCACGTCGAAGTCGCTCGTGCCGATCCTCCGCGCCACGGCATCGAGCACCTCGCGATCGAGCGCGCCCATCTCGTACTGCTTGGCGGTGTCGCGCTGTGCGTTGCGCCGTGCGAATTCGGCCGGATCGATCGCCTCCCAGATCTCGACGTACCGCCCTGCCACCGCCTGGTACCAGCCGCTGACGCCACCGCGCGAGACGGCAACGATGCGATCGGCGTCGAGCCGATACGCAGCCTTGAGCCAATGCAGAAACGGAATCCAGTACAGAGTCTCGAACCCGACCTCGGAGAACCACGGACCCGCGACCAGTAATCGTCCTCGGGCGACCGTCGTTTCAATCTCGCCTTCAATGTCCCACTCGGTCTGATGGAACCGCTGCTGCTCGGCACGTTGATTCCGTCGACGCTGCCATCGCCGCAGCGGCCGCCGCACGCTCCGGACGATGTCCTTGACGACGTGGAATCCGCGATCGCGCAACCCTTCTCCCGTCTTGCGCGTCGCATGCGCGGCATCCTTCATCGTCTCGGTGGATGCCTTCAAGGCCCAGCGTGTGGCGTTGCGGTAGCGACCGTTGGTCATGGCATCGCGAAGGAATCAGCGGTCAGGAATCTGGTATCAGGGCTGGGCCTGGAAATAGCAGAGAGGAACCAGTCTGTCACCTGCAACGTTCTGATTCCTGGCCCAGCACTGAATCCTGAATCCCGATCCCTGAATCCTTCGAGCGTTGCATCATCGGGACTCGATCAAGCTGCGGACACCCGCGCCGCACGCGAGACGCACGACGTCGAGCGAACGCGTGTCGAGCTCGACGAATGCGCCGCACCGGAGGCCCGTGAACACGCGCTTGGCCACCTCGAGATGGTCGTAGCGGAAGCCGGTCGGATGTGAGTAGAACGCCACGGTATCGACGCCAAGCAGCGGCGCGAGATACGAGAAGCCGCCATATGTGCCAACGAACGCATCCGCGTTGCGGATCACCTCGGTCTGCACAGCGAGGTTGTCCTCGGGACGCATCAGATGCTCGATCGTATGGACCCGTCCGCGCAGCGCCGCGGGGAAGTCCGAGTGATCGTCGAAGCGATCCGCTGTGTTGAGGAGCACGACGTCTGTCTGCTCCGTCAGCTGCGCCAGCACGGAGCCGATGAACGCGCGATTCTCCGCTGTATCGGGAAGCGCCGCGTTCCCATAGAACTTCGCCGCGACGTAGCGATCAGGAAGCTGACTCCGCTGCGGCCACGGTCCGGCCGGCGCCATCGTCGAGAAGCTGGTGAAGCTCTCGATCAGCGTCACCGGCGCGCGCTGGAACCAGAAGTATTCGAAGAGGCGATACATCTCTGACGGATGCAGCAGCTTCGCGCCTCGAAGGTCCCGTTTACTCGTGACGCGGTCCACGATCTCCTGATCGAACGGCGACACGTAGATGTGCTTCAGCACCCCACGCTGTGCCGCGATGCGTTCCTCGTTCCTGCGCAGGAATTCCTCGGGCGGGTAGAAGTTGAAGACGTCCTCGTAGTTGCTCGTCAGGTGCGCGTACCACGGCCTCGCGCCTCCGCGCGAGACGACGACCATCTGCTCGTCGGAGAGATTCCCGTACGTCTTCGCCCATGCGAGGAATGGAATCCAATACAGGAGCTCGAAGCCGGTCTCCGATAGCCACGGGCCGACGATGATCGGGCGCCCGCTGCGACCGAGCAGCGTCATCAGCTCCTTCGTTTCGTTGGCCTCTTCGAGGTTCCAGCCCCACTGCTTCTTCGCCGGATCGCGATGCCGGCCCGGCTTCGGCGCCAGCGCCCCTGGCGCCGCCGGTTCCTCGACGCGAGGCCGGCCGGGTCGCAGATGCGTGACGGCGAACTGCTTCAGGTTCGTCAACAATCGCCGCCGCCATGTCTTGTACGACTTCCGCAGCGTGTTGCGCGTGTGCTTCCGCCACAACTGCGTCCGCAGGTGAAGCCAGGTCAGACCGACGATTGGATACAGGATCAGACGCAGCATCGTTGCGAACGACGCGCGCTCGCGGCGAGGCGCCGGCGAACTCGCCACGCGTTCAACCGCGTCGACGAACGTCGGCGTTGCCGAAACAGCCGCGCCGAACGGACGGACGAAGCCTTCGGCGAATCGCGCCGCCTTCTCGTCGCCGCCTCCATCACCCGAGAGTGAATCCGCCAGCAGGCGAACGTGCTCATCGAAGGAGCGCGCTGCGCGCAGCAGGCCACCATTCACGGTGAGCAGATAGCGGAAGTGGATCGTCCCTTCCTGGTTGTGCGTCGAGATCTCCGGCAGCAGCACCGTGTGGACCGGCTTCCCGACGACCGACGCCTCGATGAACGCGCTCGTGTTCAGCCCGACGACCGCCGCGCTGTAATACAGCGAGTCGAAGTAGTCCTCCTTCGATTCGGCGTCCACCGGGTGCGCGCCCCAGAACGCGAGGTTCGCGTAACCCGAGAGGTCGACCTCGTTCCACTCTTTCAGCCGTGACGGGTGAGGACGGACGAGAATCCCGATGTCTTTCAGGCGCGGGTCGGCGCTCGATCGCAGCGCGTGAATCCAGTCGAGGACGAACGACGGCTCGTCCGCCGTTCCGCGGAACAGCGACGAGCAGACGTACAACACGAACGGACGATCGCCGCGCAAGCCGACACGCGCGCAGAAATCGGCGCGCGATCGGGACGGGTGCCGATTCCACCACTGGTCGTAACACTGCGCGCCGGTGACGACGACGCGGTCGGCCGGGACGCCGTGCATCTCGACCGCTTCGGTCTGCTGCACCGGATTCCACACCAGCACGGCATCGGGAAACAGGCGCAGCAGCGCCTTGCTGGACAGATGGTCCCAGCTCGTCACCGGCAGGATCGTCCGTTTGCCGAGCGCCTTGGCGGAGCGCAGGTAATCGAGTTGCCGTGAGCCGATGTCGACCAGCGGCGTGATGAGCACGACGTCGGCGTCGTGCTCCGCGATGTAGTGTTCGAGCTCGTGACTGCGCGGAAGCGCGCGCTCGAACGCGCGCAGCGTGCCGGCCAGCATCGCTCGACCCGTCGCGCCTCGAAAGAACCCACGCTCGACCAGCGCCAGCAATCCGCGCGGTGCGCGTTCGCGTGCCCGGTTGGCGAGATGAGGCGTCGAGGCATAGCGCGGCTCGAGGAAGCGCAGATAGTCGAGCGAATGGCGGATGCGCCGCGCGACCTCGGACCAGGCGCCCAGCGCCCGTCCCGGCGAGTTGCCGGTCGACAGGCGATCGGGATAGCGCGCGACCAGCCGTTCGATCATCTGCCGGCCGCCCATCGATTCCTCGACGTCGGTCGCCAGGTGCACGTGGTGACCGCGCACGGCCAGCTCCTCGATCGCCGACTCGAAGTTGCGGAAGTACGACCAGTGGCGCGCGAAGAAGAGGAGCTTCATCAGGGGACGATCAAAACCATTCTGGTACCATGGCGGCGGCCGTGCGGATCCTGTTTCTCGTTCACAACCTTGGCAAGACGCGCCATTTCGAGGGCGTGATCCGCGGGCTCACCGCACGGCGCCACACCGTCGTTCTCGCCGCGGCGCGCAAGCGGAAACCGCTCAAGCCGACCAAGTCGCTGCACGACGACGCTCGCGTGGAGGTGATTGCCTGTCCGACGCGCCGCATCGATCGCTGGCAGCATCTGGCGCCCGCCCTGCGATCGGCGCGTGACTACCTGCGCTTCGCCGACCCGCGCTACGCGGCCTCGACCAAGCTCGCGGCGCGTGCGGCCGACTATGCGCCGGATGGATGGAGCACCACTCTCGATCGCCATCCCTGGGTTCGTCGTCATTGGCGCGGTGCGCAGCGCGTGCTCGCCATGGCCGAAGCGGTGATGCCGCCGGATCGGTACTTCGAGATGTTCCTCCGGGCCGAACGCGCCGACCTGCTGCTGGTCACGCCGCTCATCGACTTCGGGTCGTATCAGACCGATTACGTCAAGGCGGCGCACCGACTCGGCCTGCCGGTGGCGTTCCTGCCATTCAGCTGGGACAACCTCACGAATCGCGGCTTGATTCGTGTGTCGCCGGATCGCGTGATCGTGTGGAACGAGCACCAGCGTCGGGAGGCAATCGACCTGCATGGCGTTCCCGCGGACCGCGTGATCGCGACCGGCGCACCGCGATTCGACGAGTTCTTCGCCCTGCGGCCGTCCACATCGCGTGAGGAGTTCTGTGCGCGCATCGGCCTCGATCCGGCACGACCGCTGATCCTCTACACCTGCTCGTCCAACTTCGTCGCGCCGCGCGAGGTGGAATTCGTACGGCGCTGGATCGCGGAACTGCGCGCCGCCAATGAACCTGTGCTGCGCCGCTGCGGAATTCTGGTGCGGCCGCATCCGGCGCACCGCGATCAGTGGGAAGCGACCGATCTGGCCGACCTGCCGGGCGTGGCGCTGTGGTACGAACAGTCGGAGATGAACGCCGATCAGGGTCTGTACGACTCGCTGCATCACTCCGCCGCGGTCGTCGGCCTCAACACCAGCGCCATGATCGAAGCGGCGATCGTGGGACGCGGCGTCTATACGATCGCAAGCGACGAATTCGCCGGCGGCCAGAGCGGGACGCTGCACTTCCACTATCTGCTGGTCGAACACGGGGGCATCGTTTCCGCTGCGCCGACGTTCCCCGAACACTGCCGGCACCTGGCAGCTGGCGTCATGGGTGATCCGATCGTGGCTGAGCGAGGCCGTCGGTTCGTCGAGTCGTTCGTGCGACCTCGTGGCGTCGATCGACCCGCCACGCCCGAAATGGTCAACGAGATCGAAGCAACGGCTGCCGTGCGCAAACGTCCGCATCGAACCCCGGCGTGGCATTACCCTTTACGCTCGGCGCTGTTCGCCGCCGCCACTGCCCGCTTCGCGTTGCGCTGAGCGCGCTTCCATCGCTTCCTTTGCTTCTCGAGCGCGCGTGCCGTCTCGTACCGCGCCCGCTGCAATGCGCGGCGAGCGCGCTTGATCCGCGGGCGGACATGTTCGTAAATGGCGGTGCGCGTCCAGTAGACGACAGCCGTCATCCAGACGCCAATCGTGACGACCGGTCGCAGCGCGTACGCCCAGAGCGGCCGATCTTCGGCCAGCGAGCGCGCCACGAACGCCATCGGCAACGCGGCGGGTCTCAGGATACGCGTCCACGTCGAGTCTGGTTTCGCCTCCGGACGCTGTAGACGGGCCATCTCGTCGATCGTGCGGACGAACACGGATGCCGCGTCGACCTCCAGGCCATGCGGACGGACGAACGTCTGCACGAACTCCCCTCGTCTAATGGCATCCACGTCGTCAGCGCCGGTCAGGAGCGCCGCAAGTTGCTCGGCATGTTGGTCGAGTGAAGTGGCGGAACGCACGATGCCGCCTTCACCGACCAGATGCCGGAAGTGCAGCGTGCCTTCCTGCGCGTGCGCAAATTCCGGCGTGCGAATCGTGAACACGGGCCGCCCGACAATGGCGGCCTCTATCAGCGCGCTCGTGTTGATACCGACGACAGCGGCGCTGTAATAGAGCGATTCGTAGTAATCCCGCCAGAAGTCCGGTGCGTTTGGATCGGTCCCAATCGCGGGCCACAGTGCGGTGGCGGTGAACGCGTCGCGATCGAACGCCCGCCACTGCCGTGCGTTTGCCGGGTGCGGACGCACGAGCACACCAACATTGGCGACGGCTGCTTCACCGGTGCTGCGCAGGTTCCACAGCAGCCGCTCGACGAACGGCACTTCATCGGGCGCGATGAACTGCGAGGAGCCGACGTACAGCACGAACGGTCGCGCGGGATCGAGCCCCACCATGCGGCAGAACTCCTCGCGCGATCGCGTCGGCCGCGCGGCGAACCAGCGATCGAAGACCTGTGCACCTGTGATGGCGACATGCTCTGGTGCAACATCGTGGAGCGTGACCGCTTCGGTCTTCTGTGCCCCGTTCCAGACGATGACGCGATCGGGAACGAGTCGGATGAGACCTTTGCTCGTGAGGTTGTCCCAGCTGGCGACGCACAGCGCGCTCGGGATCCCCAGCTTCCGCGCGCACTTGACGTAGTCGACCTGCTGCGATCCGAGCTCGATGAGCGGAGTCACGAGCAGCAAGTCTGGATGCTGATCGCGGACGAACTGCTCGAGCGCAGGGCTCACCGGAATGAGCCGTTCAATCGATCGAAGCGCCGCCGACAATACGGAACGCGCCGGTCCGCCACCGCGCGCGATCAGCCGTGTGGTCGCCGCGTGAACCCGCGGCAGCCGCTTCTCTGCCCGATCGCGCAGCTTGTCCGCATGGAGGAACGCCGGCTCGAAGAAGCGCAGATAGTCGAGCATGAGCCTGACGGTGGTCGCCAGGCTGTCCCACGCTTCTTCGGTGCGGCGCGGACCTTTATGGTCCGCGAAGTCGCCAGACCGCGTGGCCAGGCGATCGCCACGTGCCAGGAAATCGCGAACCGTTTCACGTCGCTCCGGAGTCGTGCCGCAGGTGATGCGAGGCGACACCGTCGCGATGCGCCGCGCAGTTTCGTCTTCGCCGAGCTTCGTCCGGCTGATCTCGAAGGCCAGGTGCACGTGGTGACCGGCATCGGCGAGCGCCGTGATCGCACCCTCGTAGTACCGGATGAATCCGGGGTGCAGCATCACGAACAGAATTCGAGCCAAGCTATCCGACCTTGCTACTCGACGCCGTGACGTCAACCATCTATGAAAGGGCCGTCG
>Ga0081539_10002130_pt1 | contig 29232 bp, 30 predicted proteins | sample TabmetS4T2R2_FD_71023 | JGI IMG/M metagenome (GOLD analysis project Ga0081539, IMG submission 71023) | Tabebuia heterophylla rhizosphere microbial communities from the University of Puerto Rico - S4T2R2 | ecosystem: Host-associated > Plants > Roots > Rhizosphere ... | reverse complement strand
ACGAAGGCGTCCTTGTTGGAGCGCAGCCCGGCTTCGAGCCGTTGGCGCTCCTTTTCCGACAGTTCCCGAACGAAAATTGGAGGCTTCATGGAAGCAACTATAGACCATCACACACAACCCTCTCTGAGGATGCACTAGGCAAGCACGGAGGACTCGCTTCTGGCTGGTCAGGTCCGCGTCGGAAACCCGCGCCCTCCCCCGCACCCTGCGGCGGGCGCGGCTGGCGAGCTGCCGCGTCGCGGCCGGGGATCGCCCGAGGATGGTTGAGATCTCATCGAAAGGAACCGCGAACATGTCGTGCAGCACGAACGCAAGACGCTCTGTGGGGGCAAGCGTCTCGAGCACCACCAGCAGCGCAAGCCCTACCGAGTCGGCCAGTAGCGCCTCTTGTTCGGGATGCATACCATCTTGACTGCTCACTAGCGGCTCGGGCATGCGCACGGCCGGGGGCTCTTCGATATGCTGCGCTCGCGCCGTGACCTGCGCGAGCGCAGCATATCGAGGCACACCCGTGCCACGACCGTGGTCAGCCATCCGCCCAGGTTCTGGACACCGCTGCTGCCGGAGCGCCCAAGTCGCAGCCACGCTTCCTGGACGGCGTCGTCGGCCTCGCTAAGTGAGCCGAGCATCCGGTATGCCACCGCCCTCAGGCGGGTGCGATGCTCCTCGAACTGCTCGGCAAGCCATCCGTGTTCTTCCATAAGTCACATTCCCCTGCTCTGATTCGTCATTGTAGTAGTGACGGACGAAATGGAGCCGATGTGACAGGGAGGTCGCAAGTGGCACGCATCAAGGGAATCTCCAGCCAGGAAGGCGGGCTTTTTGTCAGGCTCGCCTATTTTTTCACGCGCCGTTACATGGCGCGGATCGCCGGACGCGAGACGGAGCGCATGATCGAACCCCTCCAGTTATTCGCCCACTTGCCGGAGCTTATGCGCGCTTACGGCAGGCTGGAGCAGGCCACGTCGAAGCTGCATCGCGTCGACGAGCGCATCAGCATGCTGGCCGAGCTCAAGGCGGCAACGCTAACCAGCTGTGAGTATTGCATCGACCTCGGCTCGCAGGTCGCGCGGCGCTCTGGCCTGAGTGACGAGCATCTCCTCGCGTTGCCAAACTACCGGGAGAGCGATCTGTTCACCCCCGTGGAGAAGCTCGTGCTCGACTACGCGGTCGGCATGAGCCACACGCCTGCGGAGGTGCCCGATGCGCTCTTCGCCAGGCTACGCAGACATTTCGACGAGGCGCAGCTCGTAGAGCTTACGTACCTGATCGCGCTAGAAAACCTGCGCGGCCGCTTCAACCTCGCACTCGGGGTCGGCGCCGCGGGTTTCAGCGAAGGCATGGTATGCGCCGTACCCGCAACGGTCACGCAGCCAGCGCCGGGGAGCACGGCCGCAAGCTAGCCTGTCCCGGTCTGGATCTCACCGTGAAGTACAGGGAAAGCTACTCCAGACGCTCCGTACGAAAGACGAAGTCCCTAGGTTGGTTGCTAGATCCCCCCGAGTTGGATTATCCCGAGCGCGTACAGCGTGGCGACGATGATCGGCTGGTGGACCAGGTAGAACACCAGCGACCACCGCCCGAGCGCCCCGAGAGGCCGCGCCACCCACGGTCCCCGTCCGCTTCCCAGGGGGGACCTTCCGCCTCCGTACACAACGTTGCCGGAGAACAGTCCGATCAGGACGACCCCGAACCACGGCAAAAGAGGCCGGTAGTCCGGCATCATCCAGCCCTCGGGTATGACCCCGAACGGCAAGAGCCACAGGCTGTCGGACACCAGATGCAGGGACTGGAGGTAGACCCCGACCGCGGCGACGAACAGGCCGAGCAGCAGGTTCGGGAGGCGGAGGCTGAGAGAAGGGTAGGCCAGGATGATGGAAACCCCGATCAGGTGCAATATCCCGAAGGCGATCACACCCATCCCCAACGCCAGGCTAACCACGGTAAGAACCATTCCCAATCCGAATATGAAGAGCCCCCGAAATAGATACTTGCCGAACAGGCTTCCTTCGGGTTGACGGGCGCGGGCCCTGGCGTGGCTTATGGCGAGCGAAACGCCGACCAGGAACAGGAACGAGAACGCCGTCGCGTCCGCGAAGAACCTCCAGAAGCCGGAGGTCGAAGGGATTGCGTAACCACCGAAAGTGTCCAGGTCGTACATTGTGTGGTAGACGGCCATCATCAGGATCGCCACCCCCCGCGCGGCGTCCACCTCCCAGAACCGCCCGCTCCGTTTTCCGGCGCTCCGCTTCGTCTCTGACCCCCTGATCCCGGCGTCCGTAGGATCATAACCCAGCCGTCTCCGGCGCTCCGAAACACACGCCGTCGCATCGTATAGGATCTGGCGCATGGAGCGAGAGGACTTTACCATCAGGCCCGGACGCCGGGACGACGCCGCGGCCGCAGCCCGGCTCTGGATGCAGAGTGCTGAAGAACACGCCGCCTATGACCCCGTCTACGACACCTCTCCCGGCGCGGAGAACACCGTGCGCCGTTTGCTCTCCGAGATGGCCCGCAGCAGCAACTCCTTCCTCTTCGTCGCCGTCTCGCGGGGCGGGATAGTCGGCTTCATCTCAGGGGAGTTGCGCGAGGGCTCGCCAACCTTCCGCTCGAAAACTTGGGCCTCTGTGGACGATGTGTTCGTGCTTCCGGATCACCGCAGCTTCGGCGTGGGCCGCGCCCTCGTCGCGACCGTCTCGGCCTGGGCCGGGGACAAGGGCGCGAGCGGCGTCTCCCTCCAGGTCGCCGCCGCCAACGGGAGGGCCCGCAAGTTCTACGATGAGCTGGGTTTCCGCGAGATATCCGTCTACGAGGTGCTGGAGTTCTGAAACGACTCCCTGCCGCTATTCTTCGGACGTGATAAGCAGAGAACGAGCCATTACCCGCACGCCGGGTTCTGCCTCGTATCCAACCGCCTCATAGAACGCCTGCGCCTCATCGTCTGTCTGCACCTCCACGTAGGAGACGCCCCGATCCACGCACCGCTCCTCGACAGCTTCCAGCAACATTCGCCCAACACCCCGTCTTCGTGCTTCGGGCCTGACGTAGAGTTCTTCGATGCTGGCGAAGTCAGCCGCGGCGGAGACGTTGGGCCGATACGAGATCACAGCGCTGCCGACCGTCCGGCCCTCCATGCTGGCGGCCAGGATCTCCAGTTCTCCGGACTCAACCGCGCCGCGCAGCCGCCCCAGGAAGTCCTCGGGTAAGGATTCGCCATCCCTCCAGGCTTCTTCGAGAAACCCGCGCAGAGATCTCACATCCTCTGGGGCGACCGTAGAAACCACTACGTTCACCCCGGCTTTCGCTCCGGTACACGTGCGTAAGGATAGCTTCTGAATGCCCTGTAGCGGGGTGCGACAGCCACACCAGCCATCGCATCGAGTAGCTTGTCTTTTTGTTGCGGCGCGGTCACCAGGCGCAGTGCCTCCCAAACCGGAAACCGTCCCGTATCCGCGCATTCGCCACCGGCCCGGGGTTCACTCCTCAACCACCTGCACCTGAACGTGAGGCTCACTTGCTCCGGCACTCCTGCTTCACGCCTGCCCAGGTTCGAGCACACGCTGGCAATATCCCCGACTGCTATCTCACCGTTACCTTCTTCTGAAACTTCGCGCTCTAGCGCTGCCACGAGGTCTTCGCCGTGTTCCACCTGTCCTCCTGGCGGCTCCCCCCACTGCCTTCCCCCCTGACCAGGAGCACACGACCGTCCGGGCCGTGTACGACTCCTGTGACGGCGACCATGTGGCGGGGACGGTCACTCGATGGTGTGGAGCCCTTTATCACTTGGCGCCCGCCACCGCGACCTGCACGGCGGCCTCCACGGCGTCTTCCACGTCTGCGTCATCCACATCGAGGTGGGTACACAGGCGGACAGTTCCGGGACGGCCCGCAGCAGGCGCGGAGCCCAACGTCGCCAGCACGCCAGCACGGCCGAGGGCTTCGATAAGCCCTGCTGGATCTTTGCTCTCCAAGAGCACGATGTTGGTCTCTGGGGGAGCCATGGTGTAGCCAGCCTCTCTCAGTCCGTGGGCCAGCTTGCGGGCGCGTTCGTGGTCCTCTGGGAGACGCTCGATGTGGTTCTCGAACGCGTGGAGCGAGCCCGCGGCGATGATGCCGGCCTGCCGCATCCCGCCTCCGAAAGCTTTGCGAACCCGCCGCGCCTCCCGGATGGTTTCCCCATCTCCAGCCAGTAGCGATCCGACGGGCGCGCCAAGGCCCTTCGAGGAACACACGGAGACGGTGTCGGAGTGTGCGCACCACTCGCGTGCCGAAATGCCGGTCGCGGCCTGGGCGTTGAAGAGGCGGGCGCCGTCCAGGTGGACCTTGAGACCATATTCCCTTGCCGCTTCGGAGACCGCCGCAAACTCCTCTAGCGGAAACACCTTGCCCCCGGCGCGGTTGTGGGTGTTCTCCAAGCACAGAAGCTGTTGCCGCGGGAAATGAACGTTCTCCGGCTTGATGGCTTCCCGCAGGGTGTCGGGGGAGATCACACCGTCCTCGCCGGGCAGCGTCCGTACCTGCACGCCCGAGAGCAGCGCCGGTGCCCCGCCCTCGTAGTTGAAGATGTGGGCGCCATCGTGAAGCAGGACTTCGTCGCCCCGTTGCGTATGGACGAACACCCCGATCTGGTTGGTCATCGTCCCGGACGGCGCATAGATGGCGGCCTCTTTGTCGAGAAGATCCGCCACGTACTCTTCAAGCCGGTTGATGGTCGGGTCCTCCCCGAACACATCGTCCCCGACCTCGGCCTCCAGCATCGCCCGCCGCATCTCCTCGGTCGGACGGGTCACCGTATCGCTGCGAAGATCTATCATCCTAAACCTCCCGTCACATTCCGCGTCGTTCGAAAGCTCACCTTCGCGACTTCTCGTAGCCCCTCCATCCCCCGCTCGCTGTATACCCGCCGCGCGGCGTCAACCACGTGGGTCGCCCCCAGTGGTAACGTGAACCCCACCCGCTCCGAGAGCCCCGCCATCTCCCCCAACTGACGCGCCCGCGCCAAGATCGAGGCCGCCGCCACCGCCGCATCATCCTCTGCCCCCGTCCGTACTTCGAGCCGCACTCCCTCCGGCACGAAGGGCGCCAGATTATCCCGGGCGGACACCGCGTATTGATCCACAACTATCGCATCTACCTCAGCTTTAAGCTCACCTATAATTTCGGCGTCCAGCTCGTCGAGCAGCCGATTTATGTTGCCGGCGTTGGTTCTGCGCGCCTCGTACTCCTTTGGGGGAAGCGCCAGGACGCGGACGTTCTCCGTTCCCACGATCTCTGGAATGCGGCCCGCCATCCGCCGGACCGTCGAAGGTCTGAGCGTCTTGGAGTCGCGAACACCGAGTTCTTGCAGGACTTTCGCCGCTTCGTCGCCAAGAACACGCACCCCGGCCGCCACCAGCGGACCGAAGTAGTCGCCCTTGCCGGCCTCGTCTATGCCGGTCCTGGGTGTTCCGGTCAAAACGGGGCCTGTCCCTGAAGCAGCGCCTGGCTTGCTCGCTTCGCCACCCTTCTTTTGCGGGAACCTGGCCAACCTCCAGCTTTCCAGCATGTCTCGCAAACTTGAAGCTTTACTTCCGGTAGATACTTTACCTGTGCGATAGACGTTGAGGATTTCGGTCTCTTCATTGCGAGCAAGCCGGTATTGGGTACCGTAGTCTATGTCGCGGCTGCTAACGACCTCGACGCCCTCCCGATCCAGCAGTCGTCGGAGATCCGGCGGTATCTCGTACCGGGCGCTCACCGCATCTCGAAGCTTTCCAGGTCGCCTTTCGCTTCCTCGAAGTCTGCGTCGACGTTGTCCACGCTCGCCTCCGGTGTGCCGCCTTCGCACCATTGGACAGCCTGGCGTACGGTATCCGAGGGACCTTCGAAGAGAGCTTCCACGCGGCCGTCTGAAAGGTTCCTGACCCAGCCGCTGAGACCGAGTTCTTCCGCTTTCTGACGGGTCGCGTCGCGGAAGAAGACCCCCTGCACGCGGCCCGAAACGTATACGTGTGCCCGTTCCCGGTCGTCCGCCATCTCTCACCTCCGTGAAGTTCGTGGTTGCTAGGGTAGTTTATCTGTCTGGCCCGGTTTCGCCCGGTGTGCTAGACGGTGTGCTAGCCTTCATCCCGCCATGAGAGAGGAAGAACGGACAGTGGCGGAGAAGCGCACGGCGAACGTGGCGCTTCTTACCCTGGTCATCCCGACCCTCAACGAGACGAACAACGTACGCTGGCTGGTGCGCGGGATCTCGGAGGCCCTGGCGGGTGTGGACTACAGGATAGTCTTCGTGGACGACTCCACCGATGAGACGCCGTCCATCATACGGGATCTTGCCGCGGAAGACGGGCGCATATCCATGATCCACCGCGAAGGCGTGGACCGGGAGGGTGGCCTCTCGACGGCCGTGACGGCCGGGTTGGACGAGGTCTCGGGCCAGAGCGTCTATACCTGCGTGATGGACGCCGACCTCCAGCATCCCCCCGAGAAAGTGCGCGAGATGCTGGAGAGGGCCCAAAGCTCGGATGCAGATGTGGTGGTGGCGAGCCGCTACGCCAGGGGCGGTAGTTACGAAGGACTCGCTGGTCCGATGCGCCGCGCGGTCTCCTTCGGGAGCAAGTGGCTGGCCTGGATCGTATTCAAGGAGGCCCGCAAGACCAGTGATCCCATGACCGGTTTCTTCCTGGTCCGCAACGATGCGGTCTCAGGCCTCCAGTTCCGCCCCACCGGGTTCAAGATGCTGCTGGAGATCCTCGTGTGCGCCCCGGAGTTGCGGGTGATCGAAATCCCGTTTAACTTCCGGGCTCGGGAGAGCGGCGCCTCCAAGGCCGGGCTCCGCCAGGGCGTCGAGTATCTCGCGCACATAGCGAGCCTGTTCTGGTACGTACCCTCGGCGGGACGCTTCTGGAAGTTCGCACTGGTCGGGTCCTCGGGCGTGCTGGTGAACATGGTGACCCTGATCTTCCTGGCGGAGTTCGTAGACGCCCATAAGGTGATTGCCTGGATGTTCGCCGTGGGCCTCTCTATCCTGAGCAACTTCCTCTTGAACAACGCCTTCACCTGGCGCGATGTGCGGCATTCCAGCCACATCCACTTCCTGCTACGCGGCGCCCTGGCATATCCGGTCGCCATAATGGGCATCGGGGCGAACTTCGCCGTGTACTACCCGCTGATCAAATACGTCTCCGACGCGTTTCCGTTCTACGCCATTTTCAACCTGCTCGGGATCATCGCTGGCACCAGTGTGAATTTCATCCTCTCCAGCCGGTTAGTCTTCCGGCCCTCGCTCCCGGCACATCTCGATCCCGAAACCCCGCCGAAGCAGATCTCCGAAGACATCAGAAAGGAACTGAAGGCGGATCGGGTGGCCCTGATACACGTCCCTGGCCTCTACCCCATCGGCGGCCCTGCACCCCACGACCTCTCCGAGGACGACCGGAACCTGGTGGAGCTGGTGATCCGAACCAACCATCCCACCCTTGCCGTAACCGGCCCCCGCCGTCTCCCCCAGGCCCGCACCAATACCCGCTGGTCCAATTCCCTCGCCGTTCCCATCTACACAGACGGGCGTGTAGGTGGCATCGTCTATGCCTCCCGCACCTCCACCGAGCCCTTCACGGAAGAAGATCTGCACTGGCTCACCGCCTACACCAGCACCGCCGCCCAGATTTTCTCCTAGCGGTCGGACATCGTCTTCTTGCCTCGACCCTGTCCGGTCCCTCGCAAAAACTTCGCGAATATACCCGGGATCTAGTTCTTGGCTCGCCTGTGCGGCTTTCTGCATCTACCACTAGCAGGTCGTCCGTAGCCAACCATCGAACACCACGAAAAAGCCCGGAGGTAAGACGGCCGAACCGTGACACCCCCGGGCAACGGCCCTTCCCACAAAAGAGCCTTTTCCCGGGTCCCACCACCCCTCCCTGTTGGTGAGACCCACAGCGGGCCGCCCCTGAACCCAAGATTTAAACCGAGCCCCGGGTCTTGCGAGGCGTGCCCAAGGCAAAACCTAGCATCGCAGATTTGCAGGTGCAAGCTGACTTATTCGCCTTAAGTAAGCGTAAAACTCTTACCGCAGCCAGACGAGGTACGATATGTTCGCCCCACCGAAAAAACAGCCACAATATATTGAATATTGCGATATTTTATAGTCCACGAAGCATTTTGTATAAACTAGTTCTTCAAGGTGAGGTAAGTTTAAGGTTTACATGCAGACATTTCTATGTGGTGAGATTGGAGGTATCGTGGATTCTGGTACCTGAGTACCTGGTTTTTCACGTTTGCTCAGCTAGATTGGACGTAGCTGGCCCTTCCCAACGTGCTGGGAGCAGGCTAAAGTACAGGTTCGTTGCGAACAGTAGAATTCGGGATAAAGTCGAGAGGCGAAGCGCGGAGGGGCGAGGAGAGTTATGGATCTTCGGACTAGCAGGGTAGACGAGATGGCAAGCAAGATGGTCGCGGTGAGCGGTAGCGACCTGCATCTCAAGGTCGGGTCCAGACCCATGATCCGGATACACGGCGAGCTCGGTATTCTGGAAGGGTACGAGGTTCTGCGTCCGGAGGACACCGAAGGGATACTGCGTGAGATTATCCCCGAGAAGCTGACAGGTTCATTCGAGGAGGAGGGAGAGGCGGATTTCTCGTACGCCATCGCGGGCGTAGGTCGCTTCCGGGTTAACGGCTTCCGGCAGCGGGGGGCCGTCTCCATAGTCATGAGGTTCATCCCGTTCGGGATACCCCCGCTCGAGGATCTTGGGTTGCCAGAGGTCATCAAGCGGCTGGCGTTCGAGGAACGCGGGATCATCCTGGTCACAGGAACAACGGGCAGCGGCAAATCCACGACCCTCGCCTCCATGCTCGACCTCGTCAACCACGCTGTGCCCAAGCACATCGTCACCATTGAGGACCCCATAGAGTTTCTGCACACCGACGACAAGTGCCTCATCAACCAGCGTGAGGTTGGGGCCGACACCGCCTCCTTCGCGCGGGCCCTCAGGCGTGTGCTGCGCCAGGACCCTGACATCATCCTGATAGGCGAGATCCGGGACGCGGAGAGTGCGCAGATAGCCCTCTCCGCCGCCGAGACGGGTCACCTCGTCCTCAGCACCCTGCACACCCTGGACGCAACAGAGACCGTCAACCGCATGATAGACCTCTTCCCGCCGCACGAGCGGGCGCAGGTGCGCACCATGCTGGCCGGCACGCTCAAGGGCATAATCGGGCAGCGTTTGATCCGCACCCAGGGCGGCAAGGGCCGGGTGCCGGCCTGCGAAATTATGGTCACCACCGGGCGCATTCAAGACTTCATCCTGGACCAGACCCAGACGGGCCAGATCCAGGAGGCCATATCCGAGGGCGAGTACTACGGCATGCAGACCTTCGACCAGGCGTTGCTCAAGCTCGTCGATGAGGGCCGCATCGAATACGAAGAAGCCCTGAAGGCTGCCAGCCGCCCGCAAGACTTCCGCCTGATGATTCAGGCCCTGGGCATCGGCACCAAGCGCTGATTCGAGGGCTGAGCGCAAGAAGAACCCTTGCCGTTCTATACTACCGGCATGAGGCCCATCTGCTTCCTCACGGACTTCGGACTCGCAGACGACTTCGTCGGCACGTGCAAGGGCGTGATGCACTCGATAGCCCCCGGTATCCAGGTGCTGGATCTCACGCACGAGGTCCCGGGCTTCGGGGTAGAGGCGGGCGCGGAGATCCTGCAGCACGCCATCCGTTACATGCCCGCCGACACCGTCTTCCTTGCGATCGTTGACCCCGGCGTCGGCACGAAACGGCGCGGAGTGGCGCTCCGCACGGACGACGAAGTCCTGCTCGTAGGGCCGGACAACGGGCTCCTTCTCCCTGCCGCAAATGTCCTGGGTGGCGTTGTGGAGGCCGTGACGCTCACGAACGACCGCTACCACCTGAAGCCCGTCTCCAGCACCTTCCACGGGCGCGACGTATTCTCCCCGGTCGCGGCGCACCTCGCTACCGGCACGGAGATCGGAGAGTTTGGGGAGGAGGTAGATCCCCACTCCCTGCAAGACCTGTACCTGACAGACTATCTGGAGGCTGACGGTGATGAGGAGTTTTCTGCACGCATCATCTCCATCGACCGCTACGGAAATGCCCGGCTCTCCGTGATGCAGGACAGGGCCGGTTTCGGATTCGGCACCACGATGATGGTGGATTCAGGCGATGGTGGCATGGCCGTCCAGTACGTGGAGACCTTCGGCTCGGCGAATGCCGGCGAGTTGATCCTGGTTCCCGACTCCCACTGGCGCCTGAGCCTCGCCATAAACAAGGGCAGTGCCGCCAAGGCTCTCGCCTTGAACGTGGGTGGATTGGTGCGGATTTGGCCGCCGGGTGGACCGCAAGATGCCGGAGCCTGACAGATACACTCCGGGCGAAGCTCCCGAGCCCACCCCAATGTCTCGGGAAGAGAAGCGCCGGATGATACGGGCCTCGCTCCTGCGTCCCATGAACGTCGTGGTGCCGGTGATCGGGTTGGTCTTCTTCGCCTTCACTTATCTGTGGTGGTTGCCGCCACTGACCGTTATCACGTACGCGGCGGTGGTGTTTCTATCCTTCCGCGACGCTGCCTTTCAGGAACGGATTCTGCGGGGCCGCACGGTGCGGCCGTCACTCCGCCCCCCTGGCCCCGAGAACCAGGATATACCGCCGGAGCGCCGGGTCCGCTGGCTGCCGAGGGGCGATACCCGCCAGCGGGTCGAGGCGGCACTCGAGGTCTACCGCAAGGTCGTTGCCGCCATCGAAGGGTCCGATGACGTGACCCGGGCCGTCCTCGACGACACCATCCCCAAGCTCCACGCGGTAGCCGAACGTATGGTGGATCTCGCACATCATCGGGAACGGGCCGCCGAAGTGGTGCAGGATCTCCGCCCGCACGCCGCCTCTAACCTGGAGCGGGACAGGGACCTCGAACGGCTCGAAGAAGAGCTCCGTGCGGCGGACGCGGAGATCTCCGGCATGATCGAAGGCCTCCTGAACCTGCGCGCGCGGGTAGTCCGCATCTCCATGCAGAGCGAAAGCTCCGTCAGGACCGCCGCCGGAGACCTGAACCGGGATATCGACGAGATGAACCTCCGTCTGGAAGCCCTCGGGACGACCCTCTCATCTCCTGATGAGCACTGAGTCATCCCCCAGATGGGAAACATGGGACCCGATTATCCTCCTCGTCGCCAGCCAGCACGAACTCGGCGGCGTCGACAGGGACACGATCCGATACGGCGTAGACTACTTTTGGCGGGTCTTCCTAACGGACGAAGAGTTGTCCGTAGGAATCTCCAAGCTAGAGTGGGCCGGGCTCATCGAGGGACGTGGCGGGAGATTCTTTCTCCCGGATGCGGTATCACATGTGGCGCCCCGCACGGCCACGGGGCGCATATCTCTCAGGAAGCGTTACTGATTTGGACTTCTGGGACTGAAGCCTCCGTAATCACATCAGAGATAAGCTGACTACAGCAAGAAAGTCTGGAGCTGTGGAGCGAGTCTCCGCGAATCTGGGGCGAAAGCGAAAGACCGGCTATGCCGAGCTAGCCCGCCAGCCCTCTCCGTTGCCGTTCTCTTCCGTAGGCTCCGGCTGCGCAGCCGGGCGGCGCGTCGGTGCGCCGTTCAACTCGCGTCGGGACTCCCCGACAGAGACGATGGAGTCCTCGAACCAGTTCTCCAGCTGGCCCATCACCCGATCCTGGTACACCTCAGAGCCGCCGGAGATCTCCTCAGCGTAACGCTCCGCCCGGTCTACGGTCTCGTCCGCGCGCCGCTGGGAACGCCGGTACAACTCCGTGTCCACCACCATGGCATCCGAGCGTTCGTGCGCTAGCTCGATTATCCGGCGTGCCTCCTCCTCTGCCGCTGCGATCACGGCCGCGCACTCCCGGCGGATCGCCTCGGCCTCGGAAAGCTCCCTGGGCAAGGATCCCCTCAGCTCGTCAAGCATCACGAGCATATCAGCCCGATCCACTACCGCTCGGCCCTTGCGCATCGGCACACTAGAAGCATCCTGAACGATGGCCTCCAACTCGTCCAACACTCCGCTGATGTACTCCATGTCCTCTCTCATGCGACCAACCCTAGCACGCATCTTCAGGCTACGCTAGCCTTTCTGAAAGTATTTTTCGGAGCTTTACCTCAAGTTTAGATACAATTTAATCTTAAGGTCAACTGTAATTAAACCTACCACTGAAGTGGTCATATCTGGAAGCTCAGAAGCCTTTATTTATCCTATTTTGGGCTCGGCTCACAGAGTTATCCACAGGTTTATCCGCGTGTTTAAAGGTTAAAGCGGCGTTTCACGCATTTGCTGGGGTAGTCGGTTGGCAGGATACCTGATCCGCATGCTCGAAGGTTATACGGCCGAGTGCGTCCACGTCCACGCGGACGGTCGCGCCGGGCCCGAAGCAGCTTGAAATTATTTCTTTGCTGAGGGGCGATTCGATCCACTTCTGGATAGCGCGCCGCAGAGGACGGGCGCCGAAGACGGAATCTTCGCCTTCACGGGAGATCCGGCGCTTCACCGCGAGCGAGAAATTCAGCGCTATGCCCTGTCCGGCCGCCAGGCTTCGGACGCGTTCCAGAAGGAGATCGGCAATCCGGATCAACTCTTCCTCGCCCAGGGCGTGGAACACAATGACCTCGTCTACCCTGTTCAAAAACTCGGGACGGAAAAAAGTGTGAAGCTTCTGCACCAGACGCCCGTGGATCTTCTCGTACGAGCCGAGCATCTCGCGGGAGCCGGGTATGAACTCCGCGCCCACGTTCGAGGTCATAATGATGACGGCATTGTCGAAGGAAGCCGTGCGGCCTTTATTGTCCGTGAGGCGCCCGTCCTCCAGGATCTGGAGCAACATATTGAAAACGTCCGGGTGGGCCTTTTCGATCTCGTCGAGAAGCAGCACCGAATATGGACGGCGCCGCACAGCCTCTGTTAGCTGTCCGCCTTCATCGTAGCCAACATATCCGGGTGGCGAGCCGACGAGGCGGCTCACGGCATGAGCCTCCATGTACTCGGACATGTCCAGACGGATCATGGCGTCCTCCTCGCCGAACAGGTACTCGGCGAGGGCACGGGCGAGCTCGGTCTTCCCGACGCCCGTGGGCCCGAGGAAGATGAAGCTGCCTATGGGACGGTTCGGTGCGGCCAGTCCGGCCCGGGCACGCCGCACGGCCTCCGAGACGGCGTCCACGGCGGGAACCTGTCCGATAACGCGCCGGTGCAACGCCTCTTCCATGGAGAGCAGCCGCTCGGCCTCATCTTTGAGCATCCGCGTCACGGGGATGCCAGTCCACGCGCTGACGACCCGTGCGATCTCCTCCCGGTTCACCGAGGCTTTCTGTTGGTCCTTCCGGCCATCATCAACCTTCCCGTTCGGCGGGAGGGCTTCCCGTTGGGCATCCAATTCCTCCGGCATGGTGGCATCGATGCATACCTGGCTGGCCGCTTCGTCCAGCAAGTCAACGGCCTTGTCTGGCAGGAAACGGTCGGCGATGTAGCGATGGGCCAGACTGGCCGCAGCCTGGAGGGCTTCGTCGGTGATCTCGACCCCGTGATGCTCTTCGTAGCGACCCCTCAGCCCTTGCAATATGCGGATGGTGGCCGCTTCGGATGGTTCCTCTACGGTGATGCACTGGAAGCGGCGCTCCAGCGCGGCGTCCGGTTCTATCAGCTTGCGGTACTCGTCTATCGTCGTGGCGCCGATGATGCGGATGTTGCCTCGTGCCAGCGCGGGCTTGAGGATATCCCCCGCCATGCCCCCGCCCGCCGAGCCCATCCTGGCCACATTGTGCAGGTCGTCTATAAATAGGATGAAACGCCCGTCAGAGTTTTTCACCTCGTTCAGGGCCGCCCGAAGGCGTTCCTCGAAGTCCCCGCGGAACTTGGCCCCGGCCATCAAAGAGCCCATATCCAGCGCCAGGATGTGGCGGTCCTTCAGAAAAGCCGGTACCCGTCCCCCCACGATCTTCTGGGCCAGGCCCTCGGCGATGCTGGTCTTTCCGACGCCGGGCTCCCCGATCAGGACAGGCGTGTTCTTGGTGCGGCGGCCCAGAATCTGGACGAGGCGGCGGATCTCGTCCTCTCTTCCCACCACGGCATCGAGTTTGCCGTCGCGGGCCAGCTCCGTGAGGTTGATGGTGTGTTTGGCGAGCATGCTATCCGGGTTGGCGGACAGCTCCCCCATCTCCCCGCCCGCCTGCTCCAAGAACCGCCGCGTGTCCTCCTCGGTAAAGTTCACTGCCTTCAGTACCCCAAAGGCCGCGCCTTCGCCGAGACGGAGCAGCCCGAGCAGCAGATGCTCGGGCCTCACCTCCTCCTCGTTCAGGCGCCGGGCCTCTTCCACCGCCAGCGTCATCGCCTGTTTGGTGCGCTGGGTCGGGTAGACGCGCTCCTCCGTCGAGACCGGCCGTGAAAGTTCCAGGCGCCGGATGGCGTCCTTGACTTTAGTCTCGGCCATGCCCAGGTTCAGGTCCAGTTCGAGGAACACCCGCCTCACCGCGCCGTCCTGCTGGGCAAGCAGCGCGAACAGGACGTGCTCCGTGCCGAGCAGGTTCGAACGCCCGCCACGCACGACCTGGTGCGCCGTATCCATGACTTCTCTGGCTTCTTGGGAAAGATTTCCCAGGTACAAGATCCACCCTTCGGTGTACGTCGCGCACGTCCGCAACCCTGCTACGCGCCGACTAATTTACCATAGCCCCTGACTGGTCACACCAACGGCCGCGTACCGACGGTATGTGCCGTCAGCGGCTGTTGTAGATGGCGAACCCGAGGGTTACGAGCGTCGGCAACAGCAGGCTAACCGGAAAGCCTCCGCCAAGGGCCGGTATCAGCAGGGCTGGGAGGAACGCCAGGACGACCGCGACGCTGGCGACGGTCATCGCGAACGGTCCTCCGTTACGACCGCCAGCCCGATGGATGAAGGTTCCCGCACCGTAACCGGCCAGCGCGGAGAGTATGAGGCGGCCGAAGCCGATCTCCGGAAACACGAAATAGACCAGGACGGCGCCCGCTATTGCCACAGCGGCTCCCGCCAGGAGTGTCCTGGCGATCTGCCCCGTCTTCATAGCCCCGGCTCTTGCCCCTCGCGGCAATCTGGCGTCGTCAGGACACTTTATCCCAACGTCGGTCTGCACCATGCACTCTGTGCAAATGGGACGCCCGCACGTGGCGCACGATACCTTTGTCTCACGCCGGGGATGACGGTAACAATGCATGGTCTGGGCCATCAGAGACCCTTTTTCATATCGCGCACGCTCCGCGTAATTCTTTGCCTCTGTACCAGTTCACCGCGGGGTACGAGCACGAGCTCGCGTTTGTAGCTGCGATGCACCTCCGCCACTTTCAATTCGTGCTCTTCGTGCTGCCGACGCAGTTCTTCACGCAGCTTCGCGTTTTCGGCTTCGAGCTTCGCGAGCCTACGCTCCATCTCAAGCACCTGTCTGACCCCGGATAGGTTCATGCCCATCTCCTGGGTCAGTTCCTGGATGCGGAGCCCGAGGTCCACATCCTCCTGGCAGTACAGCCTAGTGTTCTTGATGCTCTTCCTGGGCCTGAGGAGGCCCTTCTGCTCGTACATCCTGAGGGTCTGCGGGTGCACCCCGATCAACTCGGCCGCGACGCCGATCATGAACACCGGACGTTTCCTGGGGTTCACGTGCCTACCTCCCCAACTTCCCGGAACAGATCCGCGCGCACATCCTCGTCCCGCTCCTCGGCGAGCGCCTCCAGGATCTCACGTTCCCGCTTCTTGAGCTTCCTGGGCACGACGACCGAAACCCGCACTATGAGGTCTCCCCTCTTCTCGGTGCGCGGCTTCGGGGCCCCGGCCCCGCGCACCTTGAACTGCTTTCCGTTCTGCGTACCGGAGGGCAGCCGCAATCTAACGGTGCCGCCCTCGGGACGGGGAACCTGAATCTCTGTTCCCAAAGCCGCCTCGACGAAGCTGACCGGTACCCCGACCACGAAGTCGTCCCCACGCCGTTTGAAGACCGGATGCTCCTGGACCCGGGTGACTACGTACAGGTCTCCCGCCGGTCCACCCCTCTCTCCGGCATGCCCCCTGCCAGGAACTCGTATGCGCATCCCATCCTTCGCCCCAGCCGGTATCTTCACCGTGATCTGACGGTTCCGCTGGACCCGTCCGGCGCCCCCACATTGATTGCACGGCGTTTCAACAATCCTGCCGTCTCCGCCGCAACGCGAGCACGGCTCCGAGAGCGCGAAGAACCCCTGATCCCGGCTCTTGGTTCCCCGTCCGCCGCACTCCGGGCACGTCTTCGGCGACGTTCCGGGCGCAGCCCCAGTCCCCCGGCATTGCCCGCACCCCTCCTCCACAGGCACCCCGACTCGCGTCGTCACACCGCTCAACGCATCTTTGAACTTCAAGTTGACGCTTACTCTTATGTCCTTGCCACGGGTGGCCGCCGTGCCGGAGCGTACGGCGTTTCCGAATACATCCCCGAAGCTGCCGAAGCCCTCGAAGAGGTCGGATACGTCGGAGAAGCCAGCGGTACGGGTTCGGCTCCGCGGCCCGCCCTGGTTGAAGAAGGAGCGCGGACCTTCATCGTATTCCCGTTTTTTCTCCGGGTTAGAGAGCACTTCGTAGGCGTGCTGAATCTCTTTGAAGCGGTTCTCCGCGCCTGGATCGTCCGGGTTGGCGTCGGGATGGTTGGCCCGCGCCAGCTTGCGGTAGGAACGTCGGATCTCATCCTGCGAGGCTTCCCTGGATACCCCCAGGACTTTATATAGATCCTTGGTCTCCATACCTAAACCTGTTTCGCAACCACAACCTTCGCCGCGCGGATGGGCTTGCCGTTGAGGACGTAGCCCCGCTGGAAGGTCTGGAGGATCGTACCCTCCTCATGGTCTTCTGAGGGTTGGCCCATAACCGCCTCGTGGACGTTGGGATCGAAGGCCTGGCCGTCCGAGGCGACAGGGAGGAGCCCTTCCCGGCCGAGTACATCCACGAATTGATCCCTGGTGGCTCGTACTCCCTCGCGTACGTCACCCTCTACCTCAAGCGCCCGGTCCAGATTATCCAGCACGGGAAGCAACTCCGTAACCAGCTTCTCGGAAGCCGAGAGGAGGATACGCTCTTTCTCCCGCTGCTGGCGCTTGCGCGAGTTGTCGAACTCGGCCTTGAGCCGCATCAGGGAGTCGAGGTATTGGTCGCGCTCCTGACGGACACTGTCCAACTCAGCGGTTAGGGCGGCCAGTAATTCTTCGGCTGTTCCGGGCTCCTCTTCCGTGAGGTCCTCCACGTTGGCGGCGCTGTCATCGGCTAGTGTTTCTTCTGGCTCGCTTGATGCCGGATCAGCGGCGGAGCCCTGCGGCTCCTCTACAGGTTCGGGATCCAACTCGGCGTTTGCCTCGGCATCCGTAGCCCCGGTGTTCGTAGTCTCGTCTGGCTCCTGATCGGGCTTCCCGCCGGGCTGTCGGGACTGTTCTTCGCTGCTCAATGCTTCCAGATCCTCCTGTCGGTGGGCGGAATGGCCGGATGGAGACCCTCTTGTAGTGGATCTCCATCCGGATGGTCTTCGGGTTGACCTTACTTCCGCTCTCCCCCTTCGTCCTCGTCGTCGATGATCTCGGCGTCCTCGACCACATCGTCATCGGGGCCGTCCGATGCGCCAGTGGAGGCACCCGCCTGCTGCTCCTGGGCCTGCTGGTAGAGCTGTTGGGAGAGTGCGTGCGAGGCATTCATCAGGGCTTCCTGCTTGGCCTTGATCTCTTCGAGGTCGTCCCCGGCCAGGGCCTCACGGGCCTCACGGATAGCGTTCTCGATGTTGAGCTTGGTCTCCCCGTCTACCTTGCCGTCGAGGTCCTTGAGGTTCCGCTCGATAGAGTAGACCAGGTTGTCCGTGTTGTTGCGGACGTCAGCCTCCTCGCGGCGGCGGCTATCCTCCTCCGCGTGCGACTCCGCGTCCCGGACCATCTGCTCGATGTCCGCATCGGAGAGGCCGCTCGAAGCGGTAATGGTGATCCGCTGCTCCTTGCCGGTCCCAAGGTCCTTCGCGCCCACGTTCACGATACCGTTGGCGTCGATGTCGAAGGAGACTTCGATCTGGGGCACGCCCCTCGGCGCTGGCGGGATGCCGACGAGCTGGAAGTTGCCGATCAGCTTGTTGTACATGGCCATCTCGCGCTCGCCCTGGAAGACCTTGATCTCCACCGAACCCTGGTTGTCGTCTGCGGTAGTGAAGGTTTCGCTCTTGCGGGTAGGTATGGTCGTGTTCCGCTCGATCAGCTTGGTGAACACGCCGCCTTTGGTCTCGATGCCGAGGCTGAGGGGTGTTACGTCGAGCAGGAGCACGTCCTTGACCTCGCCTGCGAGCACGCCAGCCTGGATCGCGGCGCCGATGGCGACGACCTCGTCCGGGTTTATACCCCGGTGCGGGTCCTTGCCGGTAAGCTCCTTGACCTTCTCCTGCACTGCCGGGATGCGAGTCGAACCGCCGACCAGAATCACCTGGTCAATGTCGCCGGCCTTCAGGCCCGCGTCGTCCATAGCCTGGCGCATCGGACCAGCGGTAGCCTCTACGAGATCGGCGGTCAGGTTGTTGAACTGCGCCCGCGAGAGCGTCAGGTCCAGATGCTTCGGACCGTTGGCGTCTGCGGTGATGAAGGGAAGGTTGATCGAGGTGCTCGTCGTCGAGGACAGCTCCCGCTTGGCCTTTTCGGCCGCCTCGACGAGGCGCTGGGTAGCCATCTTGTCCTTGCCCAAGTCAATGCCCTCGGTCTTCTTGAACTCGGAGGTCATCCACTCCACTATCTTGGCGTCGAAGTCGTCACCGCCGAGGTGGTTGTTGCCACTCGTCGCCTTGACCTCGAAGACGCCCTCGCCAAGCTCCAGGATGGACACGTCGAACGTGCCGCCGCCCAGGTCGAAGACGAGGATGGTCTGGTCGTTCTCCTTGTCCAGCCCGTAGGCGAGCGCCGCAGCCGTCGGCTCGTTGATGATGCGCTTGACGTTCAGGCCGGCGATCTTGCCAGCGTCCTTGGTCGCCTGGCGCTGGGCGTCCTCGAAGTAGGCCGGGACGGTTATGACCGCCTCGGTGATCTCGTCGCCCAGGTAGTCCTCGGCGTCGCGCTTCAGCTTCTGGAGGGTCATCGCGGAGATCTCCGGCGGTGAGTATTCTTTCTCCGCCACCTGAACCCGCAGGTCCCCGCCGGAACCGGGCTTGATCTCGTATCCGACCCGCTTGGCTTCGTCCCTGACCTGGTCGTAGCGCTGGCCCATGAAACGCTTGATCGAGTAGATCGTACGGTCAGGGTTCGTCACGGCCTGTCGGCGGGCCAGCTGCCCGACCAGACGCTCGCCGCTCTTCTTGTCGAACGCCACCACGGAAGGCGTCGTACGCTCACCCTCGGAGTTGGTGATAACCGTTGGCTCTCCACCCTCCAGCACCGCCACGCAACTGTTTGTGGTGCCGAGGTCAATCCCAATGCTCTTGCCCATCTGTTCCTTCCTTCCGACAGACTTATACGACTCGGAAACATCTAAATTGTCTCAAGTATAAAATCTAAGTGTCATACCTGCAAGTTTTTGTTTGTCCATCTCTGTATTGTACGGTAGTGGGGTGAGCATTCGATTACGGTCCCTCATGAGGTAGGATACGGTAGTTGCACCCGAGATAAGCACGGGAGTTTGTTGGGGTTTGGACGAGACCATATTGTTGGTGGATGACGATGCGGCGCTGTTGGAGGTAACGTCCATCGTGCTGGCGTCTGAGGGATACAAAGTTCTCACGGCTGAGGAAGGGGCGGAGGCGCTCCGAATAGTCGGCCAGGAGAGGTTGGACCTCGTGGTCTTGGACGTGATGCTACCGCGCGCCAGCGGGTTCGAGGTGTTGCAGAAGATTCGGGAGCGAAGCGACGTTCCGGTGGTCATGCTGACGGCCAAGAGCCAGTCCGTGGACAAGGTCGTGGGACTGGAACTCGGGGCGGACGACTACATAACCAAGCCCTTCGACACCAAAGAGCTGCTCGCCCGCATAAAGGCCATCCTGCGCCGGTTCGGGCGTCAGGAAGGGATGGGCCGGGACGGGATCATAAAGCTCGGGACGCTGGAGTTGGATCCGACCGGATACACCGTCAGCAAGGAGGGTCAGTCCCTGGAACTTACGCCTACGGAATTCAGGATACTCGCGTTGCTCATGCGGCGTCCGGGGCAGGCATTTACCCGGACCCAGATCTCGGACGCAGTCTCCACGGGACAGCACTATTTGGCCAGCCGCTACATAGACGTTCACATCAGCCGGTTGCGGAGCAAAGTCGAGCGCGACCCATCAAAGCCGGAGATCATCCAGACCGTCCCGAGCGTGGGCTACCGGGCCGCGCGAGCCTCCTGAGAGGGCCGTCCGGGGAAGCAGCGGAGGCATGAGGTAGACAGCAAGAGCAGGAACGAATTCTTTCAAAGGCCGAGCTTCAGGGCCAGGATCTTCGTGGCCCTCGTCGGGATCTCGGCCGTCACCAGCCTGGTTATAGGGCTGGTCCTCTACTACTTCGCCCAAGACCGGCTGGTGGAGACCGAGAGCGATCTCCTAGCCCGACGCGCCCAAACCGCCAACGCGGGGGCCGGAGACTTCCTCGAAGGGCTGCGTAACCCGCAAGATCAGACCCTCCCCGCCCCCGACACCTACGCCGAGCAACTCGTCCGGTCTGTATCCGGATTGACGGGTCTGGGGGTACTCTTCGTGGGGCCGGACGGAGATCCCCTCTCCGCCAGAGACGGAGCTGGCAGGCCTGTGGGGGCCGAGGAAGCGTACCAGCAGTTGGGCTTGAACGATGGGATCGTGGAGCGGGCCTCCGGATCTCCGGCCGGCCAGGGCAGGTTGGTGCCGCGGGAGGGTCCGCGGTACATCGCCGTGTTCCCGCTGATGGATGCAGACGGGCAGACAAGGGGCGTCATGGTCTACACCGCACCGCAGGAGGGTCTGGACCAGACGCTCGCCTATCTTCGTTACGGGATACTCGGGGCCATCCTGGCCAGCGTGCTACTGGCCGGGATGGGAAGCTTGCTTTTGACGCGCCAGATCACCCGTCCCCTCTCCGAAACCCGGGACGCCGCCATCAGGGTTGCCTCAGGCGACTACAAGACGTCCGTACCCGTCACCAGCCACGACGAACTGGGCGAGATGGCCCGCGCCTTCAACTACATGGCTGAAGAGATAGAACACTACGTCGGGGAGATCCAGGAGCAAAGAAACCGCCTGGAGGCCGTTCTGGAAGCATCCCCCGAGGCGGTTGTCGCCGCCGATCCCGAGGGCCGTGTGACGATGGTAAACCCGGCAGCGGCCGGGATGCTTGGCATCCGCCTCACCGACTACGGCCGCCATCTGGAGGAGATCGGGGTCCCCGAAGAGGTGTCGTGGTGCTTGAAGGAGGCTGCTACGACCGGGGTCGCCGTGAGGGAGTTCGAGTCCGAGGAGAAGACGTTTTGGGCCTATGCGGCCAGGATGGCCACCAACGGCTCGGGAAAAGGGAAGAGTGCCGGCGCCATCCTGGCGGTGAGGGACATAACCGAACACCGCTCGCTGGAGCGGGCCAAGACGGCCTTCGTCTCGGACTTCTCGCACGAACTCCGAACGCCCCTGACGACCATCCAGAGCGCTGTCGGATTGCTAGAGCGGGCCAGGGACAGGCTGGACCCACTGGAGCACCGCGCCCTGGAACTTGCGGACCAGGAACTGCAGCGCATACGAGCCATGATCGAGGAGTTGCTCACCCTTGCCCAGATGGACTCGTGGCGATACTCCCTGGAACTCGGGTCCGTGGACCTGAGCACCGTGATAAGCAACGCCATGGAGTCCCTGGAATCCAAAGCCGAAAGGTTCGGCATAGAGGTCCACTTCGCCAACCGTGGCGAGCACCGCTGCGTCTGTGACGGCCCGAAGCTCTACCAGGTCTTCCTCAACCTGCTGGACAACGCGATCAAGTACTCGGACCCCGGCGATAGGGTAGACATCCTGGTCAAGGAGAACGCTTCCACGGTGGCCGTGCAGATTCGGGACACCGGCTTCGGCATCCCCGAAGAGGATCTGGATCAGCTTTTCGAGAGGTTCTACCGGGTCGACAAAGACCGCTCCCGGGCGACCGGCGGCAGTGGCCTCGGGCTCGCAATAGCGAAGGAGATCGTCGACCTGCACGGGGGGAACCTCTTCGTGGAGAGCAAAGTAGGCGTTGGCTCGACCTTCACCGTCGAACTTCCCAACCTCCCTCACACCCGCTCCACAAGCCATGCGATGTAGTCCCAGGCGGCCCCGTGGCGCCTGGCGCGGCTCGGCGTTGATGGCGGCTATATCCGCACTGGTAATCTTCGTTGCGGGATGTGGATACGACGCAGAGGTCATCATACCCGCAGAGCCAGCCGGGCGGAGCGAGGCCGACCTGGGCCTGGGACCGGGGGTACGACCGCTCACCTTCGGTCCCGGCGACAAGGACTCTCCGCGCTGGAATCCTTCGGGGGAAAGGCTCGCGTTCATACTTGACGGCTGCGTCGTGGACAAGGCGTCGTACACCAGAGAGCTACGCCGCTGGACTACCAGGGATTTCGGCGCCCGCGATGTGGAGTGGGTCTCCCCGGGAGAGGGGCTAACGATATTTGGGCCGGATCTCTCCAAATCCTCAGGCTCTCGTGAATCGGCGGAGCCGGCGCGCGCCATCTACCGCGCAGGGCCAGAACCAGAGAACCTGAGCGTAGACAAGGTCGCCACCAACGTTCTGACGATAAGCCCGCTCCCGAACGGGAATCTGCTCGCGGCTTTGGGCGTAGAGCCGGCCGCAAGCACGCTCGTCATAATAGATGGAGGCAAGGTATCAGGGACGTTCCCTTACTCCGTGAAAGGCAGTATCTCTGGGCTCTCCGTCTCCCCAAACGGAAGCAAAGCCGTTATGGCGATACGGCGAGAGCCTCCTGGATCTTTCGAGATTCTGATCTCCGATCTGACGGCAGGAACCCCACGGCGGATTGGTGACCTCCCCAAAGGCCAGGAGGTCTTCGGTGCCCCCCAATGGACGGAAGACGGCATCTTCTACGTCGCGGGCAAATCCCGAATAGACGGGGACGAGGACTCGGCCCCCTACGACCTCTACCATCTGCCATTGGAAGCCGGTACACCCGAGCCCGTAGCCGGCGTCGGCGAGGACTTCGTGGCGCTGAGCCTCCAGGCTTCGCCCAACGGCAAACGGCTGGCGATAGTAGGCCGTCGCAATCCGAACTCGCCCGAGGACCTCTACGTACTCGACCTCTCTACCGGCGTCCTCGAAGGCGCTACGACCAACGAAAACATGGATATAAAAACGGGTCCCGAGGACCTCTCCTGGTCCGCCGATGGGAAACACGTCGCCATCGTAGCCCGCGGCATCCTCACCGGGTACCGGGTCTATGACATCCGGGCCGACTCCCTGCTCGCTGATTTCTACAACATCTACGACGTGCCGATAGAGAACCTGCGCCACCATGAGAACGGTTCGCCGGAATGAGGGGCATAGCCTTCTGGGTGCTGGGAACAGCACTGGCGTTCACCCTCACGGCGAACGCCTTCCTGCTGCTCGCCAACCTTCTTACCACTCCCCAGGAGAGGGATCTCGCGCCATCCGCCCAGAGCGGCCGCTCCGGTTCGGTCCTGGATCTCAAGCTCGACGCAGACCAGTTGGAAAGACTGGAAGCCCTACCATCACAGAGGTTGGACCTCACCGTGCGCAATACAGGCTATAGACGGCTTGCGGATATACACCTGACGCTGGAGGTCTTCTCCGAGAATACCTCGCTCTCCGGAGCCCGCTACTACAGGGCCAGCATAAACGGCTTGAGGGCCGGGACGTCCACGAACGCGGCCTTCGATCTTGACCTCTCGCCCCCGAAGGCCCCTTCAGGAGCCATTGCCTCAGAAGACCTGGAAGCCCCCCAGACCATAGTGGAGATCCAGGCCACGACGCCATCCGGCGTCTCGGCGGTTAGGACCGTAATCTTGCCCCTACAGTCCGACTCTTGACGGATCATCAGCGGATTGCCCCGGGAATTCCCCGGAGAGCGTCGCCCGGTTGAAGGCTCCGGGCACCGGGGACGGAGACTTCTTGAGGTGCGGAAGCTTGACCCGGCCGATCAAACCGCGCGCCAGCCCCCCCACCTCTACGGCGCTGCCCAGCTCCGTGTACGCCAGCGTGTACGGAGAGCCTCCGCGCCAGCCATGGCGCTCTGGCCGCCAACCACTATCCAGCAGCACGGCGGTGGGCACGTGTTTGGGAAGTCCGAGGTCGCTGGTCACCGATTCCACCCGCTCGATGCCCCGGCTCCGCAGGTCCCTGAGCATCCTCACCATCAGGTGCCGCCGGGTACGCGAGTCTCCCTCGACGTACGCCAGAAGCGCCCCGTCTTCGCACAGAGGTCCCAGGGGATACCGGCCGGCATGCGGCAGGTGCTCCGGCGGCCCGTATAGGATGTAACCCAATGTATCCTCGCCACGCCGCATCGTAAACGCCGCAGGACCCCAGATCTCCTGGACCTCTTCCAGCCATTCCATGGCGGAGCAATCGCCCTCTGTCCAGTAGGAGACCGTCGCGTCGAGCCCAAGAATGGAACCGGCCTCGCCAGGCGATATCTCGACGACGGAAGGCATGAAGGATCTGGGTTTCATACCCATGTACTACTCACCCTGTCTCTCGTCCGGGCCAGCAGGTCCATCCAGCCGCGCCCTGAGACGGGCCCTCGTCTGCCTTACCCGCCTGCGGAGGTCGTCGGGGGTATCGCCACCCTCCCCGGCAGGTTCCGAAGTTTCTCCTTGCCTGGCACCCCACGAGACGTCCCGCAGCGGGGGGCGCGTGGTGGCCTCGGGTGCCGGCCCGGGCGGGGTGGGAACGTCCGCAGAGCCGCCGAATGCGTCGTTCACGGGCGGCGCGGTACGGCGTGAGTCTTCACGTCCACCCGAGAGACGCCCGGAGAAGCGCTCCTGCACCCGCTCCTGGGCCTGGAAGTAGGTTTCGCGGCTGCGCTCGTGGGCCTCCCCGGCGCGGTCGGCGATGGAACCCCGCAGTTCCCGGCCGCTCCGGGGGGCGAGCAGTACCCCGGCCAGGGCTCCCACCGCCCCGCCCACGAGAAACGTTCTCAGCCGTTGGCGATCCATCCGTTAACTACCTCCTGACATCCACGTATTCTATCCGCTTCCGCCCCTGCGTATCGGCACCCCACCCCGCGGGGTTCCCGCGTCCAGCAGGAGAGAGGGCTTCCTTTTGCGGGCCTGCTCGGCCATGCTGGAGGTACGGTTCGCCACGAAAGCCACGGCGGCGTCTGAGGCGGCTTCTATGGAGACGTTCTCCACAGCCTGTACTCCGGTTTTGAGCGCGGTCTCCAGGATGTGGTCGTGGATCTGGCGTATCTCCTTGAAGTGGAAGATGTACTCCTCTGCCGGACGGCGCATCGAGGTTCCGAGGGCGCGTACCTGGAAGCGGTCCACGTGTACGTCCGGGTCCGAGAGGTAAACAACGAGCGAGCAAACGTTCGGATGGTCTTTGTAGCGGTTGAGGATGATCTCGGGTGCCAGATGCACCCCTTCGACGATCAGGTTCGTCCCCTCTTTGAGACCACGATCCACGATGGCTTCGACCCCGACGGAGACCTGCGAGGCTTGCGTCCGGTAGCCATAGAGCACCCGCTCATCCTCTGCCACGGGAATACGGATATCCTCCCGCTTTACCCCGTAGGAGCTCTTGTGCAGGATCGGGAGCAGGTCAGGGCTTATGGCCCTGCGCAAGACTTCTCGAATCGAATCCGTGCCGATGACACTCTGAATATTGAGCCGCCGGGCCACGTCGGCAGCCAGGGTGCTCGTTCCCACCCCTGTCGCCCCGCCTATGAGAACGACCACGGGCTCCGTAGATTCGCGCAGGATGCGCCACTTATCCAACCTGCTGACGATTATCGCATCGGTCCTGAGCAGCTTGGCCCGGACCCGCGCGAGTACTTCTTCCTCCTCGACCATGTAGCGGCGCTCGGCCAGGAGTTCGGCCCGCACTTCGTTGGCGATGCGGTGGGCCAGGTCTACCCGCGCGCCGGCCTGGGAGAGCGTGCGCGCCAGGATACCCCGCGAGAACGGGGTCTCCTGCCCCCCCTTGACTATGGTGATCTCGCGCTCTTCCATAACACCCCCGAATCGCCGCCAGAGCGACCTCCGCCTCAGTCGCCGAGGATGCGAAGACCCCCATACTTCCTTCCCCGGCGCTTCCTGATCCTGAAGTAGAAGAATAACAGGAACCCGACCACTAACACCGGCACAAACGGTATCAATATCCCCACCGCCCCGGCGACGAGCGCCACCAAATCCTCCACGAAGCTAAGGAACCGGATGGAGACCCCGGAAGCCTCGACCTTCGCCGGGGGGCGCAGAAACACTTTCAGAACGGCTATGAGACCCGCGATCAGGCCCCCCGAAACGAGCCAGGGCACGGATGCCGCATCAAACCCGGCCCCCACCGCCACCACGAAGAGGATAGCACCCGATGCGGCCCGCACCGGGACCAGCGCCACGTTCAGACCCCGCTCAAGGGCCTTCACCTTGTCAAGGATGTTTTCTAGCGTCGCAAGCCCGAAGAGCCCGGCGACTACGGGCCATCCCATCAGCGATTCCGTCATGCCGGTCAGCATGAAAATGCCGAACACGAAGAAGGCGGCGGACAGCGCAAGCGGCAGGAAAGCCCTTATCCCCGCCACAGAGGCTAGCCCCACACCGATGCCGATCGTTAAGACCTGATCCATACCCGCATTATATAGTCTGAGGGAATCGTCAACGTGCCTGTCTCCTGGGCTATACTCGCTGGACTTTGCGGTTTATCCGAGAGACTATGGAGGTTCGAGACGTGCCCGGGACCGTGACGATGGACAAGATCGTAGCTTTCTGCAAACGGCGGGGCTTCGTGTACCAGAGTTCCGAGATCTACGGCGGCCTCCGTTCCTCCTATGACTACGGTCCTCTAGGCGTCGAGATGAAACGCAACATCAAAGAAGAGTGGTGGCGCAGCACGGTCCACATGCGCGACGACGTGGTCGGCCTGGACGCCGCCATCATCATGCACCCGAGAGTGTGGGAAGCCTCGGGCCACACCGCGACCTTCAACGACATGCTCGTGGAGAGCCGCACCAGCAAGCGCCGCTACCGGGCTGACCACCTTATCGAGGACGCCACCGGCATAGACGCCGAAGGACTGAGTCCCGAAGAGTTGTCGAAGATCATCCAGGAGGACGACAGGGTCAAGGACCCGGTGGATGGTGGCCGCGACTTCGCGCCAGTGCGGCCGTTCAACCTGATGTTCGAGACGTACATGGGGCCGGTGAAGAGCGAGGAGAACCTGGCGTATCTGAGGCCGGAGACGGCGCAGGGAATCTTCGTGAACTTCAAGAACGTATTGCAGACCAGCCGCGTAAAGGTCCCGTTCGGTATCGCGCAGCAGGGCAAGAGTTTTCGGAACGAGATCACACCCGGCAACTTCATCTTCCGCACGCGGGAGTTCGAGCAGATGGAGATGGAGTTCTTCGTCGAGCCAGGCACCGACGAGGAGTGGCACGAGTACTGGATCGAAGAGCGCTGGAACTGGTACCTGAGCCTGGGCCTGAAGGAAGAAAACCTCCGCCGCTACGAGCACCCGAAGGAGAAGCTCTCCCACTACTCCAAGCGCACCGTGGACATCGAGTACAACTATCCCTTCGCGGGATGGTCGGAGCTGGAAGGCATCGCCAACCGCACCGACTACGACCTCAAGCAGCACGCCCAGTTCTCGGGCGAGAACCTGGAGTACATTGACCAGGCAACCAACAACCGTTACTACCCCTACGTTATCGAACCGGCCGTTGGCCCCGACCGCATCATGCTCGCCTTTCTGATGGATGCGTATACGGAAGAGGAAGTCAACGGCGAGGAGCGCACCGTCCTCAAGCTGCACCCGCGCGTAGCCCCGATCAAAGCCGCCGTGTTTCCGCTGACAAAGAAGGAGCCCGTCTCCACCATCGCCCGCGAACTGTACGATGGCCTGAAGGGCGACTACCGCATTGCCTACGATGACTCTGGCTCCATCGGACGCCGCTACCGCCGCCAGGACGAGGCCGGGACGCCGTTCTGCGTCACCGTAGACTTCGACACCATCGAAGACCAGCAGGTCACCATCCGCGACCGCGACACCCTGGAGCAGGAGCGGGTACCTTTGGAGGCGGTGCGGGACCGGCTGCAAGCCCTGATCTCCAGGTAGTCTCCGGGACGTGAGGGGCGGCCACGTGGCCGCCCCTCACGTCCTCGCCGAATCGGGGGATGGGTCTAGTATCTCCTCACTTGTACGTCGAGATGACGTTCTGGTAGTCGCTGAGGGTAGCGTATTGGCCGGAAAATAGCTCTGACTCATTGTACCAGAGCATCCCTGCCAGTCCATAGCGCTGCATCTGCGAGGCTGTGAAGTCCATGTCCGCCCGGTCCCCGTGGCCGGTGTTCTCGCCATAGGTTTCCAAGTTGAGCGGGTTCTGGTGGGCCAGCGTGGAAAGGTACTCCACGGGGGTCGGGTTGCCAGGACCGGACCATACTGTGGGAGCATCGAGCCAGGTGGTTGTGACCATCACCTCGGGGTCGGTTATCGCCCCCACCTGCCGCGCAAAGTCGTATCCTCGCTGCACTTCCCCGTTCTTCTCCGCGCTCGTCGTACCGTTCAGGTCGGTCTTTAGCGCCTCCTCTATCTGCCCCGGCCTTATCCCCCATGAGGGGTAGAGCATCATGATCCTGCCGCCGTACCCGGTCCCTCTCAAAGCAGATACCTGCCAGTTCTGGTACTCCACCAGCGAATCCAAATACCAGTTCAGGAACCTGGCTGCCTCCCCGTCGGGAGAGGGGTTGCCGGGCGTCCAGTTGGGCACGGGCGAGCCGGCCAGCGCGTTCTGGTCGTATGCCCAGTAGCGGTTGGTCTTGCCGTTCCAGTCGGTGGGCGGGTAGGTGAGTTCACCGTAGCGTCCTCCGCCAAGCCTCACGGCGTAGAAGTCTGTGCCAAACTCGGTGGTCACCTCCTTCATGTAGGAGGCTACCAGCCCGCGAAGCCTATGGTTGAAGACCAGGTTCGCGTCGCCGTTGTCTATGGGGTTGCCGTTAGAGAACGTGTCGCCCGTCCATCGATCGCCGTACTGGTCCACGTAGTAGGAGTTCGCGTAGTTCTGGTGCACCCACGGCGGGGTGTCGTGGTACCCGAACGAGAGGATAACCTTGAAGCCGGCTTGCCGC
>Ga0081539_10002129_pt1 | contig 29248 bp, 42 predicted proteins | sample TabmetS4T2R2_FD_71023 | JGI IMG/M metagenome (GOLD analysis project Ga0081539, IMG submission 71023) | Tabebuia heterophylla rhizosphere microbial communities from the University of Puerto Rico - S4T2R2 | ecosystem: Host-associated > Plants > Roots > Rhizosphere ... | reverse complement strand
CTGAGTTTTGCTGTCATTTCTGCGTTCATCATATCCTCTTTCTCTACTGCTTTCGATGATTTCAGTATAGCATGATATACATTTTGTGTCAAGCTATTGGTATACTGAAATAACCCCCAAATTTCGGGGGGCAGATAAATGGCTTTTATCTTCAATCGTCACGTTGCCAGAGATTTAATCGCCTTTTGCGCCCATCCTCACTGCCTGTGCAGATAAATCCCATACGCTCATAAAACGCATTCGCCGGATTGTCGGTCGTGCATTTCAACCGGATAGGGGCGGGCACTGCTGCGAGCAACCCGGCGCCGATGTGTTCGCCCCGACGGGCGCGGTCAATGGCGATTTCATAGACTGTCTGCCAGCCATCCTTACAGGCGCGGTAGTTGACGAAGCCCACCACGCGCCCGTTGTACTCGGCGACCACCAGATTGCGCCGGGTGATGCTTTCCCGGAGCGCGGGCAGCATCACATAGCCGAGTTCGTTTTTCCACTGGTTGGCAATCTGCTTAATCCGGGGTAAATCACCTTCAACCGCAAAGCGGATAGTGGCGCGGCAACCGGACCACAGAGCGCGCACATTCATCACCGACAGTTCGAAGGCGAAATAGCAGCAGTCTTTTTCCACGAAGCCAAAGACACTTTCCGCGACTCGCGGAAAGTGTCCGTTCTTCGCACTCATCTTTCCGGCGCTGAAAAACTGGTTGTATTTGTTTGCCATACGGCTGATGTAGTTGCCGTCGGCGCTGGTGATGTTCATCATAGTCGCCAGGCGGTATTGTTCCTGCGGGCTTCCGCCCAGGGCGTGGACTTCGTGCCCGGTGTTGAATTCCCAGGCGGGTACGCTCGTTCCGGCGAACTTCGTCGGCACGCTGTATCCCAACCGCACCGGTTTGCCCCGGATATAGCGCGGAATGCCATCAACCTTTCCGGGCACCTTCGGGATAATGATGATTGCCTGTGTAACGTACTCAGCCGCCTGATACGCCCAGGACAGGACTTCCTCATACTGGTCTTCGCGCTCATAATCCAACACTGTTGCCAGCGCCGGACGGTATTGTGCGAGGGCGGACATGTAGCGTTCCCGGTCAGGCTTGCGCCAGTTCTGGTCGGTGAAATAAGGTGCGAAGTAGATGGTATTTGGAAGCTGTGCACCATATTTTAGCCCGTAACGCAGAGCGATGGCGGCATACTTCCGATTTCCATCTGCACAATAAATCAGCGTTGGTGAGTTCATTTTCTCGTCGCTTTAGATAATGTCAATTAAGTTCAACCCGTGCCTTTATTGCAACGATTTGAGATAGCCCAGTTCAATAGCGGCTTTGAGTTCCTTTGCCCAGATTTCCTGTGGTGTCATAGCATCATCTCCCTTATTTCGATTACATCTTCCCGTTGCCGTTGCCGGAAACGTGCGACGTTAATTCTGATGCGGGTGCGATCATCGGCATGAATTCGTGTCCGTCCTGTGCGTGGACTAAACTCCCAAAAGGGCGGGCTTCCACAGGCACCTCTTGCATCGGTACGGCTTGCCGGACTGCCTTAGCGCCTGGCGCCAGAGCGGGCAGGGCAGGCGGCTCAGGCAGGGCAGCAGCGCCCGCGTACCATTCATCTGCCTGCAATTCCCGAATCACGAGCGATTTCCAGTGTTCATTGGTCAGCGCTGCCATCAATTCACGGCGAGCGGTGGCACCGGTGCCTTTGCTGTTGCTTTCCATCAGGGCTGCCTTAAGCGCATTCGCCAGAGCGCTCATGTAACGGGGATGCCTGTCCGGTGTGCCGGTGGCAAGCTGCCATTCATGCAGCGCGTCCTGGAATGCTTTTTCGTTGGCGTGCCGTGTCTGGATGGCATCGAGGATAAGCCGCTCACCGATGAGCGCGACGAAAAGCACCGTAAACACGGGTATCACCGCCTCCAAAAACGAGAACAGGTCGTGAGGCTTCACCACCGTCCAGTTGCCCACCAGCGCCATAAGCAGCCCCATGAGCACTGGCGCGACGAATATCCAGCGCGCGCGCCCGGTGAAATAGACGCGGGCAGCGATGGTACTCAGGATGATGAGGAACTCGGCGAGCAGGAAGGTTGCCAGCCCGATAATCGCTGCCTGCAATGGCTCATGGATACTGAGCAGGAAATAATCGCGCCCGGCAGTGAACAGTCTGAACAGGCTGGGCATGGCGGCAGCCACAAAGACAATGCCCATGAGAACCGCGATCAGGCGTGTAAACCAGCCAGGATACTGGCTCACGGCAGAATGCTGGAATTGTTCCCGGCGTGGCTTCTCGCCGACCGCACGCACCACAATCGCGGCTGCCTTTGCCCGTGCATCAATCCGGGCATCGTCACTGAGCGGGTTAATGGCTGTGTAGAGGTTATGCATCGCCTGCCTCCAATTTAAGCTGCCTCTGGTGCCAGATGAGCACCACATCGTCCCGGTGTAATTGTTCCTGCGTTGTGCGAGTGTCCTCGCCTTCGAGATATTCAATCGCCACGATGTCAAACCATTCACGCCCGTCGTCACCGTCCGGGGTCATCCAACTAAATTTGAAATGCGTAAATCCAGCGGGGGCAGGGTCATCGTCAGTGCCCCACCAGGTCACAAAACGCATCAGCGATTCAATGCCCCGGCTGGCAGCCTCTGCCACCGAAATCATCTCATCGGGCGGGTTGAACCACGTAGCGCGTTGAAGCGCGGCGAGCTTGCGCTCGAAATTATTGCTCATCGAACAAACTCCTCTGTCCGGCTGCCACAGCAGCCATCGTCTGATACTTCTTTTCATGGCGGGTGCGCGCTGCCTTCACCTGATGCATATCCATATCGGCGTTCAGGTGGCACCGCTGGCAGAGCGCGGCGAGATTTTCCTCACGGCAGTCCAGCTTGTCCTCACGGTCGCCGGGCGTGCCATCGGGCTTATCGATGCCGATGTGATGCACCGTCAGGATAACCACGCTGCCCGTGACCGGGTGCGGCTCGCCGTGTTCAGCACCACACCACTCACAGACGCCGTTGGCACGCTCGAAACGAATGCGGTAGCTGATTTCTTCCCAGTCGGGCGGGTACTTACCGCGGTCCATTGGCATCTGTGCACCTCTAACCAAATCCGGGCAATGCTATTTGGATTGGCTGCCCAACGGGAAACACATCAAAGCGCTCTGTGTCTGGATGTTCCTTTCGATATTTTTCCATCCAGCTTTCTGCCAGTTCGTTCGTATTGTCACAGGCTTTACTGTATCCAGCACCGTGATTCATCCCGCCACAAATGCAATGGCAATCGGTATGTATCGCGTTGTAGCACTTCGCATCACAGCGCCCGGTGCATCCTTCACTGTTGTATGCCGCTATCAAGGTAGCCATCTCGTATTAGCTTTCTCACCATTCGGGGTGTGTTTTTTTGCTTTTTGATATTTCGTTCGTCAGTGCGATTTCCCTTCATAGTCCAGATCACTCTGAAGGGAATGCCCTTAGCAACGGCGGCTCTGGTGATAGCAGCACCATGACCGGACTTATGCTCCTCTAGTCTTTCTGTAAGCCGGTCATCTTCGCAGAAACCGACATAAAATCGAGCCTGACCACGAGCTTTGTCCGGGTTGCCGAGAGGCTGTGCGAATTGCAGGATGTAAATCATCATTCACCCCTCCGGCTAATCGCTTTGCGGCAGCGGGCGCTGCATGTCCGGGCGTGCTGGCGCCGGGTAACGATTTCTCTGCCGCAATTCAAGCATGGTCGTGTCACACTTCGCCGGTCAATGTCACACTTTACCGCGATGTAATCGATGCTCGTCGAGAAGCTGTTGAGCCATGCGCGGGTAAGCCGGACATGGCGAACACGGTCGGCACCCAGGCGCTCGTCATCGTCGGGGCGCACATAGCGATTATTGCGCCATGAGCCATAGCCCCATTCGCCGTTGACCGGATTGAGCGACGGTCCCATACTGTCAGTGCTAACGACAATCCCATGCTCGTGACAGGTGCTGTAAAGGACAGCGAGGGCACGGGGATAAATCACACCCCAGATGTGAACGCGCCGAATGCCCTCAGCCGCAATGAACGGAATTACCAGAGCGACGGCTTGCCGAAAAACGGTCATCATCCGGGCTGACATCTTGCCGATGATGCACCAGCCGCCCATGCCGAACAGGTCACCGTCCCGCAAAAGGGGCACCAGCCGCCGGGTACAGCGCAGATATTGCGGCGCATCGACGCCCTGAGCGCTCAACACCAGCGGCTGCCCGTTGCGACGTGCGTTGAGCCATTCGGCGGCTGCCACTGTCTCATCAACTGCTGCCTCAGCCGCTGCGACAGTCCACCGGCGTTTGGTCCGATTGCCCTCTGACCACACCTCATCAATCAGCAGGTCATAGCTCGCCCGGTGGCTGATTTGCCCGGCGTAGTCATATTTAAGGCTGTGGGCAATCTGGCGGTCCAGTGCCTCGCCGAACGTGAGTCGCTGTGTCCAGCTATCCGAAAACGCGCCTCTGTCCTGAATCACTCTGGTGCCATCAGGAACGAAAACACGGTTTTCCTGTTTGGTTCGTTCGGTACGCCCGGAGATGGGTGAAACACAGCCATAGCCGCCCACGTCAATAGGCTGCCCGTTCCAGCGTGTATCGCCAATGCCACAGTAGAGCCGAATGTCCTCACTGCTGCCGGAAACTGTGACACCGACCGGCGAAGTGTGACCGGGCTGCTGTCGCGGTAAAGTGTGACCCATCATCGGACCACCTCACCACTCACAGCAAAAGCAAGCCATTCGAACAGCCGGTTATCCCCTTCGGCGAGGAGATACTCATTCGGGTCCTTGAAGCCAGCAGGGACACTGAGCGGACGCACGGCGGCGGACAGGCTGCCCAGCACCGCTGCTGCCTTATCCCCGCTGCCCGCATCCATCCGGGCGAACACGCGGGGCGCGGCGGCAATGGCAGGATACCAGCGCAGGTCAATCGCCGCGTTACCTGTCGAGCCGATTGCCACCGGCGAGGCGATTTCCTCGCCGCATTCCACCTGCGCCTGGAGCATGGACAGCGCGTTGAATTCGCCCTCGTCGATGACCAACGGCAAGCCGGGCTGAATCTCATCGCACAGGTACAGACCACCGTGAAGATTGCCCCCGGCAACCTGCTGATATTTGGGATCGCCTTTTGCCCGCCGCACCTTGATGCCCCACATGACCGATTTATTCACCCAGGGGATAACGATGCCACAGGGCACATTCAACCCGGCAATCTTACGCCAGTCACGGAAATCACCGGGCACATAACCCAGCCGGGCATATTCAATGGTGATAGGTGCCAGCCCGCGCTTTTTGGTGAGGTAGTCCATCGCTGGCTTGCCCGCATTGGACCAGAGCGTGTATTGCGCCTCAGTCACAATCTGGTGGGCGGCGTGCTGCCATTCTTCGTTGGGCGGCAGAGATGAGCGCCGGTGCTTAGAGGGGGATGGTCGTTTCGCTGTCGGTTTTTTGTCGGGCAGAGAGCCACTTAGATAGTTCTGAATGATGTAGCGTTTGGCATCGGGGAATGAGAGATTTTCCCGTCGCATGATGTAGTCAAAAATATCGCCCCCGGTGCCGCACTTCCCGAAGCATTTCCAGCCATCGTTATAGACCACGAAGCTGGGCGTTTTTTCAGCGTGAAACGGGCAGCGGTAGCCATCGTACTTCACTGAATGGAACGGGGGTTTGCCTAAATCGCGCTCAACAATTTCCCGGATGTTAACCAGACTTCTGATTGTGTCACGTTCATCCATGAGGGTTATTCCTCTATACAGTTCCGTCGATAAAAAGACAAAAGACAAATGACAGAATTGTGTCTTTTGTCAGTTGGGTGTGGAAATTAGCCGGTAGAATTTGGTTGGTCTGCCGGTGGTGGGGTGGTGTTCAACCTCTTCTGTCTCGCCCGATTCCACAAGAATGTCCAGTGCCCGGCGTATATCGTCGCTGTAGGCTCCCATGCGGCGGCAGAAATCACGAACGGTCAAGCCGCCTGGGTTCTGTCTGAGCAGTGTCAGCAGTTCCTGCTGGTTACGGCTGTCGCGGGTCTCATTCAATGACAGCATCAGGTTATGAAGATTGCGCCGGGCGTGTTCCACGATTTCCTGAGCCAGCGCCCAGTGCCCCAGTTCGATACGGACGTAATGCTCGCCGCTGCCCAGATAGTCCATCGCGGCGAGGCTGAGCGCGATTTTCACTGCCTGAGCCGACATGCGCGTATAGTTGCCGTGCAACCGCGCGTCCGTCTCGTCGATCAGGTCATATCGAACCGCCTTGCTGTACGCCCGGTACGCCGTATTTGCCTCTTCGGTCATAAGCGCGGTCATCGGCTGGAAATTCTCAGCATCCTCAATGAGTTCGTTTTTCATGCGGGGCAGCGTATTATGAAGAGTCATCAGAGGTGCGGTAATCTCGCCGGGGATGTCCACTTTGCCATAGCTGTCGTCATAAGGCAGTAAGCCCTCTCGAAAGAGGATGAGATAGCGTGCCATCTCACCGTTCTGCCATGCCTCATTGTTGAGCGAGCGAGCCATCGCAGCGGGCGTGGTCGCGCCGAAGATGCTGATGCCAGGGCGGTTGATGGTGAGCAGCCCGCCTGAGCGTGTGTAGTATTGCTCCGTTTCGCGGGCATCGTAGAGCCGCATGAGCAATTCGACGAAGCCCTGCATGTAATCCTTTTTGCTGCTGCCCAGCAGCGAGGAATACTCGTCAAGCATGATGCCCCGCTGTCCGGCATACTGGCGCCCGGATTCAATCAGCCGCTGTTGGACCGGGGGCAGCTTGTCATAGTTGGCGGGAAGCTGCCCGCTCAGGATTTCCATCATCGCCTCGGTGGTGGCACTGCCGGGCACGAGCATGTAAGGCATGGTGGCACCGATGAGCGAATGAATCACGCTCATCCCGGTCGATTTGGCATACCGGCTTGTCTCTGCCACGATGAGCAGATAGAGGTGGGGATAGATGCGCTCGTGCAGCACCAGACATAACCGGCGCCCGATGGCAAGCCCGATGAGCCAGATAATGGCGCCCTCCAGAAAATGGGGCGGGGTCATCGGGGAGCGTTTTTTGCACCAGTCCGATGTGAGCCGGTACCAGGTGCCCACGCTCTCAGCCGCTTTGAGTGCCGAATCGGACAACCGTGCGGCGTCGGGCAGGGGAGGCACAAAGGCAACCGGTTCCTGAGCGGCGGGCGCGGCGGCTGCCACCGGGGGCTGATTCGGGTCCAGCCTCATCACCTGCACGAGCAGGTCTGTATCGGATGTAACCACCTGGCTAAAGCGCTGGTAGCCATCATCCGTCAGAAGGTTGAAGCCCCGTAACATGAGACTGATGCCCGGACTGCATTGCGCCGGGTCGATGGGCATTCGCGCCATTGCCCGCCGCAGGGTAAAGGCATCCTGTGGGGATAAATCCATAGACCTACTCCGATATGGTTCAATGTTCCTATCCCGAAGGAAGGGAAGTCTGCTAGAATGGGGAGTAATGCAACCTGTCACAATTGCAAACTCCCCGTGCCCGCCGCGAAGCGGGATTTTTATTTCTGTTGTTCGGCAGCCGCTGCCATTGCCTTGCACACGGCGAGCGTGGTCAGGCAGTCGCCTATCGCGCTGTGGGCGCTCTGGTGAATCACATCGTAGTAGCGGGCGGCAGTCTCCAGTGTTTGCCAGCGATAGCTCTGGTAGTAGTAATTCCAGTCCCCATAAATCGCGGCGAAGTGCGTCATGGCACAATGGAAGGTGGCGATGGTTTTCCAGTCCACCTTGGGCAGCCCTGCCTGTTCAGCGCTCTGGTGCATCAGGCGGCGGTCATAGGTGGCGTTGTAGATAATCACCTGCTGCTTATCCAGCAGCCGCATCAGGGGCGCCACCAGCTTGCCCCAGCCGGGTGCATCGATCACCATTTCGTTGGTGATACCGTGAATGGCAATCGCATCAGCCGGGATGGGTTGGACCGGTTTGACCAGCGTGTTGAGCAGTTCCTCGCCGGTGGCATCAATTACGGCGATCTGGCAGATTTCCGCGTCATTGCCCAGCCCGGTGGTCTCGGTATCGAGGATGAGATAGTTATTGCTGCGAATCACATCGATGAGCTTCATGGCTAACCTTTCTGTGCCTGATTTATCTGGTCGATAATGCGTTGGGCGTGTTCGGCATAAATCCATGTTTCGAACGTGTCTACCCGCAGACGGGCGAGCTTGCCATCTTCTTCGGGCAGCTTCACGTACACCACGCGCTCAGGATTGATATGAAGCTCATAGCTGTGCTGGACGAATGCCCGGCGTGGCTCGCCGCTCGATTGCTCGTGCCCGATTTCGATGCCAATCACTTTGATGAGCACGGCTAATCCTCCGTTTCGCCGTCATCAAGCCGGGTCCAGGGCTTAAAATCGTCCTTTATCACCGGCGGAAAGATGCCATTGCCATCGGCGGGGAGGAATGATTCAGTGGGCGGGTGAAGCTCCGCAGGCGGCTCGTTTTTCAGCGCTGCCTCGTATTCCTCGTCGTCCATGCCCAGGTAGCGCTGTGGCTCCCGCGCTTCGATGTCGTCGAGATATTCGTCCTCGTCGAAATCGTTGTCTGCCAGCGCCGGGGATGATTCTTCACTCTCGCCTATTTCGCCGTCATCTTCACCGTGATTGAAGTAGCCATCGAACTGATCGTATCCGTCGTCATCCCAGTGATCATCGTCGTCATCGGGATAATCGTGCTCATTGTCGGGATAGCCCGGCTCGTCGTCATAGCCATGATTGACGCGGTACTCGCTGAAATCGGTGTAGTCGTCATAGCCCCGGTCATCGAGTGTCCAATCGTCATTGAGATAGGGGTCCCATTCGATTTCGCTCAGGGTGCCATAAAAGCAGGGGTAAAAGGGCACAGGCTCATCAGCCGGGTCAGGTTCAACTGGGGTGAGGAGCGTGTTCAGTGATTCCACGACCCATGCCCGAATTTTTTGCAGATAATCAGGTTCCCAGGTGGAAGTGTGGGTGTCGGAACACGGGATGTATTCCGTCTTGCCTGTTTTCTGGCTGACAATCATCAGCCGGTCTGGTCCGAAAAGCTCGGTGTCTTTCGTGAACGTCAAGCCGTTGGTGTAGACATAGGCTTTTTGGGTGTGAGAGCCGTAGTCTGTGCTTTCCGGCCTGATGCCCAGCGGCTTCAACCAGTCGATGAAATTGTTGATGGCGTGGGCACCGATTTCTGCCTGCTCAAGTTCATAGACAGCCCGCTCACGGCGTTGCTTTTCGTCGTGTTCGGTTTTGGCGGCTCTGAGCGTATTAAAATCGATAGGCATGGCAGGTCTCCTCTGGCGTGTGCCAGTGCTAAGGTGAATCAGGCTATGTCAAGCTCGATGCCCTTGTGGGCTTTGTAGTAAGCGATCTGGTCCAGATAATCCCGCTGGCTATCGTAAAGCCAGGCGTCGGGGTCCTCGTCGGCATGAGGCTCGTAACGCTCCACCGTATACTTTGCGGTGTCGATGCGAATGGCGCGCAGTTCTTCCTGCATCTGGTGCAGCGCGGCAATCTCTGCCTGATATTTGGCGGTAATGGCAGCAGTCGCTGCCTCCACTTCCTGGCGTAAGGCTTCTGCCTGCTCATCAACTTCACGCCGGGCATCGTCGCTGTAGTATTCGGACAGCGCCTCATCGACCAGGTTTGCCAGCACGCCGGGATAAATCGCCTCCAGAGCGTCCAGTTCCACCGCACCGCTGCCAAACGCCTGCTCGAATTTGCCCGCGCGTTTTTCGGTTTCTTTGATGGGAATGCGGGGCAGGTTGTACTGCTGTACGAGTTCGCCGGTGAGGGCAAGCGGGCGCACTTTTACATCAAGGTCATCGCTGCTGTTCACGAGCGCGTATTCCAGTTTGCGGCTCATGGCAACAGGCATCGAGTTACCAGCAGGGTCAAAATCGCTGATGTAAAAGATGCGCGTCGGCTTGCCGTTACTGGACTGGATGCGCCGGATGAGATTCACCATCACCGATGTGATGCTTACCTCGCCTTCAAATGTGACCAGATTCGCGTTGTAGTGGCTGCACACGGGCAGCAGCACGTCGTTCATGGTGGATTTCTCGCACCATAGTTCGATGTGGTAAGGCTGCACGTTGGCATCCCACAGCCCGTATATATCGATTTGCGGGGCGCTCAGGTCGGGAATCTGAATTTGAAATTCGGGTCGGTTCTCGCTGTAGAGGGCATAGACGTGCGGCTGGGGATTTTTGTTGTCCTGGATGCCATTGATGGCAACCAGTCCCAGATAGCGGGCTGATTTGCTCGCTTCCATGAGGAAATCCCAGCAGCGTTCGGTGTTCTCATACGGCTTGCCGTTCGGCATGATGACAGCCGGTGACTGGCTGACAATCCAGTAATGGATGCGGCGCAAATGGGGCGTATTGAAGGGACCGTAGCCCGCGCGTTTATACTGCCGGGCGAACCATTCGCCGCGCTCCCGGTCGCCGGGCGTCCCCGCGTAAAACGGGTCATTCTTCGGACTGAGCGCCAGAACGTTTTTCACGCTGGTGCCAGCTTTCGCGGCGAGTGCCTTCAGAAACTCGTAATTGATGGTCACGATTAACCTCCGTTCGGGACGGTGGCGAGCGGCTCGCCCATGACGCGCCAGAACGCGCGTACTGCCTCAATAAAGCGTGCGTCCAGGTCGGGATTGCCTTTTTCGAGCCGGACGGTCATGTGATTCCAGCTAGCATCTTCTGACGCGGGCGGGGCGGTGAGCACGGTATCGAGCAGCTTGCTCAGGATGGCATTGGCTGACTGCGGGTCATTGAGCACAACGTATTCAATAGCTTCGCTCAGCCTTTCGCGGAATTCGGATTGCGAAACGATGATGTTATCGGGCATGGGAGTTAGCTCCTGTGGCTGAATTGAACGAGAGAAGTTGAGCCGGGCGCTCCTCTAACCAGGTGTTCGGCGGCAAAAACACCTCCTTTGCTTCGGTGCCATCCAGCAGGGCAACGCAGTGCGTGCCGTCGGCTGCCGGGCACCAGTCGATGAAAATCACGGGGCGGTCCTGATAGGCATATTTCAGGACGGTTTCCCGCGAGGCGAGAACCTGAGCGATGGTGCGTATGCGGGGCAGGTCACTGGCGCTGTTCATGTCGCACCTCATCGGGAATTTCGCGGTATACAATCTCGCCGTCCTCGTCGGACAGCAGCTCGTCATTTTTGCGTTTGCGTCTCTCGCCCAGCAGCCGGTCAAGCACGGCGTCAGAGGCAGTGTGAGTGCCTTCGCGCGGCTTCCGTTTGCGTTTGCCCCTGTCCTCAAGCTGGCTGCGATAAAGGGCAACGAATCCTCGCTGGATGAACAGCAGCAGTCCAATCACAGCCCCGATAACCGACAGGCACAAAAACGGCGGCATGAAAACAACCATGAATTGATTGATGGGATTCCACAGCGGCACGAGGTCGATGATCATGACGATTTGCCCGCCTCCTCAAAAATTTCTTTGTGCACCCCGGCAACACCGGCGAGATAAACCAGACCGGTGAACGCCAGAAAAGCAGCCAGCCCCATCAGGCAATCCAGCGTCTGAAGGATGCTCGGCAGAAATTCAATCACCGAATCATCCCACCATCCCATCCGGGCATAGAACATGTGCCCGATGAACCATGCGGCAACGGGTATACCCATGCAGAAGCCCACAAAACCGGCAATGAACCATTCCCAACGTCGCTCGATTGCATCCTCGTTTTTCTGCTTTTCCTCGCTCATTGCTTCTCGATCTCCTTTCGCCGCTGAAGGGTGTCATGCTGGCTGCTTCTGTTCGCCACAAATAGTGGCGTTTTCATCCACATTTTGTGGACTTTTATCCAAAAAAAAATCAACGATGATTGAGCGGTAAATCAGGGATTCTGTTACTCCCTTCTCCTTTGCCAGCGCCCTGGCTTTGTCCCTGACTTCAGACGGAACCTTAGAGCTTATATGAACTAGGGGTTTGGTTGGCTCGAAATTGACCATGCGAACTCCTTTCTCAGTTGATTATACATCAGGTGTTTAAAATGTCCACCTTTTGTGTACCAATTGTGTTCCCTTTAATGCTATCCTTAGTTTGTGTACGGTTAGGGATACAAAATGAAGTTTCATGAGTTCTTCCAGGAGCGCCGTGAAAAACTGGGGTTAAGTCTGACCGATGTTGTCACGCTGCTGGCACGCCATAATATGGGAATAAGTAAATCTGCTGTAAGTGCGTGGAACACAGGCGACCGCCAACCTCGATTGATAGATAAAACGGTTCGCACGGCAATAGCGGCTGTGCTTCAAATTGATGTGAATGAGATGATGAAAATCATTGATGTTGCAATTACAGATGAGGATAGAAGCCCGGAAGCCCTGTATATAGCTGACATCGTTGATTCTTTGCCAGAGGATGGCAAAGAGGAAGTGATTGAATATGTCCAGATGGTCCAAAGGCGCTATCTAAAAAAAACCGCAGCGACAATGTAAATTAAGATAAGAAAATAACACAGCTACACAGGGGACAACAGAATGAGCAGGCTAACCGTCGAAGTCCAGAACGCTCAGGATGTGCATATCTCCGTCCCCAACTGGCTCTTTAAATTAATCGGTTTCCTCATGGCGCTCTGGGTGATTTTCTGGAGCGTAGCCATCTTAATGGAAGGCTATCCGGCGCACGCCTTTTTTCTCCTCATCGCCGGGTCAGTGCTCATCCCGATTTCTCTCGTGTTTACCTACATGTACTGGCGTTTCTTCTGGTGGCTCAATGCCGCCGCACTGCTTTGTTCCACAGGCTTTTTGCTCCCCGCCGGAATTATTGGTCTACTGACTGGCTGGAAACCCTCTGCCCTGCTGGGCAAGCGCCCGCTCTCTGGCTCGCTGTCCGCCAACATTCCGGTTGAAAATATAGCGGTGCTGGCGGTGACAGTGCTGCTGTTGGCTCTGCTCATGTTTGTGCTTCGGCGCCGACGCGCGGCTGCTGCCCGTGACACCACAGCGTCCTTTGAATTCCCGACTGACAGCACGCCCGCCATAGCGACATTTCAGCAGCGTGTAGCAAATATGGTTTCGACCAAAGGCAAATATCAAACTGCCATCGAAATGGATACCATCCGGGTCTATAACGGCAAGCGGCTCGTGGGTGTCGTGAAGTGCATCGACAAACCCGGCAAACCGGTTTCACCCGTTATGGTGAAAGAGGCTCAGAAGCTGGCAGAGCGCAACGGGGTCCAGACGGCGTATCTGGCAACGTCGGGCTACTTCCCGGCTGATGCGAAGTCAGAGGCGGATAGATTGCAGGTCAAAACGATTGAGATTTAGCCGGGGTCACAGGGGGTCAAATTACACTGTACTGGCGTCATACAAGGTGCCTTATACGATACGAGTTAAGGCATTTTCCTCGTCACACTTCACGGCTGCACGGCGAACTACCGGCGCTCATTTTGCCGGGATTGCGCCCATACGAGCAGCATAGTTCCGATGCCATAAACCAGACAAACGAATACAGCGATGATGATCGTGCTACTCATCGTCGGACCCTTCCACCGACCTGAGCCGGTAGGTGATTTTCATCGTCTTTGCCGGTTTTTCGCGCATCATGCCGGGCAGCGGGTCATAGTCCAGATTGCCGGTGATGCGCTGCATGAGGGCGCGCAGTTTCTGCTGCCAGGTGCGCTGTCGGCGCGGCATGGCGTTGAGCACATCCAGCGCTGTGGCTGCCTGATATTTATCCATCAGCGCCTGAGCCTGAGCCGGGTCCTTTGCCAGCGATGCCATCATCAGGATTCTATGGTCATGGCTGACGCGGGCAGGGTCATAGAAGCCGGAAAAGCCGGGCGGCAGGCTGGGGATGCGATTCCGCCGCGTCATGTAGCGGTAGAGCTTCGCTGCTGGATTGTTCCTGAGAAACCGGCGCATCAATCAGCCTCCTGATGTCATAGTCTCGATGTTCATTTTTCTGCTTTTCGGTGATGTCCAGACTGACAAGCTGCGTGTAGATGCGATTGTAGATGCGATGGTGAATGGCTCTGAAGAAAAGTTCAATCAGGGCAGCCACCACTATGAGTCCCACCGCATAGACAATATCGCCATAGCTTGCCTGTACACCCATGATGGATACTGCTGCGAATATCAGCACAAACAGTCTGGGCATAATACCGATTTCGTGCCCGGCGCTGTCTGCAACCATACCCCAGCCCATATTGTTGACTTTAATAAGACCGCCAATCAGGATGATGATTGCCATTGAAGCGCCAAGCAAAGGTGAAAGCCCCGGCTCTTTCAGGGGAAACACAAGCAGGCTCAGCGGCATGAACAGTAGAAAAATCGAACTGAAAGCGATAAGCAGGGCTGCATAAGGCAGATTGGCTAATTTCATCATGCGGGTATCTCCTCTGTAGGCGTTTCCGTTTCGGTGGGTGTTTCGGTCGGTGTCTCTGTTGCTGTCGGCGTTGGCGTCTCGCTGGCTGTCGGCGTTGGCGTCTCTGTCGGTGTTTCGGTCGGCGTGGGGGTCTCGCTGGCTGTGGGCGTCGGTGTTTCAGTCTCTGTCGGCGAGGGCGTCATCGTCGGGGTATAGGTCGGCGTTCGGCTCGCCGTAACCACTACCCGCTGGGTCTGGACCACCACCACCTGAACGGTTACCTGCACCTGGGCGGGCGGCGGCGCGGGCTGATTGACGATGCGCGTGACCTGCACTTCCACCGGCGGGCGCGGCTGGCTCTGGACTACCACGCGGGTCACTTCCACCGGGCGCGGTGTGGGGGTTGGCGCCGGGGTGTCGGTGATGGTTGCACCGGGCGTCCATGTCGGCGTATTGCTGGGTGTCAGGGAAGGTGTAGCTGTGTAGGTTTCCAGAAAATCCGCCGTAGCCCGGAGCGCGGCTGCTGGCAGGGTCTCTGTCGGCGTGGGTGTGATGGTGGGTGTGCTGACATCTTCGGTTGCCTCGCCGGTGGTTTCTGCCGTGACTTCGGCGGTGGCTTCAACCGTGAGCGTGATGACCGGCTCTGCTTTCGGCTTGACCATGCGCGATGCCACCATGCCGACGAACCCGACAAACAGCACGATGAGCGATGCCACGATGAAGAACAGCCGGAAATTAAAGTAAATCGGCAGCCTGAGCGGGTTTTTGTCCTTGACCGGGTTCACGCCTGCCTCAATGAAAACGATAGGCGGATAATCATTGACCAGCCCGAACAATTTGAGCAGCCAGCGCATCATTTACCCCTGCGTCTGATGTATACGACGTACCAGATAAATCCTGCCCAGATGGTTGCTCCTGTCAGTAAAAATAATGCCGGGCTGAATATGAATAGTGCCTCAGCCAACTGGAATCCGACCGGGATAACAATCAGGAGCATGAAAACTGCCATGCCCAGACATAGCACGAGCGCCAGAAGCTGCTTAAACATGGCTAATCCTCATCGGTCACTTTGCTAAAATCTTTAAAGAAGATGGCAAAGCGTCCCAGCACAATCAGGATGAGAATGAACATGGAGATATTGTCCCAGTGTGGTCCCATGCCATAGTTCCACATCGCAACCACTTCGGTGGCAATCTTCTGCCCCACCAGGGCATTGGCAACTGGCGCCAGATTGATAATCGGCGTGCCAATGGGCGTTGGGAACATCGTCGGCGTGGGATAAGGGGTTACGGTGGGTACAGGCGTCATGAGATTATCCTGGGATGAAATCCATAATTGCCGAATAGATTTTGCGAATCATGCCGACCAAAAACCCGATCACAGGCACGGCATAAACGATAAAAATTATGACGAACTTGACCGCTACACCGAGAATGGCTGAATAAGCCAGCGGGCGAAAAGGACCGAGATCAAGGTTCATGACACCTTTGACGTGTGAGAAGAAATCAATTACATCACCGGTGCTTGAATCAATCGCGCCCCCAACTGATACCGGTGTGCCGCTTAAGTCGATGGAAATCGGCGTTTCGTTAATGAGCGCCTGGAGGGTCGCAATCTGGTTTAGAAGCCCATCCGTGTCAAACATCGGCGTGTTGGTAGCGGTCGGCGTCACAGTAAAAGTGGCGGTCGGCGTCGATGTGAACGACGGTGTTGGCGAGGGTGTGAAGTTGGTCGGGGTCATCGTTGGCGAAGGTGTGACGGTGAATGAAAAGGTGGGCATCGGCGTTGGGCTTTGCAGCGTGGGCAGCGCGGGCAAATTCCAGGGCACCGGTCCGCACGGCAAGCCGTTCCCGCAGTCGGAGGCGAGCGCGGGCAAAGCCACCATGACAACTATGAGGAATGCCAGAAAATTTTTCAACTCAGCAGCCCCAAATCCATCAGCGCCTTACGTGCTTTCTTCATGACCCACACGAGGAGATTGAGCCACATTCCAATGGCTACCACCCACATGTAGAACCTGCCCCACGAACTGAACACGGTGTTGTTTAATACCCAGAAGACCAGGCAGAGCGGCGCGGTCTGATCCAGTGAGCAGTTAGGAAACTGGGTATAGGCTTGAACCGGGGCGCCGATCCATGCCAGCGCAATCAAAAGCACAATCTGTTTGATAATGCCAAAAAGCTCAAACATCTTGCCGATTGCCTGGATGATGAGGCTCACGATCTGCACTGCGATGTTGACCACCAGTCCCAGCACGCCAAAAATAAACCCCAAAATCTGCCGCAAAAAGTTGATGATGGCATTGAGCGTTGCGTTGAGCAGGTCAAATAATCTGCCGATGACATCCTCCAGAATGTCACGGATGCCGCCCAGCAGCGTGTCCAGTGCCCCGGACAGCCCATCGACGAGGCTTTTGAGCAGACAGAAGATATTGCCACACTGCTCATCCCCGCTGTGAATGGTCGTCACCTGCCCGACAGCGATGTTTGCCAGATGCCCGCCCAGCCAGCCGATGAAATCATGCCCAAACCAGTTGACCGTCTTGACGGTGGCTGCCTGGGTCCATCGGATAGACCAGGTGGTAGTAATCCAGCTTTTCTGGAGGAATTTAAACAGGTTATTGAGGAGAATCATCAGTTCGCAGCGGTAAAACTTATTAAGCTGTGCCCAATGCCAGCTTAACCATGTACTGATGGCATTGCCGGTTGGTGTGGCAATCGTGCCACAGTTCGGTTTCAGGATGCCATCGCTGATACCGCCGTCACTGCCGCTGCCCCCGGTGCCCTCATCGCCGATACAGACGGAACGAATGGCAACCCCTCTAACGCCGGTGGGCGGGCTGTTGAGTGTGACCTTAAAGACAAAATCATCGGTCGTATCTGCCCCAACGACGAGCGAGGCGGAAAACACCTGCACGTTGTTATTCTGGACAAACTCGCCGTAGGTGTGCGTGTCCAGACCGGTGAACACGGTATCAGCCGGGAAATCGTACTCAATGTCCACATCGTCGGTGTTCTGGTCGTCAGGGCTGTAGCTGTTATACGACCAGATCGACGCGATCACCGTCAGGTCATAGGTGCCTGCTGCGATGGTGATGTTCTGGGCGAACGTGCCGCCGCTCTGGACACGAATTTCGCCCGGTCCCGGCTCTGTGCTGGATACATCCCATCCGGTCGTGCCATCGTCAAAGCTGTTATTGGCGAAAATGCAGGCAGCCGGTGGCTGGGGCGGATTCTCGATGGGTGTGCCCTCGCCGTCATCGGTGAAGCGCACACACACGCTCTGGATGTCCAGATTGCTCGTGCCTGTGTTCTGGACGCGAACGGTGTAAAACGTCCCATCTGGCTCATGCTCATCGCCGGGAATGGTGAACGTCTGGTAGCCAGCGGCTTCGGACACGCTGAAATCTTCGGTGGTTTGCCCGATGGTCAGGCTGAAATCCCCGTTGCCCCCGCCTGACCCTCGCAATCGCACCAGCATCTCTGGCTTTTGTGCCGGGTCTAAATTCATCTGCGTCGTGATATGCGCATTGAAACCGCCCAGAATGGTAAAGCCGGGGTCATTGAAAATCACGCCGCCGCTGGCATCCCATTCGCCGGGGTCGTTGAGTTGCACATCTCCCATGCAGTTCTCGTTTTCCGGGCTAAAATTGCAGGGCGCTGCATCGGTCTCCGGCTCAATGTTGAGGCTGTCAATCAGGGGAACGATGGTGCCACCGGTGCGGGCGTTGACAATCGTTAGCCCGACTTCCTGATATTGCGGCGGGTTGGAGCCGTCCTCAATCCGCATGGTTTTACCCATGACACAGCCCGCCGCGACAGTTTGCCCCTCGGTCAGGTAGCGGTCGGCGTTGTCCATAAAGTAGGTAAATTCGGTGCCATCGTCGGCGAAAAGCCGCACGAGCCAGCCGTTACCCGGCGCGGTCTCAGCCCGCGTGCCATCCAGCCAGAAGGGTTGCGCGTCGTCAGGCACCAGCAGCATACACGGGAAGCTGTAGAGCGGGATGTCTGCACGGTTGAAGTTGGCATCACAATCTTCATCCGGCTCAATTCTTCGCAGCGTGGTAATCGTGCCATCGGCAGTCGCGTAGACACTGGCGCCGGGTGTGAATGAGAACGCGAATACGGCGTTGTCGGCGTCGGTGGAGAGCGAATTTGGATTAACCACCATCTGGTCAAGATTTGTAGCATCTACAGGACGCACGTAGGTCGGGCAGACAGATGCGCCGGTGCCCTCCAGATGGATGTTTTTGAGTGTTGCGCTACCAGAATAGCTAAGCGAATGCTGGTGACTGGTGGTCAGTTCAATGGCAAGCTGGCTGGATACGCTGCTGCTGGTGGTCCAGGTCAGTTCAATATCACTGCCATCGCTGCTGTCTTCGGTATGAACTACCCCGCCATCAATCGCCACCACGAAAACGCTGTTCGGGGGCGAATAGAAGAAACTGCCTTTAGTCAGGTCATAGGTGATGGTTACTTCAGTGAGGTTCGAGATTGGCTGGTTGAGGGCGACGATAAGCTGCCGTACCCCGTCACTGCCGCCAATAATAATGTCGGTGGGTGTGACGCCTACACTCGCTGTCCAGAGACCAATATCATCCGGTGGCGGGGAGCCATAATCCACCAGCAAGAACGGGTCCAATGTCGCTGTCAGGTCAAAATCGCACGCCCAGGGGTCGTCAGCCAGCACAATCCCGGCAGGAATGACGACGGCGAGAAGAATAAAGCTCAAAACGACCATCAGCTTACGCATACGCAGCCTCAAAGAACATCGCCCTGGCGCCAGGGCGATGTTGACTAACCAAAATTGCGATTGAACAGACCTTCGAGGATACGCCCGATGAGGAAAATGAACCCCAGGGCAGCCCCGATGCTGCTGATGAACAGGAACGGCGGTGCCAGCGTGTTGACGAACTGGTTGAAGCCGTCCCAAAACGGGGTCATATCGATATTGATACTGACCTGGGCGAACGTCGGCAAGCCGGATAGCAGCGGCGTAAGGGCGGCGGCGACGGCTGCCAGAAGCTCAGGCACTGCAAACCCGCGCTCCCGTGCCACGTCGATGGCTTTGCGGACCATCAGATAGACGCCGACGATCATCAGCGCCATCAGCACGATATAGAGCATCTGGTACATGGTGTTGCTCCTTTCAGCCTGTTAAAGGCAGCCGGGGCTATCTGCCGCCAATATTGCGATTGAACAGGTTTTCGAGGATGCGCCCGATCAGGAAGATGAAACCGAGCGCGGCGCCGATGGATGAGATGAACAGGAACGGCGGTGCCAGTGTCGAAACGAACTGGTTGAAGCCGTCCCAGAAGGGTGTGAGGTCAATGTCGATACTGACCTGGGCGAACGTCGGCAAGCCGGATAGCAGCGGCGTGAACGCGGCGGCGACGGCTGCCAGAAGCTCAGGCACTGCAAACCCGCGCTCCCGTGCCGCGTCGATGGCTTTGCGCACCATCAGATAGACGCCGATGACCATGAGTGCCATCAGCACGACGTAAAGCAGTTGGTACATAGAAACTTCCTCCTACTGAGCAGGACGGTCGAAAATGGATACTGCCATCATCACAACCAGCATGATGATGAGAAATCCCGCCATAAAAGCGCTCACGTAAATCACCGTTGAGCCGAACACTTCATAAACGAAGTGGAAGAACGCCGGCGGCAGGTCATCGACCATGGAACACACCCAGGAGATAGTTAAATCCCTTGCGCAGCAGCCAGTAAGCTGCCAGCACCACCGGAACAGAAAAGAACACGGGCACCAGCAGGGCAAAGAGATACCCCGCCACCGGGTCGAACTGGACGCTTATCGTCTCCATAGCTGCACTCCCAGCGTTAGTACCAGCATGAGGAATATGGCAATCAGCAGCGAAAATAGCCCGGCATCCCCGGCGCTGATAGAGAACGTGAGCGATGCCGGGTGCCCGTCGATGTCCACAAATTGCTGAGCCGGATTGAGCGCCCAGATAAATCCAATCGGTGTGGCTGTTGGCTGAGGCGTGGCAGTCGGCGCCGGGGTAACGCTGGGCGCGGCGGTCCAGGTGGGCAGCGGCGTAGCGCCTCCACAGCAAAGAGCGGTGAGCAGCGCCTCAATGGTGGCGTCGATGTTGATGGCAGTCGGTGTGTCCACCGGCGTGTTGATTTCGGTGGGCGTGTCAACGGGGGTGTTGATTTCCGTTGGCGTATCCACCGGCGTATTTATCGGCGTTGGCGTTGGATACACCGTCATGTATGGCGCGTGGGTCCATGTCGGCTGCGGCGTGGCAGTAAACGCCGGGGTATCGGTCGGTCGTGGCGTGGTGGTTGGCTGTGGCGTGGCAGTAAACGCCGGGGTATCGGTCGGTCGTGGCGTGGTGGTCGGCTGTGGCGTGGCAGTGAATGCCGGGGTATCGGTCGGTCGTGGCGTGGCTGTCGGCGCCGGGGTGCTGGATGGCTGCGGCGTTACAGTCAACGGGTATTGATCCACACCACATTGGAAAGCAACAAAAGAGTCCAGTATCAGCGAGCCAGCGCCATTCAAATAAATGTCCACCGACATATCACCGCTGATAGTCTGGAGGTCAACCGTTGCCCAATAGAATCCTATATTCGGGTTACCCACAAAATCGGGATTGGATTGCAGCCCTGCCCCGGTCGAAACATCGATAGAAAACCCGACGGTCGTATTGTTGGATGCGCCATTGACTGCCAGGGAACAAATACTGTCATCCAGATTAAATTGTGCGTGAGCGCTGGTGCTGGTGGTCTGACGATAACAGCGAAATGTTGTACAGCTATCCGTCCAGGTGCCTGTATAGGTTATTTCTGGCTTGCCCACATAATTCTCAAATTCGTAAACTCCCTGAAAAAATTCAACGGCAAGCACAGCCCCGGCGCCCTGCCAGAGCAGCAGCATGAGCAGCAGCAGCCCGAAGCGCTTCATAGTTCCCCGCTCCAGAGCCGCTGAACAACAACAATGAGAATAAGGACCACCAGCCCCACCAGAGCCGCGAAAAGCACACCATCGCCCGCAGGTACATCGTAGTCGAGCGATGCAATCTGCCCATCAGCGCCCACAAAATCCTGAACAGGATTCAACGCCCAGACTGCCAGCCCATCGCCGGTGACTGGCGGGGTCGCCTCTGGCGTTACTTCGGGCAGCACCGGCGCATCCAACAGCATAATTTTGGTGATGCTGCCCGCGTCGGGCGTCAGGGTCAGGATGCGATTCGGCAGCACCGGCAGGGCGGCAGCCACAGGCAGGTTGTCAGGTACGGTGTGGCTCTGCGTGATGATGTCACCATCGGAATCAATCTGCACATCCAGCGCCGTTGCGCCGGTGGCATAAATCACGATGTAGCGGACATCATCGGATACAGCCACCGGCTCGCCGGGGAATGCATAAACGCCGTGACTGTAGACAGTTTGCGCCTGTACGAGTCCGGTCAAGCTGAGAAGTGTGGCGAGGAGGAAAAATCTCATACATAAAGTGTAACAATGAACGCGCTGTCCATAATGCGACAATTTGTCAAATTAATTGCAAAATATAGCTTATGCGACAGCTTGTCAGATAAAATAGAGTAACGCCGCTTTATATTTGGAATATCGCCATGCCTTACACCGCGACGAGGGATATGGGACTCAGCCGCTTTGCCATAGTTCATGCTGTCAAAACACTGTGCGATGAACGCGGCTCAGTATCTGTTGAGGAGATTGCTGCTCACATCGGTTGCAGCCGCCGGACGATTGAACGCAATTTACCAAAGTTGATTGAGGCAGGACTGGTCACAAAACCGGGCAACCAGCGGAGCAAAAAGCAGGGATTCCGCTATTCATGTGGGGAGGACAACCATGCTGACCGCCGCTGATTACCAGAAAATCCTCGCCGACCAGGACAAAGGCTTGCTCTATCTGTGGCTGTTCGTGCTGCTGGCGTTTGTCTGCTATGCTGCGTTTCGCCTGCTGACACAGCCGATACATCCTCGTCCTCCTGTTTATCCACCGGGCTATAAGCCCGAACTGGACAAGCGCCCGCCTTCCCGCCCTCTGTTCCATATAAGCGCCGGGGCATTCGAACTGGCAATCTGGCTGGGCGGGCTGCTGCGCTGGCTGCTATGTACGCGCCCGCTCTGGTACGATGAGGCATTCACCGCCGCGATGGTAAAAGCGCCTGACTTCTCGACGGCGCTCGTCGGGGATGTGCATCCACCGGGCTACTACCTCATCGTGCGGCTGTTCAGCGCCGTTCTGGGCACCTCTGAATTTGCGCTCAGGCTGCCCTCGCTCATTGCGGGAATGGTGCTCATTTACGTGGTGTACCGGCTCGCCCTGAGCTACACCGGGGATAAACAAACCGCACGGCTTGCCGGAATGCTCACCGCCCTGCTGCCCGCGCTCATCCAGTATTCGGCTGAAGCGCGTTACCCTATGCTGCTGGCACTGGCGGCACTCAGCGCGGTCCTTGCTGCCCGCGAAAATCGCCCGCTGCTGTTTACTCTGTGCGCCGGGGCGTGTGCCTGGCTGCACGCAGTGGGCATTCTCTATTGTGGCGTGCTCTGTCTGGCTGCCATCGTCAGCCGCCGCTGGTGGGCATGTGCCGTCCTCGCGGGAATTCTCACCCTGCCCTGCCTGCTGCTGGCTTTGCTCCAGGCGCATGATGTCGCGGATGGCTTCTGGTTGCTGGATAGCAATCCACTCTGGCACCTCATCGACATGACGATTGTGCGCAAAAAAGGCAGCGGGCTGGTCATCTTGCTGACGTACCTCCCTGTCATGGCAGTCACCCTCATGGCACTCTGGCATGGCAGAAAATGGTTTCGAGAGCCGTTTTTCGCGGCGCTCACCGTCCTGCCCTTTCTCGCCTGGGGCATTAGCCTCGTCTGGCATCCCGTCTATCTGAGCCGCACGTTCATCGCGCCCACGCTGCTGCTGGTGATGCTCTGGGCAGTGTATTTGCGGCACTCATGGCGGGCACGACTTGCCATCGCTCTGACGATCATCCTCTCAACAGCCGCGTTGTTTGCGCCCGTTGAAACCATCCAGCTTGACGAGGTTTTTCAGCATTGCCAGGGGGCGAATACCGTCTATGAAACCAGTACCCACATGGCAATCAATGCCCTGTACTACAGCCCGGCGCCGGTGGAAGTCTGGAGCGGCGGCGACGGCGAATCACAGACCCTGCCCGACAGCAGCAAGCGAGCAATGGGCATGAATGTGATTGATGGCATGACCGGGCTGCACGGGAATATCTGCATTATCGAGATGGTCAATTACCTGACCACCGCCCAGGAATATGCCCATATCCGGGCGATTGAAATGCTTTATCGCCCGACCGTCGCCACCATTCCCTTTAACGGTTTGATGCACTATCGCGTGCTGAGATTTCATCTATGACCAACAATCCTGACACATCAGCCCTCATTGAACACACGCCGTTTGACATCGTGGTGCCTGAGCCGGGCGAAACGCTCAGAGCGCACATCATCCATCCCGATAATCTGGAAATTATCGAGAAAGCTCAGAGCCATCGACAATTTCTGCTGCCTAACCGGATGGTCAAGCGGCTGGAAAAATCGCTCTCCACGCTCAACAGGCGGCTTGACCAGGAGGGCTGCACGGTTATTGAGGCGCTGCTGGAGGACAAAGCAGCCGAATTCAAAGCCATCCTCCAGCGCCGGGCGGAAATCAAGCAGGCTGTCTCTCAAACCACCGACAGGCAGCAGCTTCGCACCCTGCACAGAGAATGGCAAAATCTGAATCAGCGAGCCAGCGAACTGAGGCAGCAGGCAGAGGCACTGTCCATGCAAAAACGCGCTCTGGCGCCGCTGCTGCGCGAAAAAGCCGCCATTGAAGAAAAGCTCTACTCACACAATGCGGCAGTTGCCCGTGAGCAGGCATATCAGCGTGTCCGCAAAGGACTAACGCAGGAAGCTCAGGACTGGCACGACATCATCCAGAACGCGCTCACCGGCATGGGCTTTTGCTATCGCTACAGCGAACGCGGGCGCGAATACACCCAGCGCGTCAAATTCGCCGAAATTGACATCGGGCTGGATGCGATTTACCTCAAAATATTGACCACCAGCAAAACCGCGTTCGGCTGGCGCTGGCATATCCCGCGCAACGTCAATCCGATTGACATGACCACGCCCGAAGTTGAACACGGGCTGACCATTGCCTGTGAGCGCCAGGTGGAAGCTATCTACAACAAAAACACCGGGCTTTTCTACCGGATTAACCGGCTGGGGGTTTCCGATGGGCTGATTGAAAAGGTCAGCTACAGCGATGTGATGGCATATTATGATGTGGGCGGCGAACACAGCCGCGTGCCCGTGCCGGTTGGCGTGAGGCAGGGTCTGGTCATCGAATGGTGCGAGATTGCGCGCTATCCCCATTTTCTCATCGCCGGGGCGAGTGGCTCAGGCAAAAGCAACCTCATCAAAATCTTTATTTCAACCATCATCACGCGCCAGGACCCTGAACGGGTGCGGCTGATTCTGGTGGATATGAAAGAGGGCGTTGAATTCAAAATCTACGAAGATAATGCCCTGCCCCACCTCATCGGGAATGTGGTCACGACGCCCCCGCAATTTCTCACCACGCTGGCACAACTGGAGAAACTGCGCATTGAGCGCACCGAAAAAATGCTCGGCGTCTATGCTACCGAGCTGGAGGACTACAACGCCCGCGTGCCCGTTGACGAGCGTATGCCGCGCATCGTGGTCATTATCGATGAGTTCAGTGCCATCTATATGAGTGACCCTTTCCAGGACGCCAGAGAGAATCAGCGCATCGCCACTCAGATTAAATCGCTGGTCCGGCAGCTTCTGGCGAAAGCGCGCGCGGCGGGCATTCACCTCATCATCTGCACGCAAAGCCCCTACACCGAAATTCTGCCCGGTGTGGATAAAGCCAATATCACCGTCAAAATCGTCGGGCGCTTCCTCGATAAGAATGTCTCCAGAGCCGTGTTAGGCGTCGGCGCGGCTGCTGACATCCCGGAAGAAATCAAAGGCAGGATGATCGTCCAGACGAGCGGGCAGATGTTCATGATCCAGACACCGCTCGTTACCAACGAGGACCGCACGGCTGCCATCCAGAAAGCGCTCACCTGGGATAAGCCGCCTGTTCTCCAACTCCAGGCGGGCAGCGAGACAGTATCGCCGTCCAATCGGTTTACCCGCGAAGATTTGCTGAAATTATCTGTCAATGAATATGGCGGCAAGCTGTCGGTGCGCAGAATGTGGAATGAAGTCATTAAGCATACGGGGCAAATTAGTATCAGGCAGCTTGAGGAGATGATCGCAGGGCTGAGCAAAGAGCAGATCATCTCCTATCAGGACACAACCTATCGTGTTGTCAAAGTCCAGGGCGGCGGCTATGCCCTTAAGTTTCACACACCCACAGTTCCACAGGATAGCGGCATACGTGGAGACGACGCGGAAACAGCATGGAAGTCCGATTTTGCGGAAGTTGAGGAGGCTATATGAAATTCCTGTTATTTGTGCTGGGCATGGCGGCTGTGATGCTGGCTCTCTTTTTCGTAGGGCTGTTCAGCGGTAACACAGCACTGCTGGCGCTGGGATTCTGCCCGTTCGTGTCGTTCGGCAATCCGCTCATCTGGATTGCGATGTATAAGCTGCTCACCCAGGACTATGAACTGGTGAGACGCAACAAATCCATCAAACCGGGCATCCAGCGCCGCGTTGCCGGGGATATTGCCGACAGCGTGGGCGTGCGCTAATCAACCTTTTTAACGCCAGTCTCGCACAGGGCGAGGCTGTTAAATCTATCTGGAGGAAACTCATGTACATCGCAATTGTTTTCCTGGTTGTCGTTCTGGTTATCGGCGGGTTGATGGGCCTGGCAGCAGGATACAGCACGGGGATGATTCCGCTGGGGGCTGCTGCCCTGCTCGTTTTGCTGGGGCTGCTGGACCGCTATCTGCAATCCAAAAAGGTAGCCCGCACCGCCAACATCGGCATGAAAACGAGTTTACCGCCCCGCCGCGAAACCCCAAAATCGTAATTTCATCCTGCGAAGCTGCCCCGCACCATGCGGGGCAAATTGAGGAGGCAATCAAATGATGAATCCTGGCTTTAAGTACGTTCTCAGGATGCTGCCCAAAGCTCTCACAACCACTGCAATCGCTATCATCGCCAATATTGCAGACAATGGTGCTGTTTCTTTTCTTGGTTGGATGGCAGCTATCATTCTGACCATATGGATACTGAAGGATTTCACCGACATGTTGCGCGACCTGATGGGATCACGATCATGACCGGGCGAACACATCTCACCTGGGGCATTGCAGCGGGGCTGCTCGTCGCTGCTGCCACGCACGGCAACCCGGCGCTGTGTCTGGCAGCCGGTGCGCTGGGCGGCTTATTGCCGGACATCGATCATCCTCAGTCGATGATTTCGGGCTACATTCCCGGCTCATCATTTATTCTGGGGCTGGGCGGAGTAAGGCATCGCGGTTTCACGCATTCCATCATTTTCATGGTGCTGCTGGTGGCTGCCTGGTTCGCAGCTTCTCAGCGAATCAGCATTCCATATCCATTGCTCATAGCGGCGCTCGCCGGGATTGCCTCGCATATTTTAGGCGATATGCTCACACCACAGGGCGTGCGGTTGCTCTTTCCTCTGCGGTCCAATTGGAAGTTTCTTCCGGGAGTTATCCTACAGTTGGGCAAACTGTTTGGCGTGCTGGAATTTGCGGTCTGGCTGGGGGCGCTTGCAGGGATTGCAGCGGGGCTATTTCTACTGGTGCGGGGAGTGCCTTAAAACATAGTTCTTCCCAAGCAAAATGTCGTGGGTTCGAGTCCCATAACCCGCTTACCTCAAAAACCGCTCAAATGTCCTCATTTTCGAGGACATTTTGATTTTTTACCCTGCGCATCGGGCTATACTGTTCATGCCGCTCGTCTAATTCATCCTGCGTGTAAATTGCATAAAAATTGGCGGTTGTCGATACATCGCTGTGTCCCATCAGCCGCGATAATGTCACCAGATCGCCCCCGGCACGCAGATATTCACGGGCAAAGGCATGGCGAAAGGCGTGGGGATTCCAGCGTCCGGCGATTCCAGCGCTTTCGGCAAGCCGTTTGAGCATCTGATACAACCCGTTGACCTGCATTTTCTGACCGGTATGCAGGTTGTAAAACACCGTCTCAACATCTGAACGCACATCCAGCCATCTTTTTAGCAATTCCGCCGTCAGCCGCGTGAACACTACACGCCGGGTTTTACGTCCCTTTTCTTGAACAACTGCCATTCGCCTGTCCATGTCCAGGTTGCTCATCTTCAATGACACAATGCCCTCGCCCCGGCAGCCTGTATCAAACAGAAACGCGATCATCGCCGGGTCCCGAAACTTCGATAAAGGGTGCCGGGTCTCGTTCTCCGCTCGTGCTGCCTCGAAAAGTTGCAAGACATCCTCCAATGTGACTGCTTTGGGATCATGCTGCCGGATCTGCTTTGGATAGCGAATATTTGCCATCGGATTCGGGATGTTGTATTCAACGGTGCACCATTTCCAGAAGCGATGAAGTGCTCGTTTATGGGCGCTGATGGTATCGTCACTGTAGCCCTGCACATCCAGCGCAACAATATAGCGCCGCATGTCTGAAGCGGTGATGCCCGATAAATCCCTTTTGCCCATGCTGGTGATTAATCCTTTCATCAGTGAGCTGTACCAGCGCGTGGTTGCTCTCGATAGCCCGTCCGCTTCCCCGGCGATAAGAAATTCCTCCACCGCCTGGGCAAGAAGCATAATTTTCTCCAATGTAGGGGCGGGCACTGCCCGCCCATATAGAATGGCTTTTCTCTATACCTCTCGTGATTTCGCCTTGCGGCGTTCGTAGTTGCGTTTGTTCTGTGCGCTGCGCCTGCATTTCTCTGAGCAGTATAACAGACTGTCGCCGTTGTCGGTGTCCTGCGCCATAAAGGTCTTGCCGCAATTTTCGCAGGTACGCGATTCGCTGTGTCCTGGCTGGTGATTGCCGCCATGCTTCGGCTTATCCATCGGAAAGGACAGGTCGCGCCGTTGAAAATCCGCTGCGATGAGTCCGAGCAGATATTCAGATAGATTATCCACATGCGCGTTCAGCGCTTTGTTCTGCGCGTCCGTGACCAGAAACGTCTTTTGAATGAGTGCCATTGTTACCTCGGAGAGAGTACCCGCCCCGCCGCCTGTCGAGCAGGCGGTTTGACGTTTTAGAATTTATTGAGATTTTCTTCCGGCGTGTCCGTGTTCCACAGCGGCGCGGGCGATTCGGTCTGTCCGGCGATAAAGGTATAGGCTTTGTCCAGGTTGAAGTAACCAGTCTGGTCGGCAAAGTCGCCGCGTTCGTCTGCCAGATTCATTTCATGCAGCAGGAACAAGATACGATTGTAGCGCGTGCTGTTGCGACGTTTTTCCTCTGCGTTGGTTTCGGTGTTGTTTTTGCTGATGAGATTTAATTCATCCAGTTTTGCCAGCATCAGTTTGACCAGCGCGATTTTTGCGCTCTGTGCGGTCACATTCATCACAGCGCGTTCAGCATCGTCATATTCCGGTGTCGTGACGATGACGGTCATAACTTCCTGTGCTACCTGTTCCGGGTTTGCTGCCTGCTCAGCACCGCGCCGGGCTTCAACTGCTGCATTGTGTTCAACGGCAGCGCGCCATTCAGCGCTCATGCCGTCGTCCGTTTTCGCAGCTTCGCGCTGCTCGTTCGTGCTGTCACGGTCAAACAGGTCAAAAATCGCATCCAGAGCGCGGCGCGGATTGCCAGGAAACTCACCGCGCAAGGCGGCTATGTCATACGTACCATCTTCCTTCATATACTTGCTGAGTTTTGCTGTCATTTCTGCGTTCATCATATCCTCTTTCTCTACTGCTTTCGATGATTTCAGTATAGCATGATATACATTTTGTGTCAAGCTATTGGTATACTGAAATAACCCCCAAATT
>Ga0081539_10002128_pt1 | contig 29268 bp, 28 predicted proteins | sample TabmetS4T2R2_FD_71023 | JGI IMG/M metagenome (GOLD analysis project Ga0081539, IMG submission 71023) | Tabebuia heterophylla rhizosphere microbial communities from the University of Puerto Rico - S4T2R2 | ecosystem: Host-associated > Plants > Roots > Rhizosphere ... | reverse complement strand
CACTCCTTGAATCTGAAGCGACCGGGTTAAGGTATCCGGGTTGTATTGTAGCGAAATGATCCGCCGCACCGCTGATGTCTCGGGGTCGAGCAGAACGATACCGCCTTTGAGTAACTGAGGTGAGTTCGGAAAGGTGCTCATAGCTCTTTCTTTTCAACTCAACTTCTGGGTCAGCTTCCTCCTTAAACGATCGGTAAAGCACACTCACAGTTCATGCCGATAACTCGACCCTCGTTGATGCCGAGTTTCTTACGCGCTTCAATGCACCGCTTGTCCTTTTCGCCGGCCAAATCGCACAAGCGCTGAACGCTGCCACGCATCGCCTCCAAAGCGGCGCAGGCCGTGGTACAGTCGCCGCCCAGTTTTTCTTCTCCTTCTCTCGCCTGTGTCTGCGGGCTGGCTACAGGCTGGCCGCTTTCCATTTGCCGCTGGATCATCGGGGCGGCCGTCTGACTCCCGGTTGGGAAAGTTACCTTTTCTGAGGCCATCCGCTCGGCCTCCCCTTCTGCCGCTGGCGCCGAGTCCATGCCTAACGAAGCTAAGTTGGAACTCTGTGCCCTCGATTGCTGCACTACATGGGTAAGCTCATGAGCCAGGAGTCTCTCTCCCGCGTCCCTCCCGGGCGCAAAGGCGCCAGCCGCAAACACAATCTCATGACCCGCTGTATAAGCTCGCGCGTTGATCGCCCGGGCTGATTCCGCCGCTTTCGCCCCGTCATGGACCCGCACCCGGCTGAAGTCATGACCAAATCGTGCCTCCATCGGTACGCGCACCTTGGAATCCAATGGCTGCCCCGATGAGCGCAGAACCTCGTGCACGACGGCGGGCACGGTCGCCTCGTGTGCCATGGGCGAGAGCCGTTTCCGGCGACATTGCTCACACTCACCGTCGGGTCCCGGCGTGCCCCCGCAGGCACATTTACGTTGCAACCCGCGCGAAGGCGCAAGGGGTTGAAATGAACTCTGCGGAATTGCCAGCCTCGCAATGGGCGACTCGAAAATCATCCTGGTGCTCCTCCCCGCTGAGATCGTCCGGATGCTCCTGTAGCAGGAGGTGCTGGACTAACCTGACTATCTCGTCGGACTAACATGGCTTCTTCAGACTATTGGCAGTTGCTCCGGTCAAAACAGGAGTAGCGGTGCCTTTGCCCGGCCCCTTGGACTTCACGCTCTTCATATCCATCGATTTCCACCCTGTTTTGTTGCATGGGTCGGCGTCGTCGTTGAGGAGCGCCACCACCCAGCATTCAATGCTCCAGTTATAGATAAAAATGGGCGAAGCATTACCCACCTGTGCGACCAGCCAGACATGAAAGAGGCCATCGATGCGCATCCTTCTGAGTGGCCACTGTGGCCGATCGACTCCGAACTTATCTTTCTTGATGTTTTGGCCGGATGGCAATCTGACAAGCGGGTTATCAATCAGGCTTGGGCAGGTGCCGAACGGCTCGGGGGCGAAATTGCCGTTTTTGTCCGGTCCAAACCAAGGTGCGGTTGAGCTATCATGGCCGTCGCGTGCATTGGACGCGCAAAGCCAGTTGTTTCCGGCCCAAACCCACTTGCCGGATGCGTCCGGTTTGAAATAAACCCCGCCAGAGAGAACTTTTTCGACCGTCTGAATATAGCCCACCTTGATCGGCGCAGTAGGTGGAGGCGGCTTTCCGTTGACCGTCACTTCACACGTCGCACAACTCTTGGGCATTTCCCAGGCCGGTGCGCCGGATACGAACACAACCGTCCCCAGTCGCCCGGGAGTGCAGCCTCCCAGTTGCACGGTAGGGGAACTCATCTTCACCGTGTCATCGCAGAGAGCGAAAAAGCGATCGGGCGCCACTTCCACCGGCATAAATGTCTTACAAAGCTTCGGACAGGCCGCGTATGCTCTTTTGGTCTTGGGATCTAACTCCGCCTCCTTCTTTTTCTCTCCTAAGGGGTCCTCGAGAGGATCACCCGATTGCCGCTGTAAGCTGTTGGCTACAACCGAAAGCGGCGGCACTGTTTTTCCCGAGACAATCGATTCTTCGGCCCGGGACGCCTCCTGCTCCAGCGGATCATGCGGGTTGGAAATCCTATACGCCTGCAATGTCCGCCCTCCGCCTTGTTGCACGACGTGAGCCAGTTCGTGCGCCAAAACTCTTTTACCCGCGATCGTATGCGGTGAGTCATGGCCGGCACCGAGAACAACGTGATTTCCTACGGTGTAGGCCAAGGCGTTGATGGCAGTGGTCGATTCCGCGGCGCGCGCGCCTAGATGAATCCGAACATTCCCAAAGTCGTACCCGAAGCGCTCTTCCATGAATCCACGCGTCGCAGGATCGAGCGGCTGGGCGGATGATTGCAGAACTTCATCAACGATCGGCGGAACCTCCCTCTGGCTTGGATTCCCAAGGTCCTTTCGGGCGAGCCGCTTTCGTTTGCATTCATCGCATTCGCCGGTCGGTCCAGGCGTTCCGCCGCAGGCGCACTTGCGTTGTAACATTCGCTCCCTAACGACGAAAGCTTCCGCCGAAGGCGAGACGGACCGCTTTGAGAATTGAGGCGACACCAAGGTCCTCATTGATCACACCTTGCTCCGCGCCAGCTTTTTGACAGGCGTGACTTCGCTTTGCGGCCGCTGATTCGTTTTATCTATCATGCCCAGATTATTCAAAACCGCATACAGCAATCCTTACTCGTACCAGCCTTGGTGAGGGTTGCGCCCGTCTTGGCCTTTTTGCAAATCTCCGCCGAAACGTTTGTGAGATTAGCCACGTTATAATGCCCGGTTCCTTCCATCACGGTGCCTTCAGTGTGCGACCCATCCCCGAGAGCATGCCCGACCTCGTGGGCGACATTCTCACCCGCCATGCCCTCGACTACGACCACCTTTGGATTGGCCTTGCCATAGTCATAAGTGGCCCCGCCGCCCGAAATGTCCTTCCCTGTCTTGCCGTCCTGCGTGAACTGGACGGGCACAAAGACCTGAATGCAATTACTGCTACCCGCATCCTTAAACAAACTAGCTTCTTCCTTACTCGGGGTCGCCGTCCTGGATTCATCCAATGTCAGATAGCCGACGTTATTAACGGTCTTGGCCGAGTTCACCGACAACTCGACGCAGCACTTGCTCCAGATGCTCTTGCTTTCCGCAAACGAAGGCGCCTTCGTAGAATTCTTCCCTTTGTAATCGGCGATCAGCACGGGTTGGATGCAGGCAGTTAGTTTTTCGGATTGTTTGTCTGCTGGACAAGCGGGCTTTGGTGACGGTTTGGGCGGGGGCGCCGGCTTCGGCGCGGAAGGCGGTGGTGGCGTCGGCGGGAACACTCCGGGCGCGGGTGCAGGAATCGGGGGACCGTTTTTTCCCTCCGTCTCCGGAAATCTTTCTGAATCCGTCTGTCCAGATTCGGGTCCCGGTCCGCTATTTTTCAGATCGCTACTGAGTACGCCGACCTTGCCAAAAGAATGGCCGAAACGGACAGCCCAGTTATTGGCTAGAGGCGGCATTGCGCTTTGCTTGGGATAGTCCGCCGCGCGCTCCCGTCTCGCGCAACATTCGTGACATTCGCCATCCCGACCAGCTGTTTCACCGCAGGCGCACTTGCGCTGTATGACTGGACGGCTAATCGGAGAGAAGCCGCTTAGCGAGAGCGCGGAGCCGGCATGGTCGCGGATGGCGATCATTGCTCACCTCCTCCATGGATCGCCACGGCGATCTGCGTCCCGGTTTGCCCTGGATTCGTCAGGCGGATCATTCCGGCATCGATCTTTTCGGTATTGTTGCGCCATGAAAGCGGCACTTCATGGGTCTCAAGAAGATGGCGCAGTTCACCTTGAAGCGCATCGCCGATCCGCCAGCGATCGTTAGGCGGGAAGCCGCGCAGAACCAGTTCTTCGATATAAACTTCGATTTGGCGCGGGCTGACGGAACGGGAATAATCCGCAGATGTCGCAGATGTTCGCAGACGATTCTGTGGTGGCGGCGAATCTGCGTTCATCTGCGTCATCTGCGGATGGCCCTTCATCGCCAACCTCCCAGCTCCGCTTCGGTCAGCGGTTTTTCGAGTTTCTCGTATTCGAGGCGCGTAGCGCGCAGCAGGTGGGGCATGCGCACCGGTTCATTCGCGTCGGCGGCGGCGAAAGCCGCGTTCAAAGCGATGCTGCGGATGTTGCCGCCGGAAATCGAAAGACGCGCCAGACGCTCGATGTCGAGCGAGTCGGTCGGCGTTTTTGCCGGAAAGATTCTGCGCCAAATCTCGGCCCGCTGCGCCTGGTCGGGAAACGGGAACTGCACGACAAACCGCAACCGTCGCAGGAAGGCCGGGTCGAGCGCTTCCTTCATGTTGGTGGTGAGGATGGCCAGCCCGCGATACACCTCCATTCGTTGCAGCAGATAACTGATCTCGACGTTGGCATAACGATCGTGGCTGTCTTTGACCTCGCTCCGTTTGCCGAAGAGCGCGTCGGCTTCATCAAAGAGCAGCACCGCGCCCCCTTCCTCGGCCGCGTCGAAGACGCGGCGCAGATTCTTTTCTGTCTCCCCAATGTATTTGCTCACCACCGCGCTCAGGTCGATGCGGAAAAGATCGAGCTCGAGTTCGTTCGCAAGGATTTCCGCCGCCAGAGTTTTCCCGGTGCCACTCAGGCCGGTGAAGAGCGCGCTCAAGCCGAGACCGCGGTTCGATTTCTCGGCGAAACCCCATTCGTCGCAGACGCGCGCCCGGTGCCGCAACTGCAACGACATGGTCTGGAGAACGCGGAGCTGCGGCGCGGGCAGGACGAGGTCGGCCCAGGTGGCGCGCGAGGAAATACGTTGCGCCAGATCCTCCAGCCGCGGCCGGCCCCGGAGGCGGCAGGCCTGCCAGAGATTGGCTTCGGATTTTTCGCCTAACAATCCGCCGGCGGTGGACCAGATCGCGCTCGCGCTGAAGTCGAATTGCGAGACGAGGCGATCGAGCCGGCCGTTCCAGCTTTGCCCTTCCGGGCCGAGGGCATGTTGCCAGGCGAGACGCTGCTCGGCGCTCGTCGGCTTGCAAATTTCCACCGTAAGCAAGGCGCGCTCGAGATCGCGCCGCGGCTCGCGGGTCGCGACAACGAGCCGGGTGCGGGTCAGCTCGATCCAGCGGTCGATCGCGAGGGCGCGCTCGGGCTCTGCGCTTTCGGAGCGATGGCAATCGAGCACGAGTGCGGCGTTTTGCAGGATTGCTTCCCGTTCCCAAAGCCGATGGAGATTCTCCAGCTCGGATGGATTGGCCGGGAGGAGCGCCGCAGGGAGGCGAAAAAGGTTGATCGTTAGGCGCGCGGCCAGCTCACCGGCGAGGGCGCGCTTCGCGCTCGTGTCCGGCCCGCATAACTGGAACGCCGGCGGCGGACCTTTCGCTGTTCGCCAGACGGCTTCGAGCCGGTCGAGGACGCAGGCCTGGGAGGGGGCGATCGCTTCGCTCCCGCGCATCGGCTCGACCAGACTAACGAGCCGTTCATCGAGTTGCCGGATGCCGGTGAGGAAAAAGAGAATTCGTTCATCGATCTGGAGACGATTGGCGACCAACGCCCCCTGGCCGACGATCTCGATCATGCGCCAGTGCCGCAGCGGTGCGCCGCTCGCAAGCGCGTCCCAGTGCGCCTCGGGAAAAGAGGCCAGGGCAAGACCAAAGGAAGGCCACGGATTCCCGCTCGAGCCAGGCGCGACCGCGCAGGTGCTGCCGAAATCGCCTTCCAATTCCATTCCGGCACAGAGGAGAGCGATTTGGCGTTCGAAATGGGTCAGGCCAAAAAGGCTACAGAGAGCGTCGAGCGAAGACGGGAGCGCGGGCGCCGGCATTTCCTCGAACGGCTCGCGCCGGAGAACGCGCCCGAGACGCGCCAGCTCCGCCATCAAGCTGCGCTGATTCGCCGCGGCCGAATCCTGGGATTGCTCCTCGTTTGTCATGTGATGGTGACGGTTGGACTAACGAACTGCCCGGAGCCATCGGCTTCCAGCGGGCTTTCCGCGCCGTCGATCTGAACCCGGAGCAATTGCTCGCCGGTCGTGAAATCAGCCGGGATCGGAAAATCGAGGGTCGCGCTCGTGTCGGGGTCGGATTGCGGGCGCGCCGGAATGGAAATGGTGCTGCTCCCGACCAGCAACGCGACGCGCTGGGAACGGCCGACCGGCGGATCGATCGTTAGGGTAAGGGTGCTGTTGCGCGCGGCCGCAATCGGCGCCGAGGTCGTGATCTGGGGTGTGAGAATGAAAGCGGCGACGTTCGACTCCAAACCGCGATGCGGCTCGGAAGGAAATCCGGTTTCGAAATCGATCGGGTGAACGACCTGCACCGAATGCAGGCCGGGTTGGAGAGTTGCAGGAAGCGCGACGACGATGCGCGCGGCGGTGATGTCGTCGTCGTCCGGAACGGCTTCGACCCCGTCGAAAAGCACGCGGGTGAGCGCGCCGCGCAAACGTTGCCCGTCGATGACCAGGTTGTAGCCCGCGAGAATGAGCTGGTCGGCCACGACCTCGGCGGCATCGTTCTCCTGCGACTGAAGCAACTCGATCGCCGGCCGCTCGAAGGGAATAACCTTCAGATTGCGCGCCCGCACCGGGAGCGTCGGGCGAACGGAGCGCTCGCTTTGCACGAGCACAACCGAAGCTTTGTAAACCGCGGTCGGGCGGTACTGTGACTGCAACGCTGACCAGATCTTGGAGATTTCCTCCACCGACATGACCTGGGGCACGACTTTGATCTGCTCGATCTGGTCAGCCAGTTGCGAGGTTTGCAGTCCGGCAAGGAGCGGGGGTTGCGGCGGAGCGAGGGTGACGGCGCGAATGGCGTCGCGCGTGAGCACCGGCATTTCGTGCAGGACAAACATCGCCAGCCCGAGAAGCGCCTCGGCGTGCAGCGGCCCTGCGCCGTAGGCGGTGAGGAGATAACTGAGGTCGAGCGCAAGCGGTGGATTGCTGATGCGATCGCCGCCGGGACTGCGCGAGGGAAAGGCGGCGTTGCGCCAGCCCTGGTTTTCCATTGCCTGGAACAGGAAAAGATTGATGCGGTCCGGTGAGGAAGCGCCATTGTCGATCCGGTCGGGCGGCTCGGCGGAAACGGTGATGTTACCGCCGAGGGTGGCGGCGAGATCGTGCTCGGTAATGCTGTTCTGCAGGAAATTTTGCAGCACGGCGGTGACCGTGGCGAGGGCGAGCGGACTGCTCATCGGCGGCCCTCCTTTCGCTCCTTGAGGTAGGCGTCGAGAGTCAACTTCGGTCCCGGCCGCGCCGGCGCCTTGCGCGGCGGCCCTGTTGGAGGTGCTTCGGCGCGCACCTCAATCCGCCCGATCGTCACGCGGACGATTGGAGGCTCGTGGTTGGATTCGGTAGGGCGAAGAGCAACGCGGCTGGGCTGAACGCCGCCGGCGACCACTCGAGTTGGACGCGCCGCTGCGGCCAGGGCCGTCGATCCCGGCCTCCTCCCCTCTGTTTGAACTCTCGCTGGCTTGAGTGAAGCGCCATTGGGCGGCGCCGCCTCCGGGATATCTTGCGCTTCAATTTGCCTGACGAAAGCAGCGGTTTCCGCGGGCGGCATCATTTCCGGCGGCACGAGCAACTGCTCAGCCTCCGGCGTCGCCACTTCTTCGCGCCGATCCCGCTTCGCTTCCGAGGTCGGGATTTTTTGCCTAACGAGTTTGGGCTCGACCGGTTCGGTTCGCCGTGCGGTCTCCTTTGAAGGCTTTGGCGCGGCCGCTTCGACTTCTGTCGGGAGTTCCTTGACCGGCGCGGGCGCAAATCTCGGTGCGATGATCGGTTCGACCCGCGGCGGGTTGCCGCGGGCGCGCTCGATCAATCTCCCGAGAAAGTGACTCATGCCATGAGCATCTCGAGATAGGTCTGCCGACGCTGCGCCGGCAGGTTAAGAATCTCGCCTTCGGTCCAGCCGTAGGCGCGGGCGAGGGTGTCGATTTCACGCAGGAGCCGCTGCGCCTCGGCGGAAATTTCGCGCCAGAAAAATTCTGCGATGTCGAAAAGAAGATCCCACGTCCCTGCGCACGACGGGCAGGTGAGATGAAGAGTGATCTCGGTTTCCGGGTCGGCCTCGAGCATGGCGCGGCTGAGAACTTCGAGGGTTTCATCAGGCAAATCTTCCTCGAAGGCGCAGCGTTGAACGAGACGCTGCAGCGCGGCTTTTTCGTTAGGCGCGGCCGCGACCTCGGCGAGGTCGCGGCTGGTGGGAAGGCGGAAACGCAGGGTGGTGCCGTTTGTTTCCGTGGTGTAGGACGTGGGCGCATTGGCCCCACCCGACAGCGCGCGTCCCTCCAGGTCGCGAGACGGCGCGAGATCTAGGGGAAATTCGATTCGCTCGGTGCAATGCGGGCATTCGGCGAAGCCATGGGCGCGCGGGCCGAAGACGAGGACGCGCAACTTGCGCAGACGCGCGTCGCGTTCACCGATCGGCAGATCGGCCAGCGCGGCGCGGCTCGCCCCGGGGGTGGCCGCGGCCAGGATGGTCAGGGCGCGGTCGAGCGCATGTTGCGGCCGGCCGGTCTCCCAAAGCGCGAGAATTTTCTCGGCAGAGAGAGATTCCATCGGTTGTTCCATGACCGAAAGCGCCTGACGAATGTCCCAAGGAAGGATCGTCAGGCCGGCTCAACAAAACTGGGTTCAGCCGGTTCTTTGACGTCGTAATCGCGCTCCCAGCCTTCGTTCTCAAGCTTGATGTGCTGGATCGCGACCGCGTTGGCGTTGGCGTCGAGATCGCTCAGGGCCTGAAATTCCGAGACCCAGGCGCGAAAGATCTTGTAGCTGAGCGCGAGCTGTCCCGCCTCGTTGTAAACATCGATGATGATGTCTTTGCGGAAATCCTTGAGCGAAACCTCCGCCCCCAGGCCGGAGCCGAAGTTCCAGACCTTGTTCGCCCATTTCTCAAACTCGGTGTCGTGGGTGACGCCGCGCTCGAGAGTAATTGCTTCAAATTCCGTGCGCCCGGGCGATTTGCGGCTGCTGCTCGGGTCGCCGCCTTCCCGATGTTTCACTACTTCCGTGGTGCGCTTGAGGGCGCCGACCTTGCTCACCCCGGCGACGTAACGGCCGTCCCATTTCACCCGAAACTTGAAGTTTTTATAGGGATCGAACCGCGATGGATTGACGCTGAATTGGGCCATGATTTTTACCTCCGTTGTTCGTTAGGCTCTCGTTAGGTTTCGATCTGTCCGGCGAGTTGCTGGATCTTGATGATGACAAATTCCGCCGGCTTGAGCGGGGCGAAGCCGACCAGGATGTTGACCACGCCGCGGTTGATATCGTCCTGGGTGGTGGTCTCGCTGTCGCACTTCACGAAGTAGGCCTCCTTCGGCGTTTTGCCCTGGAAAGCGCCCTGGCGGAAGAGGCTCTGCATGAAAGCGCCGAGGTTGAGCCGGATTTGGGCCCAGAGCGGTTCGTCGTTAGGCTCAAACACCACCCACTGCGTCCCGCGGAAGAGCGATTCTTCGAGAAAAAGCGCCGTCCGCCGGACCGGAACATATTTCCACTCCGAGGCGAGCCGGTCGTTCCCCTCGAGGGTACGCGCCCCCCAGACGACCCGGCCGGCCGCTGGCATGGCGCGCAGACAATTGATGCCTAACGGATTGAGCTGGCCGCACTCCGCATCGGTCAGCGGCACGCTCAGGGCCGGCACACCGGTGAGCCGCGCTTCCAGTCCAGCCGGCGCTTTCCAGACGCCCCGGCTGGAATCAGTGCGCGACATGATTCCGGCGACCGCCCCGCAGGGGGCGAATTCCTCGAGCTGGTTGTCGTGCAGTGGGTTCGGCTCGAGCAGGGTCGGGAAATAAAGCGCGGCATGATTGCTGGTGTCGATGCTCCCTTGGAAAGTCGGCGCGTCGGTGAGCGCGCTGCCGTAGGGCGGATCGACGATCATAAAAGCGCGATGAGCGTTACAGAAGGCCATCGCGGCATTGATCAACGCCGGCTCCAGATCGGCGTTGCTCGGATCGGGCGCGGTACTGAGTTTGTGCGGCGGAATGCAGAGGAGATTGAAGAGATCGGCATCGACCAGGGCATACATGCCGCGCTTCTCGGCCTCGAGAGAGGCATCGGAAATGTCGAGCGCGGTCAACGGATTGCCGTCGTCGGCCTGATCGCCGGCCTGCACCACGCTGTAACGCGCGGGGAAATCATCGCTGAACGGATCGGGGTTTTCGCCCGCGTCAATTGCCGCATGATCGCCCGGTCGCGCATTGGGCACGGTCGTGGCTCGCAGGAGCGTCGAATTGTTTTCCAGCACGGTATCGATCCGGCGCGCGTTGCCGGGTGTGACCGAGACATTGCGCCAGATTTCGGTGCGCCCCGTGCCCATGTCTTTGACGGAAAGATTGAAGAGCGAGTTGGCCGGTTCTCCGGGAAGAAGCGGCCGCGTGTCGTAATCAATTCGGACCCGGAGTTGATTGCCCCAACTGCCCGGCCAGGCCGCCTGCAAATCCAGACCGTCGAGCGAGATCGTGGCGAAACTGCCGGCGGCCGGATTGAAGCAGCGGACGATAATGGCTTGGGCGCCGCCATTGAGGAAAAAATCGCGCACCGCAAACCCCAGCGCGCTCTCGAGCCAGAGCCCGCCAAAGGTGCGCTCAAAGTCGCCAAAGCTGTTGATCGTGACCGCGAGATCGGTCGGCCCGCGGAGGGCGCGTCCGACGAAAGCGGTGATGGAGGTGGCGACACCGGTGATGGTGTGCACCCCGCTGGGGATTTCTTCAATGTAAACGCCGGGATAAGTGGTTAGAACTGGCATGGAAGCGATCCTTTCATTCGTGAGGAAGACGTGGGACCAAGATGAGAAATAAGGAGGCGGGGCAAACAATCGTGGCCGCGTCGAATCTCTCCGCGCAGTGCTGCGCGGACCAGCAGGCCGATTCCATTCGCTGGTCTGATCATGTTATGAGGCGCTCAACGGCGCCTTCCTAACCCGGCACTAGCTTGGAGGAACGCAGCCAGTTTCTTCCCGCTCGCGAAATTGGGTCAAGCCAAAATGAGAAAATTTTTCGCGACGGAATGATGGCAGGAAAAAGGAGCCGCAGACTTTTGCCCGGCCAGGAAATCGACCTTCAAAACAACGCGCCATGCGATCGCGTACCCAGAACGAGTGACAGCGCGTCGCTTGCCAGTCTCATCAGGCGCCCAGCGCGGCCTGGGCGGCAGCGAGCTTCGCGATCGGAACGCGAAAAGGACTGCAACTGACGTAGTCCAGGCCCAGGCGGTGACAGAATTTTACGCTCTGCGGGTCTCCGCCGTGCTCGCCGCAAATCCCGAGCTTGATCTCGGGCCGGGTCTTACGGCCGAGGTCGCGCGTGATCTCCATGAGCCGGCCGACACCGTTCTGGTCAATCGAAGCGAACGGATTGTTAGGCACGATGTCTAGCTCCGCGTACTGGGGAAGGAAACTGCCGGAATCATCCCGGCTCATCCCGAGGGTGGTCTGAGTGAGATCGTTCGTGCCGAAGCTGAAGAATTGCGCGTCCCGCGCGATCTCGTCCGCGACCAGGGCGGCCCGCGGGATTTCAATCATCGTGCCGACGAGATAGTTGAACTTCGTCTTCTTTTCCTTCGCCACTTCCGCCGCGACGCGGTGCACGATTTCGAGCTGAAGTTTCAGCTCTTTAGGGAAACCGACGAGCGGGATCATGATCTCGGGACGGACTTTTTTGCCTTTCTTCTGGACTTCGGCAGCCGCTTCAAAGATCGCCCGGGCCTGCATCTCGGAGATCTCGGGAAAGGTGATGCCGAGGCGGCAGCCGCGATGGCCGAGCATGGGATTGAACTCGTGCAGCTCGTTCACCCGGCGGGCAATCTTTTCCGCCGGGACATTCATCTTTTTGGCGAGATCGGCCTGCTGCTCCCGTTCGTTAGGGAGGAACTCGTGGAGCGGCGGATCGAGCGAGCGGATCGTCCCCGGGAGACCATCCAGCGCGTTGAAAATCCCGATGAAATCTTCGCGCTGATATGGCAACAACTTCGCAACCGCGGCCACCCGCGATTCCTTGTCCTCGGCCAGAATCATTTCGCGCACGGCGTCGATCCGGTCTCCGCCGAAAAACATGTGCTCGGTGCGACACAGCCCAATTCCTTTCGCGCCGAAGGCAACCGCGTTCTCGACCTGCTCGGGCGTGTCGGCGTTGGTCCGGACGTCGAGTTTGCGGGCGCGATCGACCCAGCTCATGAGCCTGGCGTACTGCTGGTAGATCGCGCTCTTCTCAGGATCGAGGGTGCGATCGACCAGTACCTGGACGATTTCCGACGGCGCGGTCGTGACTTCGCCGGCGAAGACTTCACCGGCCGTTCCGTCGATGGAAATGTAATCGCCTTCTTTCAGCATCTCGCCGCTCGCGGTGAGCGTGCGACGCTGGTAATCGATCTGCATCCCGGAGGCGCCGCAAACGCAGACCTTGCCCATCTGCCGGGCGACGAGCGCGGCGTGCGAAGAAACCCCGCCGCGCGAGGTGAGGATCCCTTCCGCCGCGATCATGCCGCGCAGGTCTTCGGGAGAAGTCTCAACCCGGGCGAGGAGAACTTTCTCCCCTCGATGCGAACGCCGGACCGCCTCTTCCGCGCTGAAAACCACGTGGCCGGAGGCCGCGCCCGGACCGGCGGCGAGGCCGGTCGCTATTTTCTTCGCCGAGGCAATGGATTTGCGATCGAAAATTGGCGCGAGCAAATGGCCTAACGAATCTGCCGGGATGCGCCTGATGGCGTCTTCCTTCGCGATGAGCCGTTCTTCGACCATGTCGACCGCAATCCGAACCGCGGCCAGGCCGGTGCGTTTGCCGTTGCGGGTTTGCAGGATGTAAAGCCGGTTGTCTTCGACTGTGAACTCGAGGTCCTGCATGTCCTTGAAATGCTTTTCGAGGATACTTCTCACTTTCATGAGTGATTTGTGCGCCTCGGGCATTTCCTCGGCGAGCTTCGCGATCGGGTGCGGGGTGCGCACCCCGGCGACGACATCTTCGCCCTGAGCGTTGATCAGATACTCGCCGTAAAACACCTTCTCGCCGGTCGCCGGGTCGCGGGTGAAAGCCACGCCGGTCGCGCTGGTGTCCCCCATGTTGCCAAAGACCATCGTTTGCACGTTGACCGCCGTGCCCCAGTCGTGCGGGATGCCGTATTTGCGGCGATAAACGATCGCGCGGTCGTTATCCCACGAGCCAAAGACGGCGCCGATCGCGCCCCACAGCTGCGTGCGCGGGGCCTGCGGGAAGGATTTGCCGGTCCGCTCTCTGATCAGCTCTTTGAAACGCCTGACGAGTTCCTTCAGATCGTCGACCGACAGCCGTACATCGGGGAAATCGTGTTTGCCGTAGCGCTTGTCCTTGAGCTGCTCGATCGCGCTCTCGAACGGTTCGTGATCTTCCCCCGGGCGTTTTTGCACGCCCATGACGACGTCGCCGTACATCTGAAGAAAACGGCGGTAGGAATCCCAGGCGAAGCGCGGGTTATTCGTCTGTTTCGCCACCACTTCGACGACCGTGTCGTTCATCCCGAGGTTGAGGATTGTGTCCATCATTCCCGGCATGGAATCGCGCGCGCCGGAGCGAACTGAAACCAAGAGGGGCCGCTCGGCGTCGCCGAATTTTTTCCCGACAGATTTCTCGACCTTTGCGAGCGCGTGATCGACCTCGGCTTCCAGTCCTTTGGGGTAGGTGCGCTTGTTCTCGGTGAAGTAAGTGCAGACCTCGGTGGTGATCGTGAACCCAGGAGGAACCGGAAGTCCGATCCGCGTCATCTCCGCCAGATTGGCGCCCTTGCCGCCAAGGAGAGGCTTCATGTTGCCGGCGCCATCCGCCTTCCCGTCGCCGAAATAATAGACGCGACGTTTCGATCTCGTGGGTCTGGCTTTGGATTTTGGAGGGGATTTGGAACGAGTTGTTTTCTTGGCCATAAGGCTGTGCTTTTCGGGTATTGCGCGAGCGCCAAGCTAAAGGTCGCGCGTCGGGAGTGTCAATCGGCGCGGGAACACCGACGGCCAGAATTGGCGCGCGAAGCATCTTGTAGCCGGGGTGCCGACCCCGGATAGGCTACTCGGCGATGCTGTGAACCTCGACCAACGCGGTGCCGGACGCGCCCCGGGCGCCTCTTACTATTGCGGTGTAGCTCCCGGCCGCCAAGGTGATCGTGGTTCGTTTTATGACTATCCCGATCAGCTTCACTGCAGGTTATAAGCTTCAATCAAACCGATACCCTGGGTGCCGTCCTTGCCACGCAGGACCGCAGTGTACGCTCCCGCCGTGAGTTGGACCAGAACAGCCGCTTCACGATCGTCGGCCGGAGCGAGGGTGGAGGCTTCAAGCGCAGCCTCTTGTGAGTCTCTCCAGTCATCATCCGAGGCGATGACTGCCCCGTTAGCGTCATAAAGGTCCAAAATCGGATCCTGGAGCGAGTCGCCAATCCCAAACTGACTCAGTGAAGGCCCGAGCCCACGCACAACCGCAGTGGCGTTATTCTCACCGGAGAAAATCAGGCCGGCAATCATCACATCGTCACCGGCGGCCACAAACCCGCGGCTGCTAATGTTCGCCAGTTCCGAAGCCACCTGATCCAGGTCATAGAGTTCAACCAGACCGAGCCCGCTCCCGTTATCTTTGCCGCGAACGACGGTCGTGTAACTCCCCGGATTCAAAGTAGCGACGATGGCCGATTCCTGGTCAGCAGGCGGTTGGAGAGTGGTGTCGATGATTTCCTGTTCCTGGGTGTCTCTCCAGTTGTCATTTGTCATGATAGTGCCGCCGGGAGCGTGTAACTCCAGGACGGGATCCGCCAGGACATCCATCTCTCCGAGGGATAAGGACGACCCGAGGGCGCGGAGGATCACTCTTTTGGCATCGGCGCCGCTGATGATGAACCCGGCGATCAGCACATTGGCATCTGTCCCGACCCGGGCTCGGGTCGACAGATTCAGGGACTGGGGCGTCATGCCGCTGACTCCGGTAAGATAACGCGCGACGAGAAAGTCGGAGCTGGTGCCAGTGTATCCGACAGCAATCAGCTTCCCATCGGGTTGCAGGGCCATGGCAGTTATGATGTCCAACCCCGGCGAGAGATTATTGATCACTGACCCGCCGTCTCCAAACCGCGTGGGCGTAATCGGCCAAACCGGCGAAATCGCTCATCAGGGTTCCATCGCGCTCGTAACGGGCGTGAATCGTGCCATATACCGGCACGCGGGCGCCCGAGGAGTTGTTTGCGATCATTCCGCCGAGCGTGGCCCGCGAGCTCGTGGCGACATCCGGGCCGAAACAAAAACCGTGTGGCCGCAGAAAAGCGTTGAGCTGATCGAGCACGACGCCAGCCCCGACCCGGATGGTGCGGCGCTCGAGATCGAGATCGGTGATCTGGCGATTGTGACGCGAAAAGTCAACAATCAGCCCGTCGCCAAGCGCGCCGCCCGCCAGCCCACTCCCCGCACCACGCGGAGAAACAGAAAGCCCGGCGTTAGCCGCTGCGAGGATGATATCGCGCGCCTCGCTTGCGTTGCGCGGATAGGCAACCGCGGCCGGCTCGATCTGATAAAGCGACGCGTCCGTTGCGTAGAGCTGACGGGTGAGGTTGTCGAAGGCGAGCGGGCAGTTGCTCGCGGCGAGTAATCGTTGCTGAGCCGAGGTCATTGGCTCATCAAGATTTAGCCGCGTCGAGGCGATGACAAACGCGGCGTGCTTTCGCCCCGAAATGGTCAGCCCAACTACGGCGTCGGTTGAGCCGAGGCGGCCGGCACCGAAGCGGGCGGCGCAGAGGCAGCGGGTTTTGCCGGGCTCGACGTCGCTGTCGGAATTACTTTTGCCTTGGCGTCTGCGGCGGCCTGCTGGGCTGCACCTTTAGGCGGCAATGGTGCGGTCGATTCGGATGTCGCCGCGCTTTTCTCCAACTGCCGGCGAACCGCCGAGCCGGCCGTCGTGCGATGCGCGTACAAGATCGACAGCAGGAGGGCAATCCCAAAAAAAATGCTCGCCAGCCAGGTCGTGGCGCTGGTCAGGACATTGGTTGTCTGAGCGCCAAAGATGTTCTCCGTCACGCCACCGCCAAAAGCCGCGCCCAGACCTTCGCTCTTTGGCCGTTGCATCAGGATCACGAGCATCATGAGCAAGGCCACGATGACTTGGAGCACGAGCAGGATGTTAATCAGAATGGTCATGCGGGAGCGGGAATATGTCGAAGGCGGCTGGTTTGTCTACCCGAGGAGACTAGCGGACCGGAACTTTGCGATGGACCCAGACGCTGTTCACGATCCCGAGCCCGAACATGATCATGAGGGCAAAGGACCCGCTGTAGCTGATGAGGGGCAAGGGCAGACCGGTAATCGGAACGATGGAAATGGTCATCCCGACATTTTGAAAGACGTGCACGAAAATGAGCGTGCTGATTCCGATGACCAGGAGCAGCCCAAACAGATCGCTCGCTTTCCAAGCGACGAAAAGACACGCCAGCAGAAGAAGCGCGAAGGCGCCGAGCAAAGTGACGCCGCCAAGAAAACCCCATTGTTCGCCGATGGCAGAGAAGATGTAGTCGTTATGCACCGCCGTGGAGGGCAGGAAACCGAGCTCGATCTGGGTATTGGGCGCTTTGAATCCCTTCCCCGACCAACCGCCTGACCCGATCGCGATGAGCGACTGATTGATCGCCCAAGCCGAACCCTGGGGATCGATGTTCGGATTGATGAAGGCGGTGATGCGTTCCTGCTGGTAGGGCTTTAAACCCATGTAAGCCACTGGAATGAACGCGAGCACGAGCAGGATGACGCAGATCAGATAGCGCAAAGGCAGACCGCCAACGAAAAGCAGCGCGAGAATCACCGGCCCCCAAACGAGAGCTTCACCCAGGTCCGGCTGCATCAGGATGAGCAAACAAGGCGCGCCGGCAATCGCGGCGCAGATCGTCAGGCGCACCATCGGGTGCATTTGCCGAAATTGACTGAGAAAAAGGGCGATCACCATGATCCCGGCGACCACCGCCAATTGCGCAGGTTGAAAATTAATCGGCCCCAGGTGGAGCCAGCTGCGCGAGCCATAGACTTTTGTGCCGATGAAACGGGTGAGAATGAGAAAGAAAAGACCCGCCAGATACATCGGCAGCGCGCCCCACTTAACCCAACGGTAGTCGATCAGGCTCGTGATCATGAAGGCAAAAAAGCCGACCGCCACCCAGCTGGCTTGTTTGCGCCAAAACTCACTCGTCACCGGGTCCTGGCGCATGTAGGTGGCGCTGTAGATCGCGACGACCCCAAAGACGGCAAGGGCGAGCATGGTGATGGTGATCAACCAGTTCATCCCGAGGAGCTTTCGAAGGAATGGTGTCATTTCAGGAGTGGGATTTTACCGGCCGAAGCATAAGATGCCCGGCCCGCGCACAAATCCGGCCGCCACCCCCCGTTGAAAAGAGTTCCTAAAATTTATTCCATTGAAGGTCAACGACTTAACTCCTTAATTCCCCCCGCTCCCGAACGCTGCGTCTTGTCAGCTCATCGTCTGAAACCTACAATTCTTCAGGTTCCTTCCGAACAAAAGGAGATTTTTCATGGCGAAAAAAAAGGTGAAGCGAAAAGTTGCGCGGCCGATGTGGCCAATGCAGCGGCAGCTTAATCTCCGCCATGAAGGACGCTACTTTGATCTGCGCCGAATTTTCGATCGGGTGAACGAGCGGCATTTTGGTGGAAGGCTGCGCGGCTATCGCATCGTTTGGGGACGGCGACGGAAAGAGCGGCCGAAGGAATATTTCATCTTTGGCTCGATCCAGGAAGAGGATCGGGTGATTCGAATTCATCCGCTGCTGGATCAACCTTTCGTGCCGCGCTGGTTTCTCGAATACGTGCTTTATCACGAGATGCTGCACTCGGTCGTGCCGGATGAGACCGACGGTTCGGGAAGACGGCGGATTCATACCGAGGAATTTTACCGGCGCGAGAGAGCGTTTCCGCGCTATCGCCGCGCCCGCCGTTGGGAAGACGAAAACCTCGCGCGTTTTCTGCGCTAGCTAGCATTCGGTTCGAGTTTCCGACCTAACGAACTTCTTCCGCCGAGGGCCGCCGGCTCCACTCAGACGGCGAGGGTGTCGTTGTGACGTTCTTCTTGATGAGGTACCAAAGGGCGATCGCGAGGAGGAGCGACGTCAGCTTCGCGCGCCAGTTGTTCAGGATCAGCTTCTTCATGATAACGATGGAGCAAAATTTCCCCGAGCCGTTGCCGAAACGTTTCCGGGCTGAAGTTGCGCTCGATCCTCCGCCGATGGCAGAGCGAAATCGCGCCCGTTTCCTCGGACACAACTACCGCGACCGCGTCCGATTCCTCCGTGATCCCAAGCGCCGCCCGGTGCCGCAAACCGAGGCTGCGATCGAGCGTTTCGCGCTGGCTCACCGGAAAAATACAGGCCGCGGCGGCAATTCGCCCGTTTCGAATAATCACGCCGCCGTCGTGCAAGGCCGACTTGGGGTGAAAGAGCGTCAGAAGCAGTTCGGAGGAAAACTCCGCGTCCACAATCACGCCGGTTTCCTCATAAACCTTGATCGTGGTATCGCGCTCAATCGCGATCAGCGCGCCGAATTGCTTGCTCGAAAGCTGCGCGACGACTTCTGCCAGGTCGTGTACGGTTTCGCGTTTCTCGCTCGTTAGAGAAAAAATCGGGTGCCCGCCCAGCTCGGCCAGCGCCCGCCGCAGCTCGGGTTGGAAAATCACCACGAGGGCGACGGCGAGAAAAACCGAAAAGCTGCGGATGATAAAGCTGATCACGACCAGGTTCAGCAGCTGCGAGATAAGGGTGAGGGTAAGAAAGACAATCGCGAGACCGGTCAGCACCTTCGCCCCGCGTGTCCCGCGAAAATAGAGGTAGCCATAATAGATGACGATGCTGAGGAGCAGGATCTCCACCGCGCTGCGCCATTTGTCGAAGAAGAGTTGGGCGAGTTCGTGGATCATCGGCTAACGGCGAGGAGCGCTTCCGTTGTGCGCAGGGCCTGAGCGTTTGGCATCACGTCGTGCACCCGCAAGACGTGTGCCCCGCGCTCGCGCAGAAGCGAGGTCATGGCCACCGTCGCGCTCGCCCGATCGACGTGCCCGGTGGTCATTTTCCCGAGAAACGATTTGCGGGAAACGCCGACCACCAGCGGGCGATTTTCGACCCGGAGCTTGGGAAGATTGGCCAGCAGTTCCATATTGTGCGCTACGGTTTTGCCAAAGCCAATTCCAGGATCAAAAGCCACGCATGTAGGGTCCACGCCCGAGCGTAGGGCGAGGGCAAATTGCTGTCGAAAAAATTCGGCCACTTCCGCCACGACATCGTCATAGGTCGGATTGATCTGCATCGTTTGCGGCGTGCCTTGCATGTGCATGATGATGAGCGCCGCGCCGGTTTCTGCGGCGAGCTCAAACATCGCCCGGTCGCCTCGCCCGCCGGTCACATCGTTAATGATCGAGGCGCCCAGGCCCAGGGCGGCGCGGGCGACAGCCGCCTTTGAAGTGTCGATCGAAACCTGGGTAAAAACCGCGGCTTTAAGTCGCTCGATCACCGGCAAAACCCGCTCCATTTCCTCTTCAGCCGGCACCGGACTTGCCCCTGGTCGGGTCGATTCGCCTCCGACGTCGATGATATCCGCCCCGCTCTGCGCCATCTCGATGCCATGCTTCACCGCAGCTTCGGTGGTAAGAAAGCGACCCCCGTCGGAGAAGGAATCGGGTGTCACATTGAGGACACCCATGAGGAGACCGCGGTTCGTTAGGTCAAAGAGGTTGCCACCGATTTTCCAGCGCGTTTTCTCCACGGCGTTTAGACTACCACAGGCAAAAGCTTATTCGAGATTCTCGCGCCCTCCCACCGCTCGCCCGGAAAAAAGAACGCCCGCGGACACACGGTCCGCGGGCGCAGGAGATTTTAGCCTAACGATAACGCAACGACCTTAGGGATTGGTCGTGGTTGTCGTCGTGGTAGTCTCTTTCTTGTAGTAGGTGATCGGCTTTTCCAGCGTCACTCTTTGCACGACCATCCGGTCGCCTTCCTTCACGTAGGTGAAATGCACCGGCATATCCGGCCGGAGCATGGACATCTCGACCGTCGCCCCGGTCGAATCGACTACCGTGGTGGTTGGGGTGAAGTAATACTGGACGGGCGCGGCACTCGTTTCGGTGCGGAAGGTGATCATGTTTGAAGCAGGCGTTAAAGCCGTGATCGTTCCGGTCCCGTCCATCGTGGTCGTGCTCGTCGTCACGGCCGCCCCTCCGGTGGCGGTCGTGGTGGTCGTGGTTTCCTGCGCGAAGGCGCTGCCCAAAGCGAGGGCACAGGCGGCTCCGACAGCCAATAATCTTGAGAATGTGGTTTGTTTCATGTTTGTCCTTTGGTTTCTTGAACGGATGATTCCGTTGTGCTGCGTTCCGACCCTTCGGCAGGGTCGTTTATTCACCTCAAATTCGGAAAGCTCATCTCCGCCGGACGCCTCGCCACCTGATTGCTCTTCTATTTTCTTCTGATGCAACCGCTTCCTGGGTTTAGAGATTTTCTACCGACCGACTGCGCTTTCCGAAACGCCATCTTCGCCCGCTGGCGTGAGGTCTGTCGCGGCTACGGATTTGTCGAATGGGACAGCCCGGTACTCGAACCAACCGCGCTTTACCGCAAGAAAAGCGGACCGGAGATCGTGGCGCAGCTTTTTAATTTCATCGATAAAGGCGAGCGTGAAGTGGCGATGCGCCCCGAGCTGACGCCCTCGCTCGCCCGGGTGGTCGCGGAACACGAGAGAGCATTTCGCAAACCGCTCAAATGGTTCTCCATCCCGCAATGTTTCCGTTACGAAAAGCAGCAGCGCGGCCGTTTACGCGAACATTTCCAGCTCAACTGCGACCTGATCGGCGACGACGCCGCCGCGGCCGAGGGCGAGATCATCGCGCTGGCGATCGATCTCCTCCGCGCCTTTGGTTTCACCGCTAAGCAGGTTGTTGTCAGGCTAAGCGATCGCGAATTTTGGACTGATCTCCTGCGCACACGGAACGTGCCGGAGGAACAATGGAGCGAACTGCTCCAGGTGATCGACAAAAGCGAGCGCGAGCCGCGAGAGACGACCGCCGTCAAGCTAGGTGACCTGGCCGACCCGGTTTTCCAAGTGCTCGAAGGCGGCGGTCGCAGCGAGAAGCTCGAGGCGCTTGTCGGGCAACTCGAGCTTCGTGGCCTGGCCGATTTCGTCCAAGTTGACCTCTCGATCGTACGCGGGCTCGCCTATTATACCGGCGTGGTCTTCGAAGTTTTCGATCGCGCCGGTAAACTCCGCGCGATTGCCGGCGGCGGCCGCTACGACAATCTGATCTCCCACTTGAGCGACGGCCTGGTTTCACTGCCGGCGGTCGGCTTTGCCATGGGTGACGTCGTGCTCGGTGAATTAATCAAGGAAACGCCGGAGGTTTTCGCGCCATTGGCCCACGTCGTGAGCCAGCAAAGCGCGCTCGACATTTATCTCGTGATCGCAAAGGAGGAACGCCGCCCCGATGCGCTGCGACAGGTGCAACAACTGCGCGACCACGGCTGGCGGGTCGATTTCTCGTTAGGCCCGGCGAAGGTGGGGAAACAATTCCAGAGCGCCGAAGCGATGAGCGCCAGAATCGCCCTTCTCTATGGCGATGAATGGCCGCAGGTCAAAATCAAGCAGATGACCAGCGGCGACCAGGAGCTTGTCGCCGCGGAGCATCTCAACGACCGATTGCGTCAGCTCCTTTGATTCCGAGCTTCCAATCGGTTATAGCTGCCAGATGCTTGACGAGATCCGAAAAACGGTTCGCCGGGTTCCGTTTCATCCATTCTGGATTGAGCTGAGCAGCGGTGAATCCATCGCCGTGCCGCATCCCGACCACATCCTGCCTGGACGGGTGTTTGTGGCGGTAGAAGACGACGAGGGCGTGATCAACGTGCTTTCGGCTTTGCACATCGCGCGGATTCGTTGGAAGGAGCAGGGGACTTCGACATAGCTTCTTCTGTCGTTGTGTACCGCACTCACGACTGCCACGCACTTCGCGCCGCCCATATCGGCCAACAGGTCCGCCTCGCCGGCTGGGTTCATTCCCGGCGCGACCTCGGCGGCGTGATCTTCATTGACCTGCGCGATCGCGAAGGATTGACCCAGATCGTCTTTCGCCCCGAGGAAACCGCGGAAGTCACAAAGCGGGCTCATTCGCTCCGGCATGAAGATGTGATCTCGGTGCGGGGCCAGGTGGCACCGCGCCTCGAAGGCCAGGCCAATCCAAATCTTCCCACCGGCGAGATCGAAGTCGTGGTCGATGAACTGGAAATTTTGAATCGCTCCGAGGTCCCGCCCTTCCCGATCGAGGGCGAAGTGAAGGACGAAGACCTGCAACTGACCTATCGCTACTTCGATCTCCGCCGCCCGCAACTCGCCCGCAACCTGCGGCTTCGCCACGTCGTCACCAAAGCGGTGCGCGATTATCTCGACACGCAGGGTTTTCTGGAAATCGAGACGCCGATTCTCTCCAAAAGCACCCCGGAAGGCGCGCGCGACTTTCTCGTTCCGAGCCGGATCTGGCCAGGGAAATTCTACGCCCTGCCCCAGGCGCCCCAGCAATACAAGCAACTCCTCATGGTCGGCGGCCTGGAAAAATATTTTCAGATCGCGAGATGTTTCCGCGACGAAGACCTGCGCGCCGATCGCCAGCTCGAATTCACCCAGATCGACATCGAAGCTTCATTCGTCAGGCCGGAAGACATTTTTGTGGTGACGGAAGGAATGCTCGCCGCCGTCTTTAAGTCGACGCATCGGGTAGACGTGCCCACTCCATTTCCGCGCATGACCTGGCACGAGGCGCTCAACACCTTCGGGAGCGACAAACCGGACCGCCGTTTTGGGGTAAGACTGGTCGACCTGAGCGACCTCTTTCGCGAGAGCGCTTTCAAAGTCTTCCGCGGCGCGGTCGAAGGGGGCGGCCTCATCAAGGCGATCAACGCGAAAGGGTTTGCCGGGGTCACCACCGGCCAGATGAACGAGCTCGAGACGCTCGCGAAAAAGTTTGGCGCCAAAGGACTCGCCTCGATCAAAATCGAAGGCGGCGAATGGAAATCGGCGATCGCAAAATTTTTCTCGGAAACGGAAAGGCTAGGTTTGCAGGAGCGGCTCGGGATCGAAGAAGGCGACCTCATCCTGTTCGCCGCCGATACCTGGGACATTGCCTGCGAGGTTCTGGGACGAGTGCGTTTGCGCATCGCCGAGTTTCAGGGCCTAACGAACAAAGAACAGCTCGATTTCCTTTGGGTAACCGATTTCCCCCTCCTCCAGCACGACCCGGCGACCGGCAAATGGAGCGCGATGCATCATCCTTTTACTCGGCCGAAGACAGAAGACCTGCCCCTGATCGAGGAAAAACGGCTGGGCGAAGTGCGGGCCGAAGCCTACGACGTCGTCCTCAACGGGGTCGAGATCGGCGGCGGCAGCATCCGGATTCACGAGCGCGACTTGCAGGAGAAGATGTTTGCCGTCCTCGGCCTGACCAAAGAACAAACCGAAAGCCAGTTCGGCCATCTCCTGGGCGCCTTTCGTCTCGGCGCTCCGCCTCACGGGGGGATCGCTCTCGGCCTCGACCGGCTCGTCATGCTCGTCTGCGGCACCGACTCGATCCGGGATGTCATCGCGTTCCCCAAAACCAACCGCGGCCAGGACCTGATGTCGCAATCCCCCAGCGAGGTCGACCCCGAGCAGCTGCGCGACCTCGGCCTCAATCCTGGCGGGAAGGAATCCGAGCCGGGCCGGACGGGTCAGGATCTGCGGTAGAGTTTGACCAGTCCGCTTCGACGGATCGGAATTGGCAAGACGCGTTCAAACGGCGTGGTTCCGGCCTGAGCGGAACAACACCGCCACGAGGAAGGTCACAATCGTGCCGCACGCGATCCACCAGGGAAATTCCATGATCGGGAGCCACTTCGGCGGGGCGTAAAGACGAGTCCCGAAAATTTTCGCGATGTCGTTAGGCAAATTGCTAATCAAGGCGACGAAGAGGAAGCCGGCGATCATCGCGAGCGGGTTGGCCCAGTCCGCTCCGCGCCGTTTTGTGAGCATGCCGCAGAAGAAAATCCCGAGTAACGAGCCGTAGGTGTAGCCGAAAATCCCGAGGGCGATGGGGATGATGCGGACGTTAGGCAAGACAATCACGCAATAGGAGGTGGCCGAGGCGACCAGGATCATGAGAATGGAAAAAAACACCGTCGCCCAACGGACCGCGCGCAGGCTCTGGTCTTCGCTCGCCCCGGGATTGATGTAGGGCTGATACCAGTCGCGGGTGAAACTGGTGGCCAGCGCGTTCAGCGCCGTGCTCAGTGAGCCCATCGTGGTGGCAAAAATTCCCGCGAGGAGCAGCCCGCGCAGGCCGACCGGCATCTGATAGAGAATGTAATGGCAGAAGGCTTCGTTAGGCGTTTTCGGCAGGCTCGGGTCGGGATGCGCCTGATAGTAAACCCAAAGAAGCACGCCGATCGTGAGAAAGGTGAAGGCAATCGGGATATCTGCCAGCCCTGAGAGAATGAGCGAGCGCCGGCTCCGGCGGACGTCGGGCGCGGTCAACATCCGCTGCACCATGTCCTGGTCGGTCCCGTGCGTTCCCATCGTGATGAAGGTCGCCCCGAACAGCCCGGCGAAGATGGTGTATTCGATCCCGAACATGGCGACGATTTTTTCCCACCCAGGTTTCGTTGGGTCGAGCCCGGTGGTGAAGAAATCGCCGAGTTGAAACCCGCCGGTCCGACTGACGATTTCATCCCAGCCGCCCGGGATCGAGGAAAAGAGCAAGCCGACCGCGACAAGCGCGCTCCCAAACATGATTGATGCCTGGATGACATCGGTCCAGATGACTGCCTTGATTCCGCCCAGGGTGGTGTAGATCGCGGTCAGGATAACAATCGCGATCGTGGAAAGGATATAGATCCAAAGGGTCTGGGTCGGCCCCGGCCGGACCCCTTGGATCATCTCATAAGCCAGGGCGAGTGCGATCGCCCCAACATAGAGCCGGGCGCCGGAAGCGAGCAGGCGGGTGATCATGAAGACGGCGGAGGCGGCGTTCTTCGTCCACACGCCGAAACGCGCGGTCAGATATTCATAAATCGAAAAAACTTTGTAGTCGTAGTAGGGCTTGATGAAGATGTAGCTGACGAGGATGCGGGCGAGGATCGTGCCGAGGGCGAGCTGAAGATAAGTGTAATTACGCAGGGCGAACCCTTCGCCCGGCGTGCCGAAGAAGGTGCCGGCGCTGGTTTCGGCGGCAATGATGGAAGCGAGCACCGCCCACCAGGGGATGCGCCGGCCGCCGAGGGCGAAGTCTTCGAGGTTGTCCTCCTTTCGACCCATGTAGAGGCCGATGAAGATGATCGTGCCGAAATAGAGGAGGAGAACTCCGGCATCGATCGCGAGGCGCGCGTCCATGAAGCGGCTTACTTAGCCACGGATGCACGTGGATGAAACACAGATTTTCCCGAGAAACGCCGCCTTCGTAGCACAGGCAGAATGCCTGTGCTACGGGGATCGTGCTAATTCTGGTCCCATGTCCATAGCCGAAATTCTCGCGCCCGATTTCGATCTCACGCTCACTCTGGACTCCGGGCAGGTGTTTCACTGGGAATCGTTCGGGGAAGGCTTTATCGGGACGATTGGGGAACGCGCGGTTTATCTCGAGCAACGCGGGCAGGTCCTGAGAGTTCGCGAAGCCAGGCCGCCTTCGCCAACTGGCCGGCGGCCTGTGCTCTCCAGAATCGTGGCGCGCTATTTTGCGCTCGATCATCGGCTCGAGGAAATCTGCGCGTCGTTTCCGAATGAGCCGGCCATGCAAGCGGCGCGCGCGTTTTGTCGCGGGCTGCGCATTATCCGGCAACCGAAGTGGGAATGCCTCGCTACCTTCATCACCTCCTCGATGAAACAAGTGGCGCACATTCGCCAGATTTCCCACGCCCTGCGCAGACGGTATGGCCGAGGCCGAACGCTGGACGCGAATCGCGTATACGCGTTTCCCACCGCCACTCGGCTGGCAGCCGCAACCGAGACTGAGCTGCGCCAGTGCGCCCTTGGCTATCGCGCCGGAAACCTGCTCGCGACCGCGCGCCTGGTCGCACACGGCGAGGTGAATCTCGAGGCTCTCGCCCAGTTGCCCGATGACGAATTGCGCGCGGCGCTTTGCGAATTGCCGGGCGTGGGAATGAAGATTGCCAACTGCGTGATGCTTTTCGCCTATGAACGGCTCGGCGCTTTCCCGATCGATGTCTGGGTCGAGCGAGTTCTGCGGGAAAAATATTTTCCGCGCCGGCGCAAACTGACCGCTGCCGATTTGCGCGAGTTTGCGGCGCGGCATTTCGGTCCGCATGGCGGTTACGCACAGCAATATCTTTTTCATCACGCCCGCAAAACGACGCCGCGGTCCCGCAGGGGCGCGGCCTAATGTTTGTCACCGCCGCTCAACTGAGATAACTTCCTCCTCGCGCCCGCGGACCGATTTCCGCCTCTCCGCGCGATAATTGCTCCGCCGTACAGGATGTTGGAACCAAGTCGAGACCGACGCAGAGTCTGGTGGGCAGTGCTCGCTTCGATTTGCCTGCACCTGCTCATTGGGCTCTCGCTTGCCGCCTTCAGCGGCTCGCAGGCCAACCTCGTTCCTGTGGAAGAAGCGCCGCCGCCGCAACTGACGATCCTCCCGCCGGAGGAGCCAACGCCGCCGCCGCTCGTCCCGAAAAACGCTCCGCACATCAACGTCGATGAATCGCGCAAGTCGGACGTCGCCCCACAGGAGAAAACCTTTGAAGCGAATGAGAACTCGATCGCCGCGGCCGAGCAGGCGGCCACGACCGACAACCAACTCCCGGGCCAGGATGGGAAAGACCGGCCTTTCATGAGTCTCGACGACCACGATTATTCGCTCGCGACAAAGGGTGCGACACCAGAGCCGAAGCCGACGCCGGCCGCGACACCCGAGGAGAAGCCCACGCCTAACGAACCTGCCGCCCCAACTGCGGCGGCCACGCCTCCGCCGGACCAGTTCGCACTGCTGACGCAAACTGCGACGCCCGCGCCCTCGCCCGCTGAGACCGAAGAGAGAACGGAAGTACAGGCGCCGACTCCGACACCGACGCCGACACCGCAAATCACTCCGCCCAGTCCGGCTTCGGCTTATCGCGACTGGCAGCAGAAAACCATCATCCGCGGTGGAATCAGCAATCGCGGGCGCTCCTCGGTCAATGCGGTCGGCACGGCCGCCGGACGCTATCGTAAGTTGCTCGAGGACGCGATCGGCTCGCGCTGGTACTACTACGTCAAAACGCAAAGCGATCTCATTAGTATCGGCACGACTACGGTGACCTTCGACGTGGCATCCGATGGCACCGTGAAGGATCTGCGGATCCTTGAGAATACGGCAAACGAGGCTTCCGCCAGCGTCGCCTTGCGCTCGATTCAGGAGACGAAGTTCCCGCCCATCCCCGAAGAGCTGCACGACACCTTCCCGGATGGCCGCTTTACAATGGAAGAATCCTTCACGATTTTCGCCAACCGATGACCGCACCTTTCCTGGCCGAGGCCATCAACCCCTTTCGTTCCGTGATCGATTTCATGATTCGCGGCGGGCTTTTCATGTGGCCGCTGCTCATCTGCTCGGTCGTTGCCCTGACGGTGATCATTCTCCGCTCGATGGCGTTGCGCCGAAGAAATGTTTTGCCGCTCGTGATCGAGAGCGAGATCGAGCGACTTGTGCCCGGCGGTAATCCGGAGCGTCTTGCCCGGATCGTGCGGGAGGATGATTCCTCGCTCGCCCGCATCGCGCGAGTCGCCTTGCAACATCTGCGCGCACCGCGCTCGGAGAACGTCGAGGCGGTGGAAACGCGGGCCCGGCACGAGATGGTCGTCCTCGAGCGGGGCCTGATCGTGCTCGAGATCATCACCGGGATCGCGCCATTGTTGGGCTTGATCGGCGCGGTCTCGGGATTGGTCCGCGTCTTTTCCCATCTCGGGTTGAGCACGGGCGCCTCCGATACCCAGGCAATCGCGCTTGGCATCGCCGAAGCGCTCAACGCCACCGTCTTTGGCCTCTCGATCGCCGTCCCGACGCTCATCGCGTTCAGCTATTTCTCGAAAAAGGTGGAAGTGATGTCGGTGGAAATGGAAACGCTGGTCGTCGAGTTGATCAGTAAATGTTATTACGGCCGGATGCCGGAAAGCACCTCGGGCCGGGTCACTTCCGTGCCGGCCCCGACGATGGCGCATGCGCCGACACCCTTGACCTGACGAGCCAACCGGCTGCTGATGAAGTTCGCAGTTCGCAAACGTCGAGCCCCGACAATCATCATCGTTTCACTGGTCGATATTCTCACCATCCTGCTCATTTTTTTTGTCGTCTCGACCACGTTCAAAAAAGACCAGCCCCAGGTGAACATCAATCTGCCGGAGTCGAAGACGTCGACCAACCGGCCGGCGGAACTGGAGCACGTCATCGTGACAGTCGACGCGGAAGACAATCTCAAGCTCGATGGTCAGGACATCGGGGTGGATGCTTTGCAGGAGGCGATCACCAACCTGGCGCCGGAACGGAAAAGCACACTAGTGTTGAAAGCAGACGAGAAAGCGTCGTTCGGAATTATCGTGAAAGTGATGGACGCCTTGAAACTGGCCGGAATCAAGAACCTGCCGGCTTTCACGCAAACCCGCACTCAGCCATGAAGCTGCCGATCGTTCGATATGGCGACCCGGTCCTGCGGGCGAAAGGCAGACGAATCGAAATGGTCGACGAGCGGGTTCGCGAGCTGGCCGCGAACATGATCGAAACAATGCACGAAGCGCACGGGGTCGGTCTTGCCGCGCAGCAGGTGGGCGAAGCATTGCAGCTTACAGTGGTCGACATCTCCGGCGCGGAAGACCAGGAGAGCACGATGAGTTTAGACGGCGCGGAAGTGGATCCGAAAACGTCGATGCCGCTCGTCATTCTCAATCCGGAGTTGTCGTTAGGCGCGGAAAGCGTGATCAGTCTCGAAGGCTGTCTCAGTTTCCCCGAAATCACCGGCGAGATTCGGCGCGCGGCGACCGTCACTCTGCGTGCGATGGATTTGGAAGGCGAACCGCTGGAGATCGAAGCGAGCGGCCTGCTCGCGCGCGCCCTCCAGCATGAGGTCGATCATCTCAATGGCGTTCTCTTCATCGATCGGATGAGCGCCGCAACCAAGGTCGCATTGCGCAGCCGGCTGAAGCGTCTGCAAAAAGAGACCGAATCCAGCGGTCGCCAGCTAGGCTCAGCTTCAGTGGCGGCCCGCGCTGGGTAGCGCACACGTTTCGTGTGCTGGTCGCGTTGTTTC
>Ga0081539_10002127_pt1 | contig 29277 bp, 26 predicted proteins | sample TabmetS4T2R2_FD_71023 | JGI IMG/M metagenome (GOLD analysis project Ga0081539, IMG submission 71023) | Tabebuia heterophylla rhizosphere microbial communities from the University of Puerto Rico - S4T2R2 | ecosystem: Host-associated > Plants > Roots > Rhizosphere ... | reverse complement strand
TCCTGAAAGGCGAGGGCGGGGTGCGCATGAGCATCCGCCAGGCCGGACGCTGGCTGCAGCTCGCCGCCGAGAAGGGCCATGCCGGCGCGCAGGCCACGCTCGGCAACCTGCTCTTCCAGAGCGGCAAGGTCGTGCGGGGCCTGGCCATGATGACGGCCGCGCTGGAGCGCGCCGCACCCGGCGACCGGCCATGGATCCGCGACATGCAGGAGGAGGCCTTCTCGCTTGCCGACGAGTCCGACCGCCGCACCGCGATCGCGCTGGCCCAGGACATGCTGGCAAAGGGCCAGAACCAGTAGGCTCTGCAGGTTTTTCGGGCGGCGCTTACCGGCGAAACCCCCTCTCTTGGATTTTCTACGACTTAGCCTCGCTTCTTGCCTTCGCCCTTCGGGCTCGGCGCTTGGCTAAGATCGTGAAAATCCATTCTCCCCCACGAGGGGGGAGATATCGCTGCATTAACGCCTCCATCAATCACCGAGGTTGGAGATTTGCAGTGAGGTCAATGCCGGCTCTATCTCCCCCTTGGTGGGGGAGAAGGCGATTTCAATGTCTTAAAGCGCGTCGCGATCTTTCAGATCTTTCAGATTCGCTTCCGCGCTTTAGCTCTTTGTTTTTACGCATGTCTCTATCCCGAAACCGGGGCCACTTTCGGGAGACATGCTGTAGCTGGAGCGGCCCACCGTACCAGCATCTCAGCGTCGAAAATGCGAGCGGAGGCTAAGTGTTAGAAAATCGCAAGAGACGGGTTCGAAAAATACCGCATCTCAGGGCGCCGCGTTGAGCTTCAGCTCGATCGCGACCGGCACATGGTCCGAAGGCTTTTCCCAGGCGCGCACGTGCTTTTCGATCGAGGCCGAGGCGAGATGGTTGGCGGCCTCGGGCGACAGCATCAGGTGATCGATGCGGATGCCGTTGTTCTTCTGCCAGGCGCCGGCCTGGTAGTCCCAGAACGTATAGATGAGCGGCTCGTCGCTGACGGCGCGCACCGCGTCGGTGAAGCCGAGGCCGGCGAAACGGCGGAAGGCCTGGCGCGTTTGCGGCTGGAAGAGCGCGTCATTCACCCAGTTTTCCGGGAAGCGGGCATCGACCGGCTCGGGGATGACGTTATAGTCGCCAGCCAGCACCAGCGGCTCCTCCAGTTCCAGGCGCCCGACCGCCCAGCGCTCGAGTCTCTCCATCCATGACAGCTTGTAGGGGAACTTCTTCTCGTCGGTGACCGGGTTGCCGTTGGGCAAATAGAGCGAGACGACGCGTAGCGCGCCCTTGTCGGTCGAGAACACGCCTTCGATGAAGCGCGCGTGGTCGTCCGCGTCATCGCCCGGCAGGCCGCGATTGACCTCGCCGAACGGCAGCCTGGACAGGATCGCGACGCCGTTGAAGCCCTTCTGGCCGAGCGTCTCGACCTTGTAGCCCAGCGCCTCGATCTCCATGCGCGGGAACTGGTCGTCGACCGTCTTGATTTCCTGCAGACAGGCGATGTCCGGCTGGCTTTCGCCCAGCCAATGCAGGAAATTGCCCATGCGGGCGCGGATGCCGTTGATGTTCCAGGTGGCGATCTTCATGGGACTGCGATTATCACGAGAAGCGGCGCGCGGGCACCGGGAAAATGGAGACTGCCGGCACTGCGGGCGGCCAGCGCTCGCTGTCTCACGGGAGCCCGGTCTCTCAGGGGAGCCCGGTGTCGCTGACCTCGTGCGGCCGCCGCTCGACCAGCCCGATCGTGTTGCCGGCGGGGTCTTTCAGGAAGGCCATCCATTCGGCCTCGCCCGGCAGACCGAACTCGCCGGCCTTGTCGACATGGACGATTGCCGGCGGCGACATGAAATGCACGCCGACGCCGGTCGCAGCCTTGGAGAATTCGATGAGCCGCGGCTCGTCGAGATAGATGGTGGCGGGCGGCGTGCCATGGGCGAAATAGAGCCGCACGCCGGAAATCATGATGAAGGCGATGCCCGGCGGGTCGAAACGGGCATAGGTGTCGAGGCCGATGACATCGCGCCAGAAGGCCAGCGTTTCGTCGAGCCTGCCGCCGCCGGCAAGCGCCACTTGCCGTAGTCCGGTCGGGCTGGCGGCGAGCCCGGTCATCAGCCTATATCGAGAAGCTGGTGCCGCAGCCGCACGATGCGACGGCGTTCGGATTCTTGATCTGGAAGGACTGGCCCATCAGATCGTCGACGAAGTCGATGACCGAGCCGCCCATATAGACGAGCGAAAGCTCGTCGATGAGCACGGTGGCGCCGTTCTTCTCGACGGCCACGTCGTCATCGTTGCTGTCGCTGACGAGATCGAACTTGTAGGAGAAGCCCGAGCAGCCGCCGCCCTCGACCGAAACGCGCAACGCCTTCTTGCCGGCTTCCCTGGCGACGACGGCGGCGATACGCTTGGCGGCCGCGTCCGTCAGCTCGACCTTCATCGCGGTTTTGACGTCAGCGCCCATTGGCGTCACCTTGTGTTCGTGGTCGCATCATAAGTATGAACCGCAAGAGGGCAAGTCAACCGGCGTGCGGCATGGGTTCTGATCTCGGCGATATTGGTTTCGGCTACCGGCCACGCGCACCCTATGCTTCCGATCCGGCGCGCTCGCGCGGGCGCTTCTACGACGAGCCGGAGAGCCCGACACGCACCCCTTTCCAGCGCGACCGCGACCGCATAATCCATTCGACCGCGTTCCGCAGGCTCAAGCACAAGACGCAGGTCTTCATCGCCCATGAGGGCGACCACTACCGCACGCGGCTCACCCACACCATCGAGGTCGCGCAGATCGCCCGTGCGCTGGCGCGAGCGCTGCGCTGCGACGAGGATCTGGCGGAGGCAGTGGCGCTGGTCCATGATTTCGGCCACACACCGTTCGGGCATACGGGCGAGGACGCGCTCGACGACAAGATGAAGCCGTGGGGCGGCTTCGACCACAACGCCCAGTCGCTGAGGGTCGTGACGCGGCTCGAAAGCCGCTACGCCGAGTTCGACGGGCTGAACCTGACCTGGGAAACGCTGGAGGGGCTGGTCAAGCACAACGGGCCGCTCAAAGGGCCTCACGCCAAACCCGGCAAGCCGGCGCCGAAAACGATCCTCGACTTCAGCGAGCTGTTCGACCTGGAGCTCGACCGCTTCGCGGGCCCCGAGGCGCAGTGCGCGGCGATCGCCGACGACATCGCCTACGATGCGCACGACATCGACGACGGGCTGAGGGCCGGGCTGCTGACGCTCGATATGTTCGAGGACGTGCCGCTATCGGGCACGATCCTGGCCGAGGTGCGCGGGCGCTATCCGCGGCTCGACGCGGTGCGCACCGGCCATGAGCTGATGCGCCGGCAGATCACCGCGATGGTCGAGGACGTGATCGTCTCGGCGGGCAAGACCTTGCAGGAGATCGCGCCGCAGGACGTGGCGGACGTCCACAATGCCGGCCGCACCGTCGTGGCGTTCTCGCCGGCCATGGCGGCGGAAGAGAAGGGGCTGAAAGCCTTCCTCTACAAGAACCTCTACCGCCATCCCTCGGTGATGAAGGTGAGGGCGGATGCCGAGCAGGTGGTGCGCGACCTCTTCGACGTCTATTTCGCCGATCCGCGCGCCATGCCCGATGGCTGGCGCGAAGGGCTCGATCGCGCGGAAGACCGGGTGAAGGCGCGCTATGCCGCGGATTTCCTGGCCGGCATGACGGACACCTACGCCTTGAAGGAGCACAGGCGCTTGTTTGACCATACGCCGGATTTGGTCTAGGGCGGGCGCCGATTTCGCAGGCTCTTTGTCAGGGTGTCTTGGGATTTGGTTCTGTCAAAGACCCCCTCTCTTGGATTTTCTACGACTTAGCGTCGCTTTTTGTCTCGCCCTGCGGGCTCGACGCGCCGCCAAGATCGTGAAAATCCATTCTCCCCCGCCAAGGGGGAGATAGCGCTGGCATTTCCGCCTATGCCAATCTCCAACATTGATGATTGGCGGCGACGTTGATGCAGGCTCTATCTCCCCCTTGGCGGGGGAGAATGCGATTTCAACATCTTAGCGAGCCCGGCCGAAGGCCGGTTCCGGCGAGCTAAGTGTTAGAAATCGCAAGAGAGGGGGTCTCAGGCATGCTATCCCGAAGCGCCTAAGCCAGTACCGCTCAATGCCGGAAACATCGCCATGAACATCTTCGCCGACTTCAACGGGCGGATTAACAAAATCGTCGAAGCGCTTGATCTGAAAGGCGCGGACGGCGCGCGCCCGGATCTTTCGAGGATTAGCGTCGAGCCGCCGCGAGACGCCAGCCATGGCGACCTTGCCTCGAACGCGGCGATGGTGCTTGCGAAACCGACCGGCCAGAACCCGCGCGCGCTTGCCGAAAGGATCGTCGCCGCCCTGAAGGACGACCCCGACGTGTCTGCGGCCGAGGTCGCGGGGCCGGGTTTCGTGAACCTCAGGCTCGCCGACCGGTACTGGCACGCGCAGCTTGCCGGCATGCTGGAGGAGGGCACCGATTTCGGCCGCTCCAGGATCGGCGCGGGCCGCAAGGTCAATGTCGAATATGTGTCGGCCAACCCGACCGGGCCGATGCATGTCGGCCATTGCCGCGGTGCGGTGGTGGGCGACGCGCTCGCCAACCTGCTCGCCTTCGCCGGCTACGACGTCACCAAGGAATATTACATCAACGACGCCGGGGTGCAGATGGACGTCGTCGCCCGCTCGGCGATGCTGCGCTATCGCGAGGCGCTGGGCGACGAGATCGGCGAAATCCCGGCCGGGCTCTATCCCGGCGATTATCTGAAACCGGTTGGCGCAGCGCTCGCCGACGATTTCGGCCGCGGCCTGCTGCAGATGCCGGAGGACGAGGCGCTGGCGATCGTCAAGGACCGCACGATCGACACCATGATGGGCATGATCCGCGAGGATCTGGCGCTGGTGGGCGTGCATCACGAGGTGTTCTTCTCCGAGCGCTCGCTGCACGCCGACGACGCCAGGGCGATCAGGGCCGCCATCACCGACCTGACGATGAAAGGCTTTATCTACAAGGGCAAGCTGCCGCCGCCCAAAGGCCAGAAGCCCGAGGACTGGGAGGACCGCGAGCAGACGCTGTTCCGCTCCACCGATGTCGGCGACGACATCGACCGGCCGCTGGTGAAATCCGACGGCTCCTTCACCTATTTCGCGGCTGACGTCGCTTACTTGAAGGACAAGGTCGCGCGCGGCTTCCAGGACCTAATCTTCGTGCTCGGCGCCGATCACGGCGGCTATGTGAAGCGCATGGAAGCGTTGGCCAAGGCCGTGGCCGGCGATGCCATCCAGCTCACGATCCTGATCTGCCAGTTGGTCAAGCTTTTCCGCAACGGCGAGCCGGTCAGGATGTCGAAGCGGGCAGGAGAGTTCGTGACGTTGCGCGACGTGGTCGAGGAGGTCGGCCGCGACCCCATCCGCTTCATGATGCTATACCGCAAGAACGACGCGCCGCTGGATTTCGATTTCGCCAAGGTGACGGAGCAGTCGAAGGACAACCCGGTGTTCTATGTGCAGTATGCCTCGGCGCGCTGTCATTCGGTGTTCAGGCAGGCGGCCGAACAGCTCGGCCGCCAGGATTTCGGCCGCGACCTGCTCAAGGCCGAAGTCTGGCGACTGACCGATACTGGCGAGATCGCGCTGATCAAGAAGCTCGCAGAATATCCGCGGCTCATCGAGGGCGCAGCACTCGCGCACGAGCCGCACAGGCTTGCATTTTATCTGTATGATCTTGCCAGCAGCTTCCACGCGCACTGGAATCGCGGTACCGAAAATCCGGACTTACGGTTTGTTAAGGTTACCGACCCATCATTGACCCATGCCAGACTGGGTCTGGTGCAGGCCGTTGCGGATGTCCTGGCGTCCGGCCTTGCGCTGATCGGGGCCGACGCGCCCAAGGAAATGCGCTAGAAACGACGGAAATCCTGTCACCTTTTGCCCACATTGCGCTGGTAAGGCCGCCGGCTGGCGGCACGAGCGAGGGGGCTTGCTTGGTGCGAGTACGGGAAAAATAATGGCAGAGAGCAACCAGCGAAGAGTAGCCGACCCTTTCGAAATTAGCGACGAGGATCCTTTCGCGGAGCTGACCCGGATCATGGGTTTCGATCCGCGCGTTCCCGTCAGCAAGCAGCCGAAGGACAGTCCGCCGCCTGCCGCCAACCAGGATTCGACGCCGGCCGCCAAGGCGACCGTCCTTGACGCTCCATCGGCAAGGCCAGCGCCTGCTGCCGTGGCCACACCGATCGCGCCAACGCTCGTCGAAGCCGCTCGGGTCGCCGCCGCGCCAGAGGCGCATGACGATTTCGGCATCGACCTCGAAAAGGAGCTGCTCGGCGAGTTCGCCGATTTCGACACGCCGCACGCGCCAGAACCGGTCCTTGCGAAGCCGGCGGTCGCGTTCCAAGCGCCGGCTGAACAGCCTGCAAAGCCGGTCGAGTCAATCGAGCCGGCAGCCGCCGATCCTTTCGGCGACGGTTTCGACGACGTTTTCGCTGACGCGCTGAGCAAGGAGGAGGCGCCCGCCGCCTCCGAGCCCGCTCCCGCCTTGGTCGCCGCCTTCGAGCCGGCGCCGGCCGTGGAGGCAGACGCCGTGCCTATCGAAGCGGTCGAAGCTCGGTTCGTGGCGCACCGCACCGCTGAACAGAACCACGACGATCCCGTCACGGATTTCGACTTCGGCGAGTTCGACCTGCACGATGCCTCGCTCGATGCGGCGCCGGCCGCGGAGCCTGCGATTGCCGAAGGGCCGGTGATCGTCGAAGAGCCTGCTGCTCCGGCCGTTTCCTACGCCGAGCAGCGCCAGTCCGAACCGGACTTCGATTTCGACGATCTCGATCTGTTCGAACCGTCATCCGAAGCCACGCCTGCAGAAGAGCCGGCCGCGCCCCAGGCCGTGCAACAGCCAGAGCCCGCCGCTGCGGACGCTACGGTGCGGAACGATGCCCTGGCGGAAGTCGACATGGACTTCAGCGCCGCCTTCGACCAGGAATTCGCGGCCGAACCGCGCGCCGAAAGCCCCGCTTCCGACCCGTTCGCCCTTGATGACATCGAGCTCGCTCCCGAAGTGGTTCAACCCATGCGGCAGGCGCCCGTGGCCCCTGCCGCCGTGCAGTGGGTGCCCGAGCCGGTCCCGGCCAGGCCAGCCGTCCCGGTCAATCTCAGCCTCGAGGACGAACTCAAGGCGCTGCTGGCGGTCGCTCGCGGCGAGCCGCCGCGCGCGGCGAGGCCTGTAGCAGCACCAGTCGTGATCGACACACCCCCGGCCGTCGAGCCAAAGCGCGCACAGCCTCTTTTTGACCCGCGTTGGGCAGCCCTCGAAGCCGACGAGGAAGACGAGGCGGCCCCGATCGCCGCGCAAGCGGCGGCGCCGGCCGGATCGGCGAGCGTCGTCGCCGCCGGCTCTCGCGGGTCCTTCTCGGACCCCTCGCTGACGGCCCGTCACGCCAACTATCAGGCGTCTGCGTCAAAGCCTGTCGACGACCCGGTCGACGATCTCGACGCGCTCATCGATGCGATGGAGCACGAGGTTCACGCGGCCGATCACCATCATCAGCCGGCCGAGACTGCCGCGCGGCCCGAGTCGCCGCGGTATGAACCCGGCGGTACCCCTGCCGCGGCTTCCTCGGCAAGCGATCATGCCCATGAGGATCATGCCCATGAGCAGGTCGAACGGGACAGCGCGCCGCATCCCTTCGCCGGTTACCAGGAGGATGCGCCCGCGGGCGTCCAGTACGAAGCCGCACCCGAGATCGAGACGGTCGACGTGCCGGAGACGGCGGTAGCCCTGGCCGACGATATCGACATTCCCGAGCTTGCCTATGACGAGGACAAGCCCAAGGCCCCGGCCTACGACGACATCGATGCAGATTTCGCCGCAGCCTTTGAACACAACAATCTGAACGAGGAACCGGTGAATCAAGTCGTGAGGGGAGTGGCGCGTCCGACGGAGCGCGCGAATTTCGACGCCGATTTCGAGGCGCTTTATGGTCCCGCCTATGTGAACGGCAACCAGCCGGCAGCCCTTGCCGGCGCGGCCAGGGATTTCCAGCCAGCCGCGGCCGGCTACCGCTACGACCTGCAGGGCGAGGACGCGTTCGATCCCATCGAAGAGCCTGCCACCGCCGGCCGCGACCGGTTCGTCGACCTGGATTTCGATGCCGGCTCCGACCAGGAGCCTGCGCCCAGCCTTGCCGCGCAGACGATACGCGAGGACCGGCGGCCGCGCCGCGGCCTGCTGGTCGCGGGGGTTGTCGGCGGCGTTGCGCTGCTCGGCGCAGTCGGCGCCCTCGCCCTCTCCTTCGGCGGCGGCGAAGGGACCGAAACGCCGGTGGTCGTCGAGGCCGATAACAGCCCCGTCAAGGTCAAGCCCGAAAATCCGGGCGGCACCGTCGTGCCCAACCAGGACAACAAGGTCTACGACGCGGTGAAGGGCACCGCGGCCGCGGCCGACACGCCGGTCCAGGAAAAGCTGGTGACCACGTCGGAAGAGCCCGTCGACGTGGCCGCCGCGGGCGAGACCGACGCGCTCCCCGGCGTGAACCTCGAAGAGGACATCATTCCCAAGTCCGAAGATCGCGTCGACTCCGCAGCCGCTGCCGAGGACAGCGCGCCGGCGGTCGAAGACGCCATCGTGGTCGCCCCGCGCAAGGTGAAGACCATAGTCGTGCGCTCCGACGGCACGCTGGTGCCCCGCGAGGAAGCGGCGCCTGCCGATGACACGGTCCAAGTGGCCGAAGCGCCTGCCGCGCCGGCGGTTAACAAGGAAGCGACCGGAACCGTGGCGCAGGATAAGAAAGCTGCCGGCGAGGCCGTCCCCGTCAAGAAGGTCGAGACCAAGAAGGTCGTGGCCGAGACCGAGGGCACGCCGGAGACTTCCGCCTTGCCGCCCGCGAACACGACCGAACAGCCGACCGCGCCGAAGACTGAAAAGGCCGCGGCGCCGAAGACCGAAGAGGTCGCGGCGGTCGAGCCGGCGGCGATCGCCACCGGGGCGTGGTCCGTGCAGATCGCCTCGCAGCCGAGCGCGGAAAGCGCCAAGTCGACCTATGAGGATCTCGCCAAGCGCTACGCCGGCGTGATCGGCGGCAAGGGCGTCAACATCGTCAAGGCCGAGATCGCCGGCAAGGGCACCTACTGGCGCGTGCGCGTGCCAGCCAGGTCGCGCGACGACGCGGTGAGCATCTGCAACGAATACAAGGCTGCCGGCGGCAACTGCTTCATCTCGAAGTAATTGGCGTAACTATCGGGGACGGTTCAGTTTTTCCTGCCAGGTGCCCTTCGCTTGCTCACGGCGCGGCCGCCAGACCGCGCCGTTTCGCTTTTCGGCAAACCCCAGTTAGCGCAAGATGAATTGGAGCGGAGTCATTCATCCTGCTCTAACTCTTTGTTCTGGCGCATGATCTTGTCCGAAAAGTCTGCAACTTTTCGGGATCATGCTCTAGCGCAGGACGAATTGGAATCGAGTCGTTCCTGCTGCTCTAACTCCTTGTTTCGCCGCATGATCCTATCCGAAAGGTCTGCAACTTTTCGGGCTCATGTTCTTTGTTTTGCCGCATGATCTTGTCCGAAAGATCTGCAACTTTTCGGGCTCATGTTCTTTGTTTCGCCGCATGATCTTGTCCGAAAAGTCTGCAACTTTTCGGGCTCATGCTCTACAGGACGTCGCGAAAAAAAGGATTCACGCGCCGTACTGCAGGTTCTTGATTTGCGCATGTCTTTATCCCGAAACCGCTGCATACTTTCGGGAGACATGCGCTAGAATCAGCAACATGAGCGAATCAAAAGCCGTCATCCTGGGGTGCGCCGGGAAATCGCTGTCCGAGGACGAAAAGCACTTTTACCGCGACGAGCGGCCGTGGGGCTTCATCCTGTTTGCCCGCAACATCGGCGAGCCGAACGAGATCGCCGACCTGGTGGCGAGCCTGCGCGATAGCGTCGGGCGGCCGGACGCGCCGGTCTTCATCGACCAGGAGGGCGGCCGCGTGCAGCGGCTGAGGCCGCCGGTCGCGCCGAACTATCCGGCGGGCTCCGCGCTCGGCGCGCTCTACCGCTCGGACAGGGCGGCCGGCCTGCGCGCGGCCTGGCTCATGGCCAGGCTGCACGCCTTCGACCTGTCGCGCTTCGGCATCAATGTCGACTGCTTGCCAGTGCTCGACGTGCCGGTGGAGGGAGCGAACGACGTGATCGGCACGCGCGCCTACGGCAAGGACCCAGACATGGTGGCCGCCATGGGCCGCGCCGTCGCGCAAGGGCTGATGGCGGGCGGCGTGCTGCCGGTCATGAAACACATTCCCGGCCACGGCCGCGCCTTCGCGGACTCCCATCACGAATTGCCGAAGGTCGATATCGCGCTCGGCGAGCTCGCGCGCCATGATTTCGCGCCGTTCAAGGCGCTCAAGGACCTGCCGATGGCGATGACTGCGCATGTCGTCTACACGGCGATCGATCCCACGGCGCCGGCCACGACCTCGCCCAAGGTGATCCACGATATCGTGCGCGGCGAGATCGGCTTCGACGGACTGCTGATGAGCGACGACACTTCGATGAAGGCACTTTCTGGGGATTTCCCCGACAAGGCGGCGGCGATCCTTGCGGCAGGCTGCGATATCGTCCTTCACTGCAACGGAGCGATGGAGGAAATGCGCGGCATTGTCTCGAAGACCGTGCCGCTGGCCGGCAGGTCGCTGGAGAGGGCCGAGCGCGCACTGACCTATATTGCCAGGCGAGATGCGGTCGCAGAGGCCGATATCCGGAGCGAATTCGCGGGCTATTTCGACACGGTGGCGTGACGCCAGGACGAAAGAGTGGCTGAAACGGGCGAAACAAAGCCGGAAAAACCGGCGCCGATGGACCGGCTCTGGGCCGAGAACGACGATTCGCGCGCAAGCGACGAGCCGGCGCTGGTGGTCGACGTTGCCGGCTTCGAAGGTCCGCTCGACCTTCTCCTGCACCTTGCCCGCACCCAGAAGGTCGACCTCGCGCGCATCTCGATCGTGGCGCTGGTGGACCAGTACCTGAAGTTCATCGAGCAGGTCCGGGCGATGCGGCTGGAGCTTGCCGCCGACTATCTCGTGATGGCCGCCTGGCTCGCCTATCTCAAATCCAAGTTGCTCATCCCCAAGCAGCCCGACGCCGACGGCGAGAGCGGCGAGGAGATGGCGGCGGTGCTGCAGTTCCGCCTGAAGCGGCTAGAGGCGATGCGCGACGCGGCCGCTCGGCTGGTCAACCGCAACCGGGTTGGCCGCGACGTGTTCGCGCGCGGCATGCCGGAAGTGGTGATCGTCGAAAAGCGCAACGAATATTCGGCGACGCTCTATGATCTTCTGACAGCCTATGCGGCGCAGCGGCAACGGCAGGCAATCACCAATGTGCGCATCGCCAAGCGCGGTGTCTGGTCGTTGCAGGAAGCGCGCGAGATACTGGTGAGGCTGATCGGCACCTTCAAGGACTGGACCGCGCTGGACAGCTTCCTGATCGAATATCTCACCAGCCCCGAGCAGCGGCCCACGGCGATCGCCAGCTCCTTCGCGGCGAGCCTCGAACTGGCGCGCGAAGGCACGATCGAGCTGCGTCAGCACGCGGCCTTCCAGCCGCTCTACCTGCGCAGCCGCCAGAAGATCCAGGCGGTTGAAACCGGAGTAAGCCAATGAGTGAAGGCGCAAATGCCCAGATCATTCCCTTTCTGCTCGACGACGAGCCGCAAGAGGGCGTGCAGGACGAAAATCCGGCAATCAGGCTGCATCTTGCCGAGGCGATGCGCATGGCGGAAGCCATCGTCTTCGCCAGCGCCGAGCCGGTGACCGAGAAGGCGCTCGTGGCGCGGCTGCCCGAAGGCATCGACGTGCCCGTCGTCATGCAGGAATTGCAGACGCTCTACGAGAAGCGCGGCGTCAATCTGGTGAGGGTGGGCGATGCCTGGGCGTTCCGCACGGCCGGCGACCTCTCCTTCCTGATGAGCCGCGACACGGTCCAGCAGAAGAAGCTGTCGCGCGCCGCGCTCGAGGTGCTGGCGATCATCGCGTACCACCAGCCGGTGACGCGCGCCGAGATCGAGGACATCCGCGGCGTCGAGACGTCGAAGGGCACGCTGGACACGCTGATGGAAACGGAGTGGGTGAGGTTCCGCGGCCGCCGCCGCACGCCCGGCCGCCCCGTGACCTACGGCACGACGGACAAGTTCCTCGACCATTTCAGCCTGTCCGAAATCCGCGACCTGCCGGGCATCGATGAGCTGAAGGGCGCTGGGCTGCTATCGGCGCGCATGCCGTCGAACTTCTCCGTTCCGCTGCCGCCGGCCGACCCGGACGAGCTCACGCCGGACGAGGACCCGCTGACCGACATCGACCTCGAAGAGCTCGGCCTGTTGACACCTGGCGGCGGCGGTGATTGAGCGGGAGATTCCATCAACAGCGTGTGAGTTTTGACCTGTGCTTTCCGGCATGGCGCTCCGTCCAACACCCCTCATCCGTCTCGGCGCGCAGCGCCGAGCCACCTTCTCCCCCAAGGGGAGAAGGGGAAGTTTGGCATATGCGTCTCAGCCAATCGCCGACGGCGGCGATTGGCTGAAACCAAAATGCAGCGCTCCCCCTTCTCCCCTTGTGGGAGAAGGTGGCCCGAAGGGCCGGATGAGGGGTGTTGGACGTAGCGTGACACCGCCATGACCCAGGACGCCCGCTCCGCGGCCCGCGTCACGGCGGGCGTCACCTTTGCGGCGAAGCTCGCCTTCGAGAATATCAGCCATTCCTTCGGACCCGACAGCGAGACGCTCTCCGACGTAACGCTCGCGGCAGAGCCGGGCGAAGTGCTTTGCCTGCTGGGACCGTCGGGCTCCGGCAAGACGACGCTGCTCAGGATCGCCGCCGGCATCGAGACGCAGCGCGCGGGCAGGGTGCTGCTCAACGACCGCGAGATTGCCGGGCCTACGGTGTTCCTGCCGCCGGAGCAGCGCTCGATCGGCCTCGTCTTTCAGGATTTCGCGCTGTTTCCGCATCTTTCGATCCTCGACAATGTCCGCTTCGGGCTGACGGCGCTGTCGCGCGAGGAGGCCAAACGTGAGGCGATGATCGCGTTGGGCCGGGTGGGGCTGGAAGGTTACGCCAGCTCGTATCCACACGTGCTGTCCGGCGGCGAGCAGCAGCGCGTGGCGCTCGCCCGCGCGCTCGCGCCGCGCCCGGCTGTGCTCCTGATGGACGAGCCGTTCTCCGGCCTGGATTCGCGGCTCAAGGATTCGGTCCGCGCCGAGACGCTGGCGATCCTGCGCCACAGCCGTGCGACCGCGATCGTGGTGACCCACGATGCCGAGGAGGCGATGCGCATGGGCGACCGCATCGCGCTTCTGAAGGAAGGCAGGCTGCAGCAGGCGGGCCGCGCCGAGGAGCTTTATCTCCGGCCCGCGGACCTGTTCGTGGCCGGCTTCTTCTCGGAGCTCAACGTGTTCGAGACGCGGGCAAGCGGCGGGACCGCCGAAACGCCGCTCGGCAGGATAGAGGCGGCCGGCTTCGCCGACGGCTCGGCCCTCGACGTGGCGGTCCGCACGTCCGGCTTCGATGTCAGCGAGACTGCCGGCGTGTCCGAGGCGCGTATCCTCTCGCGCCGCTATCTTGGTGTCGTGGAACTGCTGGAACTTGCCGTTTCCGGCGCCGAAACGCCAGTGCGGGCACGGGTACGGTGCGGCGCTTTGTCCCCTTCGGCTCGCGATATCTGGCTTTCGCTCCGCAAGTCTGACGTACTTGTGTTTGAAAGAGCCGGCAAAAACGCATAAATCACGGGAACCAACCCCTGTGGGAGAGTAACAATGGGTTCATTTTCGATCTGGCACTGGCTGATCGTTCTGGTCGTCGTGCTGCTGCTGTTCGGGCGCGGCAAGATTCCGGAACTGATGGGCGACATGGCCAAGGGCATCAAGAGCTTCAAGAAGGGCATGTCCGACGACGACAAGGCCGCCGAAGACGGTCTGCCCACCGTCGAGCATCGTGCCGACGAGACCGTGGCGGCAAAGGAAAAGGCAGCCAAGAGCTGATTGCTTTCACGCGGCCTTGCCAGCCGCTTAGCCTGAGCCGGAACAAAAAAGATGTTTGATATCGGCTGGACCGAAATGCTGGTGATCGCGATCGTCATGATCGTGGTCGTCGGGCCGAAGGATTTGCCGAAGATGCTGCGCACCTTCGGCAGGACCACCGCCAAGATGCGCGCCATGGCCGGCGAGTTCCAGCGCCAGTTCAACGAGGCGCTCAAGGAAGCCGAGCTGGACGACGTGAAGAAGTCCGTCGACGAGCTTCGCAGTCTCAATCCAGTGGCCCAGGTCAAGAAGCAGCTCAACCCGTTCGAGAAGGCTGCGGCCGATGTGCGGGCCGGGCTGGATTCGCTCAAGTCTGCGTCCGCCAAGCCAGTCGAACCGGCGGCGCCCGCAGCTGCGGCCGCGCAGCCCGCCGTGGCTGCGGACGCCGTCGCGCAGTCCGCTGAGCCGGCCTCTCCGGTCGTGCATGCCGCCGAGCCGCTGAAGAACGGCGCGGCGGCGATGCCGGGCGTCGTCGCCGGTCCCGAGACGATGCCGGCCGCGCCCGCGATGACGCCGCTCGTCAATGGCGCTGCAACGGTGGCCGAGCCGGCAGCGGTTGCGGCTGCGGCCGGGGCGAGCGCTGCCGCCAGCGCGGCGTCGGCGGCCCAGGCCGCGCCGGGTAAGCCGGAAGTGGCTGCGGTCGCAAAGCCGGCCGCGAAATCGAGCGCCAAAGCCGCCAACGGCAAGGCGACGGCCTCGAAAGCCGCGGCGAAGTCCAAGGCTTCCAGTCCTAAGAAAGCGGCTGCGCCAAAGGCCAAGGCAGCGGCTACGGCCAAGGCAGCAGTTGCTGGGAAAGCCGCGGAGAAGCCCGCGGCCAAGAAGACAAAGGCGAACGCCTCTTGAGCACCGAAGTCGACGAAGTCGAGGCGTCATCGGCCCCGCTGATCGAGCACCTGATCGAGCTCAGGCGGCGTCTGATGTGGTCGATCGGCGGCTTTTTCGTCGCCTTCATCGCCTGTTTCTTCGTGGCCAAGCACCTCTTCAACCTCTTGGTGATCCCCTTCAAATGGTCGGTGCAGTGGGCCGGGCTCGACGTCTCCAAGGTCGAGCTGATCTACACGGCGCCGCAGGAATTCTTCTTCACGCAGATCAAGCTCGCCATGTTCGGCGGGCTGGTGATCGCCTTCCCGCTGATCGCCACGCAGATCTACAAGTTCATCGCGCCAGGCCTCTATAAAAACGAGCGGGCCGCCTTCCTGCCGTTCCTGATCGCCTCGCCGCTGCTGTTCCTGTTGGGCGGCGCGCTCGTCTATTTCTTCTTCACGCCGATGGTGATGTGGTTCTTCCTGTCCATGCAACAGGCCGGCGGCGACGGACAGGTGCAGATCTCGCTGCTGCCCAAGGTGTCGGAATATCTCAGCCTCATCATGACGCTGATCTTCTCCTTCGGCCTGGTCTTCCAGCTTCCGGTCGTCACCTCGCTGATGGCGCGCGTCGGGCTCCTGTCCTCGCAGGCGCTCAGGGAAAAGCGCAAATGGGCGATCGTGCTGGCCTTCATCGTGGCCGCAGTGCTCACTCCTCCCGACCCGATCAGCCAGATCAGCCTCGCCCTGCCGACCATCGTTCTCTACGAGATCTCGATCTGGGCGGCGAAGATGATCGAGCGCAAGCGCGAGGAGGAGCTTATCGCCGCCGAGAAGAAGGATGCGGCGGCTGCCGCCGAGTAGCACCTCGGCCCGCTCACGCTAAAATACTGCACCGCCAGGCATTGCCGCCCGTAGCACGCGGGAGCTAGCGGCTTTATGATGCGCCGCTTTACGTCAGGGCAGCGGGGGCGCCCGGGCCTGTTCATTACCCACGGCAGAACCCCGCGCGAAGGGGGGAATGCCATGCCGCGCGTCTACCTGGACAGGATCAACGGCTCACCGCTCTTCTCCATCGAGAAGGTGGTCGGCAAGGCCATGACCAACGACCGGCTGGACGTGATGCTCGTCCAGTATTTTCTGAAAGTCATCCTGCACAGCAACAAGATATTCCTGGCCGGAAACACGCGCTTCACGCCGCCCCCGGGGTCGGAGCTGCAAATCACCGGCATCTGGGATGAGGCTTCCGCCCGCTATCTCACCCGCTGGGAGGAGCTGCGCTACGAGGCGAGGGCATATTGGGGCCACGGCGCGGCTCCGGCCACGCAATATCCCGGCACCGTGGTTCCCTATATCCAGGGCGGCACGAAGCTCATCGCCATGCAGGAAATGTGCAGGATTTTCTACGGCGATGAGGCATACAACAAGCTGCAGATGCCCAATGCCGAGCTGCCGGTTCAGGTCTGGCGCGAGCTGTTCTGGGACCCGATCTACGGGCCGCACCGCACGGAGTGATCGACGGCGCCAAAGCCAGGCCGGCGTCGGCATTGGCGCGCTTATGGTTTTATGCGGTCCGTGCCTTTCCTGACCGGGAAGCCCAGCGCCCGCAGGTGATGGCGCACGGTGACCGGGCAGGCCGAGTCCGTGCCGAACTGCTCGGCGAGCGACTGGCGCAGGTCCCGGACGTTGGCCGTGTCGTCAGCGGCTTCCACGGAAGCCTTCACCAGCTCCAGCGTCGGGATCAGCATGGTGCGCCTGCCGACGGTTTTCACCCAGGGTTTTTGGTTTCCGCTATCGTTCGACGTTTCGGACATGGTCTCGCTCCCAATTCCTCCATCATAGGACGTTCGCGACCAGACGAAGCCGACATGGCGCTGACAATTTAGGTTTTCCGCCCTCGATACAGGCGCCGCACCAACGCCAGCCTTGCGCGTTGCGGCGCATCGGTTTACCCCGTCACCGGCTCGCTTCGCTCGCCACCTCTCCCCCAGCAGGCTGGGGGAGAGGAACCGCTGCCGCGAGGGCGACGCTCATCCAGCTTGGGTTCCTCGCCTCCACGGGAGTGGGGAGAGGTGGCGAGCGAAGCGAGCCGGTGAGGGGGCTTTGCCAAGCCCCGGCCTCTAGCAGGAACGCACGTCACACCATGCTTGACATCAAATGGATTCGCGAGAACCCGCAAGCCCTCGTCCGCGTGCTGGTGACCCGCCAGTGGTCCGCCGACGAGGCAAGCGCGACGGTCGATGACATCATCGCCAGGGACGAGGCGCGGCGCGAGCATATCGTCAGGCTCCAGCAGGCGCAGGAGCGCCGCAACGCCGCCTCGAAGGAGATCGGCAATGCGATGCGCAACAAGGACATGGCCCTGGCCGAGACGCTGAAGGAGGAGGTCGGCGAAATCAAAGCCTTCATCCAGTCCGGCGAGGCGACCGAGCGCGCGCTCGACAAGGCGCTCGAAGACGCGCTGGCGGTGATCCCCAACGTGCCGCTCGACGATGTGCCGGTCGGCAAGGACGAGCACGACAATGTCGAGGTCCGCCGCTTCGGCACGGAGCTGATCTCGGCGCGGCAGAAGAACATGCCGAACAAGCCGCGCGAGCATTTCGAGATCGGCGAGGCGCTGGGCCTGATGGATTTCGAGCGCGCGGCGAAGCTTTCGGGCTCGCGCTTCACGGTGCTCAAGGGCCAGCTTGCGCGGCTCGAACGCGCGCTCGGCCAGTTCATGCTCGACCTGCACACCACCGAGCACGGTTATGAGGAAGTGCAGCCGCCGCTCTTGGTGCGTGACGAGGTACTATTTGGGACGGGGCAGTTGCCGAAGTTCGAGGAGGACCTCTTCAAGACGGAGAGGTCAGCGAGCATAGAGGACATACGACCGGCAATTGTGGTGGCTAGTCGGGAGTTCATACGGAACATCGACAAAATTCGTCGGGAGCAGTATCAACAAGACAGAAATCTTCTTGAGCGTGACCACCTCAGCCATGTGCAAGAAGCAGTCGCCACGTATCTGAAGACCGAAATAAAATGGAACGAGTTGGGCCAGTTTGAGCCGATCGACGTTCCCATCGTCAATTATCTCATCCCCACCGCCGAAGTCCCTCTGACCAACCTCGTCCGCGAGGAGATCGTCGCGCACGAAAGCCTGCCGCGCCGTTACACGGCGCTCACGCCGTGCTTCCGTTCCGAAGCAGGCTCGGCCGGCAAGGACACGCGCGGCATGCTGCGCCAGCACCAGTTCTACAAGGTCGAGCTGGTGTCGATCACCGACCAGGAATCCTCGCTTGCCGAGCACGAGCGCATGACCGAATGCGCCGAGCAGGTGCTGAAGCGGCTCGGCCTGCCGTTCCGCACCGTGACGCTCTGCACCGGCGATATGGGGTTCGGCGCGCGCAAAACCTACGACATCGAGGTGTGGCTGCCGGGGCAGAACACCTACCGCGAAATCTCGTCCTGCTCGGTGTGTGGCGACTTCCAGGCGCGCCGCATGGACGCGCGCTACAGGCCGAAGGAGGGCAAGGGCACGGCCTTCGTGCATACGCTGAACGGGTCCGGCACGGCGGTCGGCCGCGCGCTGATCGCGGTGCTGGAAAATTACCAGAACGAGGATGGCTCGGTCACAATTCCTGAAGTTCTGACGCCTTACATGGGCGGGCTGAAGAGAATCGAGGCGCGGTAAATCATGTCTGCGACGATGGCGCTCTGTCGCGCCCCCCTCTGTCCTGCCGGACATCTCCCCCGCATGGGGGGAGATTGGCTGTCGTTCTGGGTTTCGCCAATCGCAGACGTTGCAGGATTAGCGCCGTCAAAAATGAAGGCCAATCTCCCCCCTTGCGGGGGAGATGTCCGGCAGGACAGAGGGGGGCAACGTAGAGCGCCGACCTTGCCGTCCTTCCGAAGGAAGGCCGTCTGATGCGCATCCTCCTCACCAACGACGACGGCATTCACGCCGAAGGCCTGGCCGTGCTGGAGCGCATCGCGCGCACATTGTCGGACGATGTCTGGGTGGTCGCGCCGGAATACGACCAGTCGGGCTTTGCGCATTCGCTGTCGATCTCCGATCCGCTGAGATTGCGACAGGTGAGCGAGCGGCATTTCGCCGTGCGCGGCACGCCGACCGACTGCGTGATCATGGGTTGCCGCAAGATCATGCCGGAACTGCCGGACCTGGTGCTGTCGGGCGTCAATTCCGGCTCCAACATCGCCGACGACGTGACCTATTCGGGCACGGTGGCCGGCGCCATGGAAGGCGCGCTGGTCGGGATCCGCTCGATCGCGCTCAGCCAGGCCTACAATGTGCGCGACGAGATGCGCGTGGTGCCGTGGGAAACGGTCGAGGCGCTCGCGCCGGCGCTGCTCGACAGGCTGATCAAGGTCGAGCTGCCGCCGGGCGTATTCCTCAACCTGAATTTCCCGAACTGCCCGCCGGACGAGGTGGGCGAGGCGGTCGTCACCAGCCAGGGCAGGCTCATGCACGGGCTGTGGATCGAGCAGCGCGCCGACGGCCGCGGCTTTCCATATTACTGGATGCGTTTCGGGCGGGAGAGGCCGCAGGCGGAAGCCGGCTCCGACCTTGTGGCGATGCGGGAGAAGAAGATTTCCGTGACGCCGCTCAAGATCGACCTCACCGCGCATGAGGTCAAGGACAGGCTGGCGAAGGCGCTCTCATGAGCAACGGACCGGCCGACGACCGCGAAAGTTTTGCAGCTTTCCTCTTGAGACTGCGCACAAAGCGGATCGGCTCGAAGGAACTCGTCGCAGCCTTCGAGGCGACGCCGCGCCGCTCCTTCCTGCCCAGCCAATGGCAGTCGGTCGCCTGGTCGGAGCGCATGGCGCCAATCGAATGCGGCGAGGCAATTGAAGGTGTCGACCTGCAGGCTCTGGTGGTTGCCGCGCTTGAGCTCAGCAACGGCCATCGCGTGCTCGAGGTGGGCACCGGCTCGGGATTCACGGCGGCGGTGATGGCTCGCCTTGCCGGCCGCGTGATCACGCTCGACCGCTACAGGACGCTCGCCGAGCAAGCCAGGCAGCGCTTCGAGAAGCTTGGGCTGGCCAATGCGGTGGCGCGCCATGCCGACGGCGTCAACGGCCTGCCGGGCGAGGGGCCGTTCGACCGCATCGTCGCCTGGGCCGCCTTCGATGGCCTGCCGCGGCCCTTCGTTGACCAGCTTTCGAGCGGCGGCATCATGATCACGCCGATCGGCGCGGCCGAGGGCGAGCAGGTGCTCGCCAAGCTCACCAAGGTCGGCAGCCGCTTCGAGCGCGTCGACATTGCGACGGTGCGGCTGCAGCCGATCGTCAAGGGCGTGGCGGCGGTGCTTTAGGCAGCCAAGTATTCCGCCCTTTCGATTTATGCAGGCACTGCCCCTTGGGGCTATCGCATATGTTTCGGGAGGTTGCGTCGGCAGCCCGTGCGGACGTCATCCTCGGGCTTGTCCTGAGGATCTGCTACGTCTGCCGAACGCCAACGAAATATCTGCAACCGCCACCGAACGCAGATCCTCGGGACAAGCCCGAGGATGACGCCGCCAGCTGCCGATAGACCCAATGCAATTGCCCTGCCGCGCACGGGGAGTGGGTAAGGGCGAGGAGCAGCGCCGGCATCAAAACGACGGCAAAGCGCCCAACAACAGATTGACCGCGCGAATCCGCTCGAATTTGCGGCAAATGCCAGCAAAATTCCTGCTTCGGAATCCGCAGCTTAACCGACCAGTAAGATTAACGCGCTTTAATCATGCATGTTCTTTCGGGTACGTGCGGGTTCCCTGTCATGCGTTTGAGTGTTCTGAGGTCCAGTGAGCGCCGGCTCGCGCAGGGCGCGGCGATTCTTCTCGTCGGCGGGCTTGTTTCCGGGTGCAGCTCGGACGCCATGCGCTTCACCTACGACCAGGACGGCATGTTCACCGGGGCCACGACCAATCAGCGCCAGATGATCGCGCCGGACCAGCCCTTTCCGGGCGACAATCCGACGACGGTCGCCGGGGTCGACGGCGCACATACCGGCTCGATCAACCGCGAGGCGGTGAAGCCGGTCGATCTGTCCACCAAGTCCGTCACCAAGACAGAACTTGCGCCGGTCGCGGGCGCGAAGGTCGCGCCTGCGGACTCCAAGCCGCTCGTGAAGGTGTCGGAACCGGCAGGCGTCGACAAGACGGTGACGGGCACGGTTGCCGCCAAGACCGAGGCGACGAACGAGCCGGCCGCGCTGGAGAGCGACCCGGTCGGCTGGTCGCGCGCCGGCGGCACGCAGGTCACGGCCAAGGAAGGCGAGACCATATACAATCTGTCGCGGCGCTTCGGTGTCCCGGCCGACGTGCTGATGAAGATGAACGGGCTCTCCGACGCCAACGGGCTCAAGGTCGGCCAGAAGGTCATCATCCCGACCTATGTCTATAACAGCAAGGCGCCGGTCTCCGCGCCCGACAACAATCCCAAGGTCGCCGGCGCGAAATCCTCGCGCGGGGTCAAGACTGACGAGCCGACCGACAAGCTGCCGACAGGCACGCCGCCCGCCGACAAGGTTGCCGTGCTGCCGAAGACGCCGAAGCTGAAGGAAGGCGAGACGGCGCAACCGACGGAGGCCACGGCCGACAAGACGGCCGAGAAGGTTGAGACGAAAAAGGCCGATACCGACAAGGTCGCCAGGACCGGTTCGGGCACCTACACGGTGCAGTCCGGCGACACGCTGTCGAAGATCGCCAAGAAGAACGGCGTCAGCGTCGTCGCGCTCAAGCAAGCGAACGGGCTGAACGACGGTCTGCTCAAGATCGGCCAGACGCTGAAGCTGCCTGCCGGTGGCGAGAAGGTGGCGGCCGCGCCTGCCGTCGACCCGATCATCACCGGTGCGGCCGGCCCCGCCAAGAAGGCGGTGGATAGCGGCGAGATCGCCGGCTACACGCCGCCCAAGAAGGCCGACAAGACGATCGAGGACGCCGACGTCGATACCGCTGCCGTCGCGCCGGATTCGACGGGCATCGGCAAGATGCGCTGGCCCGTGCGCGGCCGGGTCGTGTCGTCCTACGGCAAGGGCAGCGGCCGCTCGAACGACGGCATCGACATCGCCGTGCCGGAGGGCACGCCGGTCAAGGCCGCCGAGAACGGTGTCGTGATCTATGCCGGCGACGGGCTCAAGGATTTCGGCAACACCGTGCTGGTGCGCCACGAGAATGGGCTGGTCACCGTCTACGGCCATGCCAGCGAGCTGAAGGTGAAGCGCGGCGAGAAGGTGAAGCGCGGCCAGGAAATCGCCACCTCGGGCATGAGCGGCACGACCGACGCCCCGAAGCTGCATTTCGAGGTGCGCAAGGACTCTGCGCCGGTCGATCCCGGGACTTATCTGGAATAACGGAACGGTCTGATTTAGCGGGCCCGCCGCTTCGAGTGTCGTGATTTTGAAGTTCGCTGGATTTCGATATCGCGCGTCGGGCGAACTTCAAAATCAAAACGACACTAGAAATCAATAAGTTGCTAGCGTCCTTCGATTCTGAAATTCGCTCGGCCCTTGATATCGAACTCATGCGAATTTCAGAATCAGGACACTAGCGCGGGGGCCTTTCGTTTGCCCATCATCCTGCACTATCTTCGCCCCAGGAAGGCGACACCCGCCTTCGATGCAAGCAACACCTGGTGGGGAGTGGCCGTATGCGGGGTGCCTTGGGTTGGAAAGTTCTGGGCCTGGCCTTGGCGGTCGGTCTCGTTTTCGCAGTGATCGACACAGGGATGGCGCAATCGCAGGAGTTGCGGGGCGAATCCCAACTTTTGTTCGAAGTAGCCCGGCAGGATCTGATCGGCGAGCGTGTCGCGGCGCTGCGTGAGGAAATCGACGCCAGGCTGCGCGGCGCGGGCATCGCTTTTACCGGCCTGGATGACGTCAGCGGCACTGTGGAGGTGCGGGTCTCGGATGCCAGCAACATCGTCAAGGCGAAGGACACTCTGGCCGACCTGCTTGCTCCGATCCGTGTCGCGGAGGGAACGGAGCCGGTGGCCGAACTGGCCGTCGATGAGCCAGAACCCGGCCTGCTGCGATATACGCTGACGGAGGCGAGTATCGACCGGCGCGTCGGCCTTGCCGTCGAGCAGTCGCTCAAGATCATGGAGCGGCGCGCGCTTGCAATCGGCATCGATCGCCCTGTCGTCGAAAAGCGAGGTCCCGATCGGATAATCGTCATAGCCGGCGGGCTGCACGATCCCGGCCAATTGCGCGATATCCTTTCGCGGCGCGCGCGGCTGACCTTGCAGTGGGTTGACGAGTCCGTGCCGGTCGAGGACGCGCTGAAGGGCAACGTTCCCGCCGGCAGTTCCATCCTGAAGGGGACGGGCGACCCGTCGCTTCAGTTCCTGGTCAGGAACGACGTCGTCCTTTCGGGTGACAATATCGTTGAAGCGCAGGCGATTGTGGACCAGTTTTCCGGCGCGCCGGCCATCACCTTTCGCTTCGACGATGAAGGCAAGAGGGTGTTCGCAGAGGCGACCGAACGGAATGTCGGCCATGCCTTCGCCATCGTCCTCGATGGCGAGGTGATAATGGCGCCGACCATCCTCGAGCCGATCCTCGGCGGCACTGGCCAGATCTCCGGCAATTTCACGAAAGAGAGCGCCAGCGACCTTGCTCTCCTGCTTCGCGCCGGCGGGCTTCCGGCGAAGCTCAACCTCATCGAGGCGCGCTTCACGCCGGTCGACCCATAGTTGACGTGCGTCAGACCTTCGCCTGCTTCAGCACCTCGTTGATGCGCGATTGCCAGCCTTTGCCCGTAGCGCGGAATTTCTCGACGACGTCCTGATCGAGCCGCAATGTGACGAGCTTCTTCGGCGTCTCAAGCTTCGGCCGGCCGCGCAGACGGCGGCGCATTTCCTCGATGCCCTCGAAGAACTCAGGCGGGAAGACTTCGCGTGCTGGTCTGGCCCTTTTGAAATCTTCCTCGGTCCATTCGGGATTGTCAGGGTCCTTGGCGATTCCGGCTTGGATTTCCGCCTCCTCCTCGTCAGAAATGTCGGGAAGAGCAAGCTTTTTAGGATTGGTCATAGAGCCTCCTTTCGCCGCTACTGGCTCGCCTTGCGCTAATGAGAGAAATGCCTTCGATCCCGAGCGGCGAGAAAACGACGGCAATCAAGCGCATGTCCAGCGGGCCGATCGCTTTAAGGCGGCGACGCCCGTCCTTCCCTGGATGGGTCGGCATGATCACTGCCTCGCTGAACGCAAAGCGATCTCGAACGTAGACAAAATCGAGATGATGCCTTTCCAGGTTCCTCAGCCGCTTCGGCTCGTCCCAGACGATCTCCATTCAGCTCTGCCCGCCCAGGATGCTGCCATCCCAGAAATAATGTATCTACAAAAAATATTCTAGTCCTTCAGCTTCTGGCCCAGCCGGCCGGCGAGGTCCTGCACGAACTGGAAGGCGACGCGGCCGGAGCGGCTGCCGCGCGTGGTCGCCCATTCGAGCGCCTCGGCGCGCAAGGTCTCCTCGTCGATCTTCAGGCCGTGATAGGCGACATAGGCGCCGACCATGTCGAGATATTCGTCCTGCGAGCATTTGTGGAAGCCGAGCCACAGGCCGAAGCGGTCGGACAGCGATACCTTCTCTTCGACCGCCTCGGACGGGTTGATTGCCGTCGAGCGTTCGTTCTCGATCATGTCGCGCGGCAAAAGATGACGGCGGTTCGAGGTGGCGTAGAAGATCACGTTCTGCGGCCGGCCCTCGACGCCGCCCTCAAGTGCCGCCTTGAGCGACTTGTAGGAGGTGTCGTCGTGATCGAAGGACAGATCGTCGCAGAACAGGATGAAGCGGAACGGCGAGGCCTTGAGGATCGTCATCAGCTTCGGCAGCGTGCCGATGTCCTCCCGGTGGATCTCGATCAGCTTGAGCGCGGCCTCGTCCGGCTTGCGGCTTGCGTTGATCGAAGCGTGCACGGCTTTGATCAGCGACGATTTGCCCATGCCGCGCGCGCCCCACAGAAGCGCGTTGTTGGCGGGCAGGCCGGCGGCGAAGCGTGTCGTATTGTCGAAGAGGATGTCGCGCACGCGGTCGACGCCGCGGATCAGCCCGATATCGACACGATTGACCCTCTGCACGGGTTCGAGGAATCCGGGCTCCGCGACCCAGACGAAGCAGTCGGCCGAGGCGAGGTCAGTCTGCGGCACGGCCGGAGAGGCAAGTTGCGATACAGCCGCGATCAGCCGGTCGAGTTTTTCGGACAGGTTTTCGATCGTCGGGTCGGCCATCGTTTCCGGTTCGTCGCTTTTGTTGAGGCGCACGCTCTAACACGCGGATCACAGAGCGAAAAGCATGACTGCGGCCAGTCTGAGCGGTTGCATTGAACCACTCAATGACTATATTCCGCGCAACTTTGCGGGCCCTTGCGGCCCGTTTTTCGATCAAATGGGGAGCTGATGATGTTTGTGACGCCGGCCTATGCGCAGACGATGGGAGCAAGCCCCGATATTTTCATCAGCATTTTGCCGTTTGTCCTGATCTTCGTGATCATGTATTTTCTCATCATCCGGCCGCAGCGGCAGCAGCTCAAGAAGCGGACCGAGATGCTGGCGGCGGTGCGCCGCGGCGACACGGTCGTCACCGGCGGCGGCCTGATCGGCAAAGTTACCAAGGTCATCGACGACAACGAGCTTGAGATCGACCTTGGCGGCGGCACCAAGGTGACAGCGCTGCGCTCGACGCTGTCGGACGTTCGGGTAAAGGGCGAGCCGGTCGCCAACCAGAACGCCAAGAAATAAACGCATTCGCGGCGGACGGGACGATAGTTCGCCTGAATTGAAAGACGCTTCATGCTCTATTTCTCGCGCTGGAAAACGATCGGCATCTGGCTGGTGGTAGCGCTCAGCGTGATCTACGCGCTGCCCAATCTGATCCCGCAGCACGTTCTCAACACCTGGCCGGAATGGGCGCCACGCAAGCAGATGACACTCGGCCTCGACCTGCAGGGCGGCTCGCACATCCTGCTGCAGGTCGACCGCCAGTCGCTGATCACCGAGCGGCTCAACACCACGCGCGACGAGATTCGCACCAAGCTGCGCGACGCCAAGATCGGCTATACCGGCCTCGCCGCCAGCGGCCGCACCGTCCAGGTCCGTATTCGCGACGCCGCCGACATCGACAAAGCGAAGACCGCGCTTGCCGACCTTTCGACGCCTGTCGCGGCCGGCCTCTTCGGCACGAGTTCGGTGACCGAGCTGTCGCTCGACGAACCGGAGCCGGGACTGCTGAGATATACGCTGACCGATGGCGGCATCGACTACCGCATCTCCACCGCGGTGACTCAGTCGATCGAGGTGGTCGGCCGCCGCGTCAACGAACTCGGCACGACCGAGCCCGTCATCCAGCGCCAGGGCAATGACCGCATCGTCGTTCAGGTGCCGGGCCTGCAGGACCCGCAGCGGCTCAAGGAAATCCTGGGCCAGACGGCGAAGCTGACCTTCCAGATGGTCGACACGTCCATGCCCGTGCAGGACGCCATCAACAGCCGTCCGCCGGCCGGCACGACCATCATGTATTCGAATGACGACCCGCCGGTGCCTTATGTGATCGAGGACCAGGTCATCGTCTCGGGCGAGAACCTCGTCGACGCCCAGGCGACCTACGACCAGCGAACCAACGAGCCGGTCGTCTCCTTCCGCTTCGACGGCAAGGGCGCACAGCGTTTCGGCCAGGCAACGCAACAGAATGTCGGCCGGCTGTTCGCCATCATCCTCGACAATCAGGTGATCTCGGCTCCGCAGATCCGCGAGCCTATCCTCGGCGGCAGCGGCCAGATCTCCGGCAATTTCACCACGCAGAGCGCCAACGATCTCGCCGTGCTGCTGAGGGCCGGCGCGCTGCCGGCCACCCTCAACGTCATCGAGGAACGCACGGTCGGCCCGGGCCTCGGCCAGGACTCGATCGACGCCGGCAAGATTTCGGGCATCATCGGCTCCATCCTCGTCGTCGCCTTCATGCTGGTTGCCTATGGCAAGCTTGGTGTCATCGCCAACGTCGCGCTTGCCGCCAATGTCGCGATGATCGTGGCGATCCTGTCGCTGCTCGGCGCGACGCTCACCTTGCCGGGCATTGCCGGTATTGTGCTCACGATCGGCATGGCCGTGGATTCCAACGTGCTCATCTACGAGCGTATCAAGGAGGAGCGCCGCAACGGTCGCTCCGTGATCCAGGCGATCGACAGCGGTTTTACACGTGCCCTGGCGACCATTGTCGACGCCAACGTGACCACGCTGATCGCCGCCGCGGTGCTGTTCTATCTCGGCTCCGGACCGGTCAAAGGTTTCGCCGTGACGCTGGCGATCGGTATCGTCACGACCGTTTTCACCGCCTTCACGTTCACGCGCTGGCTCGTCGCGTGGTGGGTCAAGCGGTTCCGCCCGAAGGAAATCCCGTGGGGATTGCAGCTCGTGCCACCCGGCACGAAGATCCCGTTCATGGGCATCCGGCGCTGGACGTTCGCCCTGTCCACGGTCCTGTCGATCGCCTCGGTGTTGCTCTTCGTCACAGTCGACATGAACTACGGCGTCGACTTCAAGGGCGGTTCGCTCATCGAGCTGAGGGCCAAGGACGGGACCGCCGATCCCGGTGATATCCGCGCGCGCCTGTCGGAGCTCAATGTCGGCGATGCGCAAGTGCAGGAAATCGGCAATCAGGGCGAGGTGCTTTTGCGCATCGCCGCTCAGGATGCCGGCGACACCGCCGAGCAATCCGCCCTCACCAAGATAAGGGACGAACTTCAGAACGACTACGAATTCCGCCGCGTGGAGACGGTGGGACCAACCGTTTCGAGCGAGCTTGCGACGCAAGGTACGATCGGCGTCATCGTCGCGCTGGCTTTCATCCTCGTTTATGTCTGGTTCCGTTTCGAATGGCAGTTCGCCATTGGCGCGATCGTCGCGACGGTCCACGATATCGTCATGACCATCGGCTTCTTCGTCGTCTCCGGCGTCGAGTTCAACCAGTCATCCATTGCCGCTATTCTCACCATCGTCGGCTATTCTCTAAATGATACGGTGGTCGTCTACGACCGCATCCGCGAAGATTTACGGCGCTACAAGAAGATGCCGCTGACGCAGCTCCTGAACAACGCCATCAATGAGACGCTGTCCAGAACGACGCTCACCTCCGTGACGACGATCCTGGCGCTGCTGGCTCTCTTCATCTTCGGAGGCGAGGTGATCCGCTCCTTCACGGCCGCGATGCTGTTCGGCGTGATCTTCGGTACGTATTCGTCGATCTTCATCGCCGCGCCGCTGCTCATCCTCTTCAAGCTGAGGCCGGGACAGGCGACCGAAGAGGAGGACAAGACGGCGCCGTCCGGCAAGGCACTGGCGACCTGACGGAAGGGGTCGTGAGCAAGGGCATCCTGATCCGAGAGGCGCACTTCCCAGGACGTGCGCCGATCGAAGCGTACGGCAACGGCGGTTTCCGCTTCGCGGACATGTCGCATCGCGGCTCGCTGCTCTGCCTGCCGTCTGGCATCTATGGCTGGGAACCGAAGGATCCGGCCGCGCTTACGGTCGAGGATTTTGCCCGCCTGTTTGCAGAAGCCCCTGCCATCGAGATACTGCTTGTCGGCTCCGGCAAGGATTTGCGCCCGATCCCCAAGCCGCTGCGAGAAGCATTGAAAGAGGCGCGTATCTCCGCCGACCCGATGTCAACGGGCGCGGCGGTGCGCACCTTCAACGTGCTGCTGGCTGAGGACCGAGCGGTCGCGGCTGCGTTGATCGCGGTAGAGTAACGTCGTGATCACAATCGGATTGTGAGGCTTGCGCTCTACGTTGCCCCCCTCTGTCCTGCCGGACATCTCCCCCGCAGGGGGGGAGATTGGCTGTCATCTTGGTTTTCGCCCATCTCCACCGTTGGCGACTGGCGAAACCAAAGCGGCCGGCCAATCTCCCCCCTTGCGGGGGAGATGTCCGGCAGGACAGAGGGGGGCGCGAAGGAACGCGGACCTTTCCAACTTTGGTGGCCGGCGATGAACGCCGACGCCCAAGCGATGGAAACGGTCCGCAAGGGCGACCGCGACCGCTATCTCGCGACACTCTACGCGCCTGAGGGCAAGCGGCAGGCGCTCTTTGCGCTTCACGCCTTCAATGTCGAGATCGCCTCGGTGCGAGACCGCATCCGGGAACCGTTGCCCGGCGAGATCAGGCTGCAATGGTGGCGTGATGCGATTGTCAATGACGAGCCGCAGGGTCACCCGCTCGCCGAAGCGCTACTGTCGACGATCCGCGACCACGACCTGCCGACAAAACCTTTTGACGATTATCTCGAGGCGCGCATCTTCGACCTCTATGACGATCCGATGCCGGGCCGCGCGGAGCTGGAGGGCTATTGTGGAGAGACCGCCTCGGCGCTGATCCAGCTTGCGGCACTGGTTCTCGACCCAGAGGCCGCGCAGGCTGTCGCTGATGCCGCCGGCCATGCCGGATGCGCCCAGGCCATCACCGGAATGCTGCGGCTA
>Ga0081539_10002126_pt1 | contig 29286 bp, 27 predicted proteins | sample TabmetS4T2R2_FD_71023 | JGI IMG/M metagenome (GOLD analysis project Ga0081539, IMG submission 71023) | Tabebuia heterophylla rhizosphere microbial communities from the University of Puerto Rico - S4T2R2 | ecosystem: Host-associated > Plants > Roots > Rhizosphere ... | reverse complement strand
TCACGATGTCAGTCGACTTGTCCATGACGATGACGGCCGCCGTGCCGAGGCCCGACTTCTGGTCACGCAGGGAGTCGAAATCCATCAGGACGGTGTCGCAGATCGACTTGGGCAGCAGCGGTACCGAGGCGCCACCCGGAATCACCGCAAGCAGGTTGTCCCAGCCGCCGCGCACGCCGCCACAATGCCGGTCTAAAAGCTCGCGCAGCGGGATGCCCATCTCCTCCTCGACGTTGCACGGCTTGTTCACGTGCCCGGAGATGCAGAAGAGCTTCGTGCCGGTGTTGTTGGGCCGGCCGATACCCGCGAACCAGGCCGCGCCACGGCGCAGGATGCTCGGCGCGACGGCGATCGATTCGACGTTGTTCACCGTCGAGGGGCAGCCATAGAGGCCGGCGCCGGCCGGGAACGGCGGCTTCAGCCGCGGCATGCCTTTCTTGCCTTCGAGGCTTTCGAGCAGCGCGGTCTCCTCGCCGCAGATATAGGCGCCGGCGCCGCGATGGACGTAGAGATCGAAGTCCCAGCCCGAGCCGCAGGCATTCTTGCCCAAAAGGCCCGCGTCATAGGCCTCCTTGATAGCCGCGATCAGGGTCTGTGCTTCGTTGTAGAACTCGCCGCGCACGTAGATGTAGCCGGCGTTGGCACGCATGGCGAAGCCCGCGATCAGGCAGCCTTCGACCAGCAGATGCGGGTCGTGACGCATGATGTCGCGATCCTTGCAGGTACCGGGCTCGGACTCGTCGGCGTTGACGATGAGATAGTGCGGCCGGTCCTTCACCTCTTTCGGCATGAACGACCACTTGAGCCCCGTCGGGAAGCCCGCGCCACCGCGACCGCGCAGGCCCGACTTCTTCATCTCGTCGATGATGGTGTCGGGGCCGCGATCGAGGATCGCCTTGGTGTTGTCCCACGAGCCACGCGCGCGCGCGGCCGGCAGGCGCCAGTCGTGGAAGCCGTAGAGGTTGCTGAAGATGCGGTCCTTATCGGCAAGCATCGTCTACTCGCTCCTCAACGTGGGAGACGTCAGGGTCGTGGGGCCGCCCTCCGGTGCCGAGGTCTGGCGGTCGACCTGTGGGCCGGGCTTCGGCGTCTCGCCGCGCTTCAGGGCATCGAGGACCTTCTTGAGCGAGGCCTCGTCGAGGTCTTCGTAGAACTCGTCGTTGATCTGCACGACCGGCGCGTTCACGCAGGCGCCGAGACACTCGACCTCTTGCACCGAGAAGGTCTCGCCGTCGGCGGCTTGCTCGCAAGCCTTCATGATGGCATCCGAGCCGCGCAGCCAGCACGGCGTCGTGGTGCAGACCTGCAGCAGGTACCTGCCCTTCGGCCGCAGCTGGAACATCGTATAGAAGGTCGCGATCTCGTAGACGCGGATCGGCGCCATATCGAGCAGCTTCGCCACCTCGTCCATCGCCGCGCGCGGCAGCCAGCCGAACTGACGCTGCGCCAGGTCGAGAACGCCGATCACGGCGCTGGCCTGGCGGCCCGGCGGGTAGTTGGCGATCAGCTCCTTGGCCTTGGCGAGATGCTCGGCGTCGAAGGCGAAGCTCTCGACGTGCGGGACGTCCTTGGGATCGGCGGTGATCATCGATACGTCATCGCCTCCTAGCGGTCGATCTCGCCGAACACGATGTCGAGCGAGCCGATGTTCGCCGACATGTCGGCGAGCTGGTGGCCCTTGGTCATCATGTCGAGCGCAGCGAGATGCGGGAAACCCGGCGCGCGGATCTTGCAGCGGTAGGGTTTGTTGGTGCCGTCGGACACGAGATAGACGCCGAACTCGCCCTTCGGCGCCTCGACGGCGGTGTAGGTCTCGCCCGCGGGCACCTTGTAGCCCTCGGTGTAGAGCTTGAAGTGATGGATCAGCGCTTCCATCGAACCCTTCATCTCGCCGCGGCGCGGCGGCGAGATCTTGCGGTCATCGACGCGCACTGGACCGGTCACGGTGCGCAGGGCGGCGACGCACTGCTCCATGATGCGGGCGCTCTGGTACATCTCCTCGATGCGCACGAGGTAGCGCGCGAAGCAGTCGCCCGTCTTGCCGACCGGGATGTCGAAATCCATGCGCTCGTAGACGTCGTAGGGCTGCGACTTGCGCAGGTCCCACGGCAGGCCCGAGGCGCGGATCATCGGGCCGCTGAATCCCCAATCGAGTGCCTGCTGCGGATTGACCACACCGATATCGACCGTGCGCTGACGGAAGATGCGGTTCTCGTTCAGCAGCTTCTCGATGTCCTTCATGAACGGATAGAACTGCTTGATCCATGCTTCCATGGAATCGAGCATCCCGTCGGGCAGGTCCTGGTGCACGCCGCCCGGCCGGAAATAGGCCGCGTGCATGCGCGAGCCGCTGACGCCCTCGTAGTACTCCATCAGGAGCTCGCGCTGCTCGAAGCCCCACAGCGGCGGGGTGAGCGCTCCGGTGTCCATAGCGAAGGTCGTGACGTTCAGCAGATGGTTGAGGATGCGCGTGATCTCGGAGAACAGCACGCGGATGTACTGGCCGCGCTCGGGCGCGGTGATGCCCAGAAGCTTCTCGACGGCGAGCGCGTAGGCGTGCTCCTGGTTCATCGGCGAGACGTAGTCGAGCCGGTCGAAGTACGGCACCGCCTGCAGGTAGCTCTTGTACTCGATCAGCTTCTCGGTGCCGCGATGCAGCAGGCCGATATGCGGATCGCAGCGTTCGACGATCTCGCCGTCCATCTCGACGACCAGGCGCAGCACGCCGTGGGCCGCCGGATGCTGCGGCCCGAAGTTCATGGTCAGCGTTTTGATCTCGACGTCGGACATGACGCTAACTCTTTGCCTTCTCGTCGGCCTTCTCGTCGCCCGGGAGCACCTGATGCGCGCCTTCCCACGGGCTCAGGAAGTCGAAGCGGCGAAACTCCTGGGTGAGCTTCACGGGCTCGTAGACGACGCGCTTCTGCAGGTCGTCCCAGCGCACCTCGACGAAGCCGGTCAGCGGGAAGTCCTTGCGCAGCGGATGGCCCTCGAAGCCGTAATCGGTGAGGATGCGGCGCAGGTCGGGATGGTCGGCGAACCACACGCCATAGAGGTCGTAGGTCTCGCGCTCGAACCAACCGGCCGAGCTGAACAACGACGACGCCGACGGCACCGGCGTCGTCTCGTCGGTCGCGACCTTCACGCGGACCCGCTGGTTGTTCTTGAGGCTGAGCAGATTGTAGACGACGTCGAAGCGCTTCTCTCGCTCCGGCCAGTCGACGCCGCAGACATCGACGAGCTGCTTGAACAGGCAGCGCGGATCGTCACGGAGGAACGTCAGCAGCGCGATCAGCTTGTCGGGCGTGGTGTCGAGCATCAGCTCGCCGAGGCGAACCGTTGCGGCAACGACCGCGCCGGCCGTCGACTGCCTGATGTGCTCACCGAGGTCTTGGAGGGCTTCGGTCACCGGATGATCGTCCCAGTCCGGCGGACCTTCTTCTGGAGCTGCAGCACGCCGTAGAGCAGCGCCTCGGCGGTCGGCGGGCAGCCCGGGACGTAGACGTCGACGGGTATGATGCGATCGCAGCCGCGCACGACGGAGTAGCTGTAGTGGTAATAGCCGCCGCCGTTGGCGCAGGAGCCCATCGAGATCACGTAGCGCGGCTCGGCCATCTGGTCGTAGACCTTGCGCAGGGCCGGCGCCATCTTGTTGGTGAGCGTGCCGGCCACGATCATGACGTCGGCCGAGCGCGGACTCGGCATCGGCGCGAAGCCGAAGCGGTCGAGGTCGTAGCGGCTCATCCAGCAATGGATCATCTCGACGCCGCAGCAGGCTAGGCCGAAGGTCAGCCCCCACATCGAGCCGGTGCGCGCCCAGGTGATCAGCTTGTCGAGCTGGGCGACGACGAAGCCCTTGTCGGCGAGCTCGTCGTTCAGCGCGCGCGACAGCGCCGCCTCGGCGGCGGGATTGGTCCGGGTGGTTGGGGTTGTCACTCCCATTCCAACGCTCCCTTGCGCCATTCGTAGATGAAGCCGACCGTGAGGACGGCCAGGAACAGCATCATCGACCAGAATCCGAACAGTCCTATGTCACCTAACGCCACAGCCCACGGAAAAAGGAACGCGACCTCGAGGTCGAAAATGATGAAAAGGATGGCGACCAGGTAGAAGCGGACGTCGAACTGGCCGCGGGCGTCGTCGAACGGGGCAAAGCCGCACTCGAAGGGCGACAGCTTCTCGGAATTCGGGTTCTGGCGGGCGATCAGGTAGGAACCGCCGACGGCCGCACAGCAGATGATCAGCGCGAGGCCGAGGAAGATCAGGATTGGCAGGTATTCCCTGAGAAGATCTTCCATCGCCACCCCTCGCTGCGTGTGGCGCCCGTTCGGGCTGCCAGCGTTGGGGCTGGCGCGAGCGACGGGACTCGAACCCGCGACCTCCGGCGTGACAGGCCGGCGTTCTAACCAACTGAACTACGCCCGCGTAAGTCCCCAACGGCGCGGCGAGAGATATAGGACACCCTATATAGTGTCAAGCATACCGCATCCGCGAAGGCGTGCGTAAGTATCGGAAATATCGATGCTTTCCGCACGTTGGCCGAGAGCAGCGCAACAGGTTTGCAGATTTGCCAATGACGGCGATACGCCGCCGAAATTTGCCAGGATGTGCTAGAAGCGCCGCCGGGCGATTAGCTCAGCGGTAGAGCATTCCCTTTACACGGGACAGGTCGGCGGTTCGATCCCGTCATCGCCCACCAGCCTACGCTCGCGAAGCGAGCGAGGCTGCCGCGCCGAAGCCCGAAGGGCGTAGGCGGGCTTTGCGGTCCGCGAGCTACGGCTCGGCAAGCCAACGAGATCCAGGGATGACCTACGTCTATATCCTGCAACGCCTTGAATACACCGACAAATACTATGTCGGCGCGACCGGAGACTTGCGCGCCCGACTTGCCAAACACAACGCGGGGAACGTGCCACACACACTTCAAAGTACGGCCCCTGGGCGATCAAGACTTACATCGCTTTTTCCGATGAGGCCCAAGCGTTCGCCTTCGAACGGTACCTCAAGTCTGCATCAGGACGACCATTCGCCAAGAAACGCCTCTAACCCTAGTTGATCGCGTCCTTGAGCTGCTTGCTGGCCTTGAAGCGCGGGACGTTGGCGGCGGGAATCTTGATCTTCTCGCCGGTCTGCGGATTGCGGCCCTCGGCGGCCTTGCGCCGGGAGACCTGGAATGTCCCGAAGCCGACCAGCAGGATCTTTTCCTTCTTCTTCAACGATTTGGTGATGACCGTCAGCATCGCCTCGATCGCCCCGGCGGCGTCGGTCTTGGACAGGTTCGTCGAAGCGGCGACGGCGGCAATCAAATCGTGCTTGTTCACAGGCAGACCCCCAAATGATCCGGCTGACGGCGAGAAGGATGCAGTGTAAGGGCGCGCCGAAAACGGCGTCAACGTTGAATACCATATTTTGTAGGATAGGCGGGCTCATAACCGCATAGATAGCGGCCAGAACGACGAAGCCCCGGATCGCTCCGGGGCTTCGCTTGTCGTTCCTTTGGATCCGCTCAGTGGGCGCGGACTTCGGGGCTTTCGGCGGGCTTGGCCGCCGGCACTTCGAGGTCGTTGGGCCATTCGATGGCGACCAGCGGCTTCACCAGCGCGCGGGCCAGCACCTCGTCGACCGTCGACACCGGCACGATCTCGAGGCCCTTCTTCACGTTGTCGGGAATCTCCGGCAGATCGCGCTCATTCTCCTTGGGGATGAGCACGGTCTTGAGACCGCCGCGCAACGCCGCCAGCAGCTTCTCCTTGAGGCCGCCGATCGGCAGGACGCGGCCACGCAGGCTGATCTCGCCGGTCATGGCGACTTCCTTGCGCACCGCCACGCCGGTCAGCGCCGAGACGATCGAGGTGATCATCGCGACACCCGCCGACGGGCCGTCCTTGGGCGTAGCGCCCTCGGGCACGTGGACGTGGATGTCGCGCTTCTCGAACATCACCGGCTTGATGCCGAAGGAGTTCGCGCGGGAGCGGACGTAGGCGTTGGCCGCCGTCACCGACTCCTGCATGACGTCGCCGAGCTTGCCCGTGACGGTCACCCGACCGCGGCCCGGCACCAGCACGGCTTCGACCTGCAGGAGCTCGCCGCCGACTTCCGTCCAGGCCAGCCCCGTCGTGATGCCGACCAGATCCTCGAGCTCGGCCTCGCCGAAGCGGAAGCGGCGGACGCCGGCATACTTGTCGAGGTTCTTGGCCCGCACCTTCACCTTGGCCGTCCCCTTCATGAGGATTTCCTTGGTGGCCTTGCGCGCCAGGTTGGCGATCTCACGCTCGAGGTTACGCACACCGGCCTCGCGCGTGTAGTAGCGCACGAGGTCGCGCACGGCATCGTCGTGGATTTCCAGCTCGTCGTCCTTCAGGCCGTTGGCTTCGACCTGCTTGGGGATCAGATGCTTGCGGGCGATCGCGACCTTCTCGTCCTCGGTGTAGCCGGCCAGCCGGATGATCTCCATGCGATCCATCAGCGGCTGCGCCATGCGCAGCGAGTTCGCCGTGGTGATGAACATCACGTTCGACAGGTCGTAGTCGACCTCGAGGTAATGGTCGTTGAACGTCCCGTTCTGCTCGGGGTCGAGCACCTCGAGCAAGGCCGACGACGGGTCGCCGCGGAAGTCCGCGCCGAGCTTGTCGATCTCGTCGAGCAGGAACAGCGGGTTCGACGACTTCGCCTTCTTCATGCTCTGCAGGACCTTGCCCGGCAGCGAGCCGATATAGGTCCGGCGATGGCCGCGGATCTCGGCCTCGTCGCGCACGCCGCCGAGCGACATGCGCACGAAGTTGCGCCCCGTGGCCTTGGCGATCGACTTGCCGAGCGAGGTCTTGCCGACGCCCGGCGGTCCGACCAGGCAGAGGATCGGGCCCTTCATCTTGTCGACGCGCTGCTGGACCGCGAGGTATTCCAGGATGCGCTCCTTGACCTTCTCAAGGCCGTGGTGGTCGGCATTGAGCACGTCCTCGGCGTACTTCAGGTCCTTGATGATCTTGGTCGGCTTGCGCCACGGGATCGACAGCAGCCATTCGAGGTAGTTGCGCACCACCGTCGCTTCGGCCGACATCGGGCTCATGGTCCGGAGCTTCTTCAGCTCGGCATTGGCCTTCTCGCGCGCCTCCTTGCTGAGGCGCGTCTTCTTGATGCGCTTCTCCATCTCGGAGATCTCGTCGCGACCATCCTCGGTCTCGCCAAGCTCCTTCTGGATCGCCTTCATCTGCTCGTTGAGATAGTACTCGCGCTGCGTCTTCTCCATCTGACGCTTCACGCGGTTGCGGATCTTCTTCTCGACCTGCAGCACGCCGATCTCGCCTTCCATCAGGCCGAGGATGCGCTCGAGACGCTTCGAGACCGAGTCGAGCTCGAGCAGCTGCTGCTTCTCGGCGACCTTGAGCGCCAGGTGAGCGGAGATCGTGTCGGCAAGCTTGGCCGGTTCCTCGATCTTGTTGATCGAGACGACGACCTCGGGCGGCACCTTCTTATTGAGCTTCACGTAGTTCTCGAACTCCGAGACCACGGTGCGCGCGGCGGCCTGCAGCTCGGCGGCGTCGGTCGGCGCCTCTTCCATGTCGACGGCGTTGGCTTCGAAGAACTCCGCCTTGCCGGTGTAGCCCACGATCTTCACGCGACGGCCGCCCTCGACCAGCACCTTCACGGTGTCGTCAGGCAGCTTCAGCAGCTGCAGCACGGTGCCGAGCGTGCCGATCGTATAAATGTCCTCGGGGCCGGGATCATCCTGGCTGGCGTTCTTCTGGGCGATCAGCAGGATCTGCTTGTCGTCCTTCATGACCTCTTCGAGGGCCTTGACGCTCTTCTCGCGGCCGACGAAGAGCGGCACGATCATGCCGGGAAACACGACAATGTCGCGCAGCGGAAGGACGGGATAGGTGGTGCCTACAGTGGGGGCGTTCATATTTGCCTCGCTACATACGCTGTTAGAGCTACCCGCACCCCGGCCGCGACCCCACTGATGGGCGATCAACGGCCTGCCGGCACGCGTACTCGTTAGCAGAGATTGGCCCGAACAGAGGGTTGTTCAAGGCCACGGCGGGAGGCCGGCAGGAGCTGCTGCCGGCACAGCAAAAGTCAGGCCGGGGCGGCAGCGATGCCTTCCTTGCGCTCGCCGTGTACGTACAGCGGCTGAGCCCGTCCTTCGATGACTTCGCGATTGATGACGACTTCCTCGACCCCATCGAGCGACGGCAGGTCATACATGGTGTCGAGCAGCACGGTCTCCATGATGGAGCGCAGGCCGCGGGCGCCGGTCTTGCGCAGGATCGCCTTCTGGGCGACGGCGCGCAGCGCATCCTCGGAGAATTTGAGCTTGACGCTCTCCATGTCGAACAGCCGCTGGTACTGCTTCAGCAGCGCGTTCTTTGGCCGGGTCAGGATCTCGATCAGCGCACTCTCGTCGAGGTCCTCGAGCGTGGCGACCACCGGCAGGCGGCCGACGAACTCGGGGATCAGCCCGTACTTCAGGAGATCTTCCGGCTCGAGGTCGCGCAGCACCTCGCCCGTGCGGCGGTCTTCCGGCCCGCGCACCTCGGCGCCGAACCCGATCGACGTGCCCTGGCGGCGCATCGAGATGATCTTGTCGAGGCCCGAGAAGGCGCCACCGCAGATGAACAGGATGTTGGTCGTGTCGACCTGCAGGAACTCCTGCTGTGGATGCTTGCGCCCACCCTGCGGCGGCACGGAGGCGACGGTGCCTTCCATGATCTTGAGCAGCGCCTGCTGAACGCCCTCGCCCGACACATCGCGGGTGATCGACGGGTTGTCGGACTTGCGGCTGATCTTGTCGACCTCGTCGATATAGACGATGCCGCGCTGCGCGCGCTCGACGTTGTAGTCGGCCGACTGCAGCAGCTTCAGGATGATGTTCTCCACATCCTCGCCGACGTAACCGGCTTCGGTCAGCGTCGTGGCGTCGGCCATGGTGAACGGCACGTCGAGCATGCGCGCCAAGGTCTGCGCCAGCAGGGTCTTGCCGCAGCCTGTCGGGCCGATCAGCAGGATGTTCGACTTGGCGATCTCGACGTCGTTGGCCTTGCCGCCATGGCTCAGCCGCTTGTAGTGATTGTGCACCGCAACCGCGAGGATGCGCTTGGCCTGGTCCTGGCCGATCACATAGTCGTCGAGGATCTGGCGGATTTCCTTGGGCGAAGGCACGCCATCCTTGGACTTGACCAAGGTGGTCTTGCTCTCCTCCCGGATGATGTCCATGCAGAGTTCGACGCATTCATCGCAGATGAACACCGTCGGGCCGGCAATGAGCTTCCTGACCTCGTGCTGGCTCTTCCCGCAGAAGCTACAGTACAGGGTGTTGCGGGAGTCGCCCCCGGACTTGGCGGCTGGCATTTCTGAACGCACCTCCGCTTGGGGGGCCCGCCGACCTGCGGGCCCGCACACAAGACTATGTTAAACTCGACCCCCGGATCGCTACAACCTCAAAATATGGTGTGCCGAGGGCGAAACGGGAAACAATTGGTCGCAACTACCCCCTCAGGAGGCAGCCGCCTGGATGGTCGGAGTCGGGCGCTTCTCGAGCACGTCGTCGATCAGTCCGAACTCCTTTGCCTCGGGGGGCGAGAAGAACTTGTCCCTTTCCATCGCCCGCTCGATCTCCTCGATCGTGCGGCCCGTGTGGGTAACGTACATCTGGTTCAGCCGTGCCCGGGTCGCAAGGATCTCGCGGGCATGGATCTCGATGTCAGTCGCCTGCCCCTGGGCGCCGCCCGAGGGCTGGTGGATCATGATGCGCGAGTTCGGCAACGCGAACCGCTTGCCCTTCTGGCCAGCCATCAACAGCAGCGAGCCGGCCGAAGCCGCCTGGCCGAACACCAGGGTCGATATCTGCGGGCGGATGTATTGCATGGTGTCGTAGACCGCCATGCCCGAAGTCACCACGCCGCCCGGCGAGTTGATATAGAAGGAAATGTCCTTGGTGGGATTGTCGGCTTCCAGATAGAGGAGCTGTGCACAGACCAGGCCGGCGACATTGTCCTCGATCGGACCGTTCAGGAAGATGATGCGTTCCTTGAGCAGCCTCGACCAGATGTCGTAGCCGCGCTCGCCGCGCGCCGACTGCTCGACGACCATCGGCACATAGTAGTTGTTGTAGATTTCGAGTGGATCGCGGTCGCGACTCATCGCGGGCCCCCATTTGTGACTGATCATAAACGTGGCAGCGGCGATGGTCCGGTTCAAGACCATCGCGCCACCCTGGATCAATTCGTCGCCTGCTCCTTGGCCTCGCCCTCTTCCTCGGCCTCTTCGGCCTCGCGGGCAGCCTTCAGCAGTTCCTCGGGGGTAACCGACTTCTCGCTGACCTTGGCCAGCTCGAGGATGAAGTCGACGGTCTTCTCCTCGAAGATCGGCGCGCGCAGACGCTCCTTCAGCTCGGCGTTCTTGCCGTAGAACTCCAGCACCTGGCGCTCCTGGCCGGGATAGCGCATGGCCTCGCGCATCACCGCCTGGTTCAGCTCCTCGGGCGTGACGTCGATCGAGTTGGAGCGCCCGACATCGGCCAGCAGCAGGCCGAGGCGAACCCGGCGCTCGGCGATCTCGCGGTACTCCTTCTTCATCTTCTCTTCGTCGTCATCGACCTTCTCGCCGGCCTTCTTGGCCTCCTCGATGCGCTGCCAGATGGCGTTGAACTCGCCCTCAACCAGGCCCTCGGGCACCTCGAACTTGTGCGTGTCGGCGAGCTTGTCGAGCAGTTGGCGCTTGATCATCGTGCGCGAGACCTGCGCGTAGTCCTGACCGATGCGCTCGGCGACCGCCTTGCGCATGGCGTCGAGGTTCTCGAAGTTGTTCTTCTTGGCGAGGTCATCGTCGGCCGGCTTGTCGACGAACTCGTGGATCTCCTTGATCGTGCACTTGAACACGGCGTCCTTGCCGGCGAGCTCGGGCGCGCCGTAGTCGGCCGGAAAGGTCACCTTCACGTCGACGTCCTTGCCGACCTCGGCGCCGAGGAGCTGGTCCTCGAAGCCGGGGATGAACGAGCCCGAGCCCAGTTCGAGCGTATAGTCCTGCGCGGCGCCGCCGGGGAATTCCTTGCCGTCGACCGAGCCCACGAAGTCGAGCTTGATGGCATCGCCCTTCTGGGCCGGGCGCGGCGGGTCGACCGGCTTCTGCTCGCGGTTGGCCTTGGCGATGCGGCCGATCGCATCCTCGACGTCCTTCTCGGGCACGACGGCCTTCAGGCGCTCGAGCTCGACCTCGGAGAAGTCGAGCTTGCCGATCTCGGGCAGCACCTCGATCACGACCTCGAACTCGACGTCCTTGCCCTCTTCCAGTGTCTTGAGGTCGACGCGCGGCTGCATCGCGGGCTTCAGCCCACGGTCCTCGATGGCCTTGGCGGTGCTCGAGTTCACCGCCTGCTCCAGCGCTTCGCCGAACAGGGCCTGGCCATACTGCTTCTTCAGCAGGCCGACCGGCACCTTGCCCTGGCGGAAGCCGGGCATCTGCGCGGTCTTGGCGAGCTCGGCCAGGCGCTCGTCGACCTTGGCCGACAGGTCGCCCGCCGGAACGACGATCTTGAATTGCCGCTTCAGCCCTTCGGCCGAGAGTTCCGTCACTTGCATCACTTCACTTCCATTTCCGTCTGGTGCGGGCGGAGGGACTTGAACCCCCACGCCTTGCGGCACGAGAACCTAAATCTCGCGTGTCTACCAATTCCACCACGCCCGCCCGACTGCCGCCCAGCACGAGCGAGGGCCTTCGAGCCATGCCGCAGGGCCGAATCGCGGGCTTCCTAGCCCGCGCCGGGCACACGGTCAATTCGCAGCTAGTGCGCCCTGCAGCGCCTCCGGAATTCGCCCGACCAGGTCCTCGGCGATCAGCCCTGGAAGGGCAAACCGCAACGCGCATTCGCCATGGAGCCAGGCCGCCGCTGCGGCCGCCGCCAACGGCGACATGCCCTGCGCCATGAGGCCAACGGCGATGCCGGCCAGCACGTCGCCCGCTCCTGCCGTCGCGAGGCCCGGTGACGCGTGGACGTTGATGATGGCGCGCCCGTCCGGCGACGCGATCACGGTATCGGGTCCCTTCAGGAGCACCGTGGCGCCGCTGCGCTTCGCCGCCTGGCGAGCGCGCTCGACCTTGGCAGGGACCGCGGCGAGGTCGGGAAACAGCCGGCGGAATTCGCCTTCATGGGGCGTGAGCAAAGCCGGACCCTGGATCGTGGCAAACAATTCGGTGGGGGCCGAGCCGAAGACAGTGATGGCGTCGGCGTCGAGCACGACGGCGCGGCGCGTCGCCAGCGCCGCCAACGTGGCGGCGCGCGTGCGCTCGCAGATGCCGGAGCCGGGCCCAACCAGGATGGCGTTGCGCCGCTCATCCTCGAGCAGGCGGCCGAAGGCGGCGCCGTCCTCGCACACCGTGACGAGATTGCCCGGCTCGGCCGACTGATAGACGGCCAGTGCCGTCGGCGGCGTGGCGAGGGTAACGAGCCCTGCCCCGGCGCGGCGCGCGCCGAGCGCCGCGAGCCGCGCCGCACCCGTGGCGATCTCGCCCGCGAGAATCGTGGCGTGGCCGCGTGCATACTTGTGGTCGCCGCGGTCTCCTCGCTGCAGATGCGATTGCCACAGCGCCGGCGCATTCAGCCAAAGACCCGGCGCGATCTCGCGCAGCACGCCGGGCGCGATGCCGATGTCGGCGATGTCGAGCGCACCGCAGCGCCGCAGCCCCTCGAGCGAATAGTGACCGGGCTTGGCGCGAAAGAACGCCACCGTGCGCGCCGCCTTCGGTGCGCGGCCCATGATCTCGCCGCTGTCGCCGTGCAGGCCGCTCGGCACGTCGACGGCGATCGTCGCGAGCGCTTCGCCATTGATGCGGTCGATGAGCTGGCCGGCAATCCCCTCGATCGACCGCGCGAGACCAGCGCCGAACAGCGCATCGATCACCAACGGACGGCCGTCGAGAAGATCGAGCGACAGCGGCGCCACATCCCCAGTCCAACCGTTGGCCGCCCAGGCTGCGTCGCCTTTCAACGCACTGCGCTCGCCGAGCAGGCCAAGCCGCACCGGCCAGCGCCGCGCCAAGAGATGCCGCGCCGCCACGAAGCCGTCGCCGCCGTTGTTGCCGGGGCCGCACAGGACGATGACCGGTTGCCTCGGAAAATGCGCCGTGACGGCATCGGCCACTGCCCGTCCCGCCGCCTCCATCAGGTCGATGCCCGGCACGCCGGCCGCAATCGCGGCGGCGTCGGCTCGGCCCATCTCGGCGCAGGTCAGCAGGACGAGGTCGTCGCGGGGTCTTAGGTCACGCACCGAGGGCTCAGAGGCCATGGCGTGCGAGCGATTGGGGCGGCCGACCGGACTTGAACCGGCGACATCCAGAATCACAATCTGGCGCTCTAACCACCTGAGCTACGGCCGCCACCGTGGTCGCTCCCGCGAAGCGGCGCCTTCCTACGCTTGCCGGCCCAAAGCGTCAAGAAACAGGCGTCGGCGGCAGCAGCCGGTCGATCGACTTCACCCACACCTCGCGCGCCTCTTCGATCGACATGCCGCTGAACTCCCGCATGCGCGCCCAGCTCTCGAAGTCGATCAGGCTCTCGATGGCGATCAGGGTCTGCAGGCGCTCGGTTGCGCCCAGGGTGGAAAGCTCGGGCTCGTACATCAGTTCGATGCGCTTCAGGATCGCCTGGCGTATCAGCTCGATTCTCGCCTTGAGCTCCTTCGAATCGCCCTGGTTGGCGTTCAGCGCGCGCCACAGCGGCAGCCACTGCTCGCAGATCCAGCTGCGCGTCTCGACGTGGGATTTCAGGCGCGTCTGGCGATCGCCGGAAAAGTCGCGCGCCACGGCCTGCGCCGTGCCCTGGGTGAAGGCGTAGTCGGTGGCCGCCACGCGCAGCGCATGCAGGTCGGGGAAGCGCTCGAACACCGAACGCACCGAATACCCCGCCCGCTCGGCGATTGTCGCAGCCGTCGGGATTTGCGGACTCTCGCGCAGCAGCGTCAGGTAGGCCTCGATGATCAACTGCTTTGTCCGCGCGCTGCGCAGGCGGCGACCGTCGATGCGGGAGGAAGGTTTAGAGGCGATGGCGGAGGACAAGGATTTTCAGGGGTCGGGTCTGCAAGCTGAGGTTGATCATCTACAAGCGGAAGTCCGGATGCGGACAGTTCGGCACCAAAACCCCGATGCTGCAAATTGTGAAAGTGGCGCTGCAAATTTTAGCCCTTACTGCAACAAAGGGCCAGAAGTTACCAGACAGTAACTACGAGGGGGTGGGCGTCGGCGGCAGCAGCCGGTCGATCGCTTGGCGCCAGGCAAGACAGGCCTCCTCGAAGGACAGGCCGAAGAACTCGCGCATGCGCGCCCAGCTTTCAACGTCGGTCAGGGATTCCAATACGATCAGCAGATGGCGACGCTCGACCTCGGACAGCGTCGACAATTCCGGCGCGTACATGAACTCCAGCCGGGCCACGACGCGCTCGCGCGACAGCACGATGCGCTGCTTGAGCTCGGGCGAATCGCCCTGATTGGCAACCAGCGAGCGCCACAGTGGCAGCCAGCGCTCGCAGCTCTGTCCGCGGGTTTCGACCTGGGTCCTGATGCGCGTTGCGCGATCACCGTGGCTGTCACGCGCCGGCGCGAGGGCGGCGACCTGGACCAGCGCGTAGTCGGTCGCCGCGACCTGCAAGGTGCGGATGTCGGGGAAGCGCTCGAACACCGAGCGCACGGAATAACCGGCGCGATGGGCGATCTCGGCCGCCGTCGGCACCACTGGCGAGTTCTCCTGGGCGAGCGCGAGGTAGGCCTCGATGATCAGCTGCTTGGTGCGCTCGCTGCGCAGGCGGCGGCCATCGACGCGGGGCGGCCGGGATGGCGTGTCGGATCCGTTCATGGTCGGGTGGGCGGCGTCGGCGGCAGCATGCGATCGATCATGCGTATCCAGACCGAACATGCTTCGTCGAACGACAGGCCGTGGGCCTCCCGCATGCGTCCCCAGCTCTCGAAGTCGATCAACGCCTCGAGGGCGATCAGCAGATCGCGTCGCTCTTCGTCCGGGAGCACCGCGAGCTCCGGCCGGTACATCAGCTCCATGCGCTTGACGATCGCCTGTCGAATGAAGCTGACGCGGTCGCGCAGATCGTCGAGCTTGCCCTGGTTGGCGACGACGACGCGCCACACCGGCAGCCAGCGTTCGCAGGTCTGCGCGCGGGTCTCGACGTGCGACCGCAGACGGGTCGGCCGATCACCGTTGACGTTGCGCACGACGGCCTGCGCCTCGCCCATTGCGAAAGCATAGTCCAGCGTCGCGAGGCTCAGCCCCTTGAGGTCGACGAAGCGTTCGAAGATCGACCGGGTGGAAATGCCGGCGCGGGCGGCGATCTGGGCCGCGGTGGGTATCTCGGGCTTCTCGCGCAGCAGGTCGATATAGGCGTCCATGATCGACTGCTTGGTTCGCTCGCTGCGCAGCCGCCGGCCGTCCGGGGAAGACGAAGGCAGGGCCATCGCGGTCCTCAGGTCGACGGCGTCGGCGGCAACATGCGGTCGATCGCGCGGACCCATACGCCGCACGCTTCCTCGAACGACAGGCCGTAGAGTTCGCGCATGCGCGCCCAGCTCTCGATGTCGGTGATGGCCTCGAGCGCGATCAGCAGGTGCTTGCGGTCCCGACCCGACAGTGTGGAGAGCTGGGGCCGATACATGATCTCCATGCGCTCGATGGTACGCTCGCGGGCGGTACGCACCCGCGGCTTCAGGTCTTCGTCCTGGTCGATGCTGAAGATCAGGACGCGCCACAACGCCACGCCGCGCTCGCACGTGCCGGCGCGGGTCTCGACCTGGGACTTGATCCTGGTCTTGCGGTCGCCGTCGATGTTGCGCGGCGGCGCCAGTGCGGCGGCCTGGGCGAGCTGGTAGTCCGCCGCGGCGGCCCTGAGCTTGTTGAGATCGGGAAAGCGCTCGAAGATCGAACGCACGGAATAGCCGGCGCGCTCGGCGATGCGCGCGGCCGTCGGCATCGGCGTCACCGGGTTCTCGCGGAGGAGCGCGAGATAGGCCTCGATGATCAGCTGCTTGGTCCGCTCGCTGCGCAGGCGGCGACCATCGATACGGGCAGGTCTTGAGGCAGTGGTTATGGACACGGTGCTCGTCAGGTCAGGTGTCGCCGGGCGCTGCGACACGGCATTTCGCATCGAGGCGGATCCGGCTGCAAGAAATATATTAGCAATCGAGGTGCAGTAAGTACATGTGCAGTTGAGGGTAGTCTGGGCTGCAAATTGTAACGATCATGACACCCGATGCAATATCCAGAAAGACCGATAACGAGTTGATATCACTTCAAAAAATGACGCTGAAGCCGATCGATGGCGCTGTCGAGCGTCTCTTCATGCTTACAGAAGCAGAAGCGGGCGAAGTGGCGCGGCGCCCGTTCGGGCGCGTCATAGAAAGCGCTGACCGGAACGGCGGTCACGCCGGCCTCGACCGTGATGTGGCGGCAGAAGTCCTCGTCCGTGCCGTTGAAACCCAGTGGCCGGAAGTCGGTCGTGACGAAGTAGGTGCCGTGCGCCGGCAGGACGTCGAAGCCGATTTCGGACAAGGCGTGCGCCAGGCGATCGCGTTTGCGCTGCATGTCGCCCGCCAAGCCCGAGAAGTAGCTGTCGCCCAGGCGAAGGCCGGTCGCCGCGCCCCATTGCAGGTTGGGCGGTGTGGTGAAGGTCATGAACTGATGGGTCTTGGCGATGACCTTCATCAGTTCCGGCGCCGCGGTGACGTAGCCCACCTTCCAGCCGGTCAGGCTGAAGCTCTTGCCGGCCGAACCGATACGCACCGCGCGATCGCGCATGCCGGGCAAGGCCATGATCGAGAGATGCCGGCGATCGTCGAAGATGATGTGCTCGTAGACCTCGTCACATACGGCATAGACGTCGTGCTTGAGGCAGAGCGCCGCGATGAAGTCGAGCTCATCGCGATCGAACACCTTGGAGCAGGGGTTCATCGGCGTATTGAAGAGGATCAGCTTGGTGCGGTCGCTGAACGCGGCTGAAAGCTCCTCGCGCGGCAGCCGCCAGGTCGGCGGCTCGAGACGCACCAGCTTCGGGATGCCCCCTGCCCGGCGCACGATCGGCAGATAGGAGTCATAGAGCGGCTCGATCAGCACGACCTCGTCGCCGGGCTCGATCAGGCCGAACAGGCAGTCGCCCAGCGCCTCGGTGGCCCCCGAGGTCACCAGCACCTCGCTCTGCCAGTCGACGTCGAGGCCCTGGAAGCGCTTGGCGTGCTCGGCCACGGCCTGGCGCAGCTCCGGGATGCCCATCATCGGCGGGTACTGGTTGTGGCCCTTCATGAGATAGTCAGCCGCAGCCACCCTCACCTCCTCCGGTCCCTTGTCGTCCGGGAAGCCCTGGCCGAGGTTCACCGACTGATGCTCGCGGGCCAGGGCCGACATTACCTCGAACACCGTCGTTCCCAGGCCGGACATCAATGAATTCACGGGTTTCATGAGCGCGCTCGTCTGTGACTTCTTCTTGTGCAGTTTTCTGCCCTGAAATTCGACAATCAGCCCAACGGATGATCACTCAGGGTCGCATTTCACGGCTAGCCGTTGTTGATAACTCTGGCATGAACTCTGCTTTCTAGGGCTCAAACGGACTGCCGCGGCCGGCGGGACCGGTGTTCGCGTGCGGGGTGGCCCAAGCCAAATGAAGAAGATCGAAGCGATCATCAAGCCCTTCAAGCTCGACGAGGTGAAGGACGCCCTCAACACGATCGGCCTCAAGGGCATTACCGTGCTCGAGGCCAAGGGCTTCGGCCGCCAGAAGGGCCACACCGAACTCTACCGCGGCGCCGAGTACGTCGTCGACTTTCTCCCCAAGGTGAAGCTCGAGCTGATCATCGAGGACGAGATGGTGGAAAAGGCCGTCGAGGCGATCCGCAGCTCGGCCCATACCGGCCGCATCGGCGACGGCAAGATCTTCGTCTCCAGCATCGACGACGCAATTCGAATTCGTACTGGCGAGCGCGGCGACGCCGCCGTATGAGACCTAGCCTCTGGGGGCAGAGGCAGACCGACCACAGCAAAGGGAAGCACGACAAATGGACGCCAAGCAGGTTCTCGCGCTGATCAAGGAAAAGGACGTCAAGTTCGTCGACTTCCGTTTCACCGATCCGCGCGGCAAGTGGCAGCACACCGCGCGCATGGCAGCGGCCACCGATGAGAGCTCCTTCGTCGACGGCGTGATGTTCGACGGCTCCTCGATCGCCGGCTGGAAGGCGATCAACGAGTCCGACATGATCCTGATGCCCGACCCGGCGACCGCCGTGCTCGATCCCTTCGCCGCGCAGACCACGCTGATCGTCAATTGCGACGTCGTCGAGCCCTCGACCGGCCAACTCTATGCGCGCTGCCCGCGTTCGACCGCCAAGCGCGCCGAGGCCTTCCTGAAGTCGGCTGGCGTCGGCGACACCGCCGTGTTCGGCCCCGAGCTCGAGTTCTTCGTGTTCGACGACGTGCGCTTCGACGTCTCGATGGGCGGCAGCTTCTACAAGGTCACTTCGAGCGAATCGCCGTGGAACACCGGCGCCGAGTATGAAGGCGGCAACATGGGCCATCGCCCCGGCGTCAAGGGCGGCTACTTCCCGGTCCAGCCCGTCGATTCGTTGAACGACCTGCGCGCTGAGATGATGTCGGTCTGCACCGACATGGGCCTGATCATGGAGATCCATCACCACGAGGTGGCGCCCGCGCAGAACGAGCTCGGCTTCCGCTTCGACACCCTGGTGAAGACCGCCGACAACGTGCAGAAGTACAAATACACCCTGCACAATGTCGCCCACAGCTACGGCAAGACGGTGACCTTCATGCCGAAGCCGCTCTACGGCGACAACGGCTCGGGCATGCACACCCACCAGTCGATCTGGAAGGACAACAAGCCCTTGTTCGCGGGCTCGGGCTATGCCGACCTGTCGGAGACGGCGCTGTACTACATCGGCGGCATCATCAAGCACGCCAAGGCGCTCAACGCCTTCTGCAACGCCAGCACCAACTCCTACAAGCGCGTCATCCCGGGCTTCGAGGCGCCGGTGCTGCTGGCCTACTCTTCGCGCAACCGCTCGGCCTCGTGCCGCATCCCCTACTCGGCCTCGCCCAAGGGCAAGCGCGTCGAGGTCCGCTTCCCCGATCCGTCGGCCAACCCGTACCTCGCCTTCGCGGCGATGCTGATGGCAGGCATCGACGGCATCCAGAACAAGATCCATCCGGGCGACCCGATGGACAAGAACTTGTACGACCTGCCGCCGGAGGAGCTGACCAAGGTTCCGACCGTGGCGGGCTCGCTGCGCGAGGCGCTGAACAGCCTCGACGCCGACCGCACCTTCCTGACCAAGGGCGGCGTGTTCACCGACGACCAGATCGACGCCTACATGGAGCTCAAGTGGGAAGAGGTCTACAACTGGGAGCACCAGCCGGCGCCGGTCGAGTACAAGATGTACTACTCGATCTGAGCCATACTGCAGTTCGACGGAAAGGGGGCCTTCGGGTCCCCTTTTCTCTTGGCACGCTGCTGACATGACGCTGTCAGCAGCGAGAGACTATGGCTTGCTCCAATCCCAAGGAGAGCTGCGATGTCAGAAGCCCAAGTCCGTCATATCTACGAACAATGGCACAAGACGCTCATGTCCCAGGATCTCGCGGGGCTGATCGCGCTCTACGCCGAGCACGCGGTGTTCGAGAGTCCCACCGTCCTGGCGCAGTTCCCCGATCGCGACGACGGTATCCTGCGCGGCCGCGGCGAGATCGAAAAACTGTTCGCGCGCAATTTCGCGAACCTCAAGACCGAGTTCAGCGAGCTCTATCGCAGCGGGCTCTTCTTTTCCAACGGCCGGCTGCTGACCTGGGAGTATCCGCGGCTGACGCCCGGCGGCGGCGCGCAGGTCGACCTGTTCGAATCGATGGACATCGAGGACGGTCTGATCGTCTATCACCGGGTGTACTGGGGCTGGCAGGGCCTCAAGGCGTTGCTCGCGCTCCGCAAATGACTGTCACCCCGAGCGCAGCGAGGGGCCTTTGGGGCGACAGGAGAGCTCCTCGCTGTGCTCGGGATGACAGCGGGGCGGTGTCCGCCAGCACTCCTCTGCGAAAGCCGGCTCTTCTTCTTCGTCCCCGGCCGTGCGATTTTCCGCGCGACGGAGGAAAACGATGAGCTGGATGGACGAGGCGATGAAGGATCTGCGGCCCTGGATCGGCCAGGTGCGCGCCGTCGAGGACGATGTCGGGCTGATGGCGGTGCGCCGCGCGGCCGGCGCCTTCGACCTCGACCCGGAGACGTTTTCCCGCGGGACCGAGCTGCCGCCGCACTGGTTCACCTTCATCGGCGTCGAGACGGTGCGCCAGAGTGAACTCGGACCCGACGGCCACGCCAAGAAGGGTGTTGTGCTGCCGCCGATCCCGATGCCGCGCCGCATGGGCGCCGGCCGGCGCGTCAAGGTCATGGGCCTGCTGCGCGCGGGAGAGCCCGCGGTGAAGAAGGCGGAAGTGGCCGACATCGTCCCCAAGAGCGGCCGCTCGGGCGACATCTTCGTGCTGACCATGCGCAACACCTACGAGCAGGGCGGCAAGGTCGTCGCGGTCGACGAAGCGGACGCGATCTACCGGCAGGCGGTCCCCGCTGGCCAGAAGACCACGGCGACCGTGGCGACGCCGGCGCGCGGCGACCATGCCTGGAGTGAGCGGACCGAGCTCACCAATACGCTCAACTTCCGCTTTTCCTCGCTGACCTGGAACGCCCATCGCATCCACTACGACGGCGACTACACGCGCAGCGAGGAAGGCTACCCTGCCCTCGTCTCCAACGGCGGCCTGTCGATGCATCTGATGGTCGATGCGGCGCTCAAGCACGCCAAGGGCACGCTCACGGGCTACACGACGCGGCTCGTCCATCCGCTGTGGGTCGGCGATTTCATCGACGTGCGCGGCGAGGAGCAGAAGGACGGCAAGCTCAGGATCTGGGCGGCCGATAAGAACGGCGTGCTGTGCGGCGAGATGGACCTGGAGTTCGCGCCATGAGCGGTCCGCTCGACGGCGTGCGCGTCGTCGACCTGACGACAGTGGTGGTCGGTCCGATCTGCACCCGCACCTTGGCGGACTACGGCGCCGACGTGATCAAGGTCGAGGCGCCGGCCGGCGACCTTTTGCGCACCATGGCGCGGGGCAGCCGCAATCCCGGCATGTCGGGCAAGTTCATCAACTTCAACCGCAACAAGCGCTCGATCGTGCTCGACCTCAAGAAGCCGGAGGGGCTCGCCGCGATGAAGCGGCTGATCGCCAAGGCCGACGTGTTCGTGAGCAACGTGCGGCCCGAGGGACTAGCCCGGGCGGGGCTCGATTATGCGAGCCTGGCGCCCACGCATCCCAGGCTCATCCATTGCTCGATCCTGGCGTTCGGCCGCGGCGGCCGCTACTACAACCGCCCGGCCTACGATCCGATCGTACAGAGCCTGTCGGGCGTCGCCGGCACCTTCGAGCGCGCGGTCGGCGAGCCGCGCTTCGTACCCATGGTGATGAGCGACCACACGTCGGGGCTGATCGCCGCTCAGGCGGTCGGCTTTGCCCTCTATCGCCGCGAGAAGACCGGCAAGGGCGAGGCGATCGACGTGCCGATGCTGGAGAACATGGCCTCGTTCGTCACCAGCGAGCACATGGGCGCCATGACCTTCGACCCGCCGGTCGGCCCGAGCGGCGACAACCGCCTGCTGACGCCGGATTATCGGCCGCTGCCGACCAAGGACGGCTACATCACCGTCGCGCCCAACACCAACGCCCACGCCTTCCCCTTCTTTGACGCCATCGGCCGGCCGGAGCTCAAGACCGATCCGCGCTTCGACAGCCCCGGCTCGCGCACCGCCAATTCGGCCCTCTACTTCGAGGTGCGCAAGCAGGGCCTGGCGCAGAAGACGACGGCCGAGTGGCTGAAGATCTTCGACGAGCTCGACATCCCGGCCGCGCGCTACAACTCGATCGACGACCTTTTGGACGACCCGCATCTCAACGACGTCGGCTTCTTCGCCTCGGAGGACCATCCCAGCGAAGGCAGGATCCGCCGCACCAGGCCCGCCAACACCTTCTCCGGCGGCGGCCGCGACAAGACCTGCCATGCGCCGAAGCTCGGCGAGCACACCAGCCAGGTGCTGGCGGAAGCCGGCTACACGGCGGCCGAGATTGAGTCGATGAAGTCGTCCGGCGCGGCACGCTGATCATGGGAGCGCGGGCCTCCGGCCCGCTCATAATGCGGGCCGGAGGCCCGCGCTCCCGTCACACCGGCTTCTCGCCCTCGATCAGCACGCGCTGCATGATCCTCGGCTCGCCCATCGGATAGTCGTTCACGACCCGGTGCATGGTGGCGCGGTTGTCCCAGATCACGATGTCGCCCACGCGCCAGGCATGGCCGAAATGGTGCCGCGGCTTGCGCGCTTCGTCGGCCAGCTGATCGAGCAGCGCGTCGCTCTCGGCCCGTTCGAGGCCGACGATGCGGTCGAGCCGGTTGGGATTGAGATAGAGCGCCTTGCGGCCGGTCTCGGGATGGGTGCGCACCAGGGGATGCTCGACGTCGGGCGTCTCGGCGATCTCCTGCGGCGTGCGCGCCGAGGGGCGGTTGCGGGCGCGCGGCGTGTCGTAGCCGTGGATGGCCCGCATGCCGTCGAGACGCCGTCGCAGCTTCTCGGGCAGCGCCTCGTAGACCGAGTGCATGTTGCAGAACCAGGTCGAGCCGCCGCGGCTCGGGATCTCCATGCCATGCAGCAGCGTCGCCTTGGCGGGGATGGCGAAGTAGGAATCGTCGGTGTGCCAGTCCTCGGCGCGGATCGCCGTCCTGTCCGTCGTACCGTCGGCCATCAGGGTCGACACCATGACCGACACTTCCGGCACCTCGCCGCTGCGCTTGTAGCGCAGCAGCTGCGTGCGCGGCGTGCCGAAGGCTTTCGCGAAGGCCAGCGTCTCGGCAGGCGCCATGCGCTCACCCGGGACCACGACCAGCAGGTGCTCGGCCAAGGCGCGGTTCAGCAGGGCTGCCGTCTCGGGCTCGTTGGCGCGGCCGCGGTCGAGGCCTTCGATGCGGGCGCCGAGCGGCCCCTGGCAGGGAACGACTTCAGGCATGCTGCAAAGCTAGCGCGACGACGCCCGGAACACCATTTCACGCAGCCAGCGCCGGGCGTTCTGGATCAGTGCCATGGCCCGCTGCCAGGCCGGCAGGGCACGCACGAAGGCATAAAGCCGGTCGCGCCAGTCGAACATCCAGGTCTCGGCGCGAAGGTACCACGGCATCTTCACCAGGGTGGGCCGCAAGACCTGATAAAGGCGCGCCACCAGGGCCGTGGCCAGCATCTTGCCAATGACAACACTGGCCAATGAAAGCCCGTAGCGATGATGGAAAGCAAACCAGACAGCGGAAAGTTTGATCGGAATCACCAGGACTGACGGGGCAACGAAGGCCAACAGGGCGGCCCACGGCGGCAGGCCACGAAGCCAGGCTTCCAGACGCGCCACGGGCGGCCATCTGGCGAACGCCGCCATGGCGAGCCCGAGGTAATGCAGCAGCGTCTCTTCAATGAAAACGATCGCTGCCGCTATGGGCACGAACAGCAGTTCGAGGGCGTATTTGAGATGGCGCTTCACGGTAGTGACAACTAAAGCTGCAATCCTGGCTTTTGGGTGACCACTACCATGCTCCTTCGCCGTACTCTTGCCCAGCTCGTGGCGGCGGCCACGCTGCTGCCCGCCGGCCTTTCGGCCCAGGCCCGCCGGCCGCTGACCCGCATCGCCTTCGGCTCGTGCGCCGAGCAGGCCGATCAGCAGCCGATCTGGGACGCGATCCTCGCCTACAAGCCCGAGCTTTTCATCTTCGCCGGCGACAACGTCTATGGCGATTTCAACACCGCCGACGCCGGTCCCCTGCGCAAGGCCTACGCCACGGCCGATGCCATCGCGGGCTACAACAAGCTGCGCGACAGCGTCAGCCATCTCGCGGTCTGGGACGACCACGATTACGGCATCAACGACGGCGGTGGCGACTTCCCGCACAAGGCCGTGTCGAAGGAGCTCTTCCTCGATTTCTGGAAGGTGCCGGCAAGCGACGTGCGGCGCACGCGCGAGGGCATCTACGATTCGCACATCATCGGCCCGCCGGGCATGCGCGTGCAGATCATCCTGCTCGACATGCGCTGGTTCCGCTCGCCGCTGAAACTCACCGACCAGCGCGGTGCGCCGGGCAAGGAGCGGTATCTGCCCGATCCCGATCCGGCCAAGACCATGCTGGGCACGACGCAATGGGCATGGCTCGCCGAGGAGCTGCGCAAGCCCGCCGAAGTACGGTTGCTGGTATCGAGCATCCAGGTGCTGGCCGAGGGGCACGGCTGGGAGCGCTGGGGCAACTTCCCGCTCGAGCGCCAGAAGCTTCTGGACACCATCCGCGACTCGCGCGCCAAGGGGGTCGTGCTGCTGTCAGGCGATCGCCACGTTGGCGCGCTTTATCGCGAAGCGCCGCCGGACATGCCGCCGCTCTACGAAGCGACATCGAGCGGCATCAACAAGGCGTTCTCCGCAGCGAAGGAGCCCGGCCCGAATCGACTCGGTGCGCTCTACGCGGCGCCGAACTTCGGCGTCGTCGACATCGACTGGTGGGCGCGCAAGATCACCTTGGCGCTGCGCGACGAAGCCGGCACGCCGCAACGATCCGTCGACGTCACCTTCGATGAACTGCAGCTTGCCAAGTAGTTGCCCAGATTGAAATCGAGGGACAGCGCCGCCGCAAGACGCGACAGCCGCAACTAGATTCGAGCTCTTGCCGGACCGCGGGCCTCCAGGCCCGCTCATGATCATGAGCGGGCCAGAGGCGCGCGGTCCGGAAGACTTATGAGCGGGCCTGGAGGCCCGCGGTCCGGCAAGAAGAGAAAGAGGGCCGCCCAATGGGCGGCCCTGTCATCGGCAATTCGTGATCGCTACTCCGGCTTGACGCCGGCGGCCCGCACGGCGGGCACCCACTTGTCGATCGAGGCCTTCAACTGGGCGCCGAGGGCTTCGGGCGTCGCCTCCTTGGCCTCGGGCACGTCGACGGCGAGCTCGGACAGGCGCACCTTGATCTTGTCGTCGGAGAGCGCGGTAACCAGCGCCTGGTTGAGCTTGGCGACGACGTCCTTCGGCGTGCCCTTGGGCGCGAAGAAGCCGTTCCAGATCGTGACCTCGTAGCCCTTGAGGCCGGCCTCGTCGATGGTCGGCACGTCGGGCAACTGCGACAGCCGCTTGGTCGTCGACACGCCCAGCGCCTTGATGTTCCCGCTCTTGATCTGCGGCAGCACGTTCACCGCCTGGTCGACCATGTAGTCGAATTGGCCGGACACGAGATCGTTCAGCGCCGGACCGGTTCCCTTGTAGGGAATCTCCAGCACGTCGACCTTCATCATGCTGTTCAGCATCAGGCCGCCGAGATGCGAGGCGGCGCCGATGCCGGCCATGCCGTACTGCACCTTCTTCTCGTTGGCCTTCACGTAGGCCTGGAACTCCTTGAAGTCCTTGGCCGGCAGGCCCTTCTTGGCGACCAGCACCATCGGGTTGGTGCCGCCCAATCCGACCGGCTCGAAATCCTTCTGGCTGTCATAGGGCAACGACTTGTAGAGCGCGATGTTGACGGCGAGCGTGCCCATGTGAGTGAACGAGAGCGTGTAGCCGTCGGGAGCGGCGCGCGCGACCTTGGCGACGCCGATCGTGCCGCCGGCGCCACCGACATTCTCCACGATCATCTGCTGGCCCAGCGCCTCGCCCATGCGCTGGCAGAGGATGCGCGCCAGGGCGTCGGTCGGACCGCCGGCCGCGAACGGCACGACCACCGTGATGGGCTTGCTCGGATAGGCCTGGGCCATGGCGCCAAGCGGCAAGGCGGCGAGACCAGTGGCCGCTGCGACGCCGCCCAGCAGGACCCGTCTTTTCATCGTAACCTCCCTGAAACAATAAACCTCAGGGCGAGCTACACCGTCTTCACAAGCTCCGCAATGGTCGCACCGACGGTCTTGGTGTCGCCATTGCCGCCGAGGTCCCGCGTCCGCGGGCCGCCTTCCACCAGGGACGCGGCAATTGCCCGCTCGATGGCCTCGGCCGCCTCTGGGTAGCCGAGATGTCGCACCATCATGGCGCCCGACCAGATCTGGCCGATCGGGTTGGCGATGAACTTGCCGGCGATGTCGGGCGCCGAACCGTGCACCGGCTCGAACATCGAGGGGTACTTGCGCTCGGGGTTGATGTTGCCCGAGGGCGCCACGCCGATGGAGCCGGTCAGCGCCGGGCCGAGGTCCGACAGGATGTCGCCGAACAGGTTGGAGCCGACCACGACGTCGAACCAGTCGGGATTGCGCACGAAGTGCGCGGTGAGGATGTCGATGTGGTACTGGTCGGCCTTGATGTCGGGATAGTTCTTCTTCATCTCGGCGAAGCGCTCGTCCCAGAACGGCATCGTATGGATGATGCCGTTGGACTTGGTGGCCGACGTCACATGCTTCTTCTTGGTCTTGCTCGCGAACTCGAAGGCGAACTTCAGCACGCGATCGACGCCCTTGCGCGTGAACACCGCCTCCTGCACCGCCATCTCGTTCTCGGTGCCCTGGAACATGCGACCGCCGAGCTGGCTGTACTCGCCCTCGGTGTTCTCGCGCACCACCCAGAAATCGATCTCGCCCGGCTTGCGGTTGGCGAGCGGCGACGGCACGCCCTCGAACAGGCGCACAGGACGCAGGTTCACGTACTCGTCGAAGTCGCGCCGGATCGGAATCAGCAGGCCCCACAGCGAGACGTGGTCGGGCACGCCCGGCCAGCCGACCGCACCGAGAAAGATGCTCTCGAATGCCTTGAGCTGCTCCATGCCGTCATCCGGCATCATCTTTCCGGTCTGCAGCAGGCGATCGCACGACCAGTCGAAGTCGGTGAATTCCAATTGGAAGTTGAAGCGCCGGGCCGCGGCTTCGAGCACGCGCACGCCTTCGGGCAGAACCTCCTTGCCGATTCCGTCTCCCGGAATGAGCGCGATCTTGTGCTTGGCCATGCTTTCCTCCTGCGGCGCCGAACGACGTATACTGGACGGGCGTTCTGGAGCAAGCCCAAGGGGCAGCGATGACCTACGACCTCAAGATCACGGGCGGCACGATCGTCGACGGCTCGGGCAAGCCCGGCTTCACCGGTGACGTCGGCGTCAAGGACGGCAAGGTAGTGGCCCTGGGCAAGGCCGACGGCGCCGCCGACACGACCATCGATGCCAAAGGCAAGGTCGTCTCGCCGGGCTTCGTCGACGTGCACACGCACTACGATGCCCAGATCCTGTGGGACCGCATGCTCAGCATCTCGCCGTGGCATGGCGTCACCACGACGGTGATCGGCAATTGCGGCTTCGGCGTTGCGCCGACCAAGGCGATCCATCGCAAGCTCATCATGCAGACGCTCGAGAAGGTCGAGGGCATGAGCCTCGAAGCGCTCGAGGCGGGCCTCGGCACGAACTGGCCGTTCGAGACCTTCCCGCAATACCTCGATGCGCTCGAGAAGCGCGGCTCGGCGATCAATGTCGCCGCCCTGTTCGGCCATACGCCGCTGCGCCTCTACGTCATGGGCGAGGAATCGACGGAACGCGCGGCCACCGCCGACGAGATCGCGGCGATGAAGAAGCTGGTGCGCGAGGCGATGGACGCCGGCGCCATCGGCTTCGGCACCTCGGTGGCGGTGAGCCACAACGGCTATGCCGGCAAGCCGGTGCCCAGCCGCCAGGCGACCGTCGAGGAAATGGACGCTTTGGTCTCGGTGATGGGCGAGCTGAAGCGCGGCCTGATGCAGATCACCATCGGCCGCGACTTCTCCACGCGGCACATGGCCGAGGTCAGCCGCAAGTACAACGTTCCCGTCACCTGGACCGCCCTGCTCTCCTACCTGTACGGACCGGGCGGCCATCGCAAGCAGCTCGACCTCGCGGCCGAGCAGCGCAAGTCGGGGGCGCTGGTGATCCCGCAGGTGAGCTGCCGGCCGCTCAACTTCGAGTTCACCTTCGCCGAGCCGTTCATCTTCGACGTCATGAAGTTCATGAACGAACTTACCGTCGAGGACGCCAAGACGCCCGGCACGCGCCGCCGCGCCTATGCCGATCCGGCGTGGCGCGAGAAGCTGCGCAGCGAGGTGACGCCGCTGTTCCGCAACTGGTGGGATCGCGTGGTCATCGCCTGGGCGCCGTCGGCGCGCGAGCTCGAAGAGCAGCCGCTGGCCGCCGCGGCCGTCAAGTTTGGCAAGGATCCGGTCGATCTCGCGCTCGATCTTGCGCTGGCCAACGACCTGCAGGCGCGCTTCCGCATGGCCGTGATGAACTTCGACGAGAAGGAAGTGGCCGAGCTTATAACCGATCCCAACACGATCATCGCTCTGTCCGACGCCGGCGCCCATGCGAGCCAGCTCTGCGATGCCTGCTATTCGACCTACCTGCTCGGCCACTGGGTCCGCGAGCGCAAGACCTTCACCATCGAGCAGGCCGTCCATAATCTGACGCAACGGCCGGCCGAGATGTTCGGCATCACCGATCGCGGCCTGCTGGCCGAAGGCCGCCCGGCCGACGTCGTGGTGTTCGATCCCAGGACAGTCGGCCCCGGCCCGCTGAAACGCGTCTATGATCTGCCGGCCGGCGCCGATCGGCTGGTGTCGGAGGCGAGCGGCGTCGACGCCGTCATCGTCAACGGCAAGATCATTCGTCAGAACGGCAAGGATGCAGTCGGAGTCGACGACAAGTTGCCCGGCCGCGTGCTACGTCACGGTCGTGCGGCTTAACCAAAATTGTCATCCCGAGCGAAGCGAGGGAACTTTACTGTTCCGCAAAGATCCCTCGCTTCGCTCGGGATGACAGAGTCCAGGAGGAGAAACCAATGATCCACGTCGTCGCCATCATCACGGCCAAGCCCGGCAAGCGGGACGAGATCCTGAAGAACTTCAAGGCGAACGTATCCGCGGTGCATGCCGAGAAGGGCTGCATCGAGTACGGCGCCACGGTCGACACCGACGGCGGGCCCTTTGCCAAGTTCGGCCCCGATACCTTCGTCGTCATCGAGAAGTGGGAGAGCATGGACGATCTCAAGGCCCATGGCGCCTCGGCGCACATGAAGGCCTATGGCGAGAAGAACAAGGACCTCGTGGCCAACCGCGCCGTCCACGTCCTGCAGAACGCTTGATCCACGTCGTCGCCATCATCACGACAAAGCCCGGCGGCGCGCGGGAGGGGCCGGGCACCTCCCCGCCCCCCCGCCCCCCGGGGGCCCGGGGCAGGCGCAACCAGGGGTAGG
>Ga0081539_10002124_pt1 | contig 29328 bp, 27 predicted proteins | sample TabmetS4T2R2_FD_71023 | JGI IMG/M metagenome (GOLD analysis project Ga0081539, IMG submission 71023) | Tabebuia heterophylla rhizosphere microbial communities from the University of Puerto Rico - S4T2R2 | ecosystem: Host-associated > Plants > Roots > Rhizosphere ... | reverse complement strand
GTTTGCGCATGGGGCTTCCGCTTTGCTTCGCTATGTGGGCTTGAAGGGAAAGGGGAAACTGGCCACCGTGATCAATACCTCGTGATTGCTTGATTACCGGATTTGCTTGTCAAAATTTATTAGGGATGAAAGTGACATTGACTGGCAGTTCTTTGAAGAAACTGTGACGAAGGGCTGGAAGAGTGTGGAGGAACGGCTCGCACGGACTGGTCCCCTCACACCAACACGGTTCAGTTGCAAGGAAGCCAATGACCGGCTCGCGGCATTGAGGCAGCAGCGGAGGTGGAGGCGATGAACTTCCGGATTGAAGTCATTTGTATGAGGGACGATGGGACCGAGCAACGCCGGGAAGTGCTAGCCGTGAGCAAAGTGGCACTCACCATGGAGACGTGGGGCTTAACGCTTGCCGAAGGCAAAGCGCTTGTGGCGAACGTACAGACGGATGTGGTCGAGCAGCAGACAACGACTTATCTCGCCCAGCACCGCCACTGCACTGCGTGTGGGCGGAAACAGCTCAGCAAAGGGTAAGGGCGGAGCACCGTGCACACGATCTTTGGTCCGGTTCCGGTGCCTAATCCGCGCTGGCAGCGCTGCCCCTGCCGGGAGAGTGGACCACGGACCTTTCGCCCGATGGCCCAGTGGCTCACGGGCCGCACCAGCCCAGAGCTGTTGTATCTGGAGACCACATGGGCTTCCCTCATTCCGTACGCCAAAGTGGCGGACTTGCTCAAGGAGGTCCTGCCAGTCGCACCGACGTGGAATCAAGAAACGGTCCGCAAACAGGTACAAGCCACGGCGCACCGGATGGAACAAGCGCTGGGAGAAGAGAAGGACTGCTTGTTTGCAGGTACCGACGATGACTGGGCAGCACAGCCGCTGCCGGACGGGCCTATGACAGTTGGCATTGACGGAGGGTTTGTTCGTGTCCGGCGTAAGGCGGGGTTCTTTGAAGTCATTGCTGGCAAGAGTATCGTCGCCTTCCGGCGCAACGAGGAACACGACATCCCTTCGGCCAAACGCTTTGGCTTCGTACAAACCTACGATACCAAACCCCGACGACGGCTATGGGAGTTACTGAAACCCCAAGGGATGCAAGAAAATCAAGCCGTCCTGTTTCTGTCCGATGGAGGCGAGACGGTGTGCAAGCTCCAAGCCTATCTCCATCCATCGAGTGAGCATCGCATCGATTGTTTCCATATTTCCATGCGGTTAACCGTGCTGCAGCAACAGAACAAAGCGTTCAGTGACGACAACCCGGAGGGAGGCAAGTAGGTGGCCACCACGCTCGAACGGGTCAAGCATTATTTGTGGCACAGTAACGTCGAGAAGGCCTTAGAGTATCTGGGGCTGGTGTTGTTCGATCTTGACGTGCGGCGTCGCCGCTTTGCGTCGGCCGGCAAACTGGAACGCAGTGTGAGTGAGTTTGAGACCTATATTCGCAATAATCAGAAGTTCATCCCCAACTTCGGGGAACGTCATCGCCAAGGTGATCTCATCAGTACTGCATTTGTGGAATTGACGATCAATCAAGTGGTGAGTAAACGCTTTATCAAAAAGCAGTAAATGCAGTGGACGCAGAAGGGAGCACACTTGTTGTTACAAACGCCGACTAAGGTTTTGGATGGCGATCTGGAGGGAGTATTCCGGGCTTGGTATCCGCAGTTTCGCCCTCAACCAACTCCTCCCCCGGCCGGTTGATGCTCTCGACCTTCATGTCTAAGACCATGATGGTGATGATAATGGCGATTACCCCGTCGCTCAACGCTTCCATCCGATCCTTGCTCATGTCCCCTTCCTCATAGTGTTGGGCCCTGCCGTCTCTGCTTAGAACTTGTACGTCACCCACGTGGCAACAAAGTCGACATCCTGGCCCGGCCCGCTCTGCCGCAGGAACGGGCCGGCAAGGAAGTGTGTGTAGTCCGCTGTGAGGGTGACGTGCCGACTCGCGTCCCACTCCGCTTCCACCGTCGCGGCGCTCCCGATATATCGGGCACGACTGTCCTGGCCAGAGCGTACGAGGTTCACCGCGTTGCCATAGACACCATCCCGCACACTGTAGCGCCAGAAGCAGTCCCAGTCCGCGGTGACTTTCACCTGCTCGGTGAGTTGGAGGGTCAGGTTGGGATGGAGATCGAAGAAGTTGGCCGGGCCAATCAGTTGCGCTTCATTGAAGTACGCACCTTTAGGGAATAAGGCATTGAACGTCTGCAGCCCGCGCCGGCGCGGGTCGCGGTCGCCGCTGGCGATATCAGCCTTGAGTCCAAGACGCGGCTGCAAAGGTACGGCGTGCAGCGTATAGCCAGTGTCTGATGCCGCCGTCCACGCCGTAATGGTCCCATCGCCAAACTGTCCCCATTGATAGACGAACTCCCAGTTATAGTCCCACGGGGCGGGCGCTCCCCACAGCCGCGTCCCCACTGAGTGCCGGAGCTCGTTCGCCACCCCTTGGTCAAACTCCGCGTGCTTGCTCGACAGCCCGAGGTAATAGACGTCCACGTGGCCTCCAGGCAGGATTGAGAGCGGGCCCACCGCATATAGACCCCAGAACAGCCGGGCATCATCGGAGGCGTCATCGAAGACGCGCCGCTTCGTCTTTACGGGCAGGGTTACAAATGCGTCGACGTGCCAGGGTGCTGAAGCGAACAACAGGCGCAGACCGTCGAAGCTTTGTCGCACGTTTGGTCCCTCGCGTACGGAGATTAGACGGGAGGACCCGAACACGAGCTCTTGGCGGCCGGCACGCAGGGTGAGGCGGGGAGTGACCACCACGTCCACGAACGCTTGGTGCAGGTCGAGTTCGTCTTCATCGGGCGGACGCGGCCCACCGGTCCGTCCGCTCTCCAGCCCGCTCTTGAGTTGGCCAAAGAACCGTAGCCCTTCTCCCAGATGCACATCCGCATGCAGGAGATAGCGTTGGAGGAGGTAGCCATCTGGGTCTCGTGGCCCTTGGCCCCAGAGGGAATGATGAAAGTATTCGTAGCGCTCGCGGAGTTCGCCACCGAGGGAGAGATACCACTCACCGTCCCTGCGCAGCGGAACATACTTGATGCCGTCCCAGATATCCGTCCGACGTGCGGGATCGCGCAAATAGCGGTAGTTTTCGTCGAAGCGCAGTGGCTGATACGGCGGCGCTTCTGCCGGCGAGGACGTGTGCGCGTACGGGGTTCCCACACACAGCCAGAGGGTCATGACGAGGAGGGCGTGAAGCCACCGCCCACCGCAGGTCTTCGTTGCTCTAGCGCTGTCAAGCATGCGTCAGTCGGTCTCCGTGCCTGAGGGTGGCTGTGGTCCTCGCTGCCTCCGCTTTGGGATTACCCGAAGCATTCACATCCCAAACTCCACAGCCCGGCGTCGCCCTGCACCCACTGTCGCATGTGTGCGCCGACGGCGTGGTCGTGCAAGGCACGGGCGGTATGCCCGGACGCCGTGGCGTCAGCCGTGCGCTTCGCGTTCGGCTGCGTGTACCCGTCGAAATCTTTCGCCGGCGACCAGTCAGGACTCACTGGAAGTGACGGCGGTGCCAGCTTTGCAAATGCATCGGCGGCGTACACGACTTTCCCGCCCACCATCGTCAACACCGATTCCAGTCGTGGGATCTGCTCTTCCGGAATGGAAAAATAGTCGGCAGACAGCACCGCCAGGTCCGCCAGTTGGCCCGGCACGATCGCGCCCTTCGTGCCCTCTTCCGACGAGAACCAACTACTGCCCACTGTGTAGAGCCGGAGCGCTTCCATCCGCTCCAAGCGATTGGCCTCCGGGTAGAGCACCGTGCCACCGACCGTCTTGCCGGTCACCAGCCAGTATAAGGAGACAAACGGATTGTAACTCGACACCCGTGTGGCGTCCGTGCCTGCTCCCACGGGAATCCCCATGGCAAGCATACGGCGAATGGGCGGTGTGCGTTCCGCTTGTTGTTTGCCATAGCGGTCGACGAAATACTCGCCTTGAAACGCCATGCGATCTTGGATGGCGATGCCGCCGCCCAGCGCCTTGATACGTTCGATGTTGCGGTCGGAAATCGTCTCACAGTGGTCAAAGAACCAGTGCAGGCCATTGAACGGGATATCGCGGTTGACCTCTTCGTAGACGTTCAACGCACGGGTGATCGTCTCGTCGTACGTCGCATGCAGACGGAAGGGCCAGCGCTGCGCGACCAGATGGCGGATGACCGCCGTGAGTTCTGCTTCCATCACCGGCGGCATATCGGGACGTGGCTGCAGGAAGTCCTCGAAGTCCGCTGCCGAGTAGACTAGCATCTCGCCCGCGCCATTCATGCGGTAGTAGTCATCGCCTGCGCCCGATTTGGTCTGTTGCGTCCACCGCTGGAAATCTTGCAATTCCTGTTTGGGTTTCTGCGTAAACAAATTGTAGGCAAAGCGCAGCGTCAACTCCTGGCGCTTGTGTAGCTCCTCGATTACGGCATAGTCATCGGGATAATTCTGAAAGCCACCACCCGCATCAACCACGCTTGTCAACCCGAAGCGGTTGAGTTCCCGCATAAAGAGCCGCGTCGAATTGCGCTGATCCTCGCGTGACAGTTTTGGCCCTTTGGCCAGCGTAGAATAGAGGAGGGTAGCGTTGGGTGCGGCGACCAGTAGTCCGGTCGGGTTGCCGGATGTATCGCGCTCAATCTTGCCGCCGGGCGGGTCGGGCGTGTCCTTGGTGTAACCACAGGCACGGAGCGCCGCCCGGTTGAGCCACGCGCGGTCATAGAGATGCAAGACAAACACCGGCGTCTCGGGCGCGACAGCGTTAATCTCGTCTAACGTAGGCATGCGCCGCTCGGCGAACTGGAACTCGGTCCAGCCGCCCACCACACGCACCCACTGCGGCGGCGGCGTGCGTTGCGCCTGCCAGCGTAACATAGTCAGTGCGTCGGCGAGCGACGGCACTCCATCCCAGCGTAACTCTAAGTTGTAATTTAACCCGCTACGAATCGGGTGCATGTGGGAGTCGTTCAGACCAGGAATGACCGTGCGCCCGCCGACATCGATGACGTGGGTCGCCTCCCCTGCATAGGCCATCACGTCCGCGTCGGTCCCGACGGCGAGGAAGTGGCCGCCTTTGATCGCCACGGCGGCCGCCAACGAGCGGCGCTCGTCCTGGGTGGCGATGCGCCCGTTCCGCACAATCACGTCGGCCTGGTCCTGTTCTGTGCTCGTAGGGTGTTGCTCGGTTGCCATACTGGGTGCTCCTCGTACTGCGGAGAGTCCCACCGCCGCCCCCAAGTGGAGGAAGCGGCGGCGGGTCAGGTCATGCTTCATGCACACGCTCCTTGCCGCCCGTCACAGATAGTGCCTTCCGAGGCGCCTACGCCTACAGCGCTACGGCTTCGGCTCCCAACTCGGCGTCTGCCCGTGCACCATCGTATAGGCATATTCAATGCCCATGCCGTAGGCCCCACCGTGCTCGCGCACGATCGCCGTGACCGCCTCGTAGCTCTCCTTGCGGCTCCAGTCCCGTTGCCATTCCAGCAACGTCTGTATCCAGGTCATGGGCACAGCGCCGGCCTGGATCACGCGCTGCATCGCCATGTCATGGGCGAGTTGGGTGATATCCCCGCAGCAGTCGGCCACGACGTACACCTCGTAGCCGGCCTCGATCGCCTGGATGGTCGGGAAGGTGACGCAGACCTCGGTCCACAGTCCGGTCATCACGATCTTCTTGCGCCCGGTCTGCTCAATCGCCTGGACATAGGCCGTGTCTTCCCACGCGTTCATCGATGTGCGCTCATACAGCTTGTGCTCGGGAAAGACGGCCCGGAGCTGGGGCCAGATGTACCCGGAGAAACTCTTGGTCTCTACTGTGGAGAGGACGACCGGGACGTTAAACACCTTGGCAGCTTTGGCGAGGCCGACCACATTATTAATGATCGTTTGCCGATCGAAGTTGGCCACACCAAAGAGCATCTGCGGCTGGTGGTCGATGAACGTCACAACACAGTTATCTGGGGTGAGTAACGGATGAACCACTGAATTCGCCATACGTTGTACCTCCTTCTGGGTAAAAATCTTGCCAGTCTCTCATCGATCCGGATTATCGTGCGCACTCCGCCAGCCATTCTGCGGCAGAGCATGGCGGGAATGCATGTGTTTCTCTCCTGTCCATCTGCCCTAACGACGCATACTTTGCAACAAAGCCACTTCGTCTATCGGTTTCCCGGTACGACGCACGTGGTCGCCATGCCAGCCGCCGCGTTCACCGCAATACTGGCGCAACCGCTCAGGGTCGGCGTGCGGATCGGCCAGAGCGACATAGCCGTCTGGCCGGATGAGATAGAGTGCCGCACGCTTGAGACCGGCTCGCCGCATTCCCGGCCGCCACGCGAAGCGGTGGAGCGGAAGCAGAAGGTCGACGCAGGCTTCGGCCACACCGGGTTGCGCTTCTCCGTACACGTGGACCTGCCATTGCAGCGAGGTGAGCGGAGCGAAGTTGTCTTGTCCCGGCTCTATCTCGACCCACGGCAGCCGGTCCCCACCCCGCACGGCCCCGGCCGCGCCCGCGCTCAACGGGCTGTGGCGATAGTGGATGCCGATCTGCGACAGGGTCTGGAACACAAAGCGCCGCCACGGCGAAAGGCGAAAGAGCACGGGCACGAGCCGCGGGACGAGCCGCGTGCGCACAAACCGGGCGACGAAGCCCCGCGTGGTCGCCAGGGTGAACCCGCGATCGGTGGTGGCGACCAGCCGCCGGGCAAAGGCGATGCGCTCCAGCTCATAGGTGTCCAGCAGGGCGTCCGGGGCCCCGTCTTTCAGTACGGCGGCGAGCTTCCACGCGAGGTTCACGGCGTCGCCGATGCCCGTGTTCATCCCTTGGCCGCCGACCGGGCTGTGGATATGTGCGGCATCTCCGAGCAGGAACGCGCGCCCCGCGCGGAGGTGATGCGCGACGCGGTGGTGGACACGATAGGTGGAGAACCAATGCACCTTGGCGATGCTGAGCTTGAGGCGCTCCATGGCTTTACCCTTCACGTCGTCGAACGTCAGCGTGCCGTGTTCGCCGCCCGGCAGGTCACGCACGGTCCCGATCAACCGCACACGACCCCTTCCCTGGAGGGGAAACACGGCCAGAAAATCGGCATCTTCGAGGTCGAGGTGCGGTTCCTCATCTGTCGTCGGTCCCGTCGCTTCCACATCGGCGACGTAAAACAGCCCCGTATAGGTTCCCCCCGGAAAGCCAATGGCGAGCTCTCCCCGGACCGTCGAGGAAGCCCCGTCGCAGCCCGCGAGATAGGCGGCTTCGCAGACTTCTTCGCAGCCGTCCAGTCGCCGGAGCACCGCCCGCACGCCGCCGTCGTGGTGCTCGAAGCGGAGCAACTCCGTCTGCCGCTCCACGCTCACCCCCACAGCGTCCAAGTGCTCGATCAGAACTCGCTCGTGAGCGTCTTGCGGAAAGATCAGCGCAAAGGGATAGGGGCTTAGTCCCTCTCCGAGGCGCCGTAACGGCACGCGCGCCGTACGGGCCCCTTTCACCCAGAAGTTGAGGTGCGCGATCTTCACGCCGCCGGCAATCACCGCGTCGCTCAGGCCGACTTGGTGGTAGCACTCCAACGTCCGCGCCTGTACGGCCAAGGCGCGGGAGGTAGTGCCTGGCTCAGCAGTCTTGTCGATGATCCGCACCGAGGTGCCGAGCCGGGTCAACCAGAGCGCGAGTACAAGACCGGTGGGTCCGGCCCCAACGATCAAGACCGGGCGGGCGGTCATCACTCCCTCTTTCGCTTTCCCTGCCGAGCGCAGCCACGATGCCGTTGTGGGAGAGTATTCACTCTCATTGACGCGGTGGGCCATGCTCGTGCCATTGCTAGAGCGGGACGCGGAACAGTGTGCAGCGGCTTTCCACATCCCGCGCTCAACTCTTGGACTCTGCCGCGTGTATGCCTTTGTATTGGTGAAATGCCAATGCATCGCGATCTCATGCGCGCGTGCGGCTCACTCTTGGTCAGGTATGACTAGTTTCTTTTCGTCGGCATCGACCACAAACACGGCCAGCAGGCGCGCGGGGTGCGTGTCACTGGCATTGGCACTGACGACATGATGATCGCCAGCCACTTCGGCCCAGCTCTCGCCGGCGTGATACACCTGTTCCGGACCCTCATTCACTTTACTCCGAATCGCTCCCTCCAGGACCGTGGCATAGATGAACGCCGACTGTGGATGGGTATGCGCGGGATTCGCGCCCCCCGGCGGGTATTCGACCAGCACGCCTTTCATACTCTTGCCGGGCACATTGGGCAGGGCGCGATCAAAGACCAGCGTGACCTTAGACTTCTCAGTACGGATCAGTACCGTCGGCACGTCATCGGCTGACGCGGCGCTGATGGAGAGCGCGGCGAAAACAACTCCGCAGAGGAATCTCGTGACCATCTGGGTTCTCCTTCGTCGAGACCAATTCGTAGATATAAATCCACCGTCTGACGCCCGCATCCCGACCTGAGCGCGGAGCGAAAGGCGTAGGCTGCGGACAAGCAGAGACAGGGGACCGTGCAGTGCATCGCCGGTCCGGCACCCGGCTTCCTCTGGGCGGCGCCCCTGCCGCGCGCACTTACTTTTGCAATAGAGAGCGGCGGAGCCAGTCATCGAGACCGATGCGGCCGAGCCGTGCCTCGCCCAACGGCACCAGCGAGTGCTCCGCGACCCGCCCGCCGAAGTAGCGGGCCGCGGGGTCACTCACGACCTCCCGCGGGTCACCGACCGCCTGCAGATAGCGAGCGACAATTTCGTTGAACGGCGCTCGTTCCGGGCCAGCGATCTCGACGATGCCGTTGCGCGGCGCCGCGAGCGCCACCTCAGCAACGATGGCAGCCACGTCGTCCGCCGCGATGGGCTGGAAGAGGCCGGGCGAGAGCCTGACTCTGTTTCCCGCCGCACTTGCAGCGGCGATGCCGCCGAGAAATTCCAAGAACTGAGTCGAGCGGATGATAGTGTAGGGGATGCCGGAGGCCGCGATCAGTTGCTCTTGGGCGAGCTTGGCGCGGAAATAGCCATTGTCGGGTGTCCGGTCGATGCCGACGATGGAGAGCGCGAGGTGGTGCCGGACGCCCGCTGCGGCCTCCGCCGGGAGCAGGTTGCGGCCAGAGGTCTCGAAGAATGCCAGCACCGCCTGGTCTTCGAATGAGGGCGAGTTGGTGAGGTCAACCACCACCTGCGCGCCTCTCAGCGCTTGCGCCAGTCCCTCACCCGTGAGGGTGTTGACGCCGCTTTTGGGCGAGCCGGCGACGACCTCGTGGCCGCCCTGGCGCAGGATGGCGACGGTCTTCGAGCCGATCAACCCGCTGCCGCCTAGAACTACGATCTTCATAGTGACTCCTTTCTGTAGTCGCCCGCCATGCGGACGAGTGTCAAATGCACTGCGCACTCCGATTTTATTCATCGGTGACTGTGTGAAGTCGACTCTTGAGCACCTGTGGTCCCGCCGCCTCTGCTCTCAAGACTGGAGGAATTCCAGCAGATCGGCGTTGACCCGATCCTGATGCGTGGCCGTTATGCCGTGCGGCGCTCCGGGATAGTAGATTTCTTTTGCGCCCTTTATGAGCTTTACCGACTTCTGTGCCGAATTCTTGACGGGGACGATTTGGTCATCTTCGCCGTGTAACACTAGCGCTGGGACGTTGATCTTCTTGAGGTCCTCAGTGAAGTCGGTCTCGGAGAAGGCCTTGATGCTTTCGTAGGCGTTCTTGAGGCCGGCCTGCATACTCCAGAGCCAAAACTGATCCAGCGTGCCCTGGGAGACCTTGGCCCCCGGCCGGTTGGCGCCATAGAACTGAATAGCCAAATCCTTGTAGAACTGAGAACGGTCCTTGACGAGGCCAGCGCGCAAGCCATCGAAGACTTCCATGGGGAGCCCCTCTGGATTCGCTGGCGTCTTGAGCATGATCGGCGGCACTGCAGCGATAAGCACTGCCTTGGCGACGCGCTGCGATCCATGACGAGCGAGGTATCGCGTGACTTCTCCGCCTCCAGTCGAATGACCCACCAACGTCGCGTTCCGGAGATCAAGCGCTTCGATCAGCGCCGCAAGATCGTCGGCATAGCCATTCATGTCATTGCCCGAGGAGGCTTGGCTTGAGCGGCCATGCCCACGGCGGTCATGCGCAACAACACGATACCCGTGCTGCGCGAGAAAGAGCATTTGGCCGTCCCACGCATCAGCGTTCAGAGGCCATCCGTGTGAGAATGTGACCACTGGGCCCTTGCCCCAGTCCTTGTAATAGATTTGTGTGCTGTCTTTCGTCGTGATCGTACTCATTTGATGACTCCTCTCTCTGTGATTTATTCTCTGAGCCCTAGAGCGCTTCGTGGTAGCGATTTTTCAGCGCTCTCCCTGTGAATCTCACGGCTCAGCCGAGGTGGGTCTCGACGAACCACAAATATTTGTCGGCGCCGCGAGAGATCTCGGTGAAGATGTCGGCGGTATCCTTGTCGCCAAGTTCATCGCTCTGATCGATGGCGTGGCGCACGTTCTTGCCATAGGCCGCAAGCGCCGATGACAACGCCTCGACGTGATCGCGTTCGGCAGAAATGCCGAGCGGATATTCTTTCAACGTCGAACGCTCCGCGGAGGCCTCGATGGTTCCTTCGGCGGTACCGCCCAACTGCACGACGCGCTCGGCGATCAGGTCCATGTATTCTTCCGCCGAATCCACGATTTCGTCGAATAGCTTATGCAGCGCGATGAACGATGGCCCTTTGACGTTCCAATGGGCCTGCTTTGCTTGGTGCATGAGATCTACGCTATCGGCGAGCCGCGCGTTCAGAATCTCGACCATGCTAGCGCGGGTCTTCTCCGCAATATCATTCTTAGTTTTGTACATTTCGTTTCTCCTTGTTCTCTGAGGAGATGGTTCCCCTCACCAGGAAGTCACTGCGTGTCGGCATGGTTGCACCCTCTGGCGGTGTTCCACGGTTGTGATACGAGCATGCCCAGAGATCAGCCCATCGTTTATCTTATGGCCTTCACGGCTTCGTCCGTCGTGAGGACCGCGTTCGCCAAGAAACCGTAATTGATGACCGCCGCCTTGTACCCGTCGCCCAACTCGGGGTGCCGGGGAGCAGCGGTCGCGTCCTTTACCACGACGACCTCAAAACCTTGCTCAAGCAATTCGCGCAGGTGGGTTTCGACGCAAAGGTTTGCCATCATCCCCGCCAGGATGACCTTGTCGATGCGGCGCTTGCGGAGCTGCAGGACGAGGTCGTTGCTTTGCAGACCGTACACCTTGTGCGGGTTGGCCACGACCGTCTTGCCGTCCTTGATGAAAGGCTTGTAGCGCTCGAGCCAGTCGGCCCCGGAGCCAGAAAAACCGTCCAGACTAAGGGGATCAGGGCGCCAGAACTCCTTGCCCTCCAGCATCATCTTCTCGACAGCTCCGCCGAACTGCCACGCCTGGTCGGTGGGGTAAAGGTAGTGAGGTGAGATGAAGACTGCGAAGCCCTGTTCCTTCGCGGCTTTGAAGAGTCGCTCTATGTTTTCGACAGTGTGGTTTTCCGCGACGCTGTCGCCGAGCAACCCCCATGAGACGCCTTTCTCACTCAAGACATCGTTCTGCGGGTCGATGACGACCAGACCTGTGTCCTTGCGATCGAGCTGCACACGGGTGTTGGGGAGCTGCGCGTTGACGGTCCCTGCCCCGAACATGAGCCCGAGCGCTAGGGCGATTGTTGCGAGTGCTTTCTGCAGGTGAAGCATTGTTACGTAAATATGTCCTACATCTTCAACTGGGGAACGAGTCATATGTATCTCCTTTATATTTTAGTTATAGGTTCGTATGGTTTAGAGAGCGTAGCGGTCATGCTAAGGGGAATCCTGGAGTCTCGGTCTGAAGCAGAGGATAACGCGATATCTCCTTATCTTCCTTGATGGGTGCAACGATAGCCGTGGGCAGACCAGAGCGCGCTAACATTCCAGTTTCCGTCGGCCCAGGAGCGACCGCATTGACCCGAATCCGGTAGGGAGCGAGCGCCAAGCCCGAACCCTCCCCCACAGCCGCAACGACGCCAGAGAACTCATGGCCAGGTACGGCGTGGCTCCGCCTCTCGCCGGTTTTGCTGTGCGTGGTGGGATACCACAGCAGCTCCGTCGGCGTCACCCCCGCCGCATAGACACGGACCAGCAGTTCGCCTCGCCGAGGTTGGGGCTGAGGAACGGTTTCCTCGACCAGCACAGGTGGCTGCGCAGAATCAGACCAGCGCATCGTTTGCATTCTTGACCTCTGTGTATGTTGTGATGACTGTTGTTGTGGGTTGTCCATCGCTGTTGCCCGTCGGCATTTGTTTCCATCTTCAGAGTGCAAGGAAAAGGCCAGTGGTAAGCTGTTGAAAAACTTACGGTAAGCCTGAAACGCGCTGCCGACCGTTCGGCATATGCCGAATGATCGGCAAACAGTCCTTGAAAACATTTGTTGTTCTGTGCAGGATGAGTTTGCCTCAGAAGATTTTTCTATGACTGAACTGTCGAGAGACGTGTTCGAGACCTTGCGCGATGACGGGGAATTCGTCCTGCGCCGGACCAGGATGGAGAGTCTCCCGACTCTCATGCTGGCCTCCATTTCAGACCAGCCGGCACCAGAGAGTCTCAAGCGCCTCGAACACGAGTATCTGCTCCGGAACGAACTCGATCCCACCTGGGCGGTGCGGCCTCGTGGACTTACTCGCGAACACGGACGACTGACGCTTCTGCTTGAGGACCCCGGCGGTGAGCTCCTGGCTGGGCTCGTAGGGCAGCCGTGGGAAGTGCCCCAGTTCCTGCGCGTCGCGATCGGCTTGGCGGGTGCGCTCGGTCGGCTCCACGCACAGGGACTTATCCACAAAGATGTGAAGCCGGGCAACATTCTGGTGAACGTCGCAACCGGCCAGGTTTGGCTCAGCGGCTTTGGTATCGCTTCGCGTCTGCCGCGCGAGCGCCAGGCGCCCGAGCCGCCCGAGGTCATCGCGGGGACGCTCGCCTACATGGCGCCGGAACAGACTGGGCGGATGAATCGCTCGCTCGATTCCCGCAGCGACCTCTACTCACTTGGCGTCACGCTCTACGAAATGCTGACCGGTAACCTGCCCTTCACAGCCTCCGATCCCATGGAGTGGGTTCACTGCCATATCGCCAGACAGCCGGCGCCGCCAAGCGAGCGGTTGGAGAAGATTCCGGCCTCGGTCTCGCAGATCATCATGAAACTGCTCGCGAAGACCGCCGAGGATCGCTACCAGACGGCCACCGGCGTCGAGCGTGATCTGCGGCGCTGTCTTGCCGCATGGGAGCTGCATGGGCGCATCGACCCATTTGCGCTTGGCGAACACGACACATCAGACCGGCTGCTGATCCCCGAGAAGCTGTACGGGAGAGCGCGCGAAGTCGATACCTTGCTCGCCTCCTTCGACCGCATCGTCAAGAGCGGCAGGCCGGAGTTGGTGCTGGTGTCTGGCTATTCCGGCATCGGCAAATCCGCCGTCGTCAATGAGCTGCACAAACCGCTGGTGCCTCCGCGTGGCCTGTTTGCCTCGGGCAAGTTCGACCAGTACAAGCGCGATATCCCGTATGCCACCCTCGCGCAGGCCTTGCAGAGCCTTCTCCGCCCACTGCTAAGTAAGAGCGAAGAGGAGTTGAGCGCGTGGCGCACTGCCCTGCATGACGCGCTCGATCCGAACGGACAACTGATGGTGGATCTGGTCCCGGAATTGAAGGCCGTTCTTGGCGAGCAGCCCCCGGTTCCTGAACTGCCGCCGCAGGACGCCCAGCGCCGGTTCCACCTGGTATTGCGTCGATTTCTCAATGTCTTCGCGCGGCCGGAACATCCCCTGGCCCTGTTTCTCGACGATTTGCAATGGCTCGACGCGGCGACTTTGGACCTGATGGAGGATTTACTCACGCAGCCGGACGTAAAGCACTTGCTGGTGATCGGTGCCTATCGGGACAATGAAGTGGATCCCACCCATCCGTTGGTGCACAAGCTGCACGCCATGCGCCAGGCCGGAGCGGTACTGCAGGACATCGTGCTTGCGCCTCTCACTCGTGAAGACCTGGAGCAGTTAGTTGCAGATGCTCTGCATTGTGCACCGGGGCAGGCTGGCCCGCTCGCGGCATTGGTGCATGACAAGACGACCGGCAATCCCTTTTTCGCCATCCAATTTCTGTCTGCACTGTTTGAAGAGGGCTTGCTCACCTTTGATCATGTCGAAGGGCGATGGTCGTGGGAGCTGCAGCGCATTCACGCCAAAGCGTATACCGATAACGTGGTGGACCTCATAGTCAGGAAGTTGACCCGCCTGGTTCCTGAGACCCAGAACGCATTGAAGCAGCTCGCCTGCCTGGGCAACAGCGCAGAGTTCACGATGGTGCGCGTTGTCTACCAGGACTCAATGGAGCACATGCATGCCCAACTTGCGGAAGCAGTCGGGGCGGGTTTCATCTTGCAGTCAGAGAATTCGTATCGCTTCCTTCACGATCGCGTACAGGAAGCCGCCTATTCCCTGATCCCGGAAGCCCAACGTGCCGAGGCTCATCTCCGAATCGGGAGGCTGCTGGCGGCGCGCACGCCTGCTGAGAAGCGGGAGGAGGCGATCTTCGAGATCGTCAACCATCTCAACCGTGGCTCTCACCTGATCACGTCGGTTGCGGAGCGTGAACGCGTCGCAGAACTAAATCTCATTGCGGGCAGGCGTGCGAAGAGCTCAACGGCGTACGCGTCGGCGCTTACGTACCTCCACGCAGGGCGGGGATTGCTGACAGACGAGACTTGGAACCACAACCGCGACCTCGTCTTCTCGCTCGAATATCTCCTGGCCGAGTGCGAATTGCTGACCACGGACATGGCTGCTGTGGAGAATCGGCTTGCCATGCTGGCCGAGCGCGCGAAGAGCGCCCACGATATCGCTCTGGTCACACGTTTGCGCCTGAGGCTCTATGAAGCCTTGGATCGCTATGATCAGGCCGTGGGAGCCTTTCTTGAATTCTTGAGAGGTCGCGGCGCGGGCGCAGATTGGTCCCCACACCCTGCACAAGAGAAAATATTGCAGGAATACGACCGAGTCTGGACCTTGCTGGGAAACCGGCAAGTCGAGGAACTCGTTGACCTGCCCTTGACCAACGATCCGGACGTGCTCGATGTGCTGGATGTCTACACCGACATCGTGATACCTGCGTTGTTCTTCGACGCCAGATTCCTTGCCCTCGTGACTTGTCGGATGGTCGCCCTCAGCCTAGAGCACGGCAACAGCGACGGATCGAGCTATGCCTATTTATGGTTGGGGGTGCTCGCCGGATCGCATTTCGGAGACTATCGGGCCGGATTCCGGTTCGGCAAGCTCGGCTGCGACCTGGTGGAACGCGGCCTGCATCGCTATCAAGTCCGCACCTATTATTGCTTTGCACTTTTCATCATGCCATGGGCAAGGCACGTCAAGGCAGCCCGAGAGCTCTTTCGTCGTACAATCAACGAGGCGAACAGGATTGGTGATCTCACTTATGCCGGGTACAGCTGCAACTCCTTGAACACCAATCTTCTTGCGGCGGGAGACCCTTTGGCCGAGGTGCAGCGTGAAGCCGAGACGGGTCTCGAGTTCGGGACTAACTTCCGGTTAGGTCTGGTCATGGATTGCGCCATGGGGCAGCTCGGGCTCGTCCGGACACTCCGTGGCCTGACACCGACGTTCGGCGTGTTCAATGACGAACGCTTCGACGAGCTTGGCTTCGAGCGGCATTTGGCGAGCGACCCGGCTTTGGCGCTGCCGGAGTGTTGGTATTGGATACGCAAGCTGCAGGCGCGCTTCTTTGCGGGAGACTATCCTGCCGCGATTGAGGCGTCATTGCATGCAGAACGACTACTCTGGACAACGTCCACTTGCTTCGACGCGGCGGAGTATCACTTCTACAGCGCACTCTCGCGAGCGGCGGCCTGTGATTCTGCAACGGACGACTTGCGACAGCGGCATTTCGAGGCACTGGCTGCTCACCAGAAGCAGCTCGAGATATGGGCGCAGCATTGCCCGGAGAACTTCGAGAACCGCAAGCTGCTGGTGGGCGCGGAGATGGCGCGGCTCGAAGGTCGCGTGCTTGAGACCGAGCACCTCTACGAAGAGGCCCTCCGCTCGGCGCACACAAACGGCTTTGTCCATAATGAAGCGCTCGCCTACGAGGTCGCCGCTCGCTTCTACGCGGCACGTGGTCTCCACAAGTTCGCAGACGCGTATTTGCTCGAAGCCCGGTATTGCTATCAGCGCTGGGGGGCCGAGGGCAAGGTAGCGCAGCTGGACTATTTATATCCTCAGCTCAAAAAGGAAGGGCTGACCTCGACGCCGACGAGCACCATCTTGGCGCCGACCGAACGCCTGGATCTGGCCACGGTGATCAAAGTCTCGCAGGCGGTGTCGGGCGAGATCGTCCTGGAGCAGCTGATCGACACGCTCATGCGCACCACGATTGAGCACGCGGGTGCTGAACGAGGGCTCCTGCTCCTTCGGCGCGGCGACGCATTGGAGATCGAGGCGGAAGCGACAACCACCCGCGACGGGGTTGAGGTCCGTCTTCGACAAACGGGTGTGATCACCTTAGCGATTCCTGAGTCGATCCTCCACTACGTTATCCGGACCCAGGAGAGCGTAATCCTGGACGACGCCTCGGTAGAAAATCTGTTCTCGACCGATGAATATATTCGTCAGCATCACCTCCGCTCGGTCCTCTGTCTACCCTTGGTCAAGCAGGCGGAGCCCATTGGGGTGCTGTATCTGGAGAACACCCTGACCCCCCACGTGTTTACGCCCGAGCGGATCATAGTGCTCAAACTCCTGGCCTCACAGGCGGCGATCTCCCTGGAAAACGCCCGGCTCTATGCCGACCTGCGGCAAGAAAATAGTGAGCGCCAGCGCGCCGAAGAGGCGCTACACCACACCCAGGCGGAGCTGGCTCACGTGAATCGGGTGGCGACGCTGGGCGAGCTGACAGCTTCGATCGCCCACGAAATCAATCAGCCGCTCGCCGCCGTGGTCAACAACGCCAGCGCCTGCTTGCGCTGGCTTGCCGCTCAGAACCTGGAGGAAGCGCGGCAGTCTGCCGCGCTGGTTGTTGCCGACGGTCATCGAGCCGGCGAAATTGTCGCGCGGATTCGCGCGCTGGTGAAGAAAGCACCGCTGCAAAAAGAGTGGCTCGATATCAATGACACGATACGTGAAGCCATTGCGCTGGTGCGTAGCGCAGTACATCGCAACGGGATAGCGTTAGAGACGCAACTCCCAGATGCTGTGCACTATGTACCACGTATTTTGGCAGACCGCATCCAAGTGCAACAAGTACTGCTCAATTTGATGATGAACGCTATCGAAGCCATGAGTGGACATGGCGATGGTCGACGAGAGTTGGTGGTGCGTTCTGGCACCGATGACTCGCAGCATGTACTGGTCGCCGTGCGCGATTCGGGGCCAGGGCTGGACCCGCAGAGTCTCGAGCAGCTCTTCGACGCGTTCTATACGACCAAGCCGCACGGCCTGGGCATGGGGCTCGCGATCAGCCGTTCGATCATTGAGGCCCACGGCGGGCGGCTGTGGGCGACAGCGAATAAGGGCAGAGGTGCAACGTTTCAGTTCGCCTTGCCGATCAGGAGTGAGGAAGCGCCATGAGCGAAACAGATGGCTTGGTCTTCGTCGTCGATGATGACGGTCCGCTGCGCGAATCACTCAAGAATCTGATTCGGTCGGTCGGGTGGCGTGTCGAAGCTTTCGCCTCGGCTCAGGAGTTTCTGCACAGCAAACGTCCGGATGTGCCCAGCTGCTTGGTGCTCGATGTGCGCTTACAGGGCTTCAGCGGGTTTGATCTGCAGAAGCGCATGGCCGAGGACAATATGGAGATTCCCATCATCTTTATCACCGGCCACGGTGACATCCCGATGACGGTGCAAGCGATGAAGGCCGGGGCGGTGGAATTTTTGACCAAGCCTGTTCGCGAGCAGGATCTGCTCGATGCCATTGAGCAAGCACTGCAACGCGACCACCAAGCGCGCACGCAGCGGGCGGAACTCGAAGCACTGCGCAGGCGATCGCAGTCACTGACGCCGCGTGAGCGAGAAGTGATGGCGCTCATGGTGGCCGGATTGCTCAACAAGCAAATCGCAGGCGAGCTGGGCACGAGCGAGACCACAGTGAAAGTGCATCGGCGGCAGGTGATGGAGAAGATGGGAGCGGGTTCGCTGGCTGAGCTGGTCCGCATGGTTGATCGGCTCGGATTTCCTACCCCAAAGTAGTAGCCGCCTACCCCAAAGTAGTAGCCGCCTACCCCAAAGTCGAATAGAAGTTGTCTCCCGCAGGCATTAGAGTGTGCCCTAGTGGATGCTCAGGTTAGCGCTCTCAAAGGTAACGGCAGTCGGCTTTGGCGCCACGTAGATAGCGGCTTTTTCGGAAGAGCAAGCAACAAGAAGAGGTACGTGCTGCATGCCCGGGGTTCCGCTCATTGCGATTGTCGATGATGACGACTCACTAAGGAAGTCGCTCGACAATCTGCTCCGCTCCATCGGATATCGGACGCAGGGTTTCGCGTCGGCGGAAGCGTTCCTCAGTTCGCAGTACGTACACGACACGGCATGCCTGATTCTCGACGTGCGGATGCCTGGCATGAGCGGACTCGAGCTCCAGCGTCAGCTGGGTGCGGTCAACTGGCCTATCCCGATTATCTTCATAACGGCCCACGAAGACGACGACACGCGCGCACAAGCCCTCGCCGCCGGCGCGGTGGACTTTTTGTCCAAACCCTTCCACGAGGAAGAACTACTTAATGCGATAGATACGGCTCTCAAGCGTTCGTGAGACCCAGAGTTTGACTTGTTGGTCCTAATACGGAGGCGACTCCGCCAGGAGGTTAAACCATGAACGAGGACATTCCGTTCGTTTGTGTCGTGGACGACGACCCGTCAATGCGCGACAGTCTGAGAAATCTCATCCGCTCGGCAGGGCTCAACGTACGGACGTTCGCCTCGGCGCACGAGTTCTTAAGAACCCCACGTCTGGATGCGCCCAGCTGCCTGGTGCTCGATGTACAGCTTCCGGGACTCAGCGGACTTGAGCTCCAACAGGAACTTGCTCACATTGATGTTCACATTCCCATCATTTTCATCACTGGGCATGGCGACATCCCAATGACGGTGCGCGCCATGAAAGCTGGCGCCAGTGAATTTCTGACAAAACCATTCCGCGACGAAGACCTGCTAAACGCAGTCGAGCAGGCGGTGAACCTCGGTCGCCAGATTGAGCAATTCAAGACCAAGTCAACCGAAGCGAAACCGTACTGTCAAGACAAGCTGCGCAGCGCAATCCGTTTCTCGGAGATCGTAGGGCAAAGTACGGCGTTGCGCCGTGTACTCAAAGAGATGGAGACCGTGGCGCTCACCGACTCGACCGTGCTTCTCACGGGTGAGACTGGGACGGGTAAGGAGCTGATCGCGCGAGCCATTCACAAACGGTCGCGGCGCTCCTCACGCGTTTTTATCAGTGTCAATTGCGCCGCAATCCCGCAATCATTGATCGCCTCCGAGCTGTTCGGTCACGAGAGAGGCGCGTTCACCGGCGCGCTCCAGCGGCGGCTGGGGCGATTCGAGCTGGCCGACAGCGGCACTATCTTCCTGGACGAGATCGGCGAACTGCCGCCGGAAACCCAGATCGCCTTGTTGCGCGTGCTCCAGGAGCGGGAGATTGAACGCGTCGGTGGCTCCCGACCGATTGCTGTAGACGTGCGGATACTCGCCGCCACGAACCGTGACCTCCAGGCGGCTATGGCTGCGGGCGCATTCCGTAGCGATCTCTTTTACCGGCTCAATGTGTTTCCCATTGCCATGCCTCCGCTGCGTGAGAGAAGGGAAGATATTCCCCCGCTGGTCGAATCTTTCATCGAGCACTTCGCGAGGAAAGCGGGGAAGAAGATCCGAGGCGTCAACAGCAAGAGTCTGGAGCTCCTGCAGTCCTACCAGTGGCCGGGCAACATTCGTGAGCTGCAGAACATAGTAGAACGAGCTGTGATTATCTGTGAGACGGAGACCCTTGAGGTCGAGGAGAATTGGTTGGTCCGCGAGTCGGCAAAGACGCCGTCATCAGACCGGCCGCTCTCCGAGAAGCTTCTAACTCAGGGGAAAGAACTGATCGAGGCGGCCTTGGCCGAAACCAAAGGTCGAGTATCCAGAGCCGCAGCCACGCTCGGCATACCGCGATCGACTTTGGATTCGAAGATCAGATCACTGAAGATCGACACGCAGCGCTTCAGAACCCTCTAGCGACATTGTGGCATAATTATGGAAAAGCTTAGGAAAATCATCTACTTATATTTCTTGGGTAAAATCCAAAACTGTAGTGAAATTAAGCACTTATCTGAATTATGCAACAACGCCTCCTGGAGCGCTCAAAGGAGTAAAGAGGCCGTATGCACTGCGCGAGTTGTGGCTTCGAGAATCCGGCAGGCTTGAAATTCTGCGGCGAGTGTGGCCGCTCGCTCACCAACCGGTGTCCGAGCTGCGGGGTGGAGAACCCGCTGCCGTTCAAGTTCTGCGGCGAATGTGGGACCGCGCTGCACGCGGCAAAAACACCTGCGCCAGCGAAACGGAACACGCGCCAAGGGAGAATCACGGCACGGCAGGTTACTCGTTCTGCGGTCCCTACTATGCTCACTCCCTCCCTTTCGGCTGCTCCTGACGCAGAGCGCCGCCAGTTGACCGTGCTGTTCTGCGATTTAGTAGGTTCCACAGCCCTCTCCGCCCAACTCGACCCCGAAGAGCTGCACGACGTGGTGCGGGCGTATCAAGAGACGTGTACTGATGTGATCCGGCGCTACGAAGGCCATATTGCCCAGCACCTGGGCGACGGCTTGCTGGTCTACTTCGGCTATCCCGTAGCTCACGAAGACGATGCCCGGCGGGCTCTCTATGCAGGGCTGGGCATTCTCGCTGCGCTGCAAGAGCTGAACAAGCGGGTGTCCCATCCTCTCCAGGTCCGCATCGGCATTCACACGGGGCAAGTCGTAGTAGGCGAGATCGGGAGTGGCGCGAAGCGCGAGGTCCTGGCGATAGGCGAAACGCCGAATCTGGCTGCGCGGCTGCAGGGGTTGGCTAAGCCGGACACGGTCGTCAGCAGTGCCGCCACCCAGCGGTTAGTCCAGGGGTTGTTTGATTGGCGTGAGCTCGGTCTACAAGAGGTGAAGGGCCTCGCGGCTCCTCTGACCGTATACCAGGTGCTAGGAGCGAGTGCCCTGCAGAGCCGCTTTGAAGTGGCGGTGCGCACCGGCTTAACCCCTCTGGTGGGAAGAGCGCAGGAGGTGGGGCTGTTAGTGAATCTCTGGGAGCAGGCCAAGGCTGGCGAAGGCCAGGTAGTACTGCTCAGTGGCGAGCCGGGCGTTGGCAAATCCCGTCTGCTGCAGGTCCTCACCGAGCGGCTGGCAGACGAAATCTATGCCCATGTAGAGTGCCGCTGCTCGCCCTTCTACCAGAACACGGCCCTCTACCCCATCATCGAGTACGTCCAGCGGCTGCTGCGGTTCACGAAGGACGATACCCCACAGGCCAAGCTCAATAAGCTGGAGAGCGCGCTTGAGTCCTACGGCTTCGTACTGCTGGAGGTGGTGCCCCTCTTGGCTCCTTTGCTCTCGCTTCCCTTGCCGGCACACTACCCGCCTCCCGCCTCTTACCCTGAGTCTACAGAAACAAAAGCAAAAAACCTTGGAAGTGCTGGTCCGCTGGATCGTACAGCAAGCCGGGCGGCAGCCGGTGTACTTGGCGGTCGAAGATTTGCACTGGGCCGATCCCTCCACACTGGAGTTTCTGGGCCTGCTCATAGACCAGCTGCCTACGGCCTGCCTGCTGGTGCTGTTGACCGCGCGGCCGGAGTTTCGCTCGCCCTGGCCGGCGTGGGCCTATCTGACCCAGCTCATCCTGCGCCGCTTGGCCCCCAAGCAGGCTGCAGTGATGGTGCGGCACGTCACGGGTGGCAAGAGCTTACCAGCTGAGGTACTCCACCAGGTGGTGGCGCAGACCGATGGAGTGCCGCTCTTTGTCGAAGAGTTAACCAAGACGGTGGTAGAATCCGGCTGGCTGCGCGAGGTCGACGGGCACTATGAGCTCACCGGGCCATTGCCGCCGCCGGCCATTCCCGCCACGCTCCAGGACTCGCTGATGGCCCGGTTGGATCGGCTGGCGACCGTGAAGGAGGTAGCGCAGATTGGCGCGACGATAGGGCGAGAGTTTTCCTATGAGTTACTCCAGAGAGTCGCGCCGATGGCCGGGGCCAGCTTACAGCAGGCGCTCGCCAAGCTGGTGGAAGCCGAGATTCTCTATCAACGCGGTAGCGGAGAGCAAACGCGCTACGTCTTCAAGCATGCGCTGATTCAAGACACAGCGTATCAATCGTTACGGAAGAGCACGCGGCAGCAGTATCACCAACAGATTGCTCAGGTGCTGACCGAACAGTTGGCAGAACTCACGGAGGCCCATCCAGAACTCCTGGCTCATCACTACACCGAGGCGGGACTCCTGGGGCAGGCTCTTCCCTACTGGCTGCAGGCAGGCCAAAGAGCCGTTCAACGGTCGGCCAATGTAGAAGCAATCAGCCACCTCACGAAAGGACTGGAGTTACTCCAGACTCTGCCAGATACCCCTACACGTGCCCAGCAAGAACTGACGCTGCAAATCACCCTCGGCAGTCCGCTGATTGCCACTCGCGGTTTTGCTGCGCCAGAAGTAGAACACGCCTACACTCGGGCACGAGAACTGTGTCATCAAGTAGGGGAAACTCCTCAGCTCTTCCCTGTGCTGGCAGGACTGCTGAACTTTTATGATGTGCGGGGAGAACACCAAACGGCGCATGAGCTGGGAGAACAGTTCCTCAGCTTGGCACAGAAGGGACAAGACCCTGCTCTCCTGTTGGAGGCTCACCACATGCTAGGATGCCCCTTGATCTCTCTTGGAGAATTCGCCTCTGCCCGAGTACACTTCAAGCAAGGCATTGCCCTCTACGATCCCCAACAACACCGCTCTCATGCCTTTCTCTACGGCGGCCATGACCCTGGAGTATGTTGCCTCTCCCAAGAGGCCCTGGCTCTGTGGTTTGTTGGCTATCCGGACCAAGCTCTGAAGAGGACCCGCGACGCGCTCACTCTAGCCCACAAGCTGGCTCACCCCTTTAGTCTGGCTTTTGCCCTGTCCTTTACTGCTGAGCTCCAGCAGCGGTGTGGAGCGGTGCAGGCCGTCCGAGAGCAGGCCGAGACAGTGATTACACTTTGTAGCGAGCAGGGGTTTCCTTATTGGTTGGCGGCGGGCATGATCCTACGGGGTTGGGCGCTGGCTGAGCAGGGACAGGGAGAGGAGGGAATTGCTCAGATGCGCCAGGGCTTGACTGCTTACCGGGCCGTAGGGGCAGAGCTGGACCAGACGTATTATCTCGCCCTACTGGCCGAGGCGTATGGGAAAGTGGGGCAGGTCGAGGAAGGGCTGAACGTATTGGCCGAGTCGCTGGCTGCGGTGAACAAAACTGGGGAGCGGTTCTACGAGGCCGAGCTGTATCGACTCAAGGGAACGCTGACACTGCAGTCCCCAGTCCAAGGTCCCCAGTCGCAAGTCGAAGAGGCTGAAGCGTGCTTCCTCAAAGCCATTGAGATTGCGCGCCGGCAGCAGGCGAAGTCTCTGGAACTGCGAGCGGTGATGAGTTTGAGTCGGCCGTGGCAGCAGCAGGGCAAGCGAGAAGAAGCTCTCGAGCTGTTAACAGAGATCTACGGCTGGTTCACTCAGGGATTTGACACCAAAGACTTGCAAGAGGCCAAGGCGCTGTTGAGCGAATTAAGCTCGCCTACCCGTCCCGCTCGGCGACACGAGTCACACTAACCGCTCATCCTGGCCCCTCATTCTCGTTCTCTTCACAGAATGTCCGATAACGGTTTTCGTATGTCAAATTTTCGCGTTGAGTTGGCCCGCATCAAAGCCCAACGGATCAACCTTCACCCCCCTTTTTCGGCACTCTTCACCCTTTGACTCTCAATGATACCTGCGGTCGGACTTGCCACTCGCTCCGCTTGCTCTCGACACCTCACATCCAGTGCGTCATGCAGTCGTCCTAACGTCCCCTCGGCTTCCCAGCGCCCCAAGTAGCCAAAGCTCGTACTACGCGGCGCAAACTCTTTGGGAATCGCCCGCCACTGACAGCCCGTACTTAAGACATACAACCGCCCCTTGAGCACGTCGCGGATCTTCACGCTCCGCTTGCGCCCACCACGCCGGGCCGGGGGAATCAGGGCCGCCATCTCAGGCCACTCCTTGTCCGTGGTAGCGCTAGGAGAGCGCCAGTGAGCGCGCTTATAGCGGGCTCGATTCGCTGTCGTCCACCTAGGCAGGGCTCCTTATCACTCCTCTTACATCCTAACTGCCCCTTTTCCTTCAAGAACTTCTTGGACGGACTCTAAGAGCCAACCCTTGATAGCCTGGCAGGGGGTACTTCGTCGTGCGTGTTGCGTTGCTGTTCTGCGGGTCCTCGCAGCAAAACGATACCACCACGAAATTTTCCACGGTTCAACGCTCGTGCAGAAAACGTTTGCTGTCTCCGTGTTTCGAAACCGTGTTTGGACCCTGCTTGCAATGGTGCAAACAGGCGCAAAATATCGCGTTCCTAGAGTATAATAACAGGCAGTGACGTAATTGCAGAAAGTGATGGGTTTTGGGTAGGGAGATAGACGGAGGAGCCCTTATCGGACGTAGGAGGAGGCTGGGAAATTTCCCCTAGTCATTTTGACTGCTTATTTCCATACGAGCAGAACTAACGCTGTCCAAGATAAGTGTGGAGGGAAAAACGCCACACTCAGTTCGAAAAAAACAACAGCCCCTTCAGGCGGTGTCTGACGTCGCACCGGACAGAGGCGTGATATCATCACAATTTATCGCTCGCTTCTGGCATTATCTTTGCGCCTGTCAGCCTTATTAGTTCTCGATAGGAGGTCTCGTTATGAAGAAAGCCTATACATGGCTGAGCATGGCAGTACTGGCCGGGGGGCTCACCTTGGGGGTTTTCACCGGCAATGTAGCGGCCCAAGTGGCGGGCTCGACAACCCTCGGCATAACGGCAGCGGAGGTCAAAACCATCGCGACCGGCTGGAGCGCGAAGAAGCAGCTCCTCGAAAAGAGTGTATACAATGATCAGAACGAGAAGCTAGGTGAGATTGAGGACGTCATCATCGCGCCGGACAAATCCATCTCCTACGCCATTGTGGGCGTGGGGGGCTTTCTGGGTATAGGCGAGCACTATGTGGCTATCCCTTTCACTCAACTGAAAGCGGGGGATAAAAAATTCGTGCTGGCAGGTGCTACCAAGGAGAAGCTAAAGGCGCTCCCGAAATTCGAGTATACTACGTAAGGCCGAGGTAGGTTCATTAAGCTCTTACAGCCCGGGCCTCCGGAAGGGGGCCTGAAGAATGAGGTAGAGACCTTATTCGACTTCTTGCTACCCAAGGTTTGGGCTTGCTCGCCAACACCAAGGTAAATTCCCAACGGCATTTGATTTCCAGTTTAGGGAGGTCATTATGGGCGATAATCTATATCCTGGGGGTATAGGGAGTGAGATCCCCCAGCACGAGAAGGCTATTATCACTGGTCTCGATAGGGAAGCCAAACTCAATGCCTGTATGGCGCGACTGGCTCACACGATGCTGATGCTCTCGCATGAGTTAACCGAGGCGGCAAAGTCCGGTGACGGGATAGATCTGAGGTACGCTGCCTCATTGATAGTGGATACTAGAAGGGCGGCAGACCTCAGCAAAGAGCTGATCGCACGTAAAATTCGCCTCCGATAACTTCTTTCAGTAGCCTCAACTGGCTACTGAAAGACAAGGCATAAAATCGAATTCTGCAGGGCAGCGTTACGTATACCCGGTGCCATGCGGTGCCATCCCCAATCCTCACTCTACGTTGCCGCCGGCGAAACGACAAAGTAGTGCCTTCGGCTGGCACTATATCGGCTACCCACGAGTTCTTGCCCAGGTGCGTCCCTTGCCTGCTTTTTTTGATTGCCATTTTCGATTGCTGCGCTCGGGTTGGTGGACACGCGCGTAGGCGGCTGCCAACTTGAGGACGGGGGCGTCGAGCAGGAAGGAATTTCACTCTCTGTTTGTCTTTCGTTGACACCTTCTGGACTTGTTGGCTTGTGGACAAAAGGGGATGCGGTTTCGCGATCCGTTGCCCGATCAGGTCGAGGGCTTTCCATACGCGGTATTTGCTGTCCCAACATAAGATTCGCTCCTCTCTAGAGGAAGGGGACAATAGAGAGGTAGGGAAAGAAGAACGCTGAACTCGTAGTCCTTTTCTTTCCCACAAGGGAAGAACCGTCTCGAAAGTTAGTCGCGGTTTATTTGCAAACGGGCTCGCCTCCTGCTGGAAGGCCGACACAGATGCCTGGTGGCATGAGTTCTCTCGCTATACTCTGGGCCAAGCCCGACTTCCCGTGACAGGCCATCGCGAATGCGCCGCTCCTTGGATAGCCCTTAAAGGCCGCGCTGGCATTGGTGAAAATGATAGTGCCCCGGTAGCCGTCGGCCCCGGGCGGGCTCGCGAGCATGGACAGGGGTTCTAAGGTGCGGCCTGGGGTCACAACTTGTGGCATGTTTGCCGGAGCGTCGAGCGACGAAGTCAACCGTTCGTTGATCCAGACAGTATCGAGTCCAGACTCATCAGCTGCCTGGGCACAAGCGAGTAAGATGTCGCGCGTGGAATAGGGACCCCAATTGCGGATGTTGATACTCAGCTTCATGATATATATCCTTTGCTTGCTCTACAGCTCCATGGGCACGACGAAATGGGCCTGCAGGATGCGATCGCGGTGTTTGAGCAAGACCCGAAAATTCAGGATAGTGGTCTCCAAGTAATGCTGGTGCGCACATATCAATCTGCAGTGCGCCGAATCTACAGAGCTTTTTGGTGTTATGCTTTGGGCTGAGCATTACCTGGAGAGCACTACCCAGCAATTAGCCTTCAGCCATCAATCTATAGCGTATAGCTCGTTCACGTCGTTCACTCCACCGCCTATGGCCCGCTCATTTCCTTCGCTCTAGGGTCAAGAACTTTTCCCATAAGCCATGCACTATGGAGCGAGCAGAGCGAGCGAGCTATAAGCCGTAAGCAGGAGGGTCTCCGATGGAATTTGGCATTTGCATTCCCCATTACGGGAAAGTCCTCGACGTACGAAAAATCATTGAGAACGTGCAGTACGCGGAGCAATTGGGATTTGACTCGGTGTGGGTGACCGACCATATCATCGTCCCTAAGACCATGGATCTCATTTACCGTGACAATATGTTAGAGCCGGTGACGTTATTGAGTCACCTGGCTGGACTCGTGCCCCGGGTCAAACTTGGGACCAGCGTCCTCATTCTGCCGTACCGTAATCCCGTGGTCTTGGCAAAAATGCTCGCCACGATCGACCAATTATCCGGGGGACGACTGATCGTTGGCGTGGGGAGCGGCTGGATGACGGAGGAGTTTGCGGCGTTGGGCACCCCGTACCCAGAGCGAGGAAAAGTGAGCGACGAGGGCTTGCGCGTGATGCGAGCAACCTGGACGAAGGAAGCGGTCAGTTTTGATGGGCAGTACACGTCCTTTCACGAGATGAAAGTGTCTCCCCTGCCCGCGCAGCAACACCTCCCGATCTGGGTCGGCGGGGTCAGCCCCCGCGCCCGTCGCCGCGCGGCCGAGTTTGGCGACGGCTGGCACGCCACGAACCTCACGCCCGAGGCCATGACTGAGGGAGTGCAACATCTCAAGACACTCTGGACGAAGAACGGGCGCGCGGGCGAGCCAGTCATTTCCGTGCGCGCGCCCTTGTTTATCGACGGCGTGTCGCAAGAGGCATTAGCGTACGCCCCACGTCCAGGACGGGATTTGTTGCGCGGCGATATTGCCACCATTACCACTCGACTGCAGGCGTATCAAAAAGCCGGAACGCAGCATTGCGTCTTTGAACTCTCGCTGCAATCGTTCGAGAGCAGCGCGCGGACGATGGAGACGTTTATGGCGAGGATTAAGCCGCAGCTGAAGTAATGCAACAGATCAAGGACGATGCTGGATAAGGAGTAAAAAGATGGCGGCCACTCAGACGACAGCACAGATCCTGACAGCAGAAGAGATTTTTCGGAAGGGTCAGATCTCAGAGGGGACTTTGATTTAGAGTTTCTTCTTGAGGTTTTATAAGGAGGAACATCGAGAAGGTAACGGGGGAGGCCTGTTCAGTCTCTCATCCCCTCTTCTCCTCGTGGGAGCCGGACGCGCCTCAGGGCTGGTAGGCGGTTGAGCGGTTGCTCTACAATTGGTATTTCCTTTGCTCGTGGAGAAAAAAGGGCATGTCCGGAAAACGACACTCCGCAGCACGTCTCTCTCCGAGGTCTATGGCGTGCGACCGGGGCGACAAAGCTTGAGGGGAGGAAGCCACGATACGGCTGACGATTGCTGATGCGCTGCGGGTGGGTGAGATCCTGGCCCGGGCCGCCCGGGCCGAGCTTATGCCGCGGTTCGGACGGCTGAGCGCCGGACAGGTGCGCGCGAAGTCGTCGCGGTTCGACGTCGTGACGGACGCAGACGAGGCGGCCGAGCTGGCTATGGCCACCGCGCTCACGACTGCCTACCCGGACGCGGTCGTGGTCGGCGAGGAGGCCGCCACCCGGGATCCCACCCTGCTTGGCGCGATCGGCACCGCCGACTTTGCCTTCGTGCTCGATCCGCTCGACGGCACGAAGAACTTCGCCGCCGGGTTGCCCTTGTTCGGGGTCATGGCTGCGGCGACCCTGCGGGGGGAGGTCGTGCTCGGTGCCATCCATGATCCCGTGTGCGGCACCACCGCCTTGGCGCTGCGGGGCGAGGGGGCGTGGATGCAGGGCGAGGACGGCGCCCGGGCCGACCTGCGGGTCGCGGACGCGGTGGCGGTCCACGAGATGGACGCGATCATCGGGACGAACTTCCTGCCCGAGCCGCTGCGCACGACCGTCAACGGCAACCTGTCTCGGTTAGGCATGAGCGCCTGGCTGCGGTGCACCGCGCACGAGTACCGGCTGGCGGCGGCGGGCCACTGCGACCTACTGTTCTACAACAAGTTGATGCCCTGGGATCATGCAGCCGGGTGGCTGCTCCACCGGGAGGCAGGCGGTTACAGCGCCCATTTCGACGGTACCGCCTATCGTCTGACCCATCTCACCGGGGGCCTGATCTGCGCCCCGGATGCCGCGAGCTGGCGACTCGCCAGGGACGCACTGCTCGAGTAGGAGAGCGGGCAAAAGCGGGGGCTACGCAGCAAGCTGTAGCTCCGGCTCAGATTCGTCCGCCATCCTTGGGTACCAGTGTTGAAACCGACTGCGCAGTTC
>Ga0081539_10002123_pt1 | contig 29376 bp, 21 predicted proteins | sample TabmetS4T2R2_FD_71023 | JGI IMG/M metagenome (GOLD analysis project Ga0081539, IMG submission 71023) | Tabebuia heterophylla rhizosphere microbial communities from the University of Puerto Rico - S4T2R2 | ecosystem: Host-associated > Plants > Roots > Rhizosphere ... | reverse complement strand
CGACTGATACAGGAGAGCTCGTGAACGGGCTCTCCTGTTTCCTTGTACCGCGATCCTGCGCCTGGCCGAGCACGGCCCGATGAAAAAGAAGTTTCGATTTTTCGCTCAGCTCGACGCAATGGACTGCGGAGCGGCCGCGCTCCGGATGATTTGCGCTCACTATCGCCGCGATTTTTCCCAGGCCGCCATCCGCGAGCTATGCCAGGTGGGCCGGAGCGGGGTCAATCTTCTTGGAATCTCCGAAGCGGCGGAGCGACTCGGGCTGCGTTCGCTGGCGGTGCGCCTTTCCTTTCAGCGTTTGCGCGACGAGGCGCCGCTGCCCTGCATCGCTCATTGGGAAGGGGAGCACTTCGTTGTCGTTTACCAGATTACCCGCCAGAAAGTGCGCGTGGCCGACCCCGCTTACGGGCTGATCGACTATACCCACGAGGAATTCCTCCGGGCCAGCTCGCCGCCCGACACCGCCCTGAAGGAGACCAACACCGGCATTTACCTTTTGATCGAGACGACGCCGGCCTTTTACGAGCGCAACCTGCCCGAAGGCAGGGCCGAGGAGCCGCCGCCGCGCGGTCTGGCTTTTTTCTTTGGCTATCTGCGGCCGCATCATCGGCTCCTCTTCCAAGTCCTGCTCGGGATGGCAGTGGGTCTTCTCATCGAGTTGATTCTGCCTTTCTTTACCCAGGCGATTGTCGACCGCGGTATCGGCAATCTCGATCTCAATTTCGTTTACCTGCTGCTCGCCGCCCAGTTCATGCTCACGCTCGGCGAAACGGCCGCGGATATGATCCGCAGCTGGCTCCTCCTTCACGTCGGCTCGCGCGTTAGCATCGCGATGGTCGCCGATTTCCTCAGCAAACTGCTTCGGCTCCCGCTCTCCTTTTTCGACAGCCGCACCGCGGGCGACATCATGCAGCGTATCGGCGATCACCGGCGGGTGAAGGATTTCCTCATGGGCTCCTCGCTCGACATTGTTTTCTCGCTTCTCACCTTTGTCGTCTTCGCGATTGTGCTCGCGCTCTACAGCTGGCAAATCCTGCTCGCCTTCATCGTTCTCTCCGCGGCCTCGGTTGGCTGGCTGGTCCTGTTCTTGAAACGTCGGCGGATGCTCGACTTCAAGCGGTTCTCTCTCGATGCGAAAGAACGCGACACTCTCTTCGAAGTCCTCCAGGCGATGCCGGAGATCAAAACCTACGGGCTACAGCGGGAAAAACGCTGGTCGTGGGAGCGCATCGCCGTCCGCTCCTATCAGATCGAGGCTCAGGGACTCGCTCTCCGTCAATCGCAACGCATCGGTGTTTTGCTCGTCACCAACCTGCGCAATATTCTCATCACTCTGCTCGCCGCCCGCGCGGTCATCAATGGCCAGATGACCATCGGCATGATGCTCGCCACCCAGTACATCGTTGGTCAGCTCAACGCGCCCATCGGGCTCCTGATCGATTTCATTTACTCCGCGCAGGACGCCCGCCTGAGCCTGGAACGGATGCAGGAAATTTATACCCATCGGGACGAAGAAGACGTTTCCATCCTCCAGGCGCGCGTTGCCTTCCCCGCCTCGCCTATTCTCGACCTTGTCGACCTGAGCTTTCGCTATCCCGGCGCGGGCCAGCCCGAGGTCTTGCGCGGGGTGAATCTGCAAATCCCGGCGGGCAAAGTAACCGCTCTGGTCGGGCCGAGTGGCAGCGGCAAAACGACCCTTCTGAAGCTCCTTCTCGCGCTGTACCGGCCGGGCGGGGGCGACATCACGCTCGGCGGCGTTTCTTTAGGCGTGCTCGATGCCCAGGCCTGGCGGGCACGGTGCGGGGTGGTAATGCAGGACGGCTATGTTTTTTCCGACTCGATCGCGCGCAACATCGCCCCCGGGCTCGAATCGATCGACCCACTTCGCCTGAAGGCAGCGGTCGAGCTGGCGAGCCTGCGCGAATTTGTCGAGGCACTCCCAAACGGGTTGCATACCCTAGTCGGGGCTGAGGGCCAGGGCCTCTCCGGCGGGCAAAAGCAGAGGATCCTTCTCGCCCGCGCCATTTATCGGATGCCCGATTTCCTCTTTCTCGACGAAGCGACCAGCGCGCTCGATGCCCAAACCGAAAGCAGCGTTTACCGCGGCCTACGCGAATTTGCCCACGGCCGCACGGTCGTCGTGATCGCACATCGGCTCAGCACCGTGCGGGAAGCGGACCAGATCGTGGTGCTCGACCGCGGCCGCATCGTCGAACGCGGCACGCATGTGGAATTAGTCGCGCAAAACGGCGCGTACTTCCGGCTGGTGCGCGACCAGTTGGAACTGGAAGCCGGCCCGGCCTGAGTGGCGAAGTTGGCGGTGCGTGCAAAATTTTTCGACCCGGCCGGGCTTCTCGGTTTAACTTAAGTTTCGCATGAGCGTCGAAGTCAGAATCCCGCCGGTTGGCGAATCCATCGAGAGCGGCGTCGTCTCCGTCTGGCACAAGAAGTCGGGCGATTACGTCGAGGCCGGCGAGGCCCTCCTGACTCTCGAGACCGACAAGGTCTCGACTGAGATCACGGCGGAAAAATCCGGTCTTCTCGAAACGAAAGCGGACGAGGGCCAGGAAGTGCGAATCGGGGAGGTCGTGGCCTTGATCGACGACAGCGCAAGCGCGCCGGCGAAGGAGAGAAAAAGCGCCCCTGCGGAAATGAAACCGGCGGAAAAGTCCTCGCCCAACGTCGAAGTCCTTTCCCCGGCGGTCAGGCGCCTGACGACCGAGGAGAAGCTCGACCCGACGAAAATCAGCGGAACTGGAAAAGGCGGGCGCCTGACGAAAGGCGACGTAATCGCGCATCGAGCCGCGGAACCGTCGTCGGAACGAACTCCGAGCCCGAGCGTTGACGACCAGGAGAAGCCGCGTCATCGGCGCGAAGAAGCAGCTGACTCCGAAGAGGAGGGGCGTTTCACCCGCAGGAAAATGTCGCCGTTGCGGCGCAAGATCGCCGCCCAGATGGTCCTCTCCCAGCAGACGACCGCGACCCTCACCACCTTCAACGAGTGCGATATGAGCGAGGTGATGGCCCTGCGCAAAAAAGTGCAGGAAAAATTCCAGGCCGATCATGGGATAAAACTTGGTTTCATGTCGTTTTTCATCAAAGCGAGTGTGGAAGCGCTCAAGGCCGTGCCCGCGATCAACGGCCGGATCGAGGGCGACGATTTCATCAGCAATAATTTTTACGACATCGGCGTCGCCGTTGGCACAGAACGCGGACTGATTGTTCCCGTCGTGCGCGATGCGGATAAAAAAAGTTTCGCCGAGCTGGAGCGCGACATTGCCGATTTCGCGACCCGGGCGCGTGACGGCAAAATCAAGATCGAAGATCTCCAGGGCGGCACCTTCACGATTTCCAATGGCGGTGTTTACGGCTCGCTCATGGGCACGCCGATCCTGAACCCGCCGCAAAGCGGCATCCTCGGGATGCACGCGATCAAGGAACGCCCGGTGGCGGTGAAAGAGCAGGTGGTCGTTAGGCCGATGATGTTTCTCGCCCTGAGCTACGATCACCGCGCGGTTGACGGCAAGGAAGCGGTCACCTTCCTCGTGAAAGTGAAGGAAGCGATCGAGAATCCGACCGCGCTCCTCCTCGATCTGTAATGCCGTTAAAGCGTTGAACAGTAAAAGGGTTGAAGCGAAAGAAGAACGCAATCTCCTGACCGCTTCAACGCTTCAACCTCTTACCATGGAGAAATTCGACGTCATTATCATCGGCTCCGGCCCCGGCGGCTACGTGGCCGCGATTCGTTCCGCGCAGCTCGGACTCAAGACCGCGATCATTGAAAAAGATCCAGACCTCGGCGGTACCTGTTTGAACGTCGGCTGCATCCCGAGCAAGGCGCTTCTCACCTCGAGCGACCATTTCTCGTTCGCAAAAAAGGAAGCCACCAAACACGGCATCGTCTTGGACAAAGTCGACCTCGACCTAACGACCATGCTGGCGCGCAAAGACAAGGTCGTGAAAACCCTTACTGGCGGCGTCCGCGCCTTGATGAAAGGCAACAAGGTCGCCGTCTTCACCGGACTCGGCACGATTATCGAACCGGGCAAAGTGCGCGTTCAGCCTAACGACGGCGAAGCGACTGAGATCGCCGCCGATCACATCGTGATCGCGACCGGGAGCGTTCCGATAAACCTCCCCAACATGGCCTTCGACGGCCAGACTATCGTCAGCAGCACCGAGGCGCTTTGTTTCGAAACGCCGCCGGAAAACCTTCTCGTCATCGGCGCGGGCGCGATCGGGCTCGAGCTGGGCTCGGTTTGGAGCCGGCTCGGTTCCGAGGTGACGGTGCTTGAGTTTCTTCCCCGGATTGCGGTCGGGTTCGATCTGGAAATTTCCAACCTGCTGCAGCGCGCCCTCACGAACCAGGGGATGAAATTTCTTCTCGAAACCAAAGTCGGTTCGGTCAAGGTGGCCGAAGGCCGCGCCGTCGCGATCGCGACCAGGGGGAGCGAGGAGCTCAACTTCGAAGCCGACAAGGTGCTCGTCTCAGTCGGGCGGCGCGCTTTTGCCGAAGGGGTCGGCGCCGACAAACTCGGCGTGGCGATGGACGAGCGCGGCCGAATCAAAGTGGACGACCACTTCCGCACCAACCTCCCGGGCATTTATGCCATCGGCGACGTCATCGCCGGCCCGATGCTGGCGCACAAGGCGGAAGAGGAAGGGATCGCCTGCGTCGAGTTGATCGCCGGCAAAGCCGGGCACGTGAACTACGAAGTCATTCCCGGAATCATCTACACCAATCCGGAACTCGCAGGTGTCGGCCTAACGGAAGACGAGGCGAAAGAACAAGGCCGCAAGGTGCGGGTCGGCAAGTTCCCTTTCCGCGCCAATGGCCGCGCCCTCGCCAACGAAGATGTCGAGGGCTGGGTCAAGTTCATCGCCGACGCCGAGACCGACCGCATCCTCGGCGCCTCGGTCCTGAACCACGCCGCCTCGGAATTAATCGCCGAGATCGTGGCGGTGATGGAATTCGGCGGAAGCAGCGAAGACCTCGGCCGCACCGTTCACGCCCACCCGACCTTGAGCGAAGCGGTCAAGGAAGCCGCCCTCGCGGTCGAGAAACACGCCATCCACATCGGCAATCGTTAGGCTACAGGGCTGCGCCATCCGGGTTGGCGGTCGCAAACGATCCTAAGATATGTCCGATCAAAGCGAACACCCCTCGGGCGCAGAAGAATATGTCGCGACGGAAATCGAGTTGGCGAAGCCGCTTGATCCGGAAGCGGAGAAAACTCTGCGCGCGACCCTCGAGAAAACTGACGCCGCCGCCTTCGACTCCTGCGATATCGCGCCGGACAAGATTTCGCTCTGTTACGACCCGACGCGCACAAACCAGAAGTTGCTCCTCGATGCGATCAAAGAGGCGGGCGGGAAGTTGAAGCACGTCGAGAGCGGGGCGTCGCCCCTTTTGTAGCTGGCTTGCCAACGATGCATCGGGCGAGACGCCCGGTGGCCCCACAAGCCTGGAGGCCTATGCGACGAACGTTCTTAGTCCAGACCGAGTTGCACCCGGGGATCGCGCGCAAACCGGAACCCGCCTAACGACGAAGCGTTCGGAAAATGTTTCGTCAGGCCAAGAAATTGAAACCTGGCGCCGAGAAATTCAGGATGGATCAGGGTCTGGAGCGCGGGACTACTTTCCATCTCGGCCGCGGTCAGTTCGGGAAGGCTCGCGAGCAAGCCGGTGAGGAAATGATGCTGGTCGACGAAACCGGCCAGGGCCAGCCCGCAACGCTCCGCTTCTTCCGCGAGGCTGGTCCATTCCACGTGGGTGGTCAGGTCGCTTTCGCCGACGGATTCGAGAATTGAAGGGAGGACGCGATGATCCGCGTAACATTGCAGAGTGCCGGTGCGACGGCGCGCCGCGTAGAACTCGTGCCGCGGCAACCCATAATCAGCCACGAGCACGATGCCGCGCACCAGCTTCTGCGCCAGGATCTCAATCCAGTCGAGCACAGCAAGGTTGATCTCGGTCTGGTAACCTTCCACCGGCGGCGCCGGCAATTTCCTCAGGTGAGCGCGCAGCCGCGAATTTGCGATTGGGCGATCGACAAAAATGAATCCGCACGAGGTGCGCTCGACCAGGCGTTCCCACCAGGCCAGTTCGCCCCCTTCCTTTGCACTCACGAGCAAATGGACTGGCATGGCATCGAGCAGCTCGTTGGAAAAATGGATGCCGACAAAATTGTCCATCTTTTCAAGTGAGTTGCTCCATTCCACCCGGTCACCAAACTCTCGGAGCACCCCTTCCTGTCGCCGGCGCAGAGCCGGGAACGGTTCAACAATCCGGTAGCGGAGCTGAGAGAAAAATTCCGAAGCGGTATCTCGCAACGCCTCCAGCACATCGCAGGCAAACTCTCCGTGATGTGCCCCCTGCTCGAGGATGACGAAGTCGTTAGGCCGGCCCAGCTTTTGCCAGATCTCGGCAAACTGGCCAGCGAGCAGTTTCCCGAAGAGCGGACCCACGCTCACGCTCGTGAAATAATCGCCCCGCCGCCCGGTCGCGCAGCGGCCCGAGCTGTAATAGCCACGGTCGGGATGGTAGAGCGCCTGTTCCATGAAACGCGCGAAAGGGAGGGGGCCTTCCCGTCGAATCTGGTCGCGGATCGCGTAGATGAGTGTTTCGTCGGGCATGATGGTGCCTTGAAGTGTTACCGAGTTGAAGCGTTGAAGAGTTGGCGCCGTCAGACCTAATAAGCTTGCTGTGCGACCCGATTCAACTCTTCAACTCTTTAACGCTTCCACCCTTGGCTTTCCCTCCACTTTGCCACTAAGTTGCGCCCGATTTCGATTGCCCGGGCCCGCGCCCGTCTCGCCGCATGCCTGTTGATTACTACACGCCGACGAAGTTCTCGCACCAGGAGCGCGCCTGGTACCAGCGGCGCTGGTTTTTTCTCCCCGCGCTCTTCGTGCTCGCCATGGCCCTCGGCGGGCTGATCGCTTTTGTCCCGCTCGCCACCAATCTGAAGGAACAGGCCGCGAGCTACGATCTCTCGAAGCTCGAGGATATGGAATCAGCCAGCGTCATCCTGGATCGGAACAGCAAGATTTTTGGTCAGATCTACGTTGAGAATCGTGAGACGGTGCCTTACGAACAGCTCCCGCGGAACCTGGTCAACGCGATCATCGCGACGGAGGATAACAAGTTCTACCTCCATCATGGCTACGATTTGTTAGGCATCATCCGCGCTGCGCTGAAGAACGCGGTCGCGGGCCATGTCCGCCAGGGCGCCAGCACCGTGACCCAACAGCTGGCGCGCAACAGCTTCGAGCTCAAGGGCCGGACCTTTCGCCGCAAACTCCTCGAAATGTTTCTCGCTCGGCGGATCGAAGAACATTTCAACAAGCAGAAAATCATGGAGCTTTACCTCAACCGGATTTATTTCGGCGGCGGGCTCTACGGCGCGGAGGCGGCGGCGCGCGGATATTTCGACAAGCCGGCTCGTGAAATGACTCTGGCGGAGTGCGCCACCCTGGCGGGTCTGATCAAAAGCCCGAACAATCTTTCCCCATGGACCAATGCCGACGCTTCGCGCGAAGCGCGTAACTTTGTGCTCAATCGCATGGCCGAGCTGGGCTTCGTCACCGAGGCGCAGTCCCAAAGTGCGCAGGCGGAAGAACTGGCCGTGGGGAACAAGCAAAATGCCCGTGGTCAGAATTACGCCATCGATTACATCCGCCAGCAGGTGATCGCGGCCGTCGGATGGAACCGGGCGATGAGCGACGGTTTCCGCATCCACACTACGATCGATGCCGATCTCCAGAAAGCGGCGGAGAAATCTCTGCGCGCCCAGCTCGATACCGCGGAAAAGACGCCCGGCTATCGTCACCAAACCTACGCCGATTACCTTGCTCGTCTGAAGGGACGTTCGCCTGGGGCCGCAGGCGCGGGGCCCGCGCCCGAATATCTCCAGGGCGCCGTGATCGCGCTCAACAACCAGACCGGTGGCATCCTCGCCCTGGTCGGCGGGCGCGACTTCGAGCATAACGAATACAACCGCGCCCTCCAGGCTCGTCGGCCGCCCGGCACCGCGATGCTTCCGTTCGTTTACGCCGCGGCCTTCGAAAAAGGACTCTACCCCGGCTCGCTCGTCGAGGATTCCGCGCTCGACAACCGCACGGTCATGATCGGCGGCACGACCGGCATTCTCGGAGAATGGGGCGCCGAAACCGGGGACAACCGCTACCAAGGCCAGATCACCGCCCGGGAGGCGCTCGTTCGGTCGAAAAACGGTTCGACCGTGCGCATCGGCACCACCGCGGGGCTCGATTCCGTTACGAAAGTCGCACACCAGGCCGGGATCGAAACCAAGTTGCGCCCCTATCCCGCGACCTTTCTCGGCAGCAGCGAAATCACCCTCGCGGAACTGGCGCTTGCCTACACGATTTTTCCGAACGAAGGGTGGCGGCCCGAGCCGCCGCACGTGCTCGATCGCATCGAGGATAAAAAGGGGCACGTCGTCTGGCAAAATGACCGAGTCAAGGCGCGCAAACCAGTGATCGATCCCGGCGTCGCCTACGAGATTACTTCCTGTCTCACCGATGCGTTGCGTGAAGGAACGGGTAAACCTGCCGCCGAAAGGTACGGGTTGCGCAAATTCCCGGCCGCCGGCAAGACCGGCACAGCCTATGATTTCACCGACGCGCTCTTTGTCGGTTACGATTCGCAGCTCACCTGCGCCGTCTGGGCCGGCTTCGACAAGCCGCAGAAAATCTACCGCGGCGCCTTCGGGAGCGTGATCGCGGAACCGGTCTGGATCGAGGTCATGAACGCGTCGTTAGGCAAATATCCGCCCGGCGATTTTCCCGTTCCGCCAAACGTGCACGAGGTCGAGATTTGCTCGAAGTCAGGCCTGCTTGCCACGGATAAATGTTACGAGGACAGCCGGAACGCGAGCGGCAATCTGGTCCGGCGCCGGACGACCTACAAAGAATTGGCGACCGACGAGCAAATGCCGAAAGACGGGTGCGACGTTCACGGCGATTCCGTTCGCACCCAGTTGGTCAAGAAATACGAAGAAGGCCAGTGGCCGCGGGCCGCGCTCGCGATCGATACCCAGCAGGTGAGCCCGGTCCCGATGCAAGGTTCCACTCTGGTCGCGCGCGACGATCCCTACGATGCGCTCGGGTCGACCTACAAACCCAAGACGATCGCGAATCAGGAAAAGACCGTGGCAGCTTTTGATCCCGACAAACCGGTCCGGCGCGCTCTGCCGGTTGTCTCCGGGCCCGACGGTCAGATTGAGGTGCGCCGGGCCGAGCCGGTGCGGCCGATCGACGAAGCGGCTCCCGAGCCGCTCCTGCAAAGCGAGCCGCCGGCGCCGCTTGATTTCGGTGACGACCACTGACGCCGGCGGTTTGCATCTCACCGTCCTCAACCCGGGGGGCCGCGATCCGGAGCAGGACTTTTCGTCAGGCGAAAAAGGCCTGCCGGAGGAAACGGCACACGCCCCGGTAAACTTTCACGCCTATGCCGCCTGCACACGCGGAAAATTTTGCCGCCTGACCCGCAGCGCGCTGGCCGCCAAACAACCGGTGCTGCTTCTTTTGCGCGGCGATTTCAAGCAGAGCCTCAAAGCGCTCTTCGCGCTCAAGCGGGGCGGGCTCACCGTGGTCGTTAGTCTAAAGGAAACCGGGCTCCATCAGATCGAAAAGCAACTGAGCGATCCGCGGCGGGCGAAGCGCTTTCGCGAGACGGTCGAGGCGGCCGACGATTGTCTCGCCGCCACCCCGGAGGCGCTCGTTTTTTTCGGCCGGGGGAAATTCATCCCCCCGCCTTATCCACTGCACGATCCGGCCTGGGATTTTTCCCGGTCGTTAGGCGAACGGCGCGGAGTTTTTGTCGGCACCCGCGAAGGGAAAGTGCCCTCCCGCCATCACCTCGCCGCGCTCGTCACGGCGGTTGAGCTGGGCGGGCCGGTGACGGTTTTCGACGAAGATGCGGCTCGCAGCCGGAAGATTCTTTCCGCCCTTGGGCTGCCGCTCGACCCTGTGCGTTTCCTCAGGAAACGCCTGCCCTATCGCGAATATCTCGCCGAAGTCGCCCGGCATCGGATTATTTTCCAGGCCGACCGTAGCGCGGTTCCGGGTCAGGTCGCGGGCGACGCTCTCCTTTGCCGGATGCCTTGCGTGGGAGGGGATGGGGCGGTCGACCGGATTGCCTTTCCCGAAACCTGCGGCGTCGGTCGGTCGTTAGGCGAGCTGCGCGAACTGGCGGCGAGGCTGCTCCGCGACGACGCCTTTTACCTTGCCGCAGTCGCGCGGTCACAGGAGCACGCGCGCTCTCATCTTGGCTTCGAAGCGATCGCCCAACAGCTCGCGGATTTTTTTTCGCGCAACAGTTGTCACTCACTTCGTCTTAGCGCTTCGAAATAAGTCTCTTCCAAGACTCGAACCTGAGCCTTTTGTTCAAATTTCTCCCTGATCGCCCGCCTTCCTTCCCGAGCGAGATGATTTAATTCCATGGGTCGAGCTGTCCAGTCGAACAAGGCGGCGCTGAGCGCGGCGTCGTCCCGCTCGTCGACAAGGACTCCGCTGATTCCATCTTCGATCGCTTCGGGAATCCCGCTGTGCTTTGTCGCGAAAACCGGAAGGCCGCTCGCCATCGCCTCGAGCATGGCGTTGGGGATGCCTTCCTGGTTTCCATCTATTCCCAGTTCGCTCGGGTGAAGAAAAATGTGTGCGCGGTAGAATTCGTCGCACAGCTCGGGCTGGGCGAGAAAGCCGGCGAAGCGCACCCGATCTTCCACTCCCAGCTCCCGCGCCAGGGCGCGGAGTTCCTCCAGCAGCGGGCCGTCCCCGGCAATCGTGAAGGTGGCGGCCGGGTTGTGGCGTTGAAAGCTCGCGAAGGCGCGCAGGCTGGTCCTGTATCCCTTTTTCTCGATCAAACGTCCGGCCTGGAGAAAACGCCAACCATCATCGTTAGGCCAGGTCCGTTCCCGGAACGGAATTTCTTCGAGGGGGATGCCGGTCCGCTGCAAACGAATCTTCTCGTTAGGGCAACCAAGTTTTTCCAGCGCTCGGGCGAGTGAGTGCGAGCGAACCAAAACGAGCCGCGCGGCCGCGAGCATCTCCCGGGTGGCGGCGCGATAGTGGGGCCGGTCGAGCTCGACCAGGACATCGGCCCCGTGAAAGGAGACCACGGTCGGCTGGCGCCAATGAAGGATGAGCGGCAAAAGATGCACCGCGATGTGCCCGAAATAGATGTGCAGAACCTGCGCGTCGTTCTCCGTCAGGACCTGTTTCAGTCGCAGCACTTCGCGATGCGAGACCTGCCAGGGCGCATCGCGCAGCGTTCGGAACCAGAAGCGCCGGAGAAAGTGCATCCAAGGTTTTCCCACCAGAAAGAGCGGCGAAAAAGGAAACTGCCGCGCGTTCTCTCGCTTTTGCGCGATGACGATCGGACGAAACCGCTCGAGGGCGGTGATTTGCCGGTAGATGTGGAGCATCTCTGGCTTGAGGAAGGTCGCGCAATAACAGGCGATAACCGGTGGCGCAGGCTCAGGCACGCCTAACGATCCATGGGGGAGGAGGGACGTTCAAGCCATTCCCCAGAAGCAACGGTCTGTGGCCCCGAGGGGTCGGAAGGCCTTCGGGGGCTCGGCGGTCACAGACCGCCGCTACAGAAAGGAGCGGAACCGGCTTCTAGAACGCGAAGGACCAGAGCACGATCCCTTTCGGCTTGCCTGGATTTTTCGGATCATGCGAGGCGTGCTCGTGCCCGCTGCCGAAGCGCGCCGGCGCGGCTGGATTTACCATCTGGAGCGGCTGCCGGGTTTTGATCGCCACCTGGATAACGCCCTCGGTCGGAACGAGCGGCGCGGCTTGCGGCCGTTTCGACTTCTCCAGTTCCCGCTGGATTTGACCCGTTCCGGCGGTGGTCGTGGTGGTCGTAGTCGTCGTGAATTCGCCCTGCCCTGCCGGCTGCTGAGCCAGGGCAACCGTCGTCAGGCCCGCCAACAGAATGGTAAGAAAGGATTTTTTCATAACGTTCTCCCTAGGCTGGTCGTGGCGCGGAAGCTTGCCCGCGCTCTGACCTCGCCCCACACTATATACTTCGATGGACTACCTTGAAAAGGCCGCACGCGTTCTCGATTTAGAGATCGCTGAACTGCAGCGGCTCCGGCAAAGGCTGGACACAAACTTCCTTCGCGCGGTCGAGCTGATCAAAGACGCGGTCGAAGCGCGCGGCAAAGTTATCGTTCTCGGGGTGGGGAAAGCCGGGCACATCGGCGAAAAAATTGCCGCCACTCTGACGAGCACCGGTTCGCCCGCGGTCCCGCTCAATTCGCTCAACGCCCTCCACGGCGACCTCGGGATGGTGGCGGACGGCGACGTCGTCCTCGCCCTCAGTTACAGCGGCGAGACCGATGAGATGATCCGGATTTTGCCCGCAATCAGGCGATTTCAAGTGGGCGTGATCGCGATCTGCGGCGACCCCCAGTCGACCCTCGCCCAGAACTGCGACGTCTTGCTCGACGTTAATGTCGAACAGGAAGCTTGTCCGCTGAATCTGGCCCCGACCTCGAGCACGACCGTGATGCTCGCCCTCGGCGACGCCCTCGCCATGGTCTTGCTCGAAGCGCGCGGTTTTCAGAAGGAGGACTTCGCCAAATTTCATCCTGGCGGCATGATTGGACGGAGCCTCCTGCTGCGCGTGCACCAGATCATGCGCCCGCGGAGCGCCCTGGCGGTGGTGAAACCGACGACCAACATCCGTGCCGTCCTCGAAGCGATGACGGCCGTCCGGGCCGGCGCCGCGGTGGTGACAGACGAGGAGGATCGATTGCTCGGTATTTTTACCCATGGCGATTTCGTCAGGCACTTTCAGACCGATTCACGCGTAGGCGAGCGGCTCGTGGCCGATTTGATGACGCTCAACCCGGTGGTGGTGGAGCAGGACAAACTGGCGGTGGAAGTGCTTAACCTCCTCGATCGCCATCGCATCGACGATCTCGTGGTGGTGGACGATCGTGGCGCGCCGGTCGGAATGGTCGACACCCAGGATTTGACCAAGCTGAAGTTGCTGTAAGGTGCCCTTAAGCTGCCCTGCGGACCGCTAACGCTTCCTTTTCTTCGGCGGCAATTTTTCAGCGCGAGTTACGTGGAGAATCGAGAGCTCCTTCACATACGCGTCGAATGCATCCCCATTTTCCCCGGAGGTGCCCACAAAGACGCTCCCGCCGAAGACCCAGGCAAATTCCGGATGCGGCACGTCATGGTGGGAGCCGTCGGAAAGGAAAAGACGAAAAGGACGAAAAGGACGGCGGTTCAGCATTTCGCGGATACGTCCCGCCGTGATCATGACGCGTAAAATACGACAGCCGCAGAAGTTTAACAATCCGCATCAGAATCACCACTATTGCATTCAGGGCGGGGGCGTTGTAAGAATTCGGCCCTCCCGGTGCCCATTCACGATTCACAACGCACGCTTTAACGAACCTCATGGCAGCCGCGAACGATCTCCGCAAAGGAATGGCAATCAAATACAACGGGAACACCGCGATTGTGCTCGACGTTCACCATCGCACGCCCGGCAACCTGCGCGCGTTCGTCCAGGCGATCATTCGTTACATCAATACCGGCAAGAGCGCCGACGTCCGGTTCGGCTCGACCGACAAGGTCGAGCTGGTCGATATCAACCGCCAGACTCTCGAGTTTAGTTACAAGGACAACACCGGATACAATTTCATCGACCCGCAGACCTACGAAACAATCGCACTTGATGAAAGCCTGCTCGCCGACGCCAAGGATTACCTGGTGGAGAATCTCCCGGTCGAAGTTCTGTATGCGGAAGGTCGCCCGGTGCAGGTCGAGCTGCCCGCCTCGGTGCAGTTGAGAGTGATTGAGTCGCCCGAGGGTTTGCGCGGCGACACCGCGAGCAACGTGACCAAGCCGGCCCTGCTTGAAACCGGCAAGACAGTCAACGTCCCGCTCTTTATCAACGAAGGCGAGATCATCAAGATCGACACCCGCACCGGCGCCTACATGGGTCGGGCGTGAACCTTGAAGCGTTGAAGCGTTAAGCGTTGAAGCGAGAGATCGAGAATCGTTAAATCGTGAATCGTGAATCGGTGTAGAGTATTCACCCGCGCCTAACGATGTAACGATTCTCGATTCTCGATCCACGATTTAACGATTCACGATGTAACCATTCTCGATTCACGATCCACGCCACCAGCCCGTGTCACCACCGCGACGTAAGCCGAGACCGACCCGCCGCCCGCGGCAGCCGGTCCGGCGCCGAGTAAAAGTCGCGCCCTACATTGTCCCAACGCGGCGGAGCGTGCCACCCTCGGCTGGACTGTCCGTTCCGACGAAGTGGGTCAAGTTTATCTTTGCCATTTTCCTCCTCCCGGTTTGCGCAATCTTTTCCCAGACATTCTTCACTTCATTTGCCCGGGCGACGGTCGCGGAACGGCTCTGGGCCGGAGAGGAGTTCTGGTTCTTCTCGTTAGGGACAATCCTCTGGCTGATCGCTTTCTTTGGGCTCCCGCGACCTGTCATCCTATATGTCTTCGGCCATGAACTGACCCATGCACTCTGGGTTTGGATGATGGGAGGACGAGTGAGTCGGTTCCGGGTGAGCCGGGACGGCGGTCACATCCTGACCGACAAGAACAATTTTCTGATCGCGCTCGCCCCATATTTTTTTCCTTTCTATAGCCTCCTGGTCATCGCGCTCTACGGCGCGCTCGGGCTATTTCTCAACCTTCAGCCATATAGCCGGCTGCTTTATGCGCTCGTCGGTTTGACTTGGGCATTTCATTTTAGCTTCACCTGCTGGATGATCCCGAAGAACCAGACCGACCTGAGTGACAACGGGACTTTCTTTTCCCTGGTGGTGATCTATCTGATCAACCTCGTGCTTCTTTGCGCGATGCTGGTTATCGCTTCGCCCCACATCACTTTCGCGAGTTTCGGCCACGACCTCGTCCGCAACATCGCCAATTTCTCGCATGCCGTGGTGACTTTTTGCGAGGGATTTACCGCCGGAGGATAGTCAGTCCCTTTACCGCTATGGCTGATCTCGAAGCCGGAGCCATCCGCAAGGTAAAGGTCAGGATCCTGCCCTTCATCCTGCTGCTTTACATTGTCGCGTTCCTCGACCGGATAAATATCGGGTTCGCCGCCCTGACGATGAACCAGGAGCTGGGGATTACTCCGCATCAGTTTGGCCTGCTCGCCGGGATTTTCTTCGTCAGTTATGCCATTTGCGAGATCCCAAGCAATTTGCTCCTGCACAAGATCGGGGCGCGGATTTGGATGGCCCGGATCCTGATCAGTTGGGGGTTGGTCGCGACCCTCACTGGGCTCGTGCAGAGTATCAATCAACTCTACCTCGCGCGCTTTCTCCTTGGGCTGGCGGAGGGTGGCTACTTTCCCGGTATCATTCTCTATCTCACCTATTGGTTTCCGCAGCGGGAACAGGCGAGGGCGCTGGCTTTTCTCTTGATGGGTATCCCGATCACGAGCGTCATCGGTGCCCCGCTCTCCGGTCTGATCCTGGATCATATCCATTGGTTTGGCCTGGGGAGCTGGCGGTGGCTGCTCATTTTGGAGGGATTGCCCGCCATCGTCTGCGGGTTTCTTACTTATTATGTGCTCCCCAATCGTCCGGCTGAAGCAAACTTCCTCACGCCAGAGGAAAAGAAGGCGCTCATGGGAGGATTAGATCGGGAAGAAGAGGCGAAGCGGAAATTGCACGCGCACTCGGCGGCGCGCACCCTTGTTCATGGTCGCGTCTGGCACCTGGCCATGATTGCTTTTGCCATGGCGACGGCGTTGTACATCGCCAACGTCTGGATGCCGCAAATCGTGAAATCGTTTTCTGCCGGCACTTCCAATACCACGGTCGGCCTTTTGATCATGCTTCCCAATATTATCGGCTTGGTCATGATGCTGGTTGTTTCATCCAGTTCCGACCGCCTCCACGAGCGAAGATGGCACACCGCGATTCCTGCGCTGATCGGCGGGATCGCCTGCCTTTGCTTCGGTCTCCAGCATTCCGCCCTTATCTCCATTATCCTCCTATCACTCCTCGTCATCGGCGTCTACGGGGCGGCGGCCCCGTTCTGGGCTGTGCCTAACGAATTCCTGCCCGGAGCCGCGGCCGCTTCCGGGATCGCCCTCATGACCATGATCGGAACCGTCGGTGGGTTCTTCGGTTCCTATGCCGTCGGTTTGATTCAGCAAAAAACCGGAAACTTGGACGGTGGAGTGACGCTCGCCGGTCTCGCCCTTCTTGCTTTGTCCATGCTCGTCCTGCTTCTCCCGGCTCGTCGGATAGAGCCGCGGTAGAAGTCAATCGAGTCGAGCTGGCTCTGGATGAACGTTTATCGCACAATTGCGGCAAACGGCAGCTGCGCGAAAGCCTCCGCCAGCGCAAGTTGTGAGCCGCGAAACGTCCGGGTTTCAGCCGTGAACAAATCGCGGCCGACCCCGATTCTTTCCGGTAACTGCACGGCGGTATCGTGCCAGGCCTCGCCGATCGGGGGAAATCCCATCCGCAAACTCAATCGCGGTGCGAGGACCAGGATGGATTGCCCGTCCAACTTTCGCGCATATGCGATGCAGCAGCCGGCAAACTCCCCCGTCACGCTGAGGGGTCTATAGCTGCCGTGGGCGAAGAGCGCGGCGTGCTCGCGCCGGAAATTCAAGAGGCGCTGGGTAAGAAAGAGCTTGATCCGCCCGTCCCGCCAGTGAACAAGCAACTCCTCCGGCGTGGTTTTGCCTAACGATTCCAGCATCCGCGCTCGTTTTTCATAATCGACCGGCCGGCGGTTATCGGGATCGACCAGGTTAAAGTCCCAAATCTCGTTTCCCTGGTAGATATCGGGGACACCGGGCGCGGTCAGTTTGAGGAGGACTTGGGAAAGCGAATTGATCGCGCCGGCTCGCGCGACCTCCTCCGCCACCGGGAGGAAACTTTCGAGAAAGCGGTTTTTGGCAGAACGATCGAGCACGCGCGCGACAAATTCCGCCACGGCCGCGTCCCAGGCCTCGTTAGGCTGAACCCAGCTCGTGTTCAGCTTTGCCTCCTTCAAGGCTTTGGCCATGTATTGCTGGATGCGAGCGACAAACTGCGCGTGCGCCTCGTCGCTCAATTCGCGAAACGGCTCGAGGGCCCAGGCGCCGAGGATCGTCTGGTAAAAGAGATATTCCTCGTTGGCATCGGGGGCCTCGCTTTCCTCGATCCGCTTTTTCCAGCGGCGATTGAGGGTGCGCCATCGGCCTAACGACCGCCGCCAGGTCTCCGGCATCTCGGAAAGAGCGGCGATCCTGGCGCGGACATCTTCGCTGCGCTTCGTATCGTGGGTCGAGGTGGCGAGGAGAGTCGCCGGCCAGTTTTCCGCGCGCGCGAGATTGCGCCGGTGAAAATCTTCCACCTTCAGCCCGAAACGTTGCGGCTCGCCCCCGACCTCGTTCAGCGCCCCCAGCCGGTTGTAAATGTAAAAGACGGTATCTTCCAGGCCCTTCGCCATGACGGGTCCGGTGGTCTGCTGAAATTTCAAGACGAAGTGGATGTGTTCGGCGCGCGCTTCTTCATCCAGATTTTCCGGGAAGCGGCGGAGCAAAATATCGCGCAGGAAATTGAAGACCGATTCCTCGATTGCGGGGTTGCGCCGTTTCGCCGCCGCGACGGCCCGCTCGATCACGAGGCGATCGGCTTCGCTCACTGGCCGGTCGGGCGCGACATAGGTACGATAGACCGGGAAACAGGCGATCGTTTCCCGCACCGCCAGCTTTAGAACATCCAGGGTGTAGTCGCGATACCAACGGTTCCTCTCGGAGAGCCGGTCGAACATCGAGCCAAGGACGGCGACGTCGTTGGCGAGGGAGAGACGCATGACGAGGCGCTTCTTCGCGTAAACGAGGTGACCGAAATGCAGGTTGTGACCGATGAACTTGTGAAAAGCGGTCGTGATCGCGCCCTCGGCCGAGTCGTCGACGAGAACGCCGATGGCATCGTTCATGAAGTCGTAGCCGGTGGTGCCATGGACCGGCCAATCGCGCCGCAGCTCCTCGTTGCCGCTGAGGATTTTTTCGATCACGAGGTAGATCGCGCGAGAGTCGTTAGGCGGGGCGGAGGGACCTGCTTCCGCAGGTCCTGGACGAGCGGAAGCTCGTCCCTCCGATGCTTCCGCGACGCGCCGCTGGAGCTTTTCGAAATAGTCGTTAGGCAAATAAAGCCCATCGGGGTGATCGATCCGCAGACCGGTGATCGCGCCGCTCCCCACGAGTTCGAGCAGAAGCCGGTGCGCTTCTTCAAAAACCTCGGGCACCTCCACCCGGATGGCGGCGAGATCGTTGACGTCGAAGAAGCGCCGGTAGTTGATCTCCTCCGCCGCCACCCGCCAGAAGGCGAGCCGGTAGGCTTGTTCGTTGAGCAACGCGTCGAGCGCGTCGAAGCTCCGCGGATCGCCCGGGGCACCGTTGATGATGCTGAGAGCTTTTTCGATCGCCTCCTGCACCAGTGGCGCTTCCTGACAGCGGCGCTCGAGACGGCGCTTGATCACCTCCTTTTCCCGGGCTCGTTCCGCAATCCGCTCCGGATCGCGCTCGGTCCGGCGAGGCAGATATTCCAGCGCGGTCAGGATACTCTGAAGCTCTGCATAAAAATCTTCCTCGTTGTGCGCGCTCAATTGCGCGAGGGCGATCTCGAGGATGTGGCGATAAGTGCCGGGCGCGATCGGAAATTCGTGCTCGAAATAGCGAAGGAAAAAACGCCCTGCCTCGAAATGCACCTGTAGTTCGCCGCGCTCGAGGACGCGACCGTATTGATCGCCGAGGATCGGAATCAGGACCTTGTCGTGCAGCTCGGCCTTGAGCGGCTGCCAGTCGATGTCGAAATAACCGGCGTAAGCGGAGCTGGGGCCATTTTCGAGGAGGTCGAACCACCAGAGATTGAGCGGCTCGCCGATTCCCATGTGGTTGGGAACAAAATCGACCAGTTGTCCCATTCCACGGGCGCGCAGTTCGGCGATCCAGGCATCGTACTCGGCCCGCGAACCGATTGCGGCGTTGAGCTTGTTATGATCGGTAATGTCGTAACCGTGCACGCTCTCGGCGCGTGCCTGGAAATAGGGCGAGGCATAACAATCGCTGATCCCGAGTGCGTGGAGGTAGGGCACAATTTCGCGCGCCTGGACAAAGGTGAAATCGCGATTGAACTGGAGCCGGTAAGTGGCGTTGGGAATACGAGGGCCTGACGAGGTCACGGGACGAGGAACCTAGACCGGAATCCCGGGATGAACAGGTTTGTCGACATCGCTCTCTGGGCGACGCGGGCATCCGATGTCGAGGCGACGTAGCACAGCCGTCCCGGTTGTGGGGACACGGGGTGTCTCGCCCAGTGTCTCCACAGGCAAGAGATGCCTGTGCTACGATGACCGCGCACGTCAATCTGGAACGCAGACATCCGGGCTGAGCGAAGGCCCATCCCGCGCTTGCCCCGGCGAGCATTTCATTTCGCGCTTACATCTTCTCGGGAGCCGCGATCCCGAGAAGGCCCAGCCCGCGCTGCAAAGTGCGCGCGGTCAGGTCGCACAAAGCGAGGCGGGTGGCGCGGGCGGGCGTTTCCGCTTTCAAAACCGGGCAGGCCTCGTAGAAGGCGTGAAAGGCGTTCGCCAGCTCAAAAAGAAAATTGGCGAGGAGGTTGGGGCGAAAATCATTCAGCACCTGGGGCACGATCTCGGCAAATTGGGAAAGGCGCTTGGCGAGCGCGAGCTCGGCCGGTTCGGTCAGCACTAGTTCGTTGGGCGGCGTGAAGCGCTCCTCCGCCTTGCGAAAGATAGAACGAATGCGGACATAAGCGTTTTGCAGATAGGGCGCGGTATTGCCCTGGAGGGCGAGCATCCGCTCCCAGGAGAAAACGTAATCGGTCATTCGATACTGGGAGAGATCGGCGTACTTAATCGCCCCGATCCCGATGATCCGTGCGATCGCCAGTTTCTCCTCCTCCTCGAGGCCCGGATTTTTCTCCTCCACGATCTTCTTTGCCCTAACGATAGCTTCATCGAGCAGATCCTGGAGCGGGACGTTCTCGCCCGAGCGGGTTTTCATCAGCTTGCGGTCCTCGCCGAGGATGCTACCAAACGGGATGTGGCGAAGGGTGGCCCGCTGGCCCTCGCGCTGCGCGATCGCGAAGATTTGTTTGAAATGCAGAGTCTGCGGCGCGCCGACCACGTACCAGAGGGTGTCGCATTTCAGCTCGTGGATCCGATAATCGATCGTCGCGATGTCGGTCGTGGCGTAGTTAAACCCGCCGTCGCTTTTCCGGATGATGCACGGCCGATCCGCCAGCTCGGGAGTATCAGGAAAAAAAACCACGACCGCGCCTTCGCTCATCTCGGCGATCTTCGATTCGAGGAGGCGAACGACGACCCCGGGGAGCCGATCGTTGTAAAAGCTTTCGCCCCGCGTGATGTCGTAGTGAATGTCGAGCAGTTGGTAAGTGCGAGCGAATTCCTCGAGAGAAAGCGCGACGCACTCATTCCAGATGCGAAGATTCTCGGCCTCGCCCGCCTGGAGCGCGACCAGCTCGTTCCGGCAGGCTTCGCGAACAGCCGGATCGCTCTTCATCAGCACGTTGGTTTCCTTGTAAATGCGAACCAGCTCGGCAATCGGATCGCGCCCGAGCGCCTCGCGATCGAGGAGATGTTTCCAGCCGTAGATCACCATCCCGAACTGCGTTCCCCAGTCGCCGAGATGATTGTCCCGAATCACCTCGTGCCCCAGAAAAGCCGCGATCCGGGCAAGCGCATCGCCGATCACGAGACTGCGGATGTGGCCGACGTGCATCGGCTTGGCGACGTTAGGCGAGCCGAAATCGATGACGACGCGGTGGCGCTGTTCCGGGACCGGAACGCCGAGGCGTTCGTCGTGCAGGAGATGTAACGTGTGCTTTGCGACCGCCGCAGGCTTGAGAGTGAAATTAATGAAGCCGGCACCCGCGACCGTGGGCGGCTCCGACCAGTCCGCCACTTCCAATTGCCTGGCGATCTGCTCCGCGATTTTTCGCGGATCTTTCCCGCGTTGTTTGGCGAGGACCAGGGCGGCATTGGTCTGATAATCGCCAAACCGCAGATCGGTGGTAGGCACAACTTCGGCGTCCGCGGGAAAACCAGCGGCGCCCAGGGCGCGCGCCAAAGCGCCGGTGAGCGATCCCTGGAAAGTCTGCATGCGAGTGCGACGAAGGTAAACGAGTCGCGCCCGCTGTCATCTGGAGGGCATCCGCGCCGTCGGTGCACTCGGGGACCTTCCATCGGGCTGGGTGGCCAGGAACCGCTCACGGAAGCGACGGCGCGCTTCCCTCCAGGGCTTTGCGTTGGCGGCCCCTACTTCGGCGCCCGCTCTTGGAAAACCGCCAGGATTTCTTCCTTCGTCCCAGCCGCGGCCAGACTTTCGCGCACGGTGCGATCGTTTAGAAACTTGGCAATCGCCGCGAGAGTCCGGAGATGAGTTTGAAATTGATTTTTTGGGACGATGAATAGGACAACAAACTTGACCGGCGCGTTATCGAGTGCGTCGAACTCGATCCCTTGCGACGAGCGGCCAAAAGCGGCGACAACGTCATCGACCGAATCAGACGAAGCGTGTGGGATGGCGATCCCGAAGCCGATCCCCGTGCTCATCGTTTCTTCGCGCTGTTTGAGGGCGGCAAGGATGGTTTCGCGGCAGGCGCGATCGATTTTGCGCCGGGCAACGAGGAGATCGATCAACTCAACGATCGCGGGCCAGCGTTCGGTCGCCTTCATCTCCGGAATGATCTGGTCGGCTGTAAGAAGGCTGGCCAAAGACATGCAGAATCCCCCGGGACGTGGAGCGAAAGCTTAGCGTCCGGCTTGGGGATGACAAGGGGAATGGGCGGTAATTGTCTCCATGGTTCGAGCCCGCAAGCTGAACTGTTGTCGCAGGCTTTTCGCAAAAGTTGGAGTTGCCGAATTTCCGGGGCCACCTACCCGGCACCAGCAAATCTCGCCTGCCAGTTCCATAAAGAGGTATGCCGGCAAATCCGCTCGTGACTCACCCCTGCGAATGATCGCGCCTGGCGGCTGAAAGGGCGAGGCCGAAGGCGGCAAAAAGCAGAAGCGCAGCACCAATTGGGACGAAAAAGATGCCGAGACCGGGGTCGTCGCGGTAATGCCAGACTCCGGCGAGAAGAAATCCAACTGGTAGGAGAATCACCGCGAGGCGGAGGCAAATCGAGGAGGACCGACTGAAGGCGATCAGGTCTAGCCTTGCGCAAATTGCCGCTACGAGCAGCACCAGGTTAAGCAAGGTCCCGTGCGCATGTGCAAGCCGAAAGAGATCGCGACGCATCGGATCGTCGAGCAGTGCCGGAGTGCGGAATCCAATCATACCTTCAATCAGGATCCCGAATGCAATCCAGAGGGCGAGAGAGATCCACCCTTGACGGAGAAGGGGCGTCAGCCGCTGCTCGTTAGGCGATTTCCGATTCACCGACTTCAACATCTACCTCCGAGCGGTCCGCGCTCAATCGCTCGCGCGCTTCCCGCAGCCGCGTCTCGGACCGGAGGCGGCGTTCGCGCGATTCACGGACCAGTCGAAATGGCATTGATTGCAGGCGTTAGGTTTGTCAACGGACAGTCTCATCCGGCCGAGGAATGGCAATTCGTGTGAGGGAGGCGCTGGCATCACGCCGTAAACGATTTCCAGCAGATGAGAGTTGTAGCAAAGGCTCCACGACGAAGTGGCCCCGGCCCGTGCCTGGTAAACGGGAGAGAGCCAACGCATCGTTAGGCCACCATTGAGCAGGAAGACCGTGATCGCAAACAGGGCTCAAGAAAACTGAGCAGACGAAGCGGATCATAAGGGCAGCAAGCGGTAGTCATGAGAGGCGGGACCAGGCAAAGGGCCAAGACATTACCATTTCGTCATAAAAAAATAATGACAGAAGCGACACCACGCTGCTAGGATGAGCCAAGACATTACCGTTTCGTCATATTCGGCGCGACGGAAAATCCACTCTAAACAATGAAGAAACTAACCAAATCTGCCTTCATGAATCCTCGCTTCTGGCTCGGGTTCATCGTCTGCTCAATCGGTGCCCTCGCGGCGCTGTTTTCATTTGGTCTGCTCTCCGGCACCCCCTCTGCCTCCGCACAGGCGCCGGAACAGAATCGCAAGGTGTCAGTCACCGATCGTGCCCTGGTCGATTCGCTCACCAGACAGGGAGCCCGCGTCGTCGCCGACTACGGGAGTTTCGTCCTGCTCAGCGTGAACGATCGTTTGGCCCAAAGCGTGCAGGGAAATCGCGCCGCGCAAATGATGGATGACTATAACAAGATCCTGCTCAATTCCGGCGCCATCCAGACCAACGCGACGGCCGCCCAGGCTCTGACATCAGTCGCGCCGGGCAAAGGCAAGGAGATGCGCCTGATTCAGTTCGCCGGGCCAGTCCGCGGGGAGTGGTATAAGGCGCTGCAACAGACCGGGGTCAGGATTGTGACTTACATTCCCAACAATGCTTACCTCGTCTACGGCACGGCCACGCAGTTACAGTCGATGCAGCAGCTGGCAGCCAGCTCCTCCTTTGCCCAATGGGAAGGCGCTTACACCGCGGCGGCGCGCCTTGACCCGGCGGTCACTTCGAGCGCAATGCCCGTTCAGGCGTTTCTTTCCGGGAAAGGCAATGAACTCTTCGCGATCCAGTTAGTTGAGGACTCGGATGAAAACGCGACCACCCTCGGGTTGATTAACCAGCTCAAGCTCGAACCGATCCTCAGCCAGGAGAACGCGCTTGGTTACGTCAACGTGCGAGTCGCTTTGCCACGCGACGGCGTCATCCGGCAAATCGCCGAGCGAGGCGATGTAGTTTCCATTCAGCGATTCTCGATTCCCGTCCCACAGGATGAACGGCAGGATGTCATCATCTCGGGTAACCTGAGCGGGAATGTCCCAGTCATGATGGATTATTTCAATTATCTGACCACCCAGGGATACAACCTTAACACCATCGCTACTTTCGGCGTGAACCTTTCCGACACCGGGGTGGACAATGGCACGCAGGTGCCGAATCACTTCGGACTTTATAAGTCGGGCGATCCGACGAACTCGACTAACAGTCGTATTATCTACAATCGCCGCATTCCGAGCGGGGGCGGCACCATTCAAGGTTGCGATGGGCACGGAAACATCAACGCCCACATTATCGGGGGTTACGTGCCTTCGGGGACAATTAACGGAGTCAACTTTAATGCCTTCCCGCACGCTGATGCTTCCCTTTTCCATTGGGGACGCGGGGTCGCCCCATTCGTTAAAATTGGTTCCTCAGTTATCTTCGACCCGAACTACACCTTCCCAACCTTCAAAAACATTGAGTCGGAGGCCTATCGGGATTCGGCCCGCATCAGCAGCAACAGTTGGGGCACGCTCTTCGATAACAATTATGACTCGCAAGCGCAGCAATACGACGCGCTCGTGCGCGATGCCCAGCCTGACGCTGCTTGTAACCCGCCGGATTGTATCTCGACGCCGGGTAACCAGGAATACACCATTGTCTTCGCCGCGGGTAACCTCGGCCCTGGGACCCATTCGGTGACTTCACCGGGAACGGCCAAGAACATCATCACCGTCGGCGCAGCCGAAAATGTGAATCCGTTTGGTGGCGCTGATGGATGTGGGATTGCTGATAGCGGGGCCGACAGTGCCAACGATATCATCAGTTTCTCCGGTCGCGGCCCAACTTCCGACAACCGCATCAAACCCGATATCATGGGACCGGGAACCCACGTTAGCGGTGGTGTGGCGCAGCAGACGATTGTTGTGCCGACGGGGAGCGGGACGGGCGATGACTTAGCCTGCTACAACGGCAGCATAGTGTGCGGTGGAACAGGCGGCAGCCATTTCTTCCCCAACGGTCAGCAATGGTACACCGCCTCCTCGGGAACGAGTCATTCCACGCCTGCCACCGCGGGCGTAGCCGCGCTGGTTCGTCAGGAGTTCATTAATAAAGGTCTGACCGTGCCTAGCCCGGCGATGGTCAAGGCCCTGATCATGAACACCGCTCGTTACATGACGGGAGTGGGCGCCAATGACACTTTGCCCTCGAACAACCAGGGCATGGGCGAGATCGATCTCAATAACTTCTTCGATCTCTTTGCCATCGACCACTCGTTCCACGACCAAGTCGCGACTGAGCTTTTCACCGCTACCGGGCAGCAGCAGACTTTCACCGGCAACGTTGGAACCAGCACCAAGCCGTTCCGTGTAACTATCGCCTGGACAGATACGCCTGGGCCGACCTCAGGTAACGCCTTTGTCAATAACCTGGATCTTGAGGTCACTATCGGTGGCAATACTTATAAGGGCAATGTCTTCAGCGGAGCCAACTCCATCACTGGCGGGGTGGCTGATGTGCGAAACAATGTCGAAAGTGTCTTCCTGCCCGCGGGAGTGAGTGGCCCCTTCACCGTTAAGGTCACGGCGACGAACATCGCGGGGGACGGCGTGCCCGGTAACGGTTTTCCGCTCGATCAGGACTTCGCCCTTGTTGTTAACAACGGCGGCGAAGGCGGTGGCGGCGGAGACATCACTCTCGATGCGCGTGTCAAGACTCGGGGAACCAGCCACGTGGTCAACCTCAGATGGAGTCCGGCTGACGGCGGGGAGATGAACATCCTGCGAAATGGCAATGTTGTCTCGACCGTGCCGGATATCGGAAAAGCTAAGGACAATCTCGGACAAATGACCGGGACATTCACCTACCAGGTCTGCGAAACGGACTCGGGTGATTGCTCGAACGAAGTTGATGTCACGGTGCCATAGCCATCCGCGAGGCAAGCACTTCATAGTGTGAGTTGAACCATATCGGGAATTCGTCCAATCCGAGTTCCCGTGAGTGAAAGCATACGAGCCATTCAGCGCCACGCGTTGAGTGGTTCGTTTCTTTGCTACCTTGGTTCTTCTTGAATCCGGTAGCGCAACTGGCGTGCAAGGAGCCAGCGCACGCCGAACATATCGACCGTCGCGTGCACAGCGCGGTTCCCGAGCCCATATTTGCTCGTGCCAAATCTGCGGGCGCGGTGATTCACCGGGATCTCAATCAACCGATAACCCGCACCTTTGACGAGGGCGGGAATGAAACGATGCATACCTTTGAACGGCACCAGCGTGCGGACGCATTCGCGGCGCAGCGCCTTCAGGGTACAGCCCGTGTCGCGCACGCCGTCCTTCGTGAAACGGCTTCGCACACTGTTGGCGATCCAGCTCGTCAGGCGTTTGACGAGTGTGTCCTTGCGTTGCGCGCGATAACCGCAAACCAAATCGGCCCCACGCTCGATCTCGGCGAGAAGCCGCGGAATGTCGGCCGGATCGTTTTGCAAATCGCCGTCGATCAGGACGACGGTGGCGCCGCGCGCGGCCGTCGCGCCGGCATAAAGAGCGGCGCTTTGTCCAGCGTTCTTCTCGAAACGAAGCACGCGCACCTGCGGCGTTGTCGTTAGGCGAGAAAGGGTAGCGTCGGTCGAACCGTCGTCGACGAAGATGATCTCATGATCGATCCCCTTCAGCGCGTCAGTCAGCTCGTTTTGCAGAATGGGAACGTTTTCCGCTTCGTTATAGAGCGGCACGACCACCGAGACCGCCGGGTGTGTCTGAGCGGCGCTCATAACGGCATCGTCCGATAATCGTAGCAGGCGTAGACCTCCAGCTCGCGCAGCAACCGGTCGCCCGCGCGCACTTTGATATGGGCAATCGGTTCGATCCGCTCGAAACCGCCGCGGATGCTGCGCGGCAGGCGCGTCTTTTTTCCGAGCTGAAGAAAGAGCGCGGTGCGGCCGGTGAAGAGATTGACCCCGCTCTCTTCGGTGTAGGTATTGTTCGCCTCCCGGGCGGTGTTTTCGGAGAGCGGCTCGAATTGATCGTAGCGCGGCCAGAAGGAAAACTGATTCACCATGTCTTGCGATTCCGGGATATAGACCGCCGGATGCCCCGGACCCTCGACCCGTTTGTCCGGGAGATAGAAGGCCAGCTCGGCGGCGCGGTCGCGTTCGTCGGCGATGAGGAAGACCCGCTGACCGGTTCGGGCTTCGAAATTACTGCGCACCTCTTGCACGGCCCGGGCGAGAGAGCGCCAGCCCCGAATGCGATCGGTCGGGTCGTGCCGTCGACCCGGAACGCCGCTGTGGTTTATCAAGGCCACGGCGAGAGCTGCGCTCATAAGCAATCCAAGAAACACGCCGGCGTGGGTCCAGTGCCGCGCTTCTTGACGCGAGGCGGACCGTTCGCGCCAGTAGGAGATGGCAAGCACCCCCAAACTAAGGAAGGCGAGACAATCCCAGTTCGGGGCGGCCGCTTTGTTGAGAGAAAGCAGGGCATAAAGGAGAAAGACCGGCAGACCGAACCAGAGGAGAAACAAGACCTTGAAATTCTCGCGCGCACGTCGCCAGCTCACGATTGTCGCCCAGGCCAGGCCGAGGAAAATGAGCGGTGAATAGGTCGCAAGATGTTCGCCAAGAAAGGAGAACATCTCGAGCGGATGAAGCCCGGCCGCGCCGTTCAGACTCCCGCGTGCCCGCAGATGGGCGAGGGTGATCCAGGCACGCTGCGAATTCCAGATAATGGGGGGAATCGTGCAGAGCGCGAAAGCGACGAGCAGGAGGTAGAGATTTGGCCTAACGAATTCGCGCCGCAGCCGGCGGGTGAGAAGGAGAACCAGCAGAATCGAAATCAGCTCGAGAGCATTGGTGTATTTGCAGAGAAAGCCGAGCCCGATGAGCAGACCGGTGAGGGGCCACCACCAGGAAAAGCGCGGGCTCCGCTCGATCGCCAGCCAGAAGGTGTAAAAGGCCGCGACCCAGAAGAAGATCGACAGCGGATCGATCGTCAAGACGAGGCTGCCGAGATTGAAAATGGGAGTGACATTGAGCGCGACCACCAGCCAGAAACCGGCGAGCGAACTGAAGAGCCGCTGGGTGAAGGAATAGAGGAGCAGACTCGTCCCGGCGGCGAGAAGCGGACTCCAGAAACGCACGCCAAACTCGGTATCGCCGAAGATCGCGATACTCGAACGAATGACGAGCGCGACCCCCGGGCCCTTGCTGAAATAGGAAAGGGCGGGGCGTTGCGCCCACATCCAGTAATAGGCTTCGTCGGGCGAAAGTTCAGTTGCGCCGATCAGAGCTAGCCGAATCCCGGTCAGTCCGAGGAGAAAAATCCAGACCGCGCGTGTCGTGCTCATGTGATGGCGTCGCCGACCAGGCGCGGGTGCCTAACGAAAAAGGCCGGCGCCCATTTCGCAACCGCCCGCCGATAGAGAAATTCCAGGAGCGCGAGAAGAAGGGCGGTCTGGCCGAGCGCGAGAAAAAAGGTGGCAAGAACATCGCTCGGCCAGTGCGCCCCGAGATAGACCCGCGACCAGGCGATCGCGATCGCGAAGAGAAAGTAGAGCCAGCCCCAGCGCCGAAAAAAGAATGTGAGAATGAGCGCGATGGTCACGTTATCGGTCACATGCCCGGATGGAAACGACGGCCCGGAGCGACCGCGGTCGCGTTCATCGGAATACCGAATCGTCGGGCGGTGAAAAATCGTGAGAATTTCCGGCTGCGTTTTTTGCAATTGCACCATTCGCACCCGCTCAACCTGCTTCGGACGCCGGCGATCGACGAATTTTTTCAAGAGCCCAACCGTGAGATTGCCGTTCACGAACAAAGCGACGGCGAGACAAAAGACGAGAGCTCGCCCTTTGAATCGGCCAAAAATCAAAGCGCTGGCGACAAGGACGACGATTAGCGGCTTGAAAACGTTGACGTTGCTGATCGCGGCCATGAACAAGTCGAGCGCGGGGTGCGTCCATTGTTCGTTAATGAGATGAAAGAGCGTTTGATCGAACGACAAGGTTTTAAGTTTTAAGTCTTAAGTTTTAAGGGAGAGTCCTAGATCGAAAGGCGCGCGCCGGGTCCAATTCCCTCCACTTAAAGCTTAAAACTTAAAACTTAAAACTCCGATGCTTCACCATATCATCACGGTCGCTGCCATTCTCGCCGCCGCCGCCCTTCCGACGGGCCCGCCATCGGCCGAACAGATTCTCGACCAGGTGCGGTTGCAACAAACCCAGCAGCAACTCGATTTGCAGGGCCAGCTCCGGACCGAGGGCAGCGTTGTCCCGTTTCGGGTTACTCAGACCGGGCCGATGATTCGCTACACCTTTTATCATCCACCGGAGGTAATTCAGCTCCGCCTGGGTGACAAAAATGCCAGCCTCGATCTCGTCCACGAAACGAGCACGGAAAAATTCGCCAGGTCGCGACTCGAGGAACGGATCGGTGGAATGGCGGTGACCTACGGCGATCTCGCGCTCAAGTTTCTCTACTGGCCGCGTGCCGAAGTCCTCGGCGAAGAGACCGTGCG